>Ga0335081_10001047_pt1 | contig 44478 bp, 36 predicted proteins | sample Lox_Sample_35_FD_206713 | JGI IMG/M metagenome (GOLD analysis project Ga0335081, IMG submission 206713) | Soil microbial communities from Loxahatchee National Wildlife Refuge, Florida, United States - Lox_Sample_3.5 | ecosystem: Environmental > Terrestrial > Soil > Wetlands | place: USA... | reverse complement strand
GCTCGCAATGACAACGTCAGGCGGTTGCATGGACTCTGTCCGCCGCGAGATCCATACCCCGGCGGAGGGCCTGCTCATTGAGGGGGAGCGTGTGATGGTAGCGTTCGGGAAGGACTTTCCTGAGCGCTTCCATGACGCCCCCCACTTCCACGACATGCGTCCGCTCCAGGAACGCACCAAGCACGATCATGTTCAGCGTCCGGGCGTTCTTGAGCTTTGCCGCCTCCACGGCCGCAGGGAGCGGCAGCACCGTGCAATCGGTCCGCGTCGGCGGCGTGATGATGTTTGTGGACTCGTAGATCAGCAGCCCGCCGGGCCGCACTGCGCATTCGAACTTGTCCAGCGACGGCTGGTTCAGCGCGATCACGGTGTCGAACGTCGTGATGATCGGCGAGCTGACCCTGGCGTCTGCGACGATGACGATGCAGTTGGCCGTCCCGCCGCGCATCTCCGGGCCGTAGGAAGGCATCCAGGTAATCTCCTTCCCCTCGACCATGCCGGCGTAGGCCAGCGTCATCCCCATCGAGAGCACGCCCTGACCGCCGAAGCCCGCGACCAGCAATTCATGTTTCATGGCCATGTCCTTTTATTTGGGCGCCTTGAGTTCGCCGGGAGGATACATCGGGAACATGTGCTCTTCCATCCAGGCGTTGGCCTCCAGCGGCGTCATCTTCCAGCCCGAGGGGCAGTTGGACACCACCTCGATGAAGCACGTCCCCCTTTTCTCTTTCTGGAACTGGAACGATTTCAGCACCGCCTTCTTGAGATGCCGCACCGCTCCCGGCGTGTGGACGGAGTTCCTGCTCACGTAGAAGACTCCCGGAAGCGTCGCCAGGATGTCCGTGATCTTCAGGGGGAACCCCGCCGTTTCCACCGTGCGCCCCTGCGGGGTGGTGGTCGTGGTCATCCCCAGTAGCGTGGTGGGCGCCATCTGCCCCCCGGTCATGCCGTAGATCGCGTTGTTGATGAAGATGATGAGTATGTTCTCCCCCCTGTTGGCGGTGTGTATGGTTTCCGCCGTCCCGATTGCGGCAAGGTCGCCGTCTCCCTGGTAGGAGAAGACGTACCGGTCCGGGAGTACGCGCTTGATCGCGGTGGCAACCGCGGAGGCCCGGCCATGCGCGGCCTCCTGCATGTCGATGTTGAGGTAGTTATACGCGAACACGGAGCAGCCGACCGGGGCCACCCCGACCGTCGTCTCCTGGATGCCGAGCTCGGCGACCGCCTCCATGAGCACCCTGTGCACGACGCCGTGCCCGCACCCCGGGCAGTAGTGGAGGCGCGTGTCGGTGAGCGTGCCGGGACGCTCGTAGACGCATTCGAGCCCGGTGAGGTCCTGCACCGCAGCCTGTCGTTCCATGTCAGTAGGCCTCCTCGTGCTGTGGCACAGACTCGCGGGCCATGGCCTCGAGCACCGCGAGCACTTCGTCGGGAGAGGGGATGATCCCCCCCATGCGCCCGTGGAACCGGACCGGCGTTCTTCCTTCCACGGCCAGGCGGACGTCCTCGACCATCTGTCCCGCGTTCATTTCGACGACCAGCACCCCCTTCACGCGAGCGGCGAGCGAACGGACGGCGTCCGTCGGCCAGGGGAAGAGCGTGACGGGCCGGAGGAGGCCCGCCCTGATCCCCCGCGCCCGCGCCATCTCCACGGCCCCCTGTGCGATGCGCGCGGCCAGGCCGTAGGCGACCAGGAGAAACTCCGCGTCGTCGGTGTGGAAGTGCTCGCACCGCGTCTCCCGCGCGGCGATCAGGCGGTACTTTTCCTGCAGGCGGAGGTTGATCTGCTCCATCTTCTCCGGCTCGATGTGGAGCGAGGTAATGATGTTCCTCTCGCGCGATTTCGGCTTGCCCGTGGTCGCCCAGGGTTTCGGCGGGACGTGCTCCGCGGGGACGTACTCCCTGAACGCCACCTTCTCCATCATCTGCCCGAGCGCGCCGTCGGCCAGTATCATGACGGGCATCCTGTACGCATCGGCCAGGTCGAACGCGTCAAACACGAAATCCGCCATCTCCTGGACGCTCGCGGGCGCGAGCACCAGGAGCCTGTAGTCGCCGTGGCCCCCCCCCTTGACCGCCTGGAAGTAGTCGCCCTGTGAGGGCTGGATCGTGCCGAGCCCGGGCCCTCCCCGGCTGACGTTGACCACCAGGCAGGGAAGCTCCGCGCCCGCGATGTAGGAGATCCCCTCCTGCATCAGGCTGATGCCGGGGCTGGAGGAACTGGTCATGACCCGGGCCCCCGCGCCGGCCGCCCCGTAGACCATGTTGATGGAGGCGACCTCGCTCTCGGCCTGGAGGACGATCATCCCCCGAGAGCGCCCCTCCCCGGAGAGGTATTCGAGGATCTCGGACTGCGGCGTGATCGGGTAGCCGAAGTACGCGTTGCACCCCGCGCGGATCGCCGCTTCCGCGAGGGCCTCGTTCCCCTTCATCAGTTTTGCGTCGCTCACGGGTTCTCCCTTTCGTCGTCGAGTGTGACGGTGACGTTTCCCCTGACGTTGCTGATCGTCGCGACCGGCGCCCTCTCCTTCTTCTTGTTCTCGCGGTAGACGGTGATCACCGCGTCGGGGCAGACCAGGGCGCAATTGACGCACCCCGTGCAGTTGTCCTTCACCAGCACCGCGTAGTGATATCCCTGCGCATTGATCTCCTGCGACAGGGCGAGACTCTCCTGGGGACAGGAGTCGATGCACAGCTCGCACCCCTTGCAGGTTTCAACAGCGAAGACAACGGTTCCCTTGATCGCCATGAGGCTTCTCCTTACAGGTAGTGATGCGCCTTCGCGAACGCCTCCAGCTCCTCGCGGAAGGAGGGATGGGCGATGCCGATCAGCAGCTCCGCGCGCTGCCGCACGGTCCGCCCGTGTAGATTCACAACGCCGAACTCGGTGACCACGTAGTGCACGTCGCCGCGCGAAGTGGTGACCCCGGCCCCTTCCATCAGGTGGGGAGTGATCCGGGAAATCGTCCCTCCCCTGGCGGTCGAGGGGAGCGCGATGATCGGCTTCCCCCCCTCGGAGCGGGCGGCTCCCCGGAGGAAGTCCACCTGCCCGCCGAACCCGCTGTACAGCCTGTACCCGATGGTGTCGGCGCAAATCTGGCCCGTCAGGTCGATCTCGATCGCCGAGTTGATCGCCACCATCATCCGGTTCCGCGCAATCGTGAACGGATCGTTCGTAAACTGCGTGGGGCGGAATTCCATGGCGGGGTTGTTGTCGATGAAATCGAACAGGGGGTGGGAGCCGAGGACGAACGAGGTCACGATCTTGCCCGGCAGGAGCGATTTTCGCATGCCGGTGATGACCCCCGTCTCCACCAGGGGGATGACCCCGTCGGAGACCATCTCCGAGTGGATGCCGAGGTGCTTCCGGTCTCCCAGGAACTTCACCACGGCGTCCGGGATCCGCCCGATGCCGAGCTGGAGCGTGGACCCGTCCTCAACCAGCGAGGCGATGTGCGCGCCGATCCGCTGATAGGTCTCCAGTTCCTCCGGCGTCTCGTCCCCCTCGAGCTGCGGGAGCTCCTGGAGCGGGACGTTCGCCTCCACCGCGTAGTCGATCCTGCTCATGTGGAGGAAGCTGTCGCCCAGCGTGCGGGGCATGTTGGCGTTGATCTGCGCGATCACGACCTTGGCCACCTCGGTCGCCGCCTTCGTGCACTCGACCCCGACCCCGAAGCTGCAGTAGCCGTGTTCGTCGGGGGGGGAGACCTGCACGAGCGCCACGTCGATGGGGTAGTGCCGGTCGTACAGGAGCGCCGGGATTTCCGAGAGGAATATCGGCGTGAAATCCGCCCTGCCGTCGCAGATGGCGCTCCGGACGTTTTTGCCGATGAAGAACGCGTTGTGCCGGAAATGCCCCTTCATCTCCGGCCGGACGTACGCCGCCGGCCCGACGCCGAGCAGGTGGCACACCTCGACGTCCTGTAGCTCCTGGTAGCGATCGACCATCGCGTCGACAAGCACCTGCGGGACGGCGCAGCCGGGGTGGATGTAGACCCGGTCGCCCGAGTGGATCACCGACGCCGCCTCTGCCGCGGTGACGAACTTCCGTTCGTACCTGGTCCTGACCGCGGGCGCTATGGAATTATAGTGCATGCATTCCTCCGGCCTCAGCGCGTTGCATCCAGCGACGCGGCGAGGTCCCTGATGATGTCGTCCGGCTTCTCCAGTCCCACCGCGAGCCTGATCCCTCCCGGGTCGAGTCCCGATGCGACCTGCTCTTCCGGCGGGATGGCCGAATGGGTCATCGATCCCGGGTGTTCGATCAGCGTGCGGATGTTTCCCAGGCTGACCGCCAGCGTGATACAGTACGCGTGCGCGGCAATGTGGTTGATGAACCGCTCCGCCCGTTCCAGGGCGGCGGCGGGCGTCGCGCCGTTCATCACGAAGTAGATCATCGACCCGGGGGCGAAGTTGCCGTCATAGTCCACCATCTGCGCCCGCGCCAGTGCCGCCTGCGCGAACGAGGGGAGCCCGGGGTAGCGCGTGCAGGCGATCTCCGGCCGCGAAGCGAGGAACGCGGCAACATGGCCCGACGTCTCCTGCATCTGGCGCATCCGCACCGCGAGCGAGGGAAGGCCCTGCACCAGGACCGGCCAGGCGCTCTTGGGGGAGAGCACGCCGCCGAAGTCTTTCCGGAAGAGCATCAGCATGTCGCGGCTCCAGGCGGGACCCACCACCACGCCCCCGATGTCCGTCCCGAACCCGCCGATCGCCTTTGTCAGCGAGTGCACGACAAAGTCGATGCCGAGCCCGATCGGCCGCTGGCAGAACGGTGTCGCGAACGTGCTGTCGACGACCGTGCGGAGGCGCTCCTCTCCGGGGCGGGACGCGTTGGCCTCTCGTGCGATGGCCGCAATCGCCCGGAGGTCGATCAGCCGGAGCGTGGGGTTGACGGGGGTTTCCATGTAGAGCACGCGCGTCGCGCGGGTGATCGAGCGGCGCACCTCCGCCAGGTCCGTGAAGTCGATGAACTTTACGCTGATTTTGAGGCGGGGATACCAGGTGGTGAGGAGCGAATAGGTGCAGCCGTAGAGTGTCCTGTGCGCAAGGATCTCGCTGCCCGCCCCCGTGAGAATTCCCAGCACGCCGGCGATGGCGGCCATGCCGCTCGCAAACGAGACGGCGACGTCGCCCCCCTCGGCGTAGGCGAGGTTTTCCTCCAGCATGTCCTTGTTGGGCTCGCCGAGGCGGTCGTAGATGTAAATGGGCGCCCGCGACGTCACGGTCAGCTCGTCGCTCGCGTGGGCGAATTCGGCGAACCCCTGGGCGCCCCGCCGGGCGCTGTCGAGCCGGAACGTCGCGCTCGAGGATATCGGGGGAAGGAGGTGATGGCTGTAGTCCCACCGCGGGTCGTTCCCCTGACCGTAGATCAGGTGCGCCTCGGCGGAGTACGCTTTGTCGTCGTTCCCTGAGTCCATGCGAAGGCCTTTCAGCGTGTGTGCAGATCCGGGCCGCCCGGCGGGCCCACGAGCACTTCATCCACCGGCCGTCGAGGCGTCCGCGCCGGCTCCGTCAGCGAAAAGCCGATCCTCAGCAGGAGCTGCGGCCAGGCGGCCAGTCCGCAGACGGCGCGGAGCCTGACGCGCAGGTCGGGCACCTGGACCGGCATGTTGAAATAGCTGTGGTGGAGCCCCTCGCGCGTCAGGACGAGGAGCGCATGCTGCAACAGCTCCCCGCACGCGAGCCAGTGGGGCGTTGCGTCCTCGCTCTGGATGACCAGGAGGCCGGGCGCTTCGGCGCAGAGATTCCTGTCTTTCGCCGCGCGCATCGCCCCCGTGTCCACCACGCGGGCAGTCCACGACCCGAGCGCGGAAGCGACGGTGTTCATCCCGAGCGCCGCGCCGGTCACGCCGTCGTGCTTCTGCGTCCAGTTCGGCCTGATCCACTCCGCGATGTCGCTCCGGAACGAGGGGTCGGCAAGCTGCATCCTGTCCGCCGCGGCAACCAGCTCGCTCACGCGGTTGTTGATGTTCCCGTCGGTGGACACGGCGATGCTCGCCATGCCGCCCGCCTCCAGGTTCCTGATCCTGCGCAGAATCGCCTCCGGCACGCGCGAGAGGAGGAAGGGATGCCTGTTGGTGTGGCGCCTGAGGATGGGGCCGAAGAGGGACGCGCGCGCCTCGTCCGGCGGGTTCCCCGCGGCGCGGGGACCGAGCTCGATCGAGGCCAGGGGGCGCTCGGAGTCGTTGCTGTACGAATACGTCACCCTGCATTCCATGCCGAAGCGCTCCGCGGCGACGCGGAGCGTGAACACGGCCGCCCCCACGCTCATCAGGAGCTCCCGGTTCCCGGGGTCCACGACGGGCATGCGCCGCCCGTAGTCCGCGAACACCTCTATGCCCCCGGGAACCACGGCGAACTTCCACGGCTGCGTGTTGTGCGTCGAGGGAGAAAGGACAGCGTAGCGGAGGAGAAAGAGCGCCCGCTCCCCGGGCGTCCCGGACCAGGGAAAGTCGTTCTCGTCCACCGCGTACGGGGTGATCATCGGATCGTACTCGCTGGTCATCGTGCGGACTCCCGCTCCTGTCGGGCTCTACCGGTGTCCCTGCGGCTCGAGTTCCTCGCACGCCCGGATGGCGTCCACCGGGCAGTCGTCCATCGCCTCCTGGATAAACTCTTCCTCCTCGCCCCCCCGGGGTTGCCGCGCGACGAAATAGGTGTTCGACGTCTTTTCAAAGTCAAAATTGTCGGGGGCAACGGCCGCGCAGTATGCGCACCCGTCGCAGAGGTCCGTCGTGTAGTATTTCCCCGGGACGTTGTACGGGAGTTTCTTCGGCTCTTCGGCTTCCATCACGCCTCCTGTGAACGTTTGACACACGCGAGGGCAAAACCCGCCAGCATGACCAGCGTGCCGCCCCAGAGCAGGTTGATGTACGGCTTCGTGCTGACATCCGCCACGAGCGCCTCGGGCCCCGGGACGGCCCCCGTCGAGGCGGGAGTCGCATCCGGCTCCTGCACGCCGACCGGGGAGATGTACACATCTTCGGTGACAAAAGACGCGTTGTGGGGCGTGCGCAGCACTCCCTGGTCCGCCCCCGGCGCCATCGATGGCGCAAGGCGGAACGACTCGTGAGCCCCTGTCACGCTGACGGCGAATTCCAGACGCCCGCCCGCGCGCTGGGCATAGCCGAGGTACGTCATCGAACGGCCCAGCACGGTGCGGGGAGAGTAGAGGGGAAGCACCGCGTGCTCCTTCGCCGAGAACCGCCCGGTGGCGACGATGCCCAGGAGGAGGAGCGCGACGCCCGCGTGCGCCAGCTTCCCGCCGAGCGACCGCCAGTCCCGCCGCGCAGCGGCGGCACCCAGGCGGACGTTCACCGCGAGCGCGAACACCGAGGCGAATATGAGCGGCATCGCTCCGCCGTCGCGCACGCCGGCGGCGAGGAGGACGATGCAGGCGACGGCCGCGACGCCGAGCGACGTCAGCGATCGCCTGAGCGTGAAGAGCCCGTCCTGCACCTCCCACTGGAGCATGAGGGCGACGCCGATCAGGAGCGCCAGGATGACGGCAAGGGGCATGTTGGTCGCGTCATAGAACGACGGTTCCACGCGCGTCCGCGTCAGTATCGGCAGGCTCGTGCCGAAGAGCACGACGGCGGCGGAAAGGACGAGTGCGAGCGTCCCGCCGCCGAGAGACGACTCCCGCGTGAGCAGCCCGCTTCGCCCTTCGGCCGGGCGCAGCGCCCGCCAGCGCAGTGCGAGCGCCGCTCCCCCGGAGAGGGCCGCCAGGGCGAGCCCGCCCAGGAGAATCCAGTAGATCTCCGCACCGGGGTCCGTGAACGCGTGGACGGAGGCATCGCCGAGGACGCCGCTCCGCGTGAGGAACGTGCTGTAGACGACCAGGACGAATGATGCGATGGCAAGGGCGAAGTTCGTCCTGGCGTAGGCTCCCGTCCTTTTCTGGGCGATGAGCGTATGGAGGAGCGCCACGCCGGTCAGCCAGGGGACGAGCGAAGAGTTTTCGACGGGGTCCCATCCCCAGTATCCTCCCCACCCCAGGACGCCGTAGGCCCAGTAAGCGCCGAGCATGATGCCGAGGCCCAGGACCCCGATGGCAAACAGCAGCCACGGGAACGCGTGCGCGGCGAGCATCCCGGCATCCTTCTTCCAGAGTCCCGCAAGCGCGAGCGCGAAGGGGGGAGTCATCGCCGCGAACCCGAGAAAGAGCACGGGAGGATGGATCACCATCCAGAAATTCTGCAGGAGGGGATTCAGGCCCCTCCCGTCCGGCGGCACCGACGGGGGCGCCCCGGGGAACATCTGCCAGACCGAGCGGAACGGGGAGCGGACGACGAGAAGCGTGAGGAGAAACAGCTGCACCGCCGCGTAGACGCTCATGACGGGAGCCTCGATCCCCCTCCCTGCCGCGCGCCTCCGGAGGAGAAGGGCGATCACGCCCGAACAGAGCGCCCAGAACAGGAAGCTCCCTTCCTGCCCGGCGTAGAACGACGAGACGAGATAATGGAGCGGCAGCGACGTGTCGCTGTAGCTGTACACGTAGCCGACGGAAAAATCGTGCGTGAGTATCAGGAAGAGGAGGACCGCGGAAGCGCAAATGACAAGGAGCGTCGAGGCCGCAAGCGCAAGGCGGGCCGGGCGAAGCGACCTCCCCTCGCGCGCCGCCGAGCGGATATACAACCCCATCGAAATCGCCGTAGAGAGCAGCCCGGCAGCCAACAGCACATTTCCAAGAACGGCCATCAAACCTCCCGTGAAAGATCCCGGTGAGTCACGCGTCAACATGCGTGCCACGAAATCACTTCACGGGGTGGTGAATCGCATCGATAGGGGGCATTTTTGCGGTTTCCGCGCCCCCGGGGAGGAGGATTCCTTCCAATCCATGAGAAATGGTTGGCAGGAGTGAAAAACCGAAATCCGCCGAAATGATAGATAAAGAACGGGAGAAGAGGAGACCGATCAGGTGTTGAGGCGCTTTTTAAGCTGTGTTTCTTCGATGACCTGCACGATGAGCGGATAGTACCTGTCAAGCGCGCACTCGGCATCGTCCCTCAGGCTGCATGCGCCGGACTCCGCCTGGTTCGTGCACGCTGCACAGACTTTCTTCCGGAGCTGTTCCACGTAAGGCTCGACGGACGGGCTGTAGACGGAGTTCACCGCTTCGATGATCCTGGGGAAATGCGTCCTCAGCGCGCACTCCCGGCCCGGAGCAAGCAGGCAGGCTCCCTTGCCGTTCCCTTCAAGGCACCGCGCGCAGACCTTCGCCTGCAGTGCATCCCAGTATTCGTGCTCTGTCGTCATGGTCGGCTCCTCTAGCGCATCGGCCTCGAGCCTCCGAACCCGCTCACGAGGTCGATCACGCCGTTCATGTGTTTTGACCGGTTCAGGATGTTCCCGTTTGCATCGGTAACGTCGCCGTGACAGATATAGCACGCCGTCACTTCGTAGACCTGGTGTCCCATCGGCGTCGGCACGCTCGGTCCCGTACCGTGGCAGCTCCAGCATGTCCCCGACGCCGCGCCGTCCGTCCATGCGGGTGACGCGCTCGCGCCGACCATCACGGTGGCCGTGTCGGCGAACACTTCCTGCTGGACCGTGGAGGCCGAGGCCTTCGTCAGGAGCCAGCTCCCGTGGCAGTACGTCCCGGAGCACTTCGCCGTGGCCGGATCGAACGACGGGTGCGGCACGTAGGCACCGCCTCCCGTGGCGAGATTGGCAAGCGTGTCGTTGAAGACGACAGTCGCCACTGTCGTCGCCCGTACGTTCAACACGGGAAGCACTCCGTGTTTCTGAACGGCCGCGACTGAAGGGAGATGCCCCGGGTCGAAGACGGATTGAGGGACGACGTGGCATTCCTGGCATTTCACGCTGCGGCCCGTCGTCCCCGTCGCCAGGTGCTTCTGGTGTGCCCCGACGCCGGGGGCGGACGTCGCGGTGTCCCCGGCGACGTCGTTCGGCGGTGCGGCGGAGAGGAGGTATGCCGCGGGGTTTACCGTCTGCAGATTCGCCGCCGTGGAAAAGACGCCGTGGCACGTGTTGCAGGATTCAGGCGACTTGGGATTCCCCGCCGCGTCGACATGGCAGCCGGACTGCTCGCAGGAGATCTGAAGAACGTTGCCCCCGAGATACGCACCCCCTGTCGCGGCGCTCCCGTGGCATTTCTGACACTGCTGGAGGGGGAAGTCGTTGGCTTTCAGGTAGCCCCGGTGTCTCCCCGAGGAGGGAAACGCCACGGCATGCGGATAGGGGGGGTGGCAGGAGAAGCAAGCCACGCCCGCAGTCCCCCCCGTGTACGTCCCTCCGTGGCAGTTGCGGCAATTCTGGTCGTTCCATGCGGGGCTCATGGTTTTGAGCACCTGGCCGTGAAACCCGGGGTCGACGGAGGCGTGAAGCGAGTCGGTCCATGCGGCGTCGTGGACGCTGATCCCGGGCGCCACCGGCGCCGGGAGGTCGTTCCTGAGCTGGCTGCAGGAGAATGCGAGCAGCGAGCCCGCGAGGATCATGCCGATCGGTGTTTTCATTGTCCTCTCACTATCTCATCGGTCCGTGGCAGTATCCGCAGAACCCTTTTCCGGCTGTCCCGCCGGGATAGGCATTCACGTCGGTGTGGCAGGTGAAGCAGACGGCGCCGGGATCGGTATGCCAGGATCCGTGCTCTCCCTGCATGAATCCGGCGGGGTGCGTCCGGGGGTGGGTCCCCTTGATCCCGTCGGGGTCGTTGTGGCACGTGACGCAGACAGGGTCCGCGCCGCGGGCATCGTGGCAGGCGGCGCACGACTCGATGTCCCTGAGGGCGAGCCGGGCGTGGACGCCGCCGCCCGAGCCGACGCCGAGCGTCGTGAACCCGGGGGCGAGATGCGACGCCGGCTTCATGCCGGGGGCGAGATTGTCACCCACCGCGTGGCACTGCTCGCAGAACGTCTGCGCGTTGTGGCAGCTGTAACACTCCGTCTCCTTCGCCTTCGCGTCGATGCCGTGCGTGTAGCGGTAGTTCATGCTGTGCGTCATCTGCAGCGTCATCTGCTTCGGCCCGTCGGTGGGCGAGCCAACGCGCGGGGAGGGCTCGCTCATCAGCGCGCTCTTCCCGAAGCGCTCCAGCGGCGCCGCGCCGTGGCAATCCGCGCAGAACGTCTGCGTGTGGCAGGTGGCGCAGGAGACCTCGAGGTTGCCCAACCGCGTGAGGCGCCTGTGCTCGTGACGGAAATCCGCAGCCAGGTGGTCCGACGGCACGAGGTTCACGAAGCTCGTGTGGCATGCCTCGCAGGTGGCGGTCGCCTTCGCGTTGTCGTGGCAGGTGACGCAGGCCGTCATGGAGGGCATGTTGGCCGGCCCCGCGTACTCGACGGAGTCGAGCCCCGCGTGGCAGGTGGTGCACTCGACCCCCTTCATCGCGACGTGCGCGGCGTGCGAAAAGAGGAGCGTGGGCGCGACCCGCACGGCCGCGCGGATGTCCGTCGTGTCGCGGTGGCAGTAGCCGCACCGCGTGTTCACCTGCTCCTCGTGGCACGCCGCGCAGTTCTCATGCACGGGGCGGAGGTTGTCCGTCGCCTTCGTGCTTGCGGAGGCCGCCTTGTGGCAATCGACGCACGCCACGCCCGCCTCCTTCACGTGGAACTTGTGGGAGAAGATCAGCGTCCGGCTGTCGTCGTTTTCCGGCCACGACTGCGGGGCGGGTTCGCGGCGCGCCAGCACGGTCAGCACGGCTGCGGCAACGAGCGGGAGGAGCATCAGGGAGCGTCTCATCAGTTCACCTCCTGTCCAAAGAGCGACGTGCGTTCGGCAAACCAGTACATCAGCCGCACCTGCAGCCGCGCGTCGCGGTCATAGAACCGGTTTCTCATCCACTGTCCCTGGATGTCGCAGGAGAAGTTCCGCAGCGGCCGGAGCGTCGCACCGGCGAGCAGGGCGAGCGCATTGTCCTTCTCGTCCTGGGCGCTCAGCCTGTACGACGCCCAGGAGAACCCGAGGCTCGGAATCAGCACGCCGTTGCAGACGGGATACATGCCCTGCGCGCTGAACGACGCCAGCTGACCTGCGTACCCCGTGCTCCCGCTGTAGCTCACCGTTCCGTACCCGGAATTCAGTCCGACGGACCACGTGGTGCTGGTCGTGTCCGTGTAGCTGACGACCCCCAGGCGCGCGAACGCGCGCAGGAGGGGGGTGAACCCGTATTCGACCCCCCCCTCGACCTGGTTCGTGGCGCTCTGTGTGAAGACGGAGAAGATGGAGTTGAATGCGATATCCGGCTTCCGGTACGTGTAGTCGCCGGTGAGGGCCAGCGCGTCCGTGAGGCTGAAGCGGAGGGAGCCCGTCCCCCGCGACGTCGTCATGTAGTTGAGATCGTAGTCGTACCGACCGTACACCGTGAGCGTCCGGCCGTACGACCAGTAGGCGTCGGCGCTTGCCCGCTGCTCCGCGGTCGACTGGGTGGCGATCAGGAAGGGGACCGTCAGGAGCGTGCGGAGGCTGTCGCCCGGCGAGGTCTCCCGGAGCGCGACGTACGGCTGCCGTTCCTCGGTCCTGTACATGTACGAGAGTCCGATCCGCGCGCCGCTGAGGAGCGTCGTCACGACCTGCCCCCCCACGTTCAGGTTGTCGTGCCAGTTCTTCTGCACGCCGGTGTATTCGTCCCGGACGGTGGACCCCCCGTAGCCGGCTACCGTAACGGCGTTATCCAGCAGGCGCACGCGCGCGCTCAGGCCGTCGATCGTGCCGTTGCCCACCCCCGCGTACACGGCCTGGCGCCCGATGTCCAGGTCCGCCATGCGTGCGATGTTCGCCCAGTGGAGGTACAGGTTGTAGAAACGGACGTTGCCGTTGTCGCCGAACTGGTTCGTCCCGTCCATCGCCCCCATGAGGAATGCGTGGAACGTGAAGTCCTGCTGGGCCACGGCGAGCTGCACCGACTGGAAGCCGCGGAGGTACGTCTTCGAAGAGCCGACGGTGTCGAACCGCTGGAACGTGTAGAACGATGTCGTGAACCTGCCGCTCACGAGCTGGGCGGACGCGCCGGAGGCGGCGAGGACCGACAGGATCAGCAGTGCTGTGAACGCTCGACGTTTCACGTGTGGGTGTCCTCCTTCATGAACGGAAATCCTGCATCTCCCCCGCGTCCGGCCGCCTGACGGCGCTCCAGCCGGCGGATAAAGAGATAGAGCGAGACGGCAAGCAGCGTGATGATGAGCGTGGCAACCCCGAGCCCGATCCGCCGGAAGTAGTACTCCGCAACGGAACGGGCGGCCTCGTCGGCGACCGCGGAGGTCACCGCAAGCCCTTTGCCGACCACCGCGGCGAACCGCGGCTCGTCGAATGCGTGGACGGTCGTGCGCGCTTCCAGCGCGGCCTGGCGGGCGTCGCGCAGGCGGAACCTGGCTTCGGCAATCTCCATCCCCTTCTGCTCCGCCTCTTCCACCAGCGCACGCGCGGCGCTGTCGGAGGCCGCCAGGCTGTCGGCAAGGCGTTTCATCGCCGCAGCCGCCATGAAGCCGGGATCCCCGTCGCCGTGACAGCGGGTGCAGATGGAGCCGCCGCCCGTGCCGAGCATCGCGGCCGTGGCGGGCGCGATGTCGTGCTTGCCGTGGCACGTCTCGCATTCCGGCAACCCTCCCGCGTCAAACGCGCTCTTGTGGGGGCTCTTCGCAAACAGGTCCGCATTCAGCGCGTGGCATGTGCCGCAGACCTGGGAGATCGATTCCACGCCGGGGGGTGCGGCGCCGTGATTACCGTGGCAGCTGTTGCACGCCGGGGCGCCCAGGTCCTTTTTCACCAGGAGCGCCACGCCGTGGACGCTTGCCGCGTACTGCGCGTACTGGTCCGCGGGGATGCCGTAGGAGGCCATGAGCGCGGCGTTCGCGTGGCAGCGGGCACACGTCAGGGGGATGTTCGTGGGATAGACGCTGGAGCGGACGTCGCGCGCGGAGAGTATCCCGTGATTCCCGTGGCAGCTCACGCACTGCGCCACGCGGGGGTCACCCGCGGCGTTGCGCGACCCGTGAACGCTCGTGCGGTATTTCTCGAGCTGGTCCACGGGGAGCGCGGGGTTGTAGGTCCGGATGTACTTCGCATCCGAGTGGCAGGACGCGCAGAGGGCCACTACCCGGAGGGGGCTTACCGGCGAGCCGGGGTCGGCGACGGGGAGTATGCCGTGCACACCGTGGCACGCGGTGCACTGCACGATCCGCTGCTTCCCGTCGAGCGCCAGGCGCCCGTGGACGCTCTGCTGGAGGAGCGCAAACTGGTCCGTCCGTATGTGCGCGCCGAGCGAGGCCATGCGGGACGAATCGGCGTGGCACCGCGCGCACATGGCTGAGATGGCGTCGCCCGAAGGCTTTCCGACGAATCCCGCGTCGCGGCTCATCGCCCTCTCCATGTCCTCGGCCGCGGGGTTCCCCCCGTGGCACCCGGCGCACGAGACCCCGTGGCGCGCGTGCACGTCGTGCGCCCAGAGCGCCGAGGGCTTGTCCCCCAGTCCCTGGTGGCACGTGAGGCACGCATCGGCTGCCGTCGCGCTGCGGCCGGCGAGGATGAGCACCGCTGCAATGAGGGCCGGCGTTCTCACGAGAGCCACCCGAGTATGGTGAAGAGGAGGATATAGACCACCACGCCGATGCCGATATACGAAATCGTGCGATTCCTGATCCCCCGCGCGCTCTTCCTGTCCCAGAAGGGGATGAGCAGCCAGGCCAGGCCCGCCGCGCCGAAGAGCCCGATGCCGAGCACCTCGCCGTCGACGACGAGGACGCGGGAGGGGATATACTTGAGCGACTGGAACATGAAGAGGAAATACCACTCCGGATGAATCCCGGCCGGCGCCGAGGCGAAGGGGTCGGCCTTGCGCCCGAGTTCCCAGGGGAAGAAGACCGCCAGGATCGCCAGCACGTTCAGGACGATGAGCCAGAGGAGGATGTCCCGCAGCATGAAGTTTGGAAAGAAGGGCATCGTCTGCCGGGACTCCCCCTCCTCCAGTCCCTGCGGCTCGCTCATCCCCTGCCGCTGCACCAGGAGCAGGTGGATGACCAGCAGCACCGTGAACAGGCCCGGGAACACCGCCACGTGGAACCCGAAGAACCTGGAGAGCGTTGCACCGGTCACCTCGTCCCCGCCGCGGAGGAACAGCATCAGCGGTTTGCCGAGAAGGGGAACCACACCCGCGATGTCGGTTCCCACCTTCGTGGCAAAGTACGCCAGCTCGTTCCAGGGCAGCAGGTAGCCGCTGAACCCGAACCCGAGGCCCAGGAAGAGCATCAGCATGCCGGTCAGCCACGTGATCTCCCGCGGTTTCCTGTAGGACCGCTCGAAATAGACGCTGAACATGTGGACGACGGCGGACAGGATGAACAGGTTGGCCGACCAGCTGTGGATCGAGCGGACGAGCCAGCCGAACTGCACCTTCGACATGATGAACTGGATGCTCTCGAAGGCGAGCTGCTCGCTCCCCTTGTAGTAGAGGAGGAGGAGGATGCCGGTCATGACCTGGATGATGAACAGGAAGAGGGTCACGCCGCCGAAGTAGTACCAGATGGAATGGCGGTGCACCGGGACGTATTTCTTTCCCATGAACCGGACGAGCTCGTCGATGTCCACACGCTCATCCAGCCAGCCGTAGAGTTTGTGCCAGCGCGCGCTCATGTTTTCCTGGAGACGAAGACGTCATCCCCCTGGACGATCACGCGATATTCGTCCAGCGGGCGAGGGGGCGGACCCGCAATGTTCCGCCCGGTGAGATCGTACTTCCCGTTGTGACAGGCGCACCAGATCACGCCCAGGTCCTTCCGGTACTGGACGGTGCAGTCCAGGTGCGTGCAGGTCGCGGAGAGCGCCCGCAGGTCCCCCGCCGCGCTCCGGATGAGGATCACCGGCTTCGATCCGAACCGCACGATCGTGCCGCTGTCCTTCTCGATCGCGGCGAGCTTCCCGACCTTCACGCTCGTGACCTCGACCTCCGCCTGCTTCGGGGGCTTCAGGTACGCAATGACGGGGTAGAGCACCGCGGCAAGGGAAGCGAGGGCCCCCGCGCCGAGCGCGATCTTCAGGAAATCCCGCCGTCCCCCTTCACCGCCGGCCGCCCCGTCCGCTCCCGGGGGGCCCGTAACGCCGTCTGGCAGTCGCATCGTCCGTGCGATCGTTCAGTTGGAGTTGTGGCAATCGCTGCAGTTGGTCTCCTTCCACGCGTCCCCGATGTCCACCGGGTGGCGGTATTCCAGTCCCCCCAGCGCGAGGCGGAGCGTGTCCTGCTGGAACTGTTGCGCGAGTATGGTGTGGCACATGTTGCAGTCCCGCGAGAGGACCTCCCCCCTGTCGGAGACGTGCTTCCCGTCGTGACAGCGGAAGCACCCCGGGGAATACATGTGGCCGATGTTGTCAGGGAACGATTTCCAGCTCACGCGCATCGAGGGGAAGTAGTTGCGGCTGTAGATCTTCCTGAGCGCCTCCACCATCCGCGCGATGGCCGGCTTCGCCGAATCGGCGACGGCCGGGTATTTTTCCCTGTAGAAGCCGGTGACGACCGTGCCGATCGAATCGAGGGCGACCGGCGTGGACGTGTAGGGGTACTCCAGGACCTTCACGGAGAGCGATTTGGCCTCCGGCAGGGCAGGGTCGATCCACCCCTCGGCCATCACGTGGTTGACGGAGCGGGCGGGGGGATGGTAGATGTGCGTCGGCCTGTTGTGGCAGTCGATGCAGTCCATCCGCCGGTGCGGCAGCAGCGCCAGGGCGGAGTCGGAGAGCGCGATGTCCGTGCTCCTGTAGACGACCACGGTCCCGTCCCTGTGCCTGGAGCGCACCCAGGGAATCACCTGCCGCGTGGAATCCGCCGGGACATAGGTGACCTCGTTCGCGATGTTCATGTGCCAGTGAATCCCGGAGGTCGGACCCGCCTCGCTGTTGCCGCCGCCGATCTTCACCAGCAGGTCGAGCGTCCACTTCGTGTTCTTTTCATCCGACATGAAGTAGGTGTTCTTGAGCGCCTTCTCGCTGTAGAACTGGTTCGGCCAGTGGCACTGCTCGCACGTCTCCTGCGCCGGGCGCAGGTTCTCGATCGGCGTCGGGATGGGGCGGGGATACTTGTTGAACGTCGTCGCGTAGAGCTGGTACGTCCCCGAGAGCTTGGACCGCACGAACCATCCCGCGCCCGGACCGATGTGACACTTGACGCAGCCCACGCGGGCGTGGGGAGAGTACTGATACGCGGTGTACTCCGGCTCCATCACCGAGTGACATGTCTCGCCGCAGAACTCGTCTGAGTCGGTGTGCTCGTATGCCTGGTAGCTCCCGAACGCGGTGAACCCCAGGAGAAGGACCGTCCCGAGAGCGATGAACGTGAACGCGGTCCTGTGCCGCGGGTTGTTGAAATCGACCTGGGGGAAGTGATGCTCGATCGCAATACCGGCGCGCATCCGCCGCTGCTCCCGGGCGATGCCGAATCCCGCCACCAGGAGCCCGACGACCAGGATCGCCGGCAGGATCACGAACGCGATGATCCCCATGTACGGCTTCGGCGTGCCGGCGAGCGTCTCCAGCAGCATGAGAAACAGGATCAGTCCGAAGCTGATCCCCGCAACGAGCGCGCCGGCAAGCGTTGCCGGGTTATAGAATGAATTCGGCAGAATCCTTCTCATCACGCCGCCCTCCGTGGCGGGCGCACGCCGTGCGGGTCCCCCCGGGAGAGGGACCCGCGCGTGCTCTGGTCGTTACTTCTTCGGCGGACCGTGGTGCTCGATCTTGGCCCACATCTCCTTCAGGTTGAATCCCTTGAACGTCGGGCTCTCGGAGTTGTGGCATTTCTCGCAGAACTTGGCGTCGGCCTTGTCGGGGAGGACGAGGCCCGCTTCCTTCGACTTGGCCAGGTCGCCTTTCGTGTGAATCATCTTGTACGCCGACGCGGCGCCGTGGCACGCCTCGCACGTCACCCCTTCTTCCTTCTTGAATCCCGCCTCCACGTTCGCGGCGGCTCCGCCCCCGGTCACGTGGCATTTCAGGCACTCGGGGCTCTCCGCGGCCGGTTTCGTCAACCCGCGCTTCTTGGCATACTCCTCCGCCTCCTTCGTCTGCAGCGACGCGAACGCATGGGCGTGTGCGCTCTTCTCCCATACGAGGTACGCCCCTCCCTTGTCCGCCATCTTGTGACACATGCTGCAGAACTTCGCGCCGACGTACTTGTTGTCGGCCGAGGCCGTCCCGGCGACAAGCAGGACGGCGACAAACAGTGCAACCAGAGCGGTGAGCGATCTCATCAGCAGAGTCCTCCTCGTAGTGATTGTTCCCGTGTGCAACTATGGATTGAACGGAGACTGGAACCGGCGCGGGAATGACAGGAGCCGGAAAGCAGGTTCCCCCGCCCCCCCCGGGGGAGGCGAAAGCCGTGAAAAAATGTAATACTTCGTGATGAAATTTGCCAATGGGATCACCTGTATGCAAACACCATGGCGTAAATGATCCAGACGACGATGGCGAACCCCGTGCAAAGCGCCGTCCACCCGAAGGCCCTGATCGCCCTGATCACGATGGGAGGATAAGGCTCCACCAGGTGTTCCTCGAGCCTTCCCGAGGCTGCCAGGATGTCGTATTCCGCCGGCTTATCCTCGCGGAACTCTTCCACCGGCATGCGCCCGGTGAACACCACGATGTCCATGGGGAATTTCTCCGGGCGGAGGTGCGTATTGAAGAAGTGGACCGTGAAGATGAATCCGACCGCCAGGAGCGCCTCGTCGCTGTGGATGATCGTCGCGACATTGATGACCCACCCGGGGAGGACCAGCGTGAAGAGCTCCGGGAACCAGAGTATGAGTCCCGTCGAACCGATGACACAGATTCCCCAGAAGACCGCGAAGTAATCGAATTTTTCCCAGTACGTCCAGCGCCCGTAGCGGGGACGCGGGCCGGCCCCGACAAACCACTTCATCGAGCCGATGAAATCGCGCAGGTCTTTCTTCGTCGGGAGCATCGTATCGGGACCCGTCAGCATCGCCTTCCACGTCCCGAACTCCTTCTTCCGGCGCCGGAACAGGTCGCTGATGTGCAGGCCGAAAATGACCACCATCGACACCGCCGCCATCCTGTGGATGTACCCGGCCGTCTCGAATCCCCCCAGCACCCGCGAGAGGATTGACGCCCACGAGGTGTAGGAGAATTTGAGCGTCATGCCGGTGAGCGCCAGGCTCATGAAACTGACAATCATCACGACGTGCAGGACGCGGTTCAGCCGGCTGAACCTGAGGTACTGCCGTTCTTCGCGCCCGATACCCGCGCGGGCGCTCTGCGCGGCGCGGCCCGATTCGTGGCTCATGACTCCTCCTCGCGCGGCGGGGCAGGAACCTTTCGGGCCCGCCGCATCTGCAGCGCCCGCGGCAGCCAGAGCAGCGTGTGCACCCCGCCGACCACGAACGTCCCCACCAGGAGGCCGGTCATCCCCCAGAACGTGTAAAAGAGGAAGGGATATTTCTGCGGGTCATGGTGCGTCGCGTGCGTGAGGTAACCGGCAAAGCGGCGCGTGGCGCCCGGGTGGCATTTCTGGCACGTGGCCACCACGTTCTCACGGCTGAGGTGCGATTTCGGGTCGCCGATCGCGCGAATGTCGTGCGCGCCGTGGCAGTCGTAACACTTTGCCGTCTTTGTGTACCCGAGCTGGGAGACCTTGCCGTGATATGTGTCGAAGTAGGTCTTCGCAATCTCCTCGTGACACTTCCCGCACTGTGCCATGATGGTAAGCTTGAACCCCTCCGTGTCCGCCCGGCGGATGGTGTGCGCGGTGTGGCAGTCGTTGCACACCGGCAGCCGCCTGTCCGTTTTTCCGATTCTCGTCACGTGCACGCTTGCGTTGAACATCTCCTCGATCCCGAGGTGGCACCTGCCGCAGGTGGAGGGGACGTTCCGCGGATTGACGCTGGACGCGGTATCGGCCATGGGGAGGATGCTGTGCGCCGTGTGGCAGTCCGTGCACGTCGCAGTGACGGTCAGGCCGCTCCGGAGCAGGCCTTTCCCGTGAATGCTCTCCTGGTAGCGCTCGATGATATCGTGCTCGCTCCCGGTGTACCTCACCGCGGCCTTGTTTCCCTCCCGGTGGCAGCGCGCGCAGAGGTCGGGGATATTGGTCGGGAAAATCGGCGAGGAGGGATCCTTCCTCCGCAGGACGCCGTGCGTGCCGTGGCAGTCGGTGCACCCGGGGGCATTGGGATCCTTCTTCGCGAAAAGCATGCCGTGCGTGCTCGCGAGATACTGCCGGCCCGTCTCCGCGTGACAGGAAGAGCACTCGACCTTTTTTGTGATGGTCTCGCAGGGCCGCACACGGGACGCGTTGACCTCCGAGTGGCACTGGCTGCACGCGGTCTGCGCGTGAGTCGAGTGCGCGAGTTCGTCCGCATTCACGAAGAGGGAGCGGCCCCCGCGCGATGCGCGCAGGCTCGGGTTGCCGTGGCATTTCATGCAGTCGGCGTCGGCCATCCCCTGGTCGTAGAACACTTTCCGCGCTTTGTGCGGCTGGTGGCAGTCCACGCACGCCGGCAGCACGTTGGCCTCCTTCTCCCAGAGCTCTCCCCGGATCACCTTCCGGTGCACCGCCTCGATCTGCGAATGGCACGTCGTGCAGGTGCGCGCGATGTTCTTCCGGTTGATGGACGACCGCGGATCGGTATGGCGGAGGATGGTGTGCGCGGTGTGACAGGACACGCAGGTCGCCGCGACGGTGAGACCCTTCTTCAGCAGCGCCTCGCCGTGGATGCTCTCCGAGTAGTTCTCCAGAATATGGTCCTCGTGGATCACCCGCTGACGCTGAACGGGCGAACCCTCCTGGTGGCACTTGCCGCACACCCAGGGGACGCGCTGCGGCGCGACGGCGGAGGACGCGGCGTGCACGGGGGCGATGTCGTGGTTGCCGTGACAGTCGGCGCACCGCGGGGCAAGCTGGTCGCCCCGCGCGATCGCCTGCCCGTGCAGCGAGGCGGCGTGCTCCTTCTGCTCCCGCTCATGGCAGGCACCGCAATCCACGCGCGCGAGCGGTGCGCCGTGCGGCAGTTCCTTTCCCTGGAGGTCGGCGTGGCAGCCGACGCACGGCACGGAGCCGTGCACGGAGGCCGCGAACTTCTTCTCGTCGACGCAGAGCGACACGGTTTTTCCCCCCCGCGACGCGGTCAGCGACCTGTCGGCGTGGCAGGCGAGGCAATCCGCGTTCTCCTGTGCCCTGGCGGCGGCGCCCAGCGCGAGCGCCGGGAGCAGGAGGCGGAACCATGTCGGTCGTCGACGCGTCATGCGTGTTCGCGCACGCGTTCCGGGCCGGCCGATTCCACCGGGTCACGGCGGCGGAGCTCCTCCAGCTCCAGCGGGTGCTCTTCCGCCATCTCTCCTTCCGTCAGCGTTCCCTTCCAGAAGGCGAGGTTGATGGGATAGATATCGGGGTTGAACATGATAAAATAGAAGTGCCAGACGATGATCGCGAGCGTGGCGAGCCAGGCTTCATAGTAGTGGACGGTCCGGGCCACGTCCCACCAGAGCTTCGTCAGTATCCCCAGGAACGTGTTGTCAAACCAGAGGATCACCCCCGTAACCGCCATGACGATGGTCCCCCAGACCAGGGCCCAGTACTCGCTCTTTTCTATGTAGCTGAACCGGCCGAAGGGGGGCTTCACGGGGGAGAGGCCCAGGTTGTATTTCAGCACGCCGATCGCGTCCCGGACGTCCTGCGGCACCGGCATCAGGTCGCGGAGAAGCTTCCTCCCCCGCGGCACCGCACTGACGTAATAGGCGTGGTACGCGCCCGCAATCACGAGGACTATGGCGGCGGCGCGATGGAGTATGCCGCGCGCCGCGAACATGAGGGGGCTGATCTCGCGCACCGGCGCGACCCACCAGGCATCGGGGAACCTGAGCGCGAACCCGGTCAGGACCAGCGTGAAGAAGCTGAGGAGGAGCGCCCCGTGCTGGAGCCGCTCTTCGAACGACATCCGGAGGTACAGCCTGTGTCCCGCGTGGTGAGCGGCGGGCCTCCCCCGGCGCTCCCCGAGCTTCCGGCGCGACTTCCTGAGGAAGTCCAGCAGGTTGTGGAGGAACATGCCCCCGATGACGAGGGCGATCAGCAGGATGTACCCGGTCGACACGACGTAGAGGATCCGCTCGTTGCCGGAGGTGGCGATGACGTGGACGGAGCCGCGGGCGAAGTTCTCGTTCGCCCCCGGGTGGCACGTCCCGCACGTCCGCGCGATGTTCCGCGCCGATATGCGCGACGTGGAATCGCTCGACGGCTTGATGTCGTGGACCCCGTGGCAGCTTGCGCAATTGGCGACTTCGACGGACCCGGCGCGCCCGGCGAGTCCGTGGTAACTGTCCGCGAAGCTTTGAAATCGGTCGGAGGCCAGGCCGAACTTCCGCGTGAGCCGCACGGAGGCGTGGCAGGGGGAACAGACCTGCGCGGAGACGTTCCTGGCGGCGACCGGCGAGGCGGCGTCGTTCGGCGAGAGGATATTGTGCTCGCCGTGGCAGTCCGTGCAGACGGGAGAGGCGGTCACGCCCGCCGCGAATTTCGTCCCGTGTATGCTCCCGCGGTACTGTTCGAGCACGGCACCATGGCACCTGCCGCATGTCGACGCGATGTTCCTCCGGGCGACGCCCGACTCGGGGTTGCTCCCCTTCCGCATGTCGTGGCTGCCGTGGCAGTCCGTGCACGTGGCGGCGGTAGAGTCACCGCGGCTCACGGCGCGTGCGTGCACGCTGTTCTCGTAGCTCGAGATGAAGCCGGCGGAGGGTCCCACCCTGTTCCTGACGTCCGGATTGTCCAGGTGGCACCGGAGGCACATTGCCGCCACGCGCGCATGGTTCGTCCGGGCAGCGGCGTCGGAAGGCTTCCTGACGTCGTGCTCGTCGTGACAATCGATACATGTCGGCGCGCCGCGGACCCCGGAGGCGAGCGCGATGCCGTGGTCGGACGCCATGAAGCGCGACTCTTCGGCCGCGTGGCAGCGCGAACAGGTGGCAACGGCGAACTGCTTCCTGGCTTCGGTCGATTCGGCGCTCACGCCCGCGATCGCATGGTTCCCGTGGCAATCGGCGCAGCGCAGGGCGGGAGATCCCCCACCCGGCGAGCCGTGCACGCTCGCGGCATACCGGGTAAACTGTTCCCCGTCGTGGCAGGAAACGCAATTGACCGGGCGGATCTTCTTTGCGTGGGGGAGCTCCGAGGCCTTGAATCCCTCGTGGCATGAGACGCATTCAAGCGCCCCGTGGGCGGAGGCGGCCAGCGCATGCGCGTCGACGAAGAGGGAGACGGTTTTCCCCTTCCGCGTCATCGTCGCCCCCCTGTCGCCGTGGCAGGCGAGACACTCGTCGTTGTCGCCAGCGAAGGCGCCCGGACCCGCCGGAGCGACAAGCATCGCCAGCACGGAGAGCGACAGCGCGCGACTGAGCAGGCCACGGCCGGACTGAAACCCCATACCCCTCCAGGTGTAGAATTTCAAAACAATTAGCACGAAAGGGGGGTCAATCGCTATGCCAAGCAGGAGGGTTCGATTCTGTTGAATTCTACCACAATTGCGATGAGAACCGCCGTTTTTTTCTCATTTTTGCAATACTCCGGCGGCGGAGTTTTCACGCATGGGAAACGATCGGGAGGAGAATCCCCGGGGATCAGGCGGCAAGCAACTCGTCTATTCGTCGTGAAAGGACGGAAACTTCGACGGGCTTATAGTAGACTGAAGCGGCGCGCGATCGGAATGCGAGGTCCAGTGCGACAAACCGCGCGTTGTAGACGTAGAGCATAATGACAGGAATTTTCGCGGCTCCGCCACAGAGGTTCTCGAGCCTCGTGAGGAGATATTCGGAAGGGGACTCGTCCACGATCGCGACATCAGCCGCCGAACCGCACGCCAGCTCCTCAATCGCGGCGATATTCGTGGTCGTGACGACGCGGTACCTGTCCTGGAACAACAGTGAGAGGCTGAAACAGAGGTTTGTATCGGAGCTGAAGATAAGCACAGTCCTCCGATCGGGTCCGGACCCGACAGGGGGTACTCCTCCCGGCGAATGGACTCCCTCTCCGGATTTTGTTTCCTGCAAACCCACGCTCTCCCTCTCCCCTAACGCAAATGAAGTTCGTTCTCTATGTCCTCGTCCCGCAAGAGCCCCTCGCGCACGGAGAGCGGCTTCACCGCCATCACGGGAACCGCGGAAAACCGGACGACTTTTTCGGCAACGCTCCCCAGGAGCGCGTGCTTCACGCCGGTCCGGCCGTGCGTCGCCATGACGATCAGGTCGACGTTTTCCTCCCTGGAGAACCGCGTAATCTCCTCGGCCGCGTGTCCAGTGCGGACCACCTGCGAGATGCGCACGTCCGGATCGACGTTCCGGGCGACGAATTCCGCAAGAGAGGCCACGGCCGTTTCCCCTCCCCTGTGGTGCGCGTGCTCCTCCACGTACAGGAGGTAGATGCGGGAGGCGTACAGCAGCCCGAACGACTGCGCGTACTGGAGGGCCTCGAGCGAGAACTGCGAGAGGTCAGTCGTCACGAGTATTTTTTTCAGGTAGACCACGGCAGTCACTCCGGCTCGGGGAGCGATGCGTTCAAGAGGCGTGCCAACGGAGAAAAAGAGGAAGGAAAGAGAACCGCAGGAAAAAGGGGAACGCGCGCGCACGCAGTGGAGAAACTCAACAATCGGCATTCCAAATACTGAGAATCAGCCGGGCCGAATTCCTATGCCTGCGAAGGGATCGCCAGCTCTTCGATCTTCCTGTAGAGGGAGGAGAGACTGATCTTGAGGGCTTTCGCGGTCGCCTCCTTGTTGAAGCCGTTGGCCTTCAGGACGTGTGTAATATACTGACGCTCGAATTCGTCCACGGCCTCTTTCATTGACCGCCCCGCGTCGAACGGGTAGAGCGCCTCCTGGCGTTGCTCGAAGAACCCCGGAAGCTCGTTCTTGGTGATGAGGCTCCCTTCCGCAAATATCACCGCGCGCTCGATAATGTTCTCCAGCTCCCTGATCTCCCCTTTCCAGGAGTGGGCGACGAGGCACTTCATGACCTCGTTGTCGACCCCCCGGACGTCCTTGTTCATTTCCCGGGCATATTTCGACACGAAGTGCTGGACCAGGAGGGGCAGGTCGTCCCCCCGTTCGGCCAGGGGGGGGAGGTTGATCTCCACGATGTTGAGCCGGTAGAAGAGATCCTCCCGGTACCGTCCCGCCTCCACTTCCTTCTCCAGGTTCTTGTTTGTCGAAGCGATAATGCGGACGTCGATCGACTGGGGGGTCGAGGTGCCGACCGGCGTGATCTCCTTCAGCTCGATGGCCCGGAGGAGCTTCACCTGGAGGTGGAGGGGGATCTCGCTCACCTCGTCCAGGAATATGGACCCGCCGTCGGCGGCCTTGAAAAACCCGTCCCGGTCGGCGGTCGCCCCCGTGAACGATCCCCGCTTGTGGCCGAAGAGCTCGCTCTCGAAGAGGTTTTCGACGATCGCGCCGCAGTTGACAGGGATGAAGGCCCTCGCGCTCCTCTTGCTGTTGAAATGAATGGCGCGGGCCACGAGCTCCTTGCCGGTCCCGCTCTTGCCGTGGATGAGGACGGTCCCGTCGGTGGCGGCAACCTTGCGGATGGTATCGAACACCTTCTCCATCGCGGGGCTCCGCCCGACGATGTTCGAAAAATCGTACTGCCGGTTGAGCTCGCCGCGGAGCAGCTTGTTTTCGAGCGTCAGCCGCCTGCCGGCCATGAGCCTGCGGATCTTGACCAGGAGCTCGTCGAACTCCACCGGCTTGAGGATGTAGTCCACCGCCCCCTTCCTGAGGGCCGCGATCGCGGAATCGATCGACCCGTAGGCGGTGATGATGACCACGAGCGTCTCCGGCGAAAACCGGGTGACGTGGTCCAGCAGCTCGATCCCCTTCATTTCCGGCATCTCGAGATCGGTCAGCACCAGGTCGAACGACTCGGTCTTCATCATCTCCGCCGCGACCAGGCCGTTCGGCGCATCGCGCACCTTGTATCCCTCTTTGCCGAGGACGAACGAGAGCGACTCGCGGATAATGTCCTCGTCGTCGACGATCAGTATCGCTTCAGCCATTGCGCGGGTCCTTTCCGTTCAGCGGGAGCGTCATGGAGAACGAGGTCCCTTTCCCGAATGTGCTCTGCACGGTCAGGTCCCCGCGGAAGCTCCTGACGATCCCGTAGCTGACCCAGAGGCCGAGCCCGGTGCCCTCCCCGACCTCCTTGGTGGTGAAGAAGGGCTCGAAGATCTTGGGCATGTGCTCGGGGCGGATGCCCGTCCCGTCGTCGGCAATCGTCACGCGGACCGCGTGCGCTTCGCGTTCCACCTCCGCGGTGATGAGTCCGTGCTTCCCTTTCAGGGCGTCGACCGCGTTCAGCAGGATATTGATGAACACCTGCGAGATCTGATCGGGCACGAGCGAGAGCATCGGGATCTGCCGGCGGACGTGCGTGACGAACGTGACGTCCTTCGCCTTCTTTCCCATCTTGACGATCTCCACCGCGTCGGTGAGCGTCCTGACCAGGTCCGTCGGCTGCACCTGGTAGTTGGACGGGCGGGAGAAATCGACCAGGTCGCGGATGATCTTGGTGATCCGGTGCACCTGGGACTGGACGAGCCCGAGCTTCTCTTTCGCGTCCTCGTCGCCGAGCGTGCGGAGCAGGACCTGCACGATCGAAGAGATCGACGCCAGCGGGTTGCCCACCTCGTGGGCGATCCCCGCGGCGAGCGTGCCGATGCTCTCCATCTTCTGGGAGTGCATCAGCTGCTGCTCGAGCTGGCGCTGCTCGGTGATGTCCCGGTGCGTCCCCAGGAAGCCGACCACGGTCCCATCAGCGTCCACGATCGGTGAGATCAGGACGTGCGTGAAGAGCGCCTCGCCGGTCTTCCGGCGATTCTCGATCTCCCCCGTCCAGACCTTTCCCGCGTTGATCTCTTCCCAGACCCCCTGCCAGAACTCGCGGGAGTATTTCCCGCTCGACAGGACGCTCGGGTTCGACCCGATGAGCTCCTCCCTGGCGTACCCGGTCGCCTTCTCGAAGGCGGGGTTGACGTAGACCATCCTCCCCTGCGCGTCGGTGATCTGGATGGGGTTGACCGTGTAGTGGACGACGTTGGAGAAGCGGAGGAGGTCCAGCTCCTTGCGCTTGTACTCGGAGACGTCCCGGGCGATGACGTAGAGGAAGTCGGTCCCCACCCCGGCGATCTCCCTGATGAACAGGAGCGTGTCAATGGTGCGACCGTCGGCCCCCCGGAACCGGGCTTCGGCCTCGGGGGCGCGCCCGCTCGTCCGCTGCACGGGAAGGAGCGGCCGGGGGGAATCTTCTGTCAGGAGCGTGTGGAACGGGAGGGGACCGGCGGGGACGGGAGGCAGGCCAAGGAGCTCGCTCGCCTTCCGGTTGTAGACCAGCACGTTGCGGTCGCCGGAAAGGACGAAGCACATATCCGGGATGATGTCGATGAATATGTTAGCGAGGTTCGGCTCACCGGTCATAGGCCACCGTGCAGACAAACATACGGATTCAGGTCCTGAATTCCAAGGAACGCCCGGCGGGCAAACTGTGCGACGGATTGAGTATATTCCTCCATGTTCAGCGAACTCTTCCGTCGGCACATCGGCAGGGCGCAGGGTTCGGCACCGGACCTGCCGGCCGGGCTCTGCCGCACGCGCGCCGGGTCGCTCTGCGCGCTCTGTCACGCCTCGAGCACCGCGTACGATGCCGAGGCCCGTGCGCGCGGGGCCGCGCTCGCGGAATTCTGGACCAGGCTCCCCTCGCCGGGCCCTCTCGCACCCCTTGTCCGTTCTCCCCTGGGGCGGCGCTACCGGACGGTCACCAAGCGGAAGGCGTTCCTCGCCCGCGACGAAGTGCGACTCGGACTGATTGAGGGGGAGTACGGCAGGCGCCCCCTCCCGGTGCGCGCGTGCGCCATCGAGCCGGAGACCCACGCGGCGGTATACGCCCGCCTGGAGGAGTCGATCCACGCCCCCGCGGCGCGGTCGCTTGCCCGTGCGCTCCGCTACGTGATCGTGCGGGGTTCATACGACGAGCTGGTGGTCATCTTCTCCGTGGATCGGATCGACGGGGAGACGGTGCGGGGAGCCAACGGGCTCTCGCGCGGGCTCACCGGCGCATGCCCCGCAGTGCGGGGGGTGCTCCTGTACGAGGACCGCGGGGACGACCGGTACTACCTCAGCGCGCGAAGCGCCCCGCCCGCGCGGAGCGTCCGGAAGATCTTCGGGACTACCGACATTCGACTCTCCTTCGGCGGAAGGACTTTCCACTCTCCCCCGCTCGGCTTTTCGCAGGTCAACGCATCACTGGTCAACGCGCTCATCGCCGAAGCCGGCACGATGCTCGCACTCGGAGGTGATGACGACATGGTCGATCTCTACTGCGGGTACGGCGTCTTCACGCTCACCGCGGGGCGAGCGGCGCGACGTGCTACCGGGATCGAACGCTCGGCGGAGGCGGTGGAGGCGGCCATCCGGAACGCGAAGGCGCGAGGGCCGTCGAACGCCCGGTTTATCCGCGGGGACATCACAGAGGAATCGCTCGGCGCCGTCCTCTCCCGGCTCCGCCGCCGCGATGCGGTGCTCCTCGACCCTCCCCGCGGGGGGACAGCCCCCGGCGTGATCGAATGCGTCGCCGCCGCCCGCCCCGCCAGGGCGGTCCACATGTTCTGCAATATCGACATCATGCCGGGGGAACTGGAGCGCTGGAGCCGGGCGGGCTACCGCGTCGTGCGAGGGACCCCTTTCGACATGTTCCCCGGCACGGATGAAACGGAAATCATGGTGCTGCTGGAGAGAGCGTGATTGCCACGCCATAGAACGGCTCCCGCCTGCGGCGGGACGCAAAGAACGCGCTTCGCTCGCAATGACAGGTTTGGTCAGCGTATCTGATCGAAGGGGATGTCCAGGACCCGGTAATACTTCCAGTCCTTGTAGTCGAAGTGCCACCACTCCCCCGAGTCGACAGTGAATCCCCCGGATGCCATTGTGGTGATGAGAAGATCCCGTAATTTCCTCTCGGCGGGCGTCCCTCCCGCATAGCGCGCGGCGGCGCGGGGGGAGAATTCATCGTACGCGCTCGGCATCCTGACTTCCTTCCCCGTTGCCAGCTCGTAGAGCGTGCAGTCGACGGCGCATCCGCGGTTGTGCTTCGAGCCGCGCGCCGGATTCGCCACGAACGCGCGCTTTGCAGGCGGCGTCTCGTCCCAGAACTTTTTCGTGATCGACCAGGGGCGGTACGCGTCCTTCACCAGGAGACCGAACCCGAGCGGAGCGAGCCGCCGACCGGCGCGGAGGAGAGCCATGGCAGCCGGACGCTGGAGGAACGCCCGCGCCTCGGCGTACATCGGCCGCTTCATGAAATTGTCGGCGGTGGCGTAACGGATATCGAGGCGGATCGTGGAGTCGAGCCTGACGAGCTCGACGAGGTCCGGGGTGCGGAATGCGCCCTGCTCGCGGGGCTGGGCGGCAAGCGGGAGCGCGGCGCCCAGCAGGGCATATGTCAGCCAGCGGCGTCGCGCGACGGCGCGCGGTGCCTCTCCGCCGGCGATCGCCCTACGCCCCCTTCGGGGGAGCCTGCTGCCGGCTCCACTTCTTGAAGGCAACTTCGAACTGCGCGTGGAACTCCCTCGCGTCGAAGGGGGAGATGCTCAGGTCGCGGCTGCGGAGCGGCGTGTTCCACCAGGGGATCACCATGCGCAGGATCCGGTACCCCTGCGTGAGCGTGATCAGGATCTCCCCCTGCGCCGACCCGAACCCGAAGGAGTACGGGGGAAGAATGTTCAGCGCAACGCCCCTCCACCAGGACCCGAGCGTCATGCTCCCGTAGTCGCTGATCCGCCCGAAGGGGTCGAGGAGCTTGTAGCGGAGAGGGCGCAGCGCCTTGAGCCGGTTGTTGATCAGTGAAAGCTGGTCGATCTCCGAGAAGTGAATCGACAGCGTGGTCCCCTCGCGGTAGATGATGCGCACCTGGTCCTCGATCAGGTCGTACAGCTTCGGCCGGCCGCGCAGGAACGGCACCACGCCCAGGTACCAGAGCGAGATCGCATACCAGACGCAGAGAGAGCTGGCGACGATCCCCACGACGAGCTGCTCGACGATGTCGACGTTGTGCGAGTGGCCGAGGATCCGGATGTACGCGAAAATGGGAAGTATCGGGATGAGCATGGCGATCAGCGGAGGCGTGATGGCCTTGAGCGTCGCCCCCAGGCTCCCCTTCGCGCTTGCCGACTGGTACAACTTTTTCACCGCGACGTTCTTCCGCTCGAAGAAGTCCTTCGACTCCTCCTGCGAGTACATCTGCCGCACCTTGTGGCCCGACCTGCTCAGGTACTCGGCGGCCTTGTCCCACTGCTCGGCTTTCTCGTAGTGGAAGGCGAGCAGCTCGTAAAACTCGACCAGCCTGTCGGCGAAGAGCTCTTCGATGGCCCGGGCGATCCCGCCGTGGAGCTCCTTCCGCTTGTTCAGGAGGATCGTGTTGTACGCCACCTCCTGGATCAGGTAGTGCTTGAAGAGGTATTCCGCCTCGTGGGCCTCGTCCTTTTCCAGGACGAGCTCCAGGGCCTTCAGCTCGGTCAGGTTCGTCGTGACGTCGTTCTTCCGGTCGATCACCTGCTCCAGCAGGGGGCGCGAAAACTCCCGCCCGATCACCGATGCGCTGAAGAGCACCTCCTTGATGCTGTCCTGGATGCGATCGATGCGCGCCATGATGATGCCCTGGATCGTCTCGGGCACCCCCGACTCGATGTTGTCGGTGAGGATCTCCACACGTCCCCGGCGGACGGCGATGATCCGCTTGTCCATCAGGGTCTTGATGATTTCCTGGATGAAGAAGGGATTTCCCTCCGAGCGCTTCAGGACGAGGTCCTCGATCGCCTGCGGGACCTGGTCCACCTCCAGCCGGAGCTTCATCAGCTTGAGGGCCTCGCTCCGGGTGAGCCGGTTGAGGTCCATGACGTGCGCCCCCTCCGCAACCGTCCGCGCGTGGGCGTACTCGTCCCTGTAGATCAGGACGAACAGCGACAGGACGACGTTGGTCGTGCGCGAGAAGATGTACTCCAGGAGCTCCTGGGAGAACCGGTCGATCCAGTGGAGGTCTTCCAGGATAAACGCGATCGGCCTGCGGGCGGCGATGGCGCTCAGGAGGGCGCGCGTGGCCTGGAACACCCGCTGCTTGCGGAGCGTCTCGTCCACGAGCATGATCTCCTCGTAGCGCAGCGAGAGGAGCGTCCCGAGGTAGGGTTCGTGCTCGTCGAGGGCGAGCGTGTGCGTGATCTGGTGGAGGCGTTTCCTGACGTCGGCCTCTACAGTCTCCGGGCCGACCTTCAGGAGGCTCTTCATGAGCGCCGTCCAGAGGTAGTACGGGGTGTTCACCTCGAAGCTCGAGCACTGCCCTTCGTAGGCGGCGATCCCCGACTTGTAGGCGAGCTTGATCAACTCCGCCTTCAGGCGCGATTTCCCGACGCCCGCCTCCCCCTGGATGCAGAGCGTCACCTGGTTCTTGTCGAGCACGGCGTCGAGCGCCCGCCGGATCGCCGCGATCTCCTTCTCCCGGCCGACGAACTCGTTGCGGCCGATCCCCCCGTCCTTTTCCTCCCCTCCCGCCTTGAGCGAGCGGAGCTTGTAGACCGGGACCGGCGACGCCTTCCCCTTGAACGTCATCCGGAACGGTCCTTCGGACACCGCGAGGTGCGCGACGAGCTTCTGTGTTTCCGCGGTCAGGTAGATCTCGCCGCTCGGGGCGAGCTCGACGAGGCGGGCGGCAAGGTTGACCGTGTCGCCGATCACGGAATAGTTCATCCGGAGGTCGCTCCCCACGTTGCCGGCGATCACCATGCCGGAGTGGAGGCCCACGTGCAGGCCGAGGCGCGCGGGGAGCTGGATCGCGGTCTGGTTGTTGAACCGCTCGATGTCCGCCAGCATGTCGAGCGCGCACCGCGCCGCCCGCTCCGGGTCGTTTTCGTGCGCCAGCGGCGCGCCGAAGATCGCCATGATCCCGTCGCCGATGAACTTGTCGATCGTCCCCTCGTATTTCAGGATCGTGGAGATCAGCCCGCGGAAACAGTCGTTCAGGATCGTCGAGACCATCTCGACGTCCATCTTCTCGGAGAGGGCGGTAAAACCGACGACGTCGGCGAACAGCACCGTCACATGGCGCCGCTCGCTTTCGATCTGCTTACCGGCGTTGAGGATCTTGCGGGCGAGCTCGGGGGGGATGTAGTTCTTGATGAGGGCGAACCCGTCGACGACGGGGCGAGGGACGGCCGCGTCGGAGAGGGTGGCGCCGCAATTCAGGCAGAACCGGGATCCATCGGGGACCTCGGCCGAACACACTCTGCAGTTCATCGGAATCTCACTCTAGGAAGCAGGGCCGTCACAGTGGTCTCCCCGGGCGACAGCCCCCTCCCGCTGCACGCGCAGCGTGCAGGAAACGGTCGGCGGTCGGCGTCCACTTCATCGGTACAAATATATCGTCGCAGGGAGACAGAAGCAAGGGCTCCGCCCGGCGGGGACGCCGCGCCCGGGCGGCAGCGCGCCGCGGCTAGGCGAAGCTCTTGATCGCCTCCTCCCTGGAATCGTACACGTCGAACACGAGCGTCAGCTTCGTGATGACGAAGATGTTGGTGATGTTCTTGTTCATGCCGCAGAGCTTGATGTGCCAGCCCTTCCTCGAGTAACTCGCGTGCGACGACACCAGCACGCCGATCGCGGTGCTGTTGAGGTACGTGACGCCGCTGAGATCGATCAGCAGCTTGCTGTACTCGCGGTCGAGAAATCCCGCCACGGCCTGGCGGAGTTCCACGGTCTCCTCCCCGCCCACGAGCGACCCCTTCGCCTCGATGAGACCGATCCCGTTGTCGAGCGTGCTCGTCTTGATCGCCATGGTTGCTCCTCGTGTGGTGGATTGCGGTGGAAAGTACAAGGAATCCCGCCGAGAGTCAAGGAATCGGGGGTTCACGATTTCTTCACTTGAATTTCAGGCGGATTGTTCTTACAGACCTGAGGTGCAGGAGGGCGCGATGATCGCCGAGACGAACAGCAGCCAGGAACAGGGGAGCAGGCCCGGGACAGAGAGTTCCCCGCCGCGCAAGCCGCGCGCGGGGAGCATGACCGCACGGGGGACGCGGCTGCGCAGGAACGCGCGGGGGAACGGATCGGCGGACCTCGGCGGCCGCACGTCGCCAGCCACACTGGACCATTCCCTCTATATCAACCGCGAGCTGAGCTGGCTCGAGTTCAACGAGCGCGTCCTCGAAGAGGCGCGCGACCGGCGGCATCCCCTCCTCGAGCGGGCGAAATTTCTCTCCATCGTCAGCTCAAACCTGGACGAGTTCTTCATGATCCGCGTCGCGGCGATCCGCGACCAGGTGCTTGCCGACGTGACGGAGCCCTCCCCCGACGGCAGGACGCCGCTGGAACAGCTCGAGGCGATTCACGGGCGGGTGGAGCGGATGCTCACAGACATGGCCTCTCTCTTCCGGGATGACCTCCACCCGGCGCTGGCGGAGGCCGGCATCCACCTCCTCAGGATGGAGGAGCTTGCCGCCGCCGAACGCGCGTCGCTCGCAGACCTGTTTGCCCGCGAGATCTACCCGGTGCTGACGCCGCTGGCGTTCGATCCCGGCCACCCTTTCCCGTACATTTCCAACCTCAGCCTCAGCCTGGCCGTGGTGGTCCGCACGCCCGAGGGCCCCGAGCGCTTCGCCCGCGTCAAGGTCCCCGACGTCCTCTCCCGCCTGGTAATGATCCCGGGGGGAAACGGCACCGCGTTCCGCTTCGTGTGGCTCGAGGACCTGATCTCGGAGAACCTGGGGATGCTCTTCCCCGGCATGACCGTGGTCGAATCGTACGCCTTCCGCGTCACGCGCAACGCGGACATCGAGATCCAGGAGGACGAGGCCGAGGACCTGATCCGGTCCATTGAAGAATCGATCCGCCTCCGCCGGTTCGGGCCCGTGGTGCGGGTGGGTGTGCAGAACACCATGCCTGACCGGATCAAGGACATCCTGGTTGAAAACCTGGAGGTCACGCCGAACGAGGTGTACCGCCTGCGGCCCCCGCTGGGCCTCAGCCACCTGGCCACGCTCATGAAGGTGCCCCGACCCGACCTGAAGGATCCTCCGCTCCACCCGGCGTCGCCCATGGGGGAGGAAGAGACGGAGGACATATTCACCGCGATCCGGCGGGGCGACATCGTCCTGCACCACCCGTACGACTCCTTTGCGCCCGTGGTCCAGTTCATCCGCGCCGCCGCGCGCGACCCGAACGTGCTTGCCATCAAGCAGACGCTCTACAGGATCGGCAAGGAATCGCCGCTCGTCCCCCTGTTCATCGAGGCGGCCGAGAACGGAAAGCAGGTCGCCGTGCTGGTGGAGCTGAAGGCGCGGTTCGACGAGGAAAACAACATCGGCTGGGCGAAACAACTGGAGCAGGCGGGGATCCACGTCGTCTACGGGCTTGTGGGCCTCAAGACGCACGCGAAGATGGCGCTTGTCGTGCGCCGGGAGCAGGAGGGGATCCGCCGGTACGTCCACCTCGGGACAGGCAACTACAACCCGGTCACAGCGCGCATCTACACCGACCTCAGCCTCTTCACGTGCCGGGACGACATCACCGCCGACGCCGTGGAGGTGTTCAACTTCCTGACCGGTTATTCGAACCGGGACACGTACCGGAAGCTCGCGGTCGCGCCCGTCAATCTCCGCGAGCGCCTCACCGCGCTCATCGACAGGGAGATCGCGCACGCGAAGGCGGGGCAGCCAGCGCAGCTGATCTTCAAGATGAACGCGCTGACGGACACCAAGATGATCGAGAAGCTCTACGAGGCGTCGTGCGCGGGGGTGTCGATCGACCTGGTGATCAGGGGGATCTGCTGCCTGAAGCCCGGGAAGCGGGGCCTCAGCGAGAACATCCGCGTCGTCAGCATCGTCGGGCGGTTCCTGGAGCACAGCAGGGTCTTCTACTTCGCCAACGGCGGCCAGGAGGAGCTCTACCTGGGGAGCGCCGACCTCATGGGGCGCAACCTGGATCACCGCGTGGAGCTGGTCTTCCCGGTCGAGGACCGCCGTCTCGCATCCCAGATCATGAAGGAGGTGCTGGTGACCGCGCTCGCCGACCAGAGCCGAGCGCGCACGCTCGGTCCCGATGCCGCCTACGCGCTGCCCGATCCTCCCCGGCCGGACATGCCGGACAGCCAGCAGATCATACTCCAGTCGCGCACCCGCGCACAGAGCCAGAAGCCCCCCGTGCCGCGCGAAGCGCCGCCGGCGGCGAAGACGGGATAGCGTCCCGCGCTAGATTGCCACGCCAAAAAGCGGCGTGGTCCAAACAACGGACTTCGCACAGAGCGCTCGCAATGACGGCCTTCGCGTGACGGGCTTCGCATGACGGGCTCAGAAAAAACCGCCCCCGGGGAGCTCCCCGGGGGCGGTTCCGTGACGGGGACTTCTTCCTGCCTAGAAGTAGTACTTGACGCCGAACTGGAAGCTGTAGACGTCGGCCAGCGTCGAGTTGTATTCGAACGAGTGGCTCATCAGGCTTCCGTTGACGACGCGCATCTTGTACTGGGGCTGGCCGGCCGCGTTCACGACGCCGCCTTCGGCCGCGGTCGGGAGGATCAGCGGCTGCAGGCTGACGAAGTGGCTCGACTGCCCGAGCTTCCTGTCGAAGAGGTTGCCGACGTTCAGGATGTCCAGCCGGAGTTCGATGGTCTGGTTCTTGTCCATCGCCTCCCACTTGATCGCCTGGATGATGCTCATGTCGAGGCGTGCCACCATCGGGAGGAACGCCGCCTGACGCTCGGCGTACTGGCCCCGGTGTTTGCTCAGGTACGGGTCCTGGTTGATGTAGGCATCCCACGCGGCCGCCTGCTGGGCGGGGGTGACGGTGACGCCGGACTGCGTGTTCTGCACAAAATTCATCTCCGACTGGTTTCGGGGAATGTAGATCAGGTCGTTGCTGGAGTTGCCGTCCCCGTTGAGATCGCCGGAGACCGTGTAACTCCCGTTGCCGTAGCTGAACATGTCAAAGAAGAGTGAGAGCGTGGTCCCTCCGCCCGACGCGTACGACAGTGAGCCGAAGAACCTGTTGCCGGGCGACGTCACGCTGTACGCAACCGGCGCGTCGTTCGGATTCCCGGGGACCTGGTTGGCGCTCCAGGAGCCGAACGCGATCGAGCCCGGATCCACGGTGTTCTTCGCCACACCGTAGTTGTAGCCGAGCTTTCCGAAGATGCCCGCGATGAGCGGGCGCTCGATCGACGCCGAGATGCTGTAGTTGTAGCCCGAGTTCTCGTTCTTGATGACCGTCGCGTCCTGCACGTTCTGGTTGATCCTCGTCGGATTCACTCCCGGGGTGACGGTGACCCACCGGGGGCGGTTGTCCGGGCCGGAGAACGCGGCATTGGGCGCGGTCTGGTTCGCGTTGATGTAATACTCCCCGTTGATTTCACGGCCGTAGATGAACTCCACCGTGCCGACAAAGCCAAGCAGGAGCTGCTGGTCGACCGCGACGTCCGTCCGCCACTGCTGCGGGAACTTGTAGTTCGGGTCGGTGAGCGCGAGCTCGTACGTCGAGGCGGGGGCCCCGGTCACGTTCGTCGGCTTGTACGCGTCGGGATTCGGGTTGAAGTGGTAGCTCTTCAGGAGCGTCGTATCGGTCACCTGGAGGAATCCCGTCAGGACGCCCGTGTTGCCGATCTGATTTGAAATCCAGACGTACGCCGGTTTGCCGGTGAATATGCCGGTCCCGCCGCGCAACTGCGTGGTGCGGTCGCCGAAGACATCGTAGTTGAATCCCAGCCGGGGCGACCAGAGGACTTTCGCGGACGGCAGTTTCGCGCTGTTGTAGTGCACGGGGTTGCCGTTTTCATCCATGAACGTCAGGGCGTCGGCGTTCGGGTTGTCGAACCCGGTGTTGCCGAAGCTCGGGACGTCGATCCGGAGTCCGCCGGTCACCTTCAGGTCCTTCATCACCTGGTACTCGTCCTGCGCATAGGCGCCCCAGGTGTACACATCGAGGGGCTGGATCGGCTTGACCTGTCCCGGGATGTTGTTGTACCGCACCTGGAACTCCTGGGGAGCCGCAGTCGACTGCGTATGGTTGAGGTAGGCGTTCGCATCCGCGTAGAAGTCCGCCAGCGACTTGTAGACATACACGCTTTGCTTGCCGGGGAAGAAGACGTTCTCCGAGTGGTACTTCTCGCCAGTGACGCCGAACGTGAGGACATGGCCGGTGCCGAGATCATACGTAAAGTTATCCTGCACCTGCCAGCTGGAATAGCGGAGCTCGTTGTTCGGCGTGAAGGGTTCCGAGCCGAACGACGTGTAAACCGCACCGGCGTTCAGGATGTCGACAAACGGAAAGAGCTGCCCCACGTCGCCGCGGCTCTCGTCCGAGTAGCTGTAGCCGACGATGAAGTTGTTCGACATATTGTTCGTCACGATCGAGTTCCACTCGCCGACGAACGAGTAGTCATTCTCGAGGATCGTGTAGTTCGAACCGGCGAAGTTCAGGCCGAAGTTGCTGCTCCGCCTGTTCCCGAAGCCGAGCGAATTGGAATTCGAGCAGAGGACGTCCGTCTGCGAATCGAGCCGGTTGTAGCGGACGGAGATCTTGTTGCTCTCGTCCAGGTTGTAGTCGAGCTTGGCCAGGTACCGTTTCCCGGGGGTGTTGAAATTATACCCCTGGTACGGACCCGGGTTGTACCCGAACTTCGACGTCAGGAACGTCGACAGCGCATCGAGGTCGCTCGCAAGGACCCTCGTGACGTTTCCAGTGGCCGCCTGGTTGCCGGTGTTTGCCGTGAACGTCGTCCCCGGCTGCTGGGTCTTGTCCCCCTCGTAGTTGACGAAGAAGAAGAGCTTGTCCCTGATAATCGGCCCCCCAAGGCTGAACGTGAACTTGTTGTAGTCGAACGTTCCCGGATTGTAGGTATAGTCGTACGCGCGGGTGCCGACCATATCCTGGTTGCGCTTGTCATACATCAGCGTCCCGGAGAACGTGTTCGTACCGCTTTTCGTGACTGCGTTCATCGCCGCGCCGACGAAATTCCCCTGGCGCACGTCGAACGGCGCGATATTCACCTGCATCTGCTCGATGGCGTCGAGTGAGATCGGTGCGACGCCGGTGCGCTCGCCCACCTGTCCCATGAGCCCGAAGGAGTTGTTGAAATAGGCCCCGTCGATCGTCGTGTTGTTGTATCGGCTGTCCTGGCCGACGTAGGAATCGCCGCCGTAGCCGGTGGCGCCGGCCGCGCCCACGCTGATGCGCGACTCGGGCGTCAGGCGGACGAAATCCTGGAACTTCCCCGAAATCGTGGGCAGAATGCCGAATGTCTGCTTGTCGATATTCGTGGCGGCGCCAGTCCGCTGGGAATTCATGACGGAATTACGCTCGGCCGTGATGACCATCTCGGCCGTCTGGACCGCTTCCTCCTGTAGCTTGAAGTTCACGTCCACGGTCTGGGAAATGGTCGTGTAGACGTTCTCCTGCGCGACTTTCTTGTAGCCGACGAGGGAGACGGTGACGGTGTAGGGACCGCCGACGCGGACGTTCGGGATGACGAAGCGCCCGTTCGGCTGCGTGCTCGTCCCGTACGTCGTGTTGCTGGCGACGTGGACGGCGACGACGTTCGCCCCGGCCAGCTCTTCGCCGGTCGTGCTGACGACTCTGCCGGAGATGGAACCCGTCGTGATGCCCTGCGCGAACACCGACGAGGCGCATGCAACGAGCAGCAGCGCCAGCGCGGCGGCAGCCGGCCATCTGGTAAAGGTGCAGTTCATCGTTTCCTCCTCTTGGTGGGTGGTGTGGTGCGTTGAGTTGGTGGTTCCGGGAACCCTTCTGCGTGTTGTAAGGGTGTGGTGCGCCCTGACCCGTAGGCGCGACGCGCCTGCGCCCGAAGGGCAGACACTTGTTGCGTGACTCGATTGAATAGATCGTGAAAAGATGAGCGACAGCGGTGGCAGAACATACAAACAAGAATCCCGATTAGCAAGACCTGCGAGTTACGTTATCGTTACCCGCAAGTTACCTTATCGTTGCATTTGAACGGAAAAATCCTCACCATGACGCCAGAGTATCGGATCACGACTGCACCGCCCCAGCTCATTCCAGAGTCCCCCCCATTTCTTTCTCACGAGGTCATCATGCACAAGAAACTTTTCATCCCCGGTCCCACGGAGGTCGCTCCCGAGGTCCTCGCCAAGATGGCCACGCCGATGATCGGCCACCGCTCGAAGGACGCGTCAAACCTGCAGCGCGAAATCAGCGAAAAACTGCGCAAGATCATGTACACGCAAAATCCTATCATTCTCTCGACAAGCTCGGGGTCGGGACTGATGGAAGGATCCATCCGCTCGCTGACGGCGAAGAGGGCGATCGTCTTCTCGGTCGGGGCGTTCGGGAACAGGTGGTACAAGATGGCCGAGGCGAACAACGTTCCCGCCGACAAGCAGGAGGCCGATTGGGGGCATCCCACCACGCCGGAGGTCGTCGACAAGTACCTTGCAACGGGGAAGTACGACGTGATGACGGTGACGCACAACGAGACGAGCACCGGCATCATGAACCCGGTGGCGGAGATCGCGGAAGTGAAGAAGAAATATCCCGACGTTCTCTGGCTCCTCGATACGGTGAGCTCGATGGCGGGCACGAAAATCGACGTGGACGCGCTCGGGGTGGATGTCTGCATCACGTCGACGCAGAAAGCCCTGGCGCTTCCCCCGGGCATGGCGATTGCGTCCGTCAGCAAACGCGCCCTCGAGCACGGCAAGCAGGTAAAGCACCGCGGATGGTACCTGGACCTCCTCGAGCTCTATAAATACGTCGAGACGAAGGACCACCAGTACTCCGCCACCCCCTCGCTCTCACACATGTTCGCGATGAATTTCCAGCTCGACAGGATCCTCGCGGAGGGGCTGGAGAAGCGGTACGCACGCCACCGGGAAATGGCCGAGTACACGAGAGCCTGGGCCAGGAATCACTTCGCGCTCTACCCGGAGGAGAAGCACGCCTCCGTGACGCTCACCACGATCACCAATACCACCGGTTTCCCGGTCAAGGCGCTCAACGACGCCCTCGGGAAGCAGGGGATGCAGATTTCCAACGGCTACGGCGACCTCAAGGAGAAGACGTTCCGCATCGCCCACATGGGAGAATTGACGCTCGACGACGTGAAGGAGGTCACCGCGGCCATCGAGAAGATCCTTCCGACACTCTGAACACGGACAAGGAGCCGCCATGAAAATCCTCATCACGGACGGGATCGAGCGGGCGGGGGCCGACATACTGCTGAAGGCCGGGTTTGAGCTGACGCAGAAGACGCTCACGGGCGCGGAGCTGCTGGAAACGATCGGCGGCTTCGACGCCATTATCGTGCGCTCTGCGACAAAAGTGACGCGGGAGGTGATCGACGCGGGGTCGCACCTGAAGGCCATCGCCCGCGGAGGGGTGGGCCTGGACAACATCGACGTGGAGCACGCGAAGCGCAGGGGGATCGCCGTCCTCAACACGCCCCGGGCCTCCTCGATTTCGGTCGCCGAGCTGACCATCGCCCACCTCATGTCCCTCGGGAGGTTCCTCCCGATGAGCAACATCACCATGCGGCAGCACGAGTGGCCGAAAAAGGAGTTCAGCGCCGGCATCGAGGTGACGGGCAAGACACTCGGCATCATCGGCCTGGGAAATATCGGGCGCGAAGTGGCCAGGCGGGCCCTCGGGCTCATGATGACCGTCGTGGCGCACGACCCGTGGGTGACGTCCACCGATCTCAACGTCCGCCTCGTCAGCAAGGAGGAACTCCTCAGCACCTCGGACTACATCACGCTGCACATCCCGTACGACAAGACGCGGGGACCCGTCATCACGAAGGCCGACTTCGCCCGGATGAAGGACGGCGTGATCCTGATCAACTGCGCGCGGGGGGGCGTCGTGGCGGAAAAGGACCTCCTGGACGCGCTCAACGCCCGCAAAGTGCTCTATGCGGGCATGGACGTCTTCGAGCACGAGCCGCCCACGCCGGAGGAATTCGACCTGATCAACCACCCGCGCGTGTCCGTCTCGCCGCACATCGGGGCGTCCACGCGGGAAGCGCAGGACCGGGTCGGGACAGAAATCGCACAGAAGGTTGTTGATACTCTGAACGCCGCCGTGAAGGAGGACGAGGGAGTCCCGGCGTGACCGGACGCAGAAAAGGGTGACACCATGGCGACGATCCGACCGTTCAAGGGATTCAGACCCAAACCGGAATACGCGGCACGCGTCGCGGCAAGGCCGTACGACGTCCTGACATCGGAGGAAGCCAGGGCGGAAGCGGCGGGCAACCCCGTCTCGTTCCTGCACGTGGGGAAGCCCGAGATCGACCTCCCCCCCGACGTGAACCTGTACGACGAGCGCGTGTACCGGAAGGGGAAAGAGAACCTCGACAGGCTGATCGCCGGCGGCGTTCTGAAGGAAGACCCGAAGCCGTGCCTGTACCTCTACGCGCAGACGATGGACGACAACACCCAGTACGGCGTCGTCGGCTGCGCCTCCGTGAAAGAGTACCTGGACAACACGATCAGGAAGCACGAGCTGACGCGGAAGGACAAGGAGGACGACAGGACAAAGCACGTCAGGACGACCAACGCCCACACGGGTCCGATCTTCCTCACGTACCGGGCACGCCCCTCCATCGACGCAATCGTCGCCGGCATTGCGCAGCGGAAGCCGGAGTTCGATTTCGTCGCCCCGGACGGAGTGCGCCACCGCCTCTGGGTGATCAGCGACCCGGCGCTGGTGGGCTCGCTCGTGGACGAGTTTGCGCGTGTCGACACGCTCTACGTCGCCGACGGCCACCACCGCTCCGCGGCAGCCGCCAGGGTCGGGGACGAGCTGCGCAGGGAGAATCCCCACCACGGCGGGAATGAGGAATACAATTTCTTCCTCGCGGTCCTCTTCCCCCACAACCAGCTCCGGATCATGGACTACAACCGGACCGTCAGGGACCTCAACGGGCTCTCCCCGGAACAGTTCCTGGCGAAGGTGGCGGACACGTTCGGCGTGACGGAGGGGCCGCACCCCGCCTGGCCTACGCAGAAGGGGGAATACGCGATGTACCTGAAGGGGATGTGGTACATCCTCCGCTCCCCCGCCGACCTGCTGGCCGATCCCGACCCGGTCGCCAGGCTCGACGTCTCGATTCTCCAGAACGAGCTGCTCGCGCCGATCCTCGGCATCGATGACCCGCGCACGAGCAAGAGGATCGACTTCGTGGGGGGGATCAGGGGGATCCCCGAGCTGGAGCGCCGCGTAAACTCGGGGGAGATGGCCGTGGCGTTCGCGCTCTACCCGACGTCGATCGAGGAGCTGCTGGCGATCGCGGATGCGGGAAAGATCATGCCCCCGAAATCAACGTGGTTCGAGCCGAAGCTGCGGGACGGGGTGGTGGTACATTTCCTGAGCTAGATCGCCGCGCCACGCCAGAAATCGGCGCCTGCGGCGCCGCTGGCGCCGTGGTCCAAAGAGCGGACTTCGCTCGCGACGACAAAAAACGTCGGATTGCTTCGCGGCGCCGAAGGCGCCGCTCGCAATGACAGAAGCGAGGCGCTCGCAATGACGGGCGGGGTCACAGCTCCTTGATCAGCTTCACGACCTTCCAGACGAAGTTCACGTCCTTCTTCTTCACCGTCACCGGCTCGAACTCCGGGTTGAGCGGGATGAGGTGGACGTAGTTCCCCTCGAACTTCACCTTCTTCAGCGTATCCTCGTCGTTTACCCTCACCACGCAGATATCGCCGCTGCGGGGCTCCGACTGGGGGCTCACCACGACGATGTCCCCGTCCTCGATGCGGGGCGCCATGCTGCTCCCCTTGACCTTCAGGGCGAACGCCCCGGGGTCCTTCACGTCGTCGACGGTGACGTAGTGATCGACGTAGTCGGGATGGAACATCGTCGCGACCTTTCCCGCGGGGACAGAGGAGACCAGGGGAAGCTCGGCGAGTCGCATCTTCCGCCGCGGGGAAGCGGCGAGCGGATAGACGTTCTCCGGCCGCCCCGCGGGGGCGAACATGTCCCCCTCGCCGGTCAGGAGCCAGACGGGCTGGACGTTCGTGACGCGGGCAATCTTGGTGATCGCGATGCCGTCGGGCACCTGTTCCCCCTTCTCCCAGCGCTGGAGCGTCCTTGTCACGACGCCCGCCTTCGCCGCCAGCGTGGCCTGATCCAGCTCCTTCCGTTCCCGCGCGGCCCGCAGCCGCTCGCCGATCGTCGATTTCATGGCCTCCCCGAAGACAATTTTGTCCCCCCGGGTCTTGACAAGACGACATTTATGTCGTATACTACGGGCGGCAAGATAATGAATTCCGGGCGTCGTGTCAAGCAAAATCGGAGGAAGCATGGGAAGCGACAGCGGCGTTGTCCGCGTGGGGATGGGAGGATGGGAGCACGAGGTGTTCGACGGGTGCCTCTACCCGCGGACGGGCATGACCTCGGCGGAGAAGCTCGCCTTTTACGCGCGCTATTTCCAGGCTACGGAGGTCCGCGCGACGTTCTGGGACGACTCGCTGACGGCTGCTGACGCCCGCGAGTGGGTCGCCTCCGTCGCAGAGGCTCCCCGCTTTCTCTTCAACGTCAAGCTCCACTCGTCGTTCACACACGGGAAGACGATCCGGCCGGAACTCACCCGCACGGTGCGTGAGATCCTCCAGGCGCTGCACAGGCAGGACCGTCTCGGCTCGCTCCTCGTGCAATTCCCCTATTCCTACACGAACACGGGGAGCAACAGGCATCACATCGTCAAACTCGCAGAGGCCTTCGCGGGCTTTCCCGTGCACGTGGAGCTCCGCCACCAGTCATGGAACCAGGAAGGGCTCTCATCGTTCCTCGAGGCGCACGCGCTCGGGATCGTGGGGGCGGACATGCCCCGCATCCGGCAGTACATGCCTTTTGTCGCCGCGGTGTGCGGGCAGACGGCGTACCTCCGGCTCCACGGGCGGAACGAAAAGGGGTGGATGCTGAACGGGTACGATGCGCGCTATGACTACCAGTACAACAGCCGGGAAGTCCGGGAGATCACGCGCCGGCTCAGGGGGCTCGACCGGAGATCGAAGAATGTCGTGGTGATCTGCAACAATACCACCGGGGGGAAATCCGTCCCCGTGGCGCTTCAGCTGATCGCGGCCGTGAGCGGGGAGAACGTCGCGGCGATCCCCCCCCGGGCACTCGAGGCGTTCCCGTTCCTCCGGTCGGTGGCCAGGGAGGTGATCATCGAGACGCCGCTGATTGAACCCGGTTATCGAAGGGCGATCTGATTTCTCATTCCTGGGAAAACTGTCACCGTTCTCCCCATACCGACAGTCCCGGAACCGCCCGAATTGAGGGATCCTGTGATCGGGAAGATGGCACGGCTGTTGCGTCAGAACCTCTGCCAGGGCCATTTCCCGACTTATTCCAGAGACCACCCTCGATGGACGTGGCACACACTCCCGACCGGCCGGCACCCGCCGGCGATCCAGCCAGGACAGACCCGTCGCCGCAAGCCGGCGGGAAGACGATCTACGACATCCTG
>Ga0335081_10001046_pt1 | contig 44486 bp, 36 predicted proteins | sample Lox_Sample_35_FD_206713 | JGI IMG/M metagenome (GOLD analysis project Ga0335081, IMG submission 206713) | Soil microbial communities from Loxahatchee National Wildlife Refuge, Florida, United States - Lox_Sample_3.5 | ecosystem: Environmental > Terrestrial > Soil > Wetlands | place: USA... | reverse complement strand
CGCGGCCGCAGCCGCGGGAAGAGCCGCAGGTTCCGCACCAGCACCACGCCCGCAAAGATGACCGCGGTGCCGGCCCACTGCAGCGCGTTCAGCCGCTCATCGAGCAGCACCCAGCCGGCAAACACCGCGACCAGCGGGTTGACGTAGGCGTAGGTGCCGATGCGGGCGGGCGGCTCGTGGCGCAGCAGATAGGTGTAGGCGAGGAAGGCGAGCGTCGAGCTGAAGATCGCCAGGAACACCATCGCCGCGAGCCCCGTCGGGGACCAGGTCCAGCGCCCGGCGTCCCCCGTGAGGAGCCCCATGGTCACGAGCGTCACCCCGCCCACCAGCAGATAGCTCGCGGTGAAGGCGAGCGGGTCGCACTCCGGCTGCGATTCGCGGATGGCCGCGGTCGCGAGCGCCCAGGCGAGCGCGCTGGCGAGCACCACCAGCTGCCAGCCGAAGCGGGCGTGCAGCCCGATTCCGTGCGCCGAAACCAGCAGCGCGACGCCGATGAAGCCTACCAACAGCCCGGCCCAGGTGCGCTTGCTCACCGGGGTCGGGTGCCGGCCATACATGCCCGACCAGGCAATCCAGAAGGCGGAGCTGGCGCTGATCAAGGCGACCTGGCTCGACTGAACGTGCTGCAACGCGAGCACGTTGAGGCCGTTGCTCACCGCGATGCCGAGCATCGACGCGGCCACGACCAGGCGCCAGTCGCGGGCGCGAGTGGGAAGTGTGAGGCCGCTGGCGTAGACGAGGAGCGTGAGCAGCGTTCCCGAGAAGCAGAAGCGCACGCCGGCGGCGAGCAGCGGCGGCAGCGCGGTTGCCATGATGCGGCCCACCGCGTAGCTGACACCCCACACCAGGTAGATGGTGAGGAAGGACGCCTGTACCAGTGAGCGGCGGCGGGTCGCGAACAGGGTCGCGAGCGTCGGAGCGGGCGCCTCGGCAACGCGGGCGCCGGACGGCGCGTCGCTCATCAGAAGTCCATGTCACGCGCTTCGAGAAGCGTGGGACCCCGGGCCGTGAGTGCCGCGCGCACACCCTGAACGAGTGCCTCAGGTCCCTGCACCCTCACTCCCCGTGCACCGCAGGCGGCGGCTACGCCCAAAAAGTCCGGGTTGCGGCCCACGACCCCGATCGGCTCGATGCCGGCGGCCACCATGTCGTCGCGGATCTGTGCGAGCGCCTGGTTGTTCCATACGACGACCGGCAGCGGCAGTTGCAGCTCGACCGCGGTCATGAGCTCCGGGAGCGTGAACTGCACGCCGAAGTCGCCGGCGAGGGCGATCACCGGCCGATCCGGCTGCGCGATCTTGGCCCCGATCGCCGCGGGCAGCGCAAACCCGAGCGTGCCGTAGCCTGCGGGATGAAACCAGGCGCCGGGGCGATCGGCCGCGAACGCGTAGTTGCCGATGTAGGCGATCTGGGTCATGTCGCTGAATACGACTCCCTCGGGCGGCACGGCGGTCCGCAGTGCCCGCACCGCGGCGAGAGCCGGGCGCCAGTGTGCGCCGATCTGTGCTTCGATCGCGCGCCGCCGGTCGCGGACATCGCCGGCCGCGCTTCGCCAGCCGCGGCGCGGACGCACCAGCTGCGCGAGCTGCTCGAGCGCCGCACGTGAATCGGCGTGGATCGCGATCTCCTGCGCGGACCGATCGGCGAGCTGCGCGGCATCGATGTCGATGCGAATGAGGCGGCCGGGAAAGGTCAGGCGGATGGTCGTGTAGACGTCGGTCTCGGCGAGCTCGGTGCCGGCTGCGAGCACGACGTCCGCGGCCGCGAGCAGCTCCTGGGTGGCGCGGTAGGGGAGGCTGGCACCGAGATTCGCGGCGTGGCCCTCCGGGACGGCGCCCTTGCCCGCGGCGGTCGTGACGAGGTAGCCGTCGAGCGCCTCGGCGAGCTGTGCGAGCGCCGCGCCCGCGTGGCGTGCGCCGCCGCCGGCGACGATCAGCGGCCGCTGCGCGCGCTCGAGGAGCGCGCGCGCCGCCTCGAGCGCAGCGGCTGGCGGCTGTGGGGCGGGGCCTGCAGGCGCGAAGCGCTCGGGCTCGAGCGCGGTGTTTTCCGCCAGCAGGTCGAGCGGGATGCCCACATAGGCGGGCCGTGGCCGCCCGCCGCTCAGATAAGCAAATGCGGCCGCGAAGTGCGCGCGCACTTCCTCCGCGGAGCTCGCGTGCAGCGCGAGTCCCGCGGCGCCGCCCGCGACGGCACGCTGGTCGGCGAGCTCGTGCAGGACGCCCCAGCCGCGGCCGAGCGAGGCGCGCACCGGCGTGCTGGCGATGACCAGCATCGGCACCGAGTCCGAGGCGGCCTGGGCGATCGCGGTGAGCGCATTGGTGAGGCCGGGACCGGAGATGACCAGCACGGCGGCGGGCCGGCCGCTCACCCGGGCGAAGCCGTCGGCGGCGAAGGCGGCGTTCTGCTCGTGGCGGGCGAGCACGTGGCGCACGCGCCGCGAATCGAGCCCGCGGTACAGCTCGATGTTGTGTACGCCGGGGATGCCGAACGCAGTGTCGATGCCGTTGGCGGCCAGTGTCTCGATGACGTAGCGTCCGACTGTCATGGGGGCCGCGCTCATGCGCTTGAAATGTTAGCACCGGCCACGCAGAGTTAGCTGTGTGAAATTCTCCTCCCTCACGCAACGCATCTCCGGCACCGGCGCCGACGCCTGGCTCACGCACTACGAGGCGGTCGCGGCGCGCGCCCGGGGCGAGGACGTCATCATTCTGAGCGTCGGCGACCCCGACATCGCCACCCCCGGCCCGGTGATCGAGCGCGCCATCGAGCAGCTGCGCCGCGGCGATACGCACTACGTCGCGGCGGCCGGCCGGCTGGAGGTGCGCCAGGCGATTGCCCGCGCGCACGCGGCGCGCACCGGGCAGGCGGTCGGCGCCGAGAACGTGGTCTATCTCGCCGGGGCACAGAATGCCCTGTTCGTCGCCTCGCTGTGCCTGGTGGGCCCGGGCGACGAGATCGTGACTTTCGAGCCCATGTATCCGACCTACCCGGCGACGCTGGAGGTCGGCGGCGCGAAGATGGTGTGCGCACCGGCGGACGCGGGGCTGCGTCCGGATCTCGCGGCGCTGACCGCGCTGGTCACGAGCCGCACGCGCGCGATCGTCTGGGCGAGTCCCAACAATCCGAGCGGCTTCGTCTTCAACGAGGCGGAGCTCGCGGTCATCGAGCAGCTGGCCCGCCGTCACGATCTGTGGCTGATCGCGGACGAGGTGTACGCGGGCCTGGCCCCGGGCGGCAGGGTGCCGGGGCTCGCCGCGCGCCTCCCGGGGCAGGTCGTGACGCTCGGGAGTCTGTCGAAGTCGCACGCCATGACCGGCTGGCGCGCGGGCTGGCTGGTGGGCCCGCGCGAGCTCGCGGCCAACGCCGAGCTGCTCGCCATGTGCATGCTGTTCGGCCTGCCGGGCTTCGTACAGGAAGCGGCGATCACCGCGCTCAGCATCGCGCCCGCGGCCGAGCAGCGCGCACGCGATTATTGCCGCACCCGCCAGCAGCGCTTCGCCGCGGGACTCGCCGGTATCGGCGAGCTGCGCCCCATCGAGCCCGAGGCCGGCATGTTCATGCTGGTCGACGTGCGGGCCAGCGGCCTCTCGGGCCGTGAGTTCGTGCGCGCCCTCTACGCCTCGCAGAGGGTCTCGGTGATGGACGGGGCGGCGTTCGGGGCGGCGACTGCCCACTGCGTGCGGGTGTGCTTCGCGACCGACGAGTCGAGTATCGACGCCGCCTGTGAGCGCATCCGGCGTTTCTGTGCTAGCGCGCTGTCAGGCGAGTAGGAGCAGGGCGGCCGGAGATCGGACGGGTGGGCGGCGACTTCACGGGTTACTTCGGGATCGTGCCCCCCGGAGTGAGCTTGTCGATGGCGCCCGGCAGCACCTGCGCGAGCTGCTGCGCGAGATCCTGCGGATTCATGCCGGTCTTGGCGGCGATCTGGGCGAGCACCGGGCTGTTGCCGAACACCCTGCTGATCTCGTCGGGCGAGATCGCCTGATTGGCACCGGTTGATACCCAGGAGCGCGCCGTGGCCCCGAGCCCCTGGCTCTCGAGCTGGCTCACGATTCCCTGCACGCCGCCGTGCTGCTGAATGAACGTGTTGACCACACTCGCCATCTCGGCGCCGACCACGCCGCCGATCAATCCGTCGAGCAGTCCCATAGGCTCTCCGTTTCGTCATGTAAGGGGTGGCATCGAGGCCGGCATTGTGCGCGCGAGCCACGGGGGCGCTCAAGTCGCGGCGCGCGTGCGCTGCGCGCCGCGCTGCCTTATTATATTATTACGACGACATTAAAAAGAGCCTTGCGATCATGAGACAGGTCAGAACGCTGGGATTGCTCGGCACGGGGGTGATCGGCGGCGGCTGGGCGGCACGCGCGCTGCACTTCGGCGTCGACGTGATAGCCGCGGACGTCAAGCCCGAGATGGAGGCCTGGATCCGTGGCGCGGTCGCCAATGCGGAAGGCGCCCTGTCGCGCCTGACGTTCGCGCCGCTGCCACCGAAGGGCAAGCTCAGCTTCACCACCGATCTCGCGGCGATGGCGCGCGCGGCGGACTTCATCCAGGAGAACATTCCCGAGCAGCTCGAGCTCAAGCAGCGCACGCTGGCCGCCGTCAGCCGTCACGCGCCCCGCGACGTCCTGATCGCGTCCAGCACCTCGGGCCTCATGCCGAGCGATCTGCAGCGCGACATGGAGTTTCCCGAGCGCTTTCTGGTCGCGCATCCCTTCAATCCGGTGTATCTGCTGCCGTTGGTGGAGCTGGTCGGCGGCCAGGCGACCTCTGAGGAGACCCTCGAGGCCGCGGCCCGCTTCTACACCTGGATCGGCATGCATGCGCTCAAGGTGCGGCGCGAGATCCCGGGCCACCTCACCGACCGGCTGCAGGAGGCGTTGTGGCGCGAGATCCTGCACATGGTGAACGAGGGCGTCGCCACCACCGGCGAGCTCGATGACTCGATCGTCTACGGGCCGGGCCTGCGCTGGGCCGGGATGGGCACCAACCTCATCTATCACCTCGCCGGCGGCGAGACCGGCATGCGCCACATGCTCAGGCAGTTCGGCCCCGCCCTCAAGTGGCCATGGACGAAGCTCGAGGCACCCGAGCTCACCGAGGAGCTGATCGACCGGATGGTAGAGGGCGCGCAGGAGGAGGCCGCCGGGCGCTCGATCCGCGAGCTCGAGCGGCTGCGCGACGACTATCTGGTGGCCATTCAGCAGGTGCTGCGTCAGTTCAACCTCGGCGCGGGCGCGACGTTGCGGGCACTCGAGGAGCGCCTCTATGAGGCCGGTGCCGCCGCCGCGCGCAGCAGGCTGAGCGGCGCGGCCGCGGGAGATTCCTCCGGGGCGCTGCGGCTCGTCGAGACCCAGGTGCGTCCGGAGTGGGTCGACTACAACGGCCACATGACCGACTCGCGTTACCTGCAGGTATTCGGGGATGCGACCGATGTGCTGCTGCGTTACGCCGGTGTCGACGATGCCTACCGGCGCTCGGCGCGCGCGCTCTATACGGTCGAGACCCACGTGACCCATCAGGCCGAGGCGCGCGCTCTCGAGCCCCTCTACGTCATGAGCCGCGTGCTCGAGGTGGACGACAAGCGCCTGCGGCTCTTCCACGTACTGCACCGCGGGCGTGATGACGCGCAGGTCGCCACCGCCGAGCAGTTGTACCTGCACGTCGACGCGGCCGCCGGCAAGGCCTCGACGATGGACGCCGGAGTGCGCGCGCGCCTGGCCGCGCTGCAGGCGGCACAGGCGCGGCTGCCGCAGCCGCCCGAGGCCGGACGCCTCGCCGGCAAGGCACGCTGATGCCGAAGATCGTCGATCACGAGCGGCGCCGCGACGAGATCGCGCTGGTCGCGTGCCGGGTGGTGGCGGAGCACGGCTTCGATCAGGCGACCATCGTGCGCATCGCGCGCGAGGCCGGCTACACCACCGGCATGGTGGCGCACTACTTCGACACCAAGCAGGAGATCATCATCGCGGCGCTGCGCCTGATCCTGCGCCGGATCGAGGAGCGGCTCACGGCGGCCGCCGGGGAGGGCGACCCGGAGCTGCTGGCGCTGCTCACCGAGGCGCTGCCGGTCGATGCGACCCGCTTCACCGAGTGCGCCTTCTGGGCCGCGTTCTGGGGTCAGGTGTCGGCGGACCGGCGTCTGAAACGCATCAACGCCTGGATGCACCGCGAGTACCTGAAGCTGTTCGAGCGCTGCCTCTCACGCGGCTGGCCGGAGTGGCGCCAGTGGCCGCCGCCGGTCCGCGACCGGGTGCTGCGCTCGGTGGTCACGTTCATCAACGGCCTCACGGCGAGCGTGGTGGCGAGTCCGCGCGACTGGCCGGCGGCACGCCAGCTGGGGCAGCTGCGGCTGCAGCTCGACATGCTGCACGCCTGGGCGCCGGGCGCGTGCACCGCGGCCGGCCAGATGCGCAGGAGCCGGCGCGCGACCGCCGCGCCGGCTTGAGGAGTGCACCGTGGATTTCAGCCTCACCGAAGAGCAACAGCTGATCGTCGATACCACCCGCAAGTTCGTGCGCGAGGAGCTGGTGCCGCACGAGAGCGAGGTCGAGCGCAGCGGCGAGCTGCGCCACGATCTGCTCGAGGAGCTCAGGGCCAAGGCCATGGCGGCCGGCCTGTACGCCGCCAACATGCCGGCCGAGGTCGGCGGGGCCGGGCTCGAGGGCGTCGCGTGGGTGCTGTACGAGAAAGAGCTCGGCCACACCAGTTACGCGCTGCAGTATGGCTGCGTCGCGCGCCCATCCAACATCCTGCTCGCTTGCGACGCCGCGCAGCGCGAGCGCTACCTGCTGCCGGCGGTGCGCGGCGAGCGCACCGAGTGCCTGGCGATGACCGAGCCCGAGGCGGGCTCGGACCTGCGCGGCATGAAGACCACCGCGACGGCGCAGGGCGGCGACTTCGTCATCAACGGGACCAAGCATTTCATCAGCCACGCGGATCACTCGGACTTCGTGATCCTGTTCGCGGCGAGCGGCGAGGAGCAAGGGCCGCGCGGCCGCAAGAAGCTGATCACCGCCTTCCTCGTCGACATGGGAACGCCCGGATTCGAGGTGCGCCGCGGCTACCAGAACGTGTCGCACCGCGGCTATACCAACAGCATCCTCCAGTTCACCGACTGCCGCGTGCCACGCGCGGCGATCCTCGGCGAGCTGCATCAGGGCTTCGAAGTGGCCAACACCTGGCTCGGCGCGACGCGGCTCCAGGTCGCGGCCAACTGCCTGGGGCGTGCCGAGCGTGCGCTCGTGCTCGCGACCCAATGGGCGGCCGAGCGGCGCCAGTTCGGCCAGCAGATCGGCAAGTTCCAGGGCGTCGCCTTCAAGCTCGCCGACATGGCGGTCGAGCTGCGCGCCGCGGAGCTGCTGACGCTGGAAGCGGCCTGGAAGCTCGAGCGCCGGACCGCCACCGACATGGATATGGCGATCGCCAAGCTCAAGGCCAGCGAGATGCTGGCGATGGTGGCGGACGAGGCGCTGCAGATCCACGGAGGCATGGGGCTCATGAGCGAGCTGCCGCTGGAGCGGATCTGGCGCGATGCGCGCATCGAGCGCATCTGGGACGGTACCAGCGAGGTGCAGCGCCACATCATCTCGCGGGCGCTGCTGCGGCCGCTGGGGGGATGAGCGGGAGGGTGTCCTATGAGAGCCGCTATTTCCCCTTCCAGACCGGCTTTCTCTTCTCGGCGAACGCCCGCGCGCCTTCCTTCAGGTCCTCGGAGCGGATCACCTTCTGCACGGCATTCAGCGCGTCGTGCACCTCGAAGGCCTGATGCTCGGGAATCGTCTCGGTCTGGCGCAGCAGCTGCTTGATCGCCGGAAAGAGCAGCGGTGGCCCCTCGGCGAGTGAGCGCGCGATCTCGCGCGCCTTGGCGAGCCCGGTGCCCTTCGGCACCACGTGGTTGGCGAGCCCCCAATGCTTGGCCTCGGCGGCGTCCATCCAGCGGCCCGTCATGAGGAACTCCACTGCGACGTGGTAGGGGATGCGGCGGCGCAGCTTGATGGTCCCGGCATCCGCCAGCACGCCCACGTTGATCTCCGGGAGCGCAAACCTCGCATGCTCCTCCATCACGATGATGTCGGTGCCGAGGACCAGCTCCATGCCTCCCCCGCAGGCGATGCCGTTGACCGCCGCGATCAGCGGCTTGTCGAGATTGCGCGGGTAGTTGAGGCCGCCGAAGCCGGCGGCGCCCCAGTCGGTGTCGGATTCCTCTCCGGCCGCCGCACCCTTCAGATCCCAGCCGGCGCTGAAGAAGCGCTCGCCCGTGCCGGTGACGATGCAGATGCGCAACGCCGGGTCGTCGCGGAACTGCTCGAACACCCTGTTGAGGCGCCGGCTGGCCGCGAGATCGATGGCATTCGCTTTGGGTCGATCGAGCGTTACCTCGAGGATGGCGCCCTCGACCGCGGTATGGATTCCGCCGGAGGAGCTGTTGGTGAGATCTGACATCTGCTGTTACTCCGCCAGGCGAATCAGGGCGTCGACCGCCACCGCGCCGAGGCTCTCAGGCCGCACGATGACGGGATTGATATCGAGCTCCGCCAGGGTCTCGAGATTGGACTGCGCGTACCGCGCGCAGCCGAGCACGGCCTGCACCAGCGCTGGCAGGTCGCCGGCCGGCCGGCCGCGGAAGCCCGCCAGTAATCTTGCCACGCGCAGGCTCCGCAGGCCCGCCTCGATCGAGGAGGCATCGAAGGGAGGCAGCAGAGTCACGCTGTCGCGCAGCAACTCGGTGAGCACGCCGCCGGCGCCGATCACCAGGAGCTGGCCGAACTGCGGATCGACCGTGACGCCGACGAGGATCTCGGCGACCCCGTCGGTGACCATCTCCTCGATGAGCAGCGAATCGGCGAGCCGCGCGAGGCGCTGGGCGGCCTGGGCCGCCTCGGCGGCGCTGCGCACATTGAGCACCACGCCGCCGACCTCGGATTTGTGCTCGAGAGAGGCGCCCGTGGCCTTGATCACCACCGGAAAGCCAAGCGCCTCGGCGGCGTCGGCCGCCTCGCCAGGCCGCACGACCGCCGAGCGTGGCACCCGTACGCCGTAGGCGGCTAGCGCCGCCTTGGCGTCGTGCTCACTCAGCGCACGGGCGCCCTCTTTCAGGACACGCGGACGCCGCAGCTCGACCCTCGCGCCCCGGCGCCAGGCCGCGCCGACGCCTCCCGCGAGATCCAGTGCCTCGAGGGCTTCGCGCTGACCCTGCAGCGGCACGACGCCTGCCCCCAGGCAGCGCTCGCGGGTCGCGGCGGCGAGCGATTCGGGGAGCGAGGAAATCACCGCTCCGCGGCTCGGTGCGCCGGGAATCGCCGCGATGAACTCCTCGATGCCGTTGAGGTAGGCGCTCGCGTCCGCCTCGCCATCGGGCGGGCAGTCGATCATGAAGCCGACGGCGTCGAAGCCGGAGCGCTGCGCGACCGAGAACATCGCGCGCATCCGCGGGCGGTCAAACCACACGTAGGTCTGGAAATCGAATGGGTTCGCGACCGCCACCCGAGCGCTGAGAATCTCGCGCAGGCTCGCGGCACTCGCGGCCGGGAGCGGAGCGAACTCGAGCCCGAGCTGGCGCGAGTTGTCGGCGGTCATCGCCATGTCGCCGCCCGAGGCGCCCATGACGAGCACGCGTTTGCCGGCGAGGGGTCCGCCGCAGTGAAATATCTTCAGCGTCTCGCACAGCGTGCCGAGCGAGTCGCAGCGCGCGATCCCGGTCTGGGCGCAGAAGGCGTCGAAGGCGCTGTCGGCGCCGGCGAGCGCGCCGGTGTGCGTGTGGGCGGTGCGCGCGGCCGCGGCGGTGCGCCCGGCCTTGACCAGCGCGATCGGCTTGCCGGCGCTGCGCGCGGCCGCGACGGCGCGCGCGAAGCGGCTGATGTCCTTGACTCCCTCGAGGTACAGGCCGAAGGCGGTCACGCGCTCATCGGCGGCCAGGAGCTCGATCAGATCCTCGGCGGCGAGCCGCGTCTGATTGCCGACCGTGAGAAGCAAGCCGATCGGCAGCGAGCGGCGGTTGAAGAGGAGATTGAGGGAAATGGTGCCGCTCTGGCAGATCAGCGCCACGCCGCGCTCGCGGCGTGCGCCCACCACCTGGTCGGGCCACAGCGCCACTCCGTCGAAGAAGTTGATGAAGCCGTAGCAGTTCGGGCCGAAGAAGGGCAGCTGCCCGGCGCCCGCCAGCAGCTCCTCGGTGAGGCGCTGGCCTTCCGGCGTGCCGCTCTCGGAGAAGCCGGCGGCGAAGCACACGAAGCCGCCCGCGCCGCACGCGGCAAGCCTTGCTGCGATCGCCGGCACCTCGCGATTGGGTGCGGCGACGAACGCCGCGTCCGGCGCGCCCGGGAGCTCATCGACCGAGCGGAAGTAGCGCTGCCCGGGAGTCGAGGGGCGCGACGGGTGCACGCGCCAGAGCTCGCCCGAGTAGCCGATGCGGAGGCTGGCGGCGGCCACCGCGTCCGCCCATTCACCGCCGACCAATGCGACGCTGCGTGGTGCCAGCAGCCGCCCGATGGCACGTGGATTCATTTGCGCGCGCCGCCCGCGAGGCTGAGCGCGCGTGAGCCGGGGCCAAATCCGGCCGCCGGCGCGGCCGCGGCGAGCGCCGCGATCGCGGATGTGACCTCGGGCGGGAAGGGCGCGGTGCCCGGAGTATCGCCCTGGCGCACGTGCAGCAGCATGAACTCGACCGTCGCCGCCACCGGACCGGCGGGGACGCGGCGCAGCGTGAAGCCCGTGTGCAGCCGTTTGGCATCACTCCCGAGGATGGTCACCTCGACCGCGAGCCGCTCGCTCTGCTTCACCTCGGAGAGATAATGCACGTGCATCTCGAGCGTGTAGAGGGTGCAGCGCGTGCGCTCGCGGTAGGCGGCGTCGACCCCGATACGGTCCATGAGCGCATCACAGGCGCAGCTCGCGATCAGGCCATAGTAGGCATCACGGACGTGGCCGTTATAGTCGATCCACTCCGGCAACATCGCCGTTTCGTATATGGGAACTCCGGCCACGGCGGGAATTCAGATCGGGCTCAGTGGAGCTCGAGCCGGTCGCGGGCCTCGGCGGCGGTCACGACCCTCGCGCCCATGGCCTCGATGATGGTGCGGGCCTTCTCGACCAGCTGCGCATTGCTCGCGTAGACACCACGGCTCAAGTACAGGTTATCTTCGAGCCCGACGCGCACGTTCCCGCCGAGCAGCACCGACTGTGCGACCCACGGCATCTGCATGCGGCTGACGGCGAACGAGGTCCAGACGCTCCCCGGCGGAAGGTAGTTGACCATGGCGAGCAGGTGCCCGGTCTCCGCCGGCACTCCGTAGGGGATACCGGCGCACAGCTGAATGAGCGCGGGCGCGCCGATGAGCTCTTCCTTGATCAGCTGCTTCACGAACCAGAGATTGCCGGTGTCGAACACCTCGAGCTCGGGCTTCACCCGCAGGTCGCGCAGGATGGCGGCGCCCTTGCGCAGGTAGTTGGGCGTCGAGACGTAGGCGCGGTTGCCGTCGCCGAAGTTGAGCGAGCCGCAGTCGAGGGTGGCGATGTCCGGGCGATAGAGCCCTTCCTGGCACAGGTCGATCACGTGCCGCATGCGGTCTTCCTGGCTGACGAAGTCCGTCCCCTCGGCGGGCGTGTCGGCGAGCCCCTTGTCGCCCACGCAGATGTAACCGCCCATGCCGCAGGTGAGGTTCACGATCACGTCGATCTTGCTCTCACGGATGCGCCGGACGACCTCGCGATAATGGCGCGTCGCCATGCTGAAGGCGCCGGTCTCGGGATCGCGCACGTGGATGTGCACGATCGCGGCCCCGGCACGGGCCGCCTCGACGGCGGAGGCCGCGATCTGCTCCGGTGTTATCGGGCAGTGCGGGCTCTTGGTAACCTTGGTGTCATCGCCGGTGACGGCGCAGGTGATGATGACGTCGGAGTTCATGTCGGCCCTCGAGCGCGGCGGCGCGGGTGACGTGGTAATATTATGGCGATAATAATATAGCGTCGCGGCGCGGCCCGGCAAGCCGCGCACTGACATAAGGAGCGACCCATGCAGACTCAGTTATTGATCGGCGGGCGGCTGGTGGGCGGGGAAGGCCCGCCGGAGACGGTGCTCGATGCGGCGAGCGGCGCCACGATCGCCACGGTGGCGGCGGCGAGTGTCGAGCAGGTCGGGGCGGCGGTCGCGGCCGCCCAGGCGGCCTTCGACGGCTGGGCGGGCACGGCTCCCAGGGACCGTGCGACGCTGCTGCTCAAGATCGCCGACGGGATCGAGCGCGAGGCGGCCGCGTACGCCAGCCTCGAGTCGCGCAACACCGGCAAGCCGCTGGCTGCGATGCTCAACGACGAGATGCCGTCGATCGCGGACGTCTTCCGATACTTCGCCGGCGCCTGCCGCATTCCGCAGGGGCTCGCAGCCGGGGAGTACCTGCCGGGCCACACCAGCATGATCCGCCGCGACCCGGTGGGCGTCGTGGGCTCGATCGCGCCCTGGAACTACCCGCTGATGATGGCGGCGTGGAAGATCGCGCCGGCGATTGCCGCCGGCAATACGCTGGTTCTCAAGCCCTCCGAGATGACGCCGCTCACGGTCCTGAAGCTCGGCGAGCAGCTCGCCGGGCTCCTGCCTCCCGGGGTCGTCAACATCGTCAGCGGCCGCGGCGAGCCGGTGGGTACCGCCATCACGGGTCACCCGCGGGTGCGCATGGTGTCGCTCACCGGGGATGTCGGCACCGGCCAGAAGGTGCTGGCGGCCGCAGCCGGCAACCTCAAGCGCACCCACCTCGAGCTCGGCGGCAAGGCGCCGGTCATCGTCTTCGACGATGCGGATCTCGAGGCGGTGGTGGCCGGAGTACGCACCTTCGCCTTCTACAACGCCGGCCAGGACTGCACTGCAGCGTGTCGCCTGTACGCGGGCGAACGCATCTACGAACGGCTGGTCGCGGATCTGACCAGCGCGGCGCGCAGCATCCGGGTCGGCACCCAGCAGGAGCCGGGCGTCGAGATGGGTCCGCTGATCTCCGAAAAGCAGCGCGAGCGGGTCGCAGGCTTGGTGGCCCGCGCGGCGGCCGCGCCGCATGTCGAGGTCACGACCGGAGGAGCGAAGCGCGCCGGCGGCGGCTTCTTCTACGAGCCGACCGTGATCGCCGGTGCCCGCCAGGGCGATGAGATCGTGCAGCGTGAGGTCTTCGGGCCGGTGGTATCGGTCACGCGCTTCGGCGATGCCGAACAGGCGCTGGCCTGGGCCAACGATTCCGAGTATGGGCTCGCCTCGTCGGTGTGGACCCGGGACATCTCGCGGGCCATGCAGGTCGCCGCGCGGCTGCAGTACGGCGCCACCTGGATCAACACCCACTTCGCCACGGTGAGCGAGATGCCCCACGGCGGCTTCAAGCGCTCGGGCTACGGCAAGGACCTTTCGGTGTATGCGCTCGAGGACTACACCGTGGTGCGGCACGTCATGGTGAAGCTGTAGTGTGAAGCACGCATCGGTCTTTGCCCTGCGCTGTCCTGCTGCGCTGCTCGGTGCGGCTCTTCTCGCCGGCTGCGGCAGCGGCGCGCACCAGGGTGGCGAACAACCCGTGCTGCACGTCTACAACTGGGCGGATTACATCGGCACGGGCACGATCGCCGAGTTCGAGCGTACTACCGGAATCAGGGTCGAATACGACACCTATGATTCCGACGAGACGCTCGAAGCCAAGATGATGGCCGGCGACTCCGGCTATGACGTCGTCAGCACCTCGACCGACTTCTTCGCGCGGCAGATCAAGGCGGGGATCTATCAGCCGCTCGATCGCGCGCGGCTGCCGAACTGGAAGAATCTCGATCCCCGCGCGCTGGCGATCGAAGCGAGGGCCGACCCTGGCAATCGCTACGCGATGCCCTACCTGCACGCGGTCAACGGCTTCGCCTACAACGTCGACCAGATCCGCGCACGCATGCCCGACGCCCCGGTCGACAGCCTCGATCTCATCTTCAAGCCGGAGAACATCGCCCGTTTCGCCGACTGTGGGGTGTCGTTCCTCGATTCGGCGGAGGACGTGCTGCAGCTGGCGCTCAACTACCTGCATCTGGATCCCAATACCCAGAGCGCCGCCGACTATGCCCAGGCCGAGAAGCTGCTGCTCGCGGTGCGCCCGTACATCAAAGCCTTCGATTCCTCGGAGTACATGAACGGGCTGATCAACGGGGAGTTCTGTATCTCGATGTCCTGGTCGGCGGATTACTCGACTTCGCGCGCCCGGGCGCGCGCAGCCGGGGTCGACGTGCACCTGGCCTTTACCGTGCCGAAGGAGGGCGCCAACGCCACCGACGATGCGCTGCTCATCCCCGCCGATGCGCCGCACCCGCAGAACGCCCACAAGTTCCTGAACTTCATGCTGGAGCCGAAAGTGATCGCGGCCGTCACCAACGAGATTCACTACGGCAACGACAACCGCGCCGCGGATCCTTACGTCGATCCGCAGATCCTGCACGACCCGACCATCTATCCGACGCCCGAGGTCGAGGCGCGACTCTATCACGCGAGCGAAGTGGCTCCGGCCCTCGAGCGCATCCGCACCCGCACCTGGACCCGGATCAAGACTTCATTGTAGTTGTGCGCCGGATCGGGGCACGTCCCTGTGCCTGGGAAGATCACTGCTCCGCGAGCTGCACCTCCAGCCGGCGGCGGCGCTCGGCGCGGCGCAGGACCCAGCCGGCCGTCAGGATGAGCGCGCCCACGCCGCAGACGATCAGGCTCGCGAGCGCGTTGATATCCGGGCTCACGCCGAGCTTGACCTTCGAGTAAATCACCATCGGCAGCGTGCTCGCGCCCGGGCCCGAGACGAAGCTCGAGATCACGAGGTCGTCGAGCGAGAGCGTGAAGCACAGCAGCCAGCTCGAGACGATCGCCGGGGCGATGATCGGCAGCGTGATCTCGAGAAAGGCGCGCGTCGGACCGGCCCCCAGGTCCATGGCGGCTTCCTCGAGCGAGCGGTCGGCGCTCGCGAGGCGTGCCTGCACGGTGATGGTCACGTAGGCGGTGCAGAAGGTGACGTGCGAGATGACGATGGTGGTGAAGCCGCGGTGCGGCCAGGAAAGCAGCTGCACCATCGAGACGAACAGCAGCAGCTGCGTGATGCCGGTGATGATCTCCGGCATGACGAGCGGCGCATTCACCATCCCGGTGAGCAGGAGCCTGCCGGGAAATCTCGCGAAGCGCACCAGCGCGACCGCGGCCAGCGTGCCGAGGATCACGGCGCCGGTGGAGGCGCTCACCGCCACCTCGAGCGACAGCAGCGCGGCTTCGAGCAGCTGGCGGTTGTGCCACAGCTGGCCGTACCAGTTGGTGGAGAAGCCGCCCCAGACGTTGACCAGCGGCGAGGCGTTGAACGAGTAGCCGATCAGCACCAGGATCGGGATGTAGAGGATCGCGATGCCGAAGCACAGCACCGAGAAGAGCAGCAGCGAGCCGCGCCGTTCCATGCCGGCTCAGGCCTCGAGCTGGCGCACGTTGTAGTACTGATAGATGGCGATCGGGCCTACCAGCAGCAGCAGGAAGGCGATCGCGACCGCGGCGGCCGCCGGCCAGTCGTGGTTGCCGAAGAACTCATCCCACAGCACCCGCCCGATCATCAGATTGTTGGGGCCGCCGAGGAGCGAGGGGATGACGAACTCGCCCACCGCCGGGATGAACACCAGCATCGACCCGGCGATCATTCCCGGCACCGACAGCGGCAGCGTGATGTCGAGGAACGCGCGCCACGGCGTGCTGCCGAGATCGGCGGCCGCCTCGAGCAGCGTCGGGTCGAGCTTCTCGAGCGTCGCAAACAGCGGCAGCACCATGAAGGGCAGATAGGAATAGATGATGCCGAGATACACCGCGACGTTGGTGCGCATGATGCGCAACGGGTGCTCGATCAGCCCGAGGTGAAGCAGCACGGTATTGAGCAGGCCGTTATCGCGGATGATGCCCTCGAGGGCATACACCCTGAGCAGAAACGAGGTCCAGAAGGGCAGCATGATGACGAGCAGCAGCACGCTCTGGGTCGCGCGCGGGGCGCGGGCGATCGCGTAGGCCATGGGATAGCCGAGCGCGAGGCAGATGAGCGTGGAGAAGAAGGCGGTGCGCAGCGAGAACAGGTAGGCCGCGCCATACAGCTCGTCGGTGAGGAGGTAGCGGTAGTTGGCGAGCGTGGCGACGAGGCGCCAATGGTGCTCGGGCGTCACCTGCAGAACATCGGTGTACGGCGGGACGTGCGCCGCGGTCTGCGCGAGGCTGATCTTGAAGGCGAAGGCGAAGGGGATGAGGAAGAACAGCAGCAGGAAGACGAGCGGCGGCAGGATGATGAGCCAGCGCCCCCGACTGCCGCTTGTTTTCATGATGCGCGCGCTTCGCCTCGAGTCCTGGCGGGCTATTGTGCGGGATAAACCCGCGGCCGGGTAGAACGCTCAGGTGGGTGCGTGGGTGGTGCAGCCGGCGGCGCGCTCAACGTCCGCGGCGGGCCCGCTGGGGCGCGGGCCCCGGAAACTGTCCCGGAAATACCGAGCGCAGGTAGGCGAGGGCGCGCGCCACCAGTGCGCGCCGGTTGAGGGTCGCCTCGCTCTGGAAGGCGATGCCCTGCCAGAGCACTTCCAGCACGCCGATGAGTCCGAGAGCCACGCCGTCGGCGTCGAGATGGCGGGCGCCGGTCTGCGCGATCAGCGTGGCCGTGAGCTCGCGCACCAGCGCGGCGAAGTCCTCGTCCTTCTGGCCGCAGATGTCGAGGTATTCCTGGCGCGAGCTCGCCTCGCCCCAGAACGAGTACCACACCGACACTTTGCGCGGGCTGGCGATCTCGGGATCGAGGTAGAGCTCGACCATGAGTCCGAGCGCCACGACCGGCGAGTGCTTGAGCGCGGCGACCGGCTTCAGCACCCGCTCCTCGAACTCGGCGGCGAGATACTCGAGCGCCGCCACCAGCATCGCCGCCTTGGAGTTGAAGTAGAAGCGCACGATGCCGGGGGAGAGACCGGCGATCGCCACCACGCGGCTCACCGTGGTGCGCGAGGGTCCGTAGATGTGCAACGCGGAGATCGTGGCCTCGATCAGACGTTGCCGCGCGCGTACCCGTCCGGGCCGTGCGTCGGCGGCGTCGGCCCCGGCGGGGATGGAGAGGGCGGTCGACATGGCCCGCGCCCCCGCCTTAACTGAAGCGCGCCGGCGCACTCGGCAGGCGCACCTCGGGGATCCGCGCGCGCAGCAGATTGTGAAACTCGAGCATCCAGGTCTCGATCTGCGACAGCGGTCCGGGCCGGTAGTGACTGTCGGCGATGCCGCGCTGCAGCCGCTCGCACAGCTGCCGGTCCTCGTCGTTGACCTGCATGTTGATGCGGTTGCCGAGCCAGCGGATGAGGCGCATCTCGCGCCGCCCATCGGGCAGGCCGAACGAGGCGCTGCGGATCAGCGCCTTGCCGGGCCCGCGCGGCAGCACCTGAAAGAAATCCATCTGCTCGGGGAAGATGTCGATGCCGTGATTCGGCAGGCAGCTGTAGAAGCGCCAGCTGCGGCGCTCGCGCTCCGGCAGATGCGGCGCGGTCACCTCGCCGACGTACTTCTGATAGAGGCGCTCGCTCCAGCGGGGCGAAGGTGCCTCGCGCATCCAGCTGATGCCACGCCCGATGCCGGGAACGCCGCGCTGATCCTCGTAGTCCGGGGTGAACATGCGGTTGAGGCCCGGATGCCCGATGGGGACGTGATAGGACTCGAGATAATTGTCCATCGCGATCTTCCAGTCGACCTCCCACTCCTCACGGAACAAGGGCGCCGTCGGTACGAGCTCCTCGAGCCGATAAGGGGCCAGCTCTTCCATGAGCGGCGCCCACACCTGTGAGGGCGGCGGCGGGGCGTCTGCGGCGAGGCACAGCCAGACGAAACCCAGCGCGACCTCGAGGCGCACCGCGGCCAGCCCGTGCTCCTTCAGGTCGAGATCGGGGAAACTGTCGCGCGCGGGAGTCGCGAGCAGCGAGCCGTCATAGCGGTAAGTCCAGCCGTGGTAGGGGCAGGTGATGCGCCCCGGGCAGCGGCCCGCACCCTCGAGCAGGCGTGTGCCACGATGGCGGCAGGTGTTGGCGTGCGCGCGGATCGCGCCGCTCGCGTCGCGCAGCACGATCACGCTGTCGTTTCCCAGCTCGAAGGTGACGTAGTCCCCGGCGCGAGGGATCTGGCTCACGTGGCAGGCGATCTGCCAGCTGGGCTTGAGGATCCGCTCGAGCTCGAGCCGGGTCATCTCCGGGTGGTTATAGACCCAGGCCGGCAGCGAGCGGGGGGCGGCGGCGGGGCCGGCTTCCAGGGGGCGGGTCAGCGGCGAGCTCATGGTGGGGTGTTCCGGCATTCGTTTATATGACTGTTTAATTTTACCCCAAAAAACTATATGATCATATAGTCCGCTGCCGGAAAGGCCGGACGCCTGTCCGGCCAACATCAAACTGGAGCGAGCGCCATGGCGAGAACCATGACGAAGAATCACCAGCAGTTCCGGCGCGCCCTCACGCGGCTGCCGCTCGGGGTCGCCTCGAATTTCCGCTACTGGGGCGAGGAGCGGACGATCTACGTGAAAGAGGGCCGGGGCGCGCGCGTCACCGACCTCGACGGCAACGTCTACGTCGACTACCGCATGGGCTATGGGCCCTCGATTCTCGGCTATGCCGATGAGCGGGTGGATGCGGCCGCGCGCGAGGGCATGAAGGTCGGCGGGGTGTTCGCGCTCTCGACCGAAGCCGAGTACGAGGTGGCCGAGCGCATCGCGCAGATGGTGCCCGCCGCCGAGCTGGTGCGTTTCTCCAACTCCGGCACCGAGGCGGTGATGGCGGCGCTGCGCCTGGCGCGCGCCTACACCGGGCGCGACGACTACGTGATCCTCGAGGGCAGCTACCACGGGCTGTTCGATGCGGCCATGTGGTACACGCCGATGGACAAGTGGAAGCAGGTGGGCGACCCGGAGGTGCATCCCTACAGCGAGGGCGTGCCGCTCTCGACGCGCCACTTCGCGCACTTCGTGCAGGCGAACGACGCCAATCAGCTCGAGGAGGTCCTGAAGCGCCACGGCGAGCGCATCGCCTGCCTGCTGGTCGAGCCCATCATGGGCAACTGCCTCGGGATCGCCGCCGAACCCGAGTACGTGCGCGCGGCGCGCGAGCTCTGCGACCGCTACGGCGTCGTGATGATCATCGACGAGGTGAAGACCGGCTTTCGCGTGGCGCGCGGTGGAGTGCAGGAGCTCTACGGCGTGCGCGCCGACCTCTGCACCTTCGCCAAGGCGCTCGCCAACGGCTATCCGATCTCGGTGCTCGCCGGGCGCGAGGACATCATGCGCAAGCTCGGCAAGGGCGTGGCCCACGGCGGCACCTATACCGCGCACCCGGTGTCGCTGGCGGCCGCCGCCAAGACTCTCGAGATCCTCAAGGAGACCGACGCGCTCGCCTCGCTCGCCGCCTACGGAACGCGTCTGCGGAACGGCATGAGCCAGATCCTCAAGAGCCGCGGCATCGCCCACAGCTTCGTCGGCCATCCCTCGATGAGCGGGCTCTATTTCGCGCACGATCCGCCGCGCACCTACCGCGACTGGAAGAGCAGCGACTACACCTTCTACGATGCGACCGCCAGGGTGCTGCACGACGAGTGCATCCTGTGTGAGCCCGACTCGCGCGAGCCGTGGTTCGTCTCGGCCGCGCACGATGACGCCTGCCTGTCCGATACGCTCGGCGCCTTCGAGGTGGCGATCGACCGGACGCTCGAAGCGCTCCCCGGCGGCCGCCGTACGCAGTTCGGGCTGATGCGGGGAGAGCCGGCGGCGTGAGCGCACGCGCGCCGCAGCGCCACGACGCGATCGTCGTCGGTGCCGGGCACAACGGGCTGGTCGCGGCCTGCTATCTGGCGCGCGCCGGCCTCGACGTACTGGTGCTGGAGCGCAACGCCTACATCGGCGGCGCGGCGGTGAGCCGCCGCCTCTATGACGGCTTCACCTACTCGAACTGCTCGTACGTCTGCAGCCTGCTGCGCACCGAGATCATCCGGGCGCTCGAGCTGCCGCGCTTCGGTCTGCAGATCATCCCCTACGAGGGCGGCTGCACGCTGATGCGCGGTGGCGGGCACCTGGCGCTCTACGACAATCACGACGCCCTGCGGCGCGAGATCGCGCGCCATTCGCGCCGCGACGCGGAGGGCTATGACCGCTTCGTGCGCGATATGCTGCGGCACTGCCGCTTCATCAAGCCGCTGCTGTTGCGCACGCCGCCCGATCCGACCTCTTTCAGGCCGCGCGACCTCGGTGAGCTTCTCTGGCTCGGCCGGCACTTCAGCCGGCTCGGCGAGCAGCGCCTCTACGACACCCTGCGCTTCTTCACCATGAGCTGCGCCGACATGCTGGACGAGTACTTCGAGAGCGAGATCGTGAAGGCGCACCTCGCGGGCAGCTCCATCATCGGTACCGCGCTCGGCCCGCGCTCGCCCGGCAGCGCCTACGTGCTGCTGCACCACTACATGGGCAGCATCGACGGCGCGGTCGGGGCGTGGGGCTTCGCGCGCGGCGGCATGGGGGCGATCACGCGGGCGCTGGCCGCATCGCTCGAGGCGAGCGGCGGCCGCGTGCGCGCGCAGGCGCAAGTCGAGCAGATCCTGGTGCGCAACGGGCGCGCCACCGGCGTGGTGCTCGCCGGCGGCGAGGAGATCGCGGCGTCCATCGTGGTCTCGAATCTCGACGTCAAGCGCACGTTCCTCGAGAGCATCGATCCGAAGCTGCTGCCGGCGGACTTCCTCGAGCAGGTGCGGCGCTTCAAGATCCGCGGCTCCTCCGGCAAGCTCAACATCGCGCTCGATGGCTTGCCGCAGTTTCCGGCGATCCCGCAGGGCTCGCCCTGCATCCGCGGCGACCTGCACGTGACCGACACCCTCGAGATGCTCGAGCGCGGCTACGACGACTGGAAGGAGGGGCGCTGGTCGCGCTCACCCTACGTCGACATGCTGATCCCTTCGCAGATCGACCCGACGATGGCGCCCGACGGCAAACACTACATGTCGGTGTTCGTGCAGTACTGCCCGTACCGGCTCGCCGACGGCGAGTGGACCGCGGAGCGGCGCGCGGCCTTCGGTGACACGGTGATCGAGGCGATCGCGCGCCACAGTCCGAATTTCCGCGATCTGATCCTGCACGCCGAGATCCGCACGCCGCAGGACATCGAGAACGAGGTGGGACTCACCGAGGGCAACATCTTCCAGGGCGAGCTCACCTTCGATCAGCTGCTGTTCAATCGTCCGATCCCGGGCTATGCCCAGTACCGCGCTCCGCTCGACGGGCTCTACCTGTGCGGCGCCAGCACTCACCCCGGCGGGGGCGTCATGGGAGCACCGGGCGCCAACGCGGCGGGCGAGATCCTGCGCGATCTCGGGAGGCAGTCATGAGCCCGGCCGCCGCGCGCTACGATTCCATCGTGATCGGCGGCGGCCACAACGGGCTCACCTGCGCGGCGTATCTGGCGCGTGCCGGCCGCTCGGTGCTGGTGCTCGAGGCCGCGGGGCGATTGGGGGGTGCGGCGGTGACACGCGAGTTCGCGCCGGGATTCCGCGTCTCGGCGTGCGCACACCTGCTGCATCTCATGCCGGGCTCGCTGATTGCCGAGTTGAAGCTGGCTTCTCATGGGCTTCGGCTCGCCGCCGAGCGCATGCCGACGACCGCGCTCTCGGCCGACGATGCGCATCTGCGCCTCGGAGACGGTGGGGCGCTCGCGGCACAGTCGGCCGCGGACGCCGCCGCCTGGCCGGCTTACAGCGCGCGCCTGGCGCGGCTCGCCGCGGCGCTGCGGCCGGTGCTGAGCAGCACGCCGCCGCGGCTCGGAACCTCCGCCTGGAAGGATCGCGCGGCGCTCCTCGGACTCGGACTGCGGTTGCGCGCGCTCGGCAGACGCGACCTGCGCGAGCTGCTGCGTATCGGCGCCATGTGCGTGCAGGACCTGCTCGACGAGCACTTCGAGTCGCCGCTCCTGAAGGGGGCGCTCGCCTTCGATGCCGTGCTCGGTACCAACTACGGGCCGCGCTCTCCGGGGACGGTGTTCACGCTGCTCTATCGCCTGGCGGCCGCGGCGGGCGAGGACGGCGGACTCGCGCAGCCGGCGGGCGGGCTCGGTGCGCTGTCGGAGGCTTTGGGCAAGGCGGCCACGGCCGCGGGCGCCGAGATCCGCACCGGGGCGGCCGTCAGGCGCATCCTGGTGCGGGACGACCGGGCGGCGGGGGTGGTGCTGGAAAGCGGTGAGGAGATCGCGGCGGGATCGGTGGTCTCGAGCACCGATCCCAAGACCACGTTCCTGGGGCTCCTGGGGAGCGAGTATCTCGATGCCGGCTTCGTGCGCCGTATCGTGCACCTGCGCTCGCGCGGGCTCGCGGCGAAGCTGCACGTCGCGCTGGAGGGGCCGCCGCAATTCGCCGGGCTCGAGGCGGCGGCGCTCCACGGGCGGCTCCTCTGGGCGCCGTCGCCGGGGCACATCGAGCGCGCCTACAACCACGCCAAGTACGGCGAATTCTCCTCTGCGCCGATGCTCGAGATCACGGTGCCGACGATGGCGGATGCGGCGCTCGCGCCCGCCGGTAAGCACGTGCTCTCGGTGGTGGCGCAGTACGCGCCCTACGCGCTCTCCGGAGGCTGGGCCGGCGGGCGCGAACGATTCACCGAGCTCCTCATCGATACGCTCGCGACACTGGCCCCGGGGCTGCGGGCACAGGTCTCGCACGCCGAGCTCCTCACTCCGGCGGACATCGAGCGGGAATTTCGCATCACGGGCGGCCACTGGCATCACGCCGAGCTGGCGCTCGATCAGTTTTTCATGCTGCGGCCCGTTCCGGGCGTCGCCCAGTACCGTGCGCCGGTCGGCGGCCTCTACCTCTGTGGGGCGGGCTGTCATCCCGGTGGGGGCGTGATGGGGATCGCCGGGCGCAACGCCGCGCGCGAGGTCGTGAGAGAGGCGGCCTAGAGATGCTCACCGAGAGCGAACCTCACTATCGCCGGCCGCTGCTGCCGACCCCGTTTCACGAGCGCTCGCGCGCTCTGAGTCAGGTCGACTCCTTCATCCCGTGGGCGGGCTACACCACGGTCGACGTGTTCACGACCGTCGAGCAGGAGTACTTCGCGATCCGCAACGCCACCTCGGTCTACGACCTGACGCCGATGGTGAAGTACCGGGTCTCGGGTGCTGACGCCTTGCGTTTTCTCAACCGTCTGGTGACACGCGATATCGGCAAGCTGCCTCCGGGGAAGGTCGCCTACTGCGTTTGGTGCAATGATGCCGGGCACCTGATCGACGACGGCACCGTGTTCTGTCTCGGCGAGGGGGAATACCGGCTGTGCACGGCCGAGCGTCAGCTCGACTGGCTGCTCGACTCCGCCGTCGGCTTCGACGTCGAGATCAGCGAGGTGACCGAGGAGGTGGCGGCGCTCGCGCTGCAGGGCCCGACCTCTTACTCGGTGCTGCGCAAGGCGGGCGTGGCGGGCGTCGAGCTGCTCAAGCCTTTCGAGCTCGGAACGTTCACGCTGCCCGCGGCGGGCGACGCGCGCCTCATGGTGTCGCGGACCGGTTTCACCGGCGACCTGGGGTACGAGCTGTGGATGGAGCCGAAGGATGCCGAGCGCGTGTGGGATGCGCTGTTCGAGGCCGGACGGACCCGCGGCATCCGCCCGATCGGCTCGCGCGCGCTCAACATCGCACGCATCGAGGCGGGTTTCCTCCTGCCGAACGTCGACTTCGTGCCGGGCGAGCGCGCCGTCTTCATCGGCACCGGGCGCTCACCGCTCGAGCTCGGGCTCGCCTGGCTGGTGGACTTCGGCAAGGGGCATTTCACCGGCCGGCGGGCGCTGCTGGCGGAGCAGGGCCGCGGGGCGCGGCGCCGCCTGGTCGGGCTCGACGTCGAAGGCACCAAGCCCGCGCACAACGCGCTGCTCTACGCCGAGCGGAGCCTGCGCCGGCAGGCGGGCAGCGTGACGTCTGCGGTCTGGTCGCCGACCACCAAGCGCAACCTGGCGCTCGCGCTGGTCGATGCGCCGCACTTCGCCACGGGCAGCACGCTGTGGGCGGAGATCTATCTCAGCCGCGAGCTCGTATGGGAGCGGCGCGTAGTGCGCGCGCGGGTGGTCGAGCGCCCGTTCTTCGCGCCGGAGCGGCGGCGCGCCACTCCCCCGGGTGAGTACTAGGAGGCCGAGTGATCGCCAGCCAAGAGAAGCAGAGCACCGACCGTCCCTGGCTCGACCCGAACTCCACCCCGCAGATCGTGATCGAGCGGGTGAGCAAGACCTACGGCGGCTTCACCGCGGTCGACGACGTCACCCTCAGCATCTTCAAGGGCGAGATGTTCGCGCTGGTCGGGGCCTCGGGCTGCGGCAAGACGACGCTGTTGCGCATGCTGGCGGGATTCGCCGAGCCCAGCGCCGGCCGCATCCTCATCGACAGCGTGCCGATGAGCGGCGTGCCGCCCTACGAGCGGCCCGTCAACATGATGTTCCAGTCGTATGCGCTCTTCCCGCACATGACGGTGGAGCGCAACGTCGGCTACGGCATCAGCCGCATGAAGATGGACGCTGCCACACGCAGGAGCCGCATCCACGAGGCGCTCGAGATGGTGCAGCTCGCGCACGTCGCGACCCGCAAGCCCCACCAGCTCTCCGGCGGCCAGCGCCAGCGCGTGGCGCTGGCGCGCTCTCTCATCCGCCGGCCGAAGGTGCTGCTGCTGGACGAGCCGCTGTCGGCGCTCGACAAGAAGCTGCGCGAGCAGACGCAGTTCGAGCTGATGGACCTGCAGTACAAGGTCGGCATCACCTTCATCGTGGTGACGCACGATCAGGACGAGGCGATGGCGCTCGCCACCCGCATTGCGGTCATGGACCACGGCAAGGTGGTCCAGGTCGGCACGCCGTCGCAGATCTACGAGTTCCCGGCGAGCCGCTTCGTGGCGGATTTCGTCGGGACTACCAATCTCTTCGAGGGAACCGTCGTCAGCTGCGAGCCGGGCCTGATCACCGTGCATTGCCCGGAGACCGGCTGCGATCTGCTGGTGGACGAGGACGGGCGCTTCGCGCCCGGCCAGCGCGTGTGGGTGGCGCTGCGGCCGGAGAAGATCCGGCTCGGCAAGCAGCCGCCGGGCGGCGCGCGCGTCAATCAGCTGCGCGGCATGGTGTGGGAGCTCGGCTATCTCGGCAACCGCTCCACCTACCGCATCAAGACCACGAGCGGTAAGGTCGTCACCGCGTTCTCGCAGAACGAGCGGCGCACCTCGGAATGGGCGATCGACTGGAGCGACGAGGTGTTCGTCAGCTGGGACGCGGATGCCGCGGTACTGCTCGAGTCATGAGTTTCAACGCACACGAAAAGCTTGAAGACCGAGGGGAGTTACACATGCTGAACGCCACTCATAAGACGACCGGGCTCTGCTCGCTCGTCCTTACGATGCTGTGCGCGGCACTGCCGCAGCAGAGTCTGCACGCCGACGAGAGCGGCGCGGCCGCCGGCCCCGCTGCCGCACCGGGCGCGCCTGCCGGCGGCGAGGCCGAGCGCCCGCTGCAGGAGGTGGTCGTCACGGCGACCCGCCGCGAGGAGTCCCTGAGCAAGGTGCCGATCAGCGTGACGGCGCTCAGCCAGGAGACGATGGACGAGAAGGGCATCAAGGACTTCCTCGACATCGCGCGCTTCACACCGGGCGTGTCGATCGACAACTCCGCCACCAATGCGATCTCGATCCGCGGCATCTCTTCGTCCGGCGGCGCCGGCACGACCGGCATCTACATCGACGACACGCCCATCCAGATGCGCTCGGTGGGCTTCAATCCCGACGATGCGCTGCCGAAGACCTTCGACCTGGAGCGCGTCGAGATCCTGCGCGGCCCGCAGGGCACGCTGTTTGGCGCCGGCGCCGAGGGCGGCGCGGTGCGCTACATCCTCACGCAGCCGAGCACGACCAGCTCGAGCACCTATGTGCGCAGCGAGCTCTCCTTCACCCAGTTCGGCCAGCCCAACGTCGAGCTCGGGGTCGCCCATGGAGAGCCGCTCGCCGACGGCACGCTCGGATTCCGCGCCAGCGCCTGGTACCGCTCCGACGGCGGCTGGATCAATCGGGTCGACCCGACCACCGGCCAGCTGCTCGACAGCAACGTCAACCGGGGCGGCACCTTCGTCGGCCGGCTGGCCGCGCTCTGGCAGCCGGCCGCCTCGGTCAGCGTGACGCCGAGCATCCTCTATCAGCACATGAAGAAGGACGACGACTCGACCTACTGGCCGGCCTACTCCAACCCGGGCGCTGGGGACTTCAACACCGCCACCCCCGAGCGCATCCCCAACGACGACGAGTACTACCTGCCGGCGGTCAAGGTGCAATGGGACCTCGGCGGCACCGAGATCATCTCGAGCACCTCCTACTTTCATCGCAAGCAGATCACCGCCTACCAGGGCACCGTCTATGACCTGGCCTACTACCAGACGGCGGGCGCGTACTTCGGTGTCGGCTGCGAGGCGTCCGGCGCCCCGGTCGGCTGCCCGTGGTTCCCGCTGATCGACGGGGCCGGCATCCACCTGCCGGCCGGCTTCAGCAATTACGACACGCCGAACGTCATGACCAACTCCCAGGAAAGCTACACCCAGGAGCTGCGCTGGCAGTCGACCGACGATGCCTCGAAGTGGCGCTGGACCGTCGGGGCCTTCTGGCAGCTCGCCAAGGAGGGCAGCATCGAGGAGCTGAAGGACACGCAGATCATCCCGTTCTTCAACTATCTGTACGGCATCGATCCGACCGACCCGGCGTATTACGGTCCGTACTACTCCTGTCCCACCAACGCCAATTACACCGCCATCCCGGCCTGCGACATCTACTACAACAACAACACCACCTTCGATCGGCAGATCGCCGCCTTCGGGGAGCTGAGCTACGCCTTCACCGACTGGTTCCGGGTAACGGCCGGTGAGCGCATTGCGCACACCGAGTTCACGCTCAGCCACTATGCCGACGGCCTGGAGAACTTTGGTCCGAGCCCGGCCAGCGCGAGCGAGTCCGAGACTCCCAGCACACCCAAGGTCACCTTTTCCTTCCAGGTCGATCCGAACGACCTCTACTACTTCACCTACGCCAAGGGCTTCCGCGTCGGCGGCGGCAACGCGCCGCTGCCGCCGTACTGCGACTCCGACCTGGCCGCGGCGGGATATCCCAACGGCGCGCCGCTGACCTACCGCTCGGACTCGACGCAGAACTACGAGATTGGATCGAAGAACCTGTTCGGCGAGGTGCTGCGGATCGCGACCAGCGTCTATTACATCAAGTGGAACGCGATCCAGCAGAGCGTGTACGTCGCCGGCGCCTGCGGGCTGCAGTTCACCGACAACCTCGGAACGGCGGTCGCCTGGGGCGGGGACCTGCAGGCGGAGCTGGCGCTCGGCCCGCTGAGCGTCGATTTCGCGACCGGTTACACCAGCGCGCGCTACACCAACAACTCCCCGGGCGATTGCGGTCAGACCCTGATCGTCAACGGCGTGCCCACGGTCATCCCCTGCAAGTCGAGCAACGGGGATGCCATTTCGGGACAGGCCGCCATTGATTATGCGCCCGGTCTCAATTCGCCGTTCACCGCCGCGCTCGGGGTGCAGTACGGCTTCAAGCTCGGGGAACATAACGCCTTCGTGCGCGCCGACTGGGAGTACGAGAGTCGCAATCCCTGGCTCTCGACGCTGCAGAATCCCAACGACACGGCGCAGTACAACCCCTTCACCTACTCGCTGCCCGCGACCAGCTTCACCTCGCTGCGGGCGGGGGTGAACGTCGGACAGTGGCAGTTCACCGCGTTCATCGACAACCTGTTCGATTCGCATACGGTGACCAGCTACGCGCTCGGACAGCCGGCGCTGGCGGCGACCGTGCAGGAGAACGACTACACCTACCGTCCGCGGACCCTGGGCGTCCAGGCGGTCTGGCGGATCGGACACTAGCGGAACGCGCCGGGGCTTACGGCCGTCGTTGGCGTGCGCGCCGCACGCCAACGGTGGTACCGTGAGGCCCGATGCCCACAGGCGACACTCCCGCGGCCGAAGCTCAAGCCGAGAAACTCAACACCAGGGCCGCGGGCGTCGTCGCCCTTGCGGTGCTTTGCAGCCGGGTGCTGGGACTCGCGCGCGATCAGATCTTTGTCGCGCTGTTCGGCGCCGGGCGCATCATGGACGCGTTCAACATCGCGTTCCGTATCCCGAATCTGCTGCGCGACCTGTTTGCCGAGGGCGCGCTCTCGACCGCCTTCGTCACCACCTTCAGCAAGACCGTCGCGACCGAGGGCGAGGGGGCCGCCTGGCGGCTCGCCAACAAGGTCGCGACCCTGACGGCGGTCACGCTGAGCGCCATCACGGTGCTCGGCATCGCCTTTGCCCCGTGGCTGGTGGCGGTGCTGGCGCCGGGTTTCCCGGCGGAGAAGGCCGCACTCACCGTCACGCTGACGCGGATCATGTATCCCTTCATCCTGCTGGTGTCGCTCGCGGCTCTGGTGATGGGCATGCTGAATGCGCGCAACGTGTTCGGCATGCCGGCGATGGCCTCGAGCTTCTTCAATCTCGGCTCTATCTTCGGCGGGGTGCTGCTCGGCTACTGGCTTGATCCTGAGTTTGGGCCGCGCGCGATCCTCGGGCTGGCGGTGGGCACCCTGATCGGCGGCGCGCTGCAGCTGCTCGTGCAGTTGCCCGCGCTCCGGCGACTCGGTCATCGCTTTCATGCCGACTTCCACTGGCGCGATCCGGGTGTCAGCTCGATCCTGCGCCTCATGGGTCCGTCGGTGATCGCCGCCAGCACCACCCAGGTCAACGTCCTCATCAACTCGGTGTTCGCCTCCGAGCTCGGCAACGGCCCGATCTCCTGGCTTCAGGTCGCCTTCCGCCTGATGCAGCTGCCGCTCGGGATCTTCGGTGTGGCGCTCGGGACCGTGACTCTGCCACTGCTCTCACGCATGGCGGCGACCGGCCAGCGCGGCGCCTTTCGCAGCGAGCTCGCCCGCGGCATGCGGCTCGCCTTTCTCATGACCATTCCCGCGAGCATCGGCCTCATCGTGCTCGCCGAGCCCATCATCTCGGTCCTCTACCAGCACGGCCGTTTCGGCGCGCACGAGACGGTGGAGTCGGCGGGCGCGCTGCGCTTCTATGCGCTCGGCCTGTGCGGCTACGCGGCGCTCAAGGTGCTGGTGAACGCCTTCTACGCCGTCGACCGGCGCAAGACGCCGATGGTGGTGAGCTTCATCGCGGTCGGAGTCAACCTGGCTCTCAACTGGATTTTCACGGTACGGCTCGGCTGGGGTCACCGCGGCCTTGCCTTATCGACCGCCTGCGTCGCGACCAGCAACTTCCTCATTCTCTATTTCCTGATGCGCGCGCACCTGGGTCGCCTCGAGTCGCGCGCCATGGCCGCGCTGCTCGCGCGCGTCGCGCTCGCCTCGCTGGTGCTGCTCGCTATCGCCTGGGGCGGCGGGCAGCTGCTGCTCGGCGACTGGGCAGTGCAGCACTTCTGGCCGAAGCTCGCGAGCCTCACGCTTGTCATCGCGTGCGCCGCTGTCGCGTTCTTCCTCTGTGCCTCGGCGCTTGGGATCAGCGAGGTGCAGGAGCTCAGGCAGGCCGTGCGGCGCCGGCTGCGGCGCGCCCGCTGATTCTGTGCGCGTGGCGGGCTGCGCGCGGAGCGCACGCGGTGCGCAACTAAATTGCCGGAGCCCGGTCCAAATCTGCACGTGCGCGGCCCGACGCCGTGAGGGGCGCATTCAGGCAAGATTCAGCGAGAGGACCAGATCATGGAGCGCGTGAACTCACGTACACGGATTCTCCCGGCCCTGGCGTTAGTCGGCTGTGTGGCGGGCGCCGCCCCGGCGTTCGCGCAGGGGTACTACTCCTCCTATCGGTATCCGGCGGAACGGCCGGTGCAGTGGTATGTCAACGGTGGCGGCGGCATCACCGAGGGCGACACCGCCGCCAGTTTCAACAACGGCTGGACTTTCGGCGCCGGAGTCAACATCAAGCCGGCGCCGGGCCCGTTCGCGCTGCGCCTCGGTCTCGATTACAGCTACTTCGACGCGAGCGATCAGCTGATCGCCGCAAACCCGAGCGCCGACTACGGCTATATGCAGACCCTCACCGGCTTCGCCGACGGAGTGCTCGAGATGCCGGTTAATCCCTGGACGCGCATCTACGCCATGGCAGGTCCGGGCTTCGGCTGGCGCGGCATCTACCTCACCAGCAACGGGGTTTACTGCACGCCGTTCTTCTGCGGACCCGGGTACGGATCCGGCGCGCTCGTCGGACGCGATACCAGCACCAACTTCGCCTGGAACGCCGGCGTCGGCATTGACTTCGCGCTGCCGGGCGGGCAGTCCTGGTTCCTCGAAGCGCGCTACGAGCGCCTCGAGACTTCCTTCGCGCCGACGGAGTTCATTCCGATCCGCGTCGGTTTTCGTTTCTAGCGTTTTTGCCGGCTGCTCAGCGCATGAGAGTCCCCTGCGCAATGGTTAGTCGAGTGACTAACTAACGCGCTGAGGGACCCCGCATGCCTCGGTGGTGTGCGAACTCGAGGCACGCCGCCAGCACCCGCTGGAGCACGGCGCGCAGCGGCGCGGCGACCGTATCGTCGTAGGCGCACGGCCAGTCGGCCTCGGTGACGCGGCCGGGCGGCTCGCGCAGGTAGCCGCGGCAGGCGAGCTCCATCTGCAGCGCGTGCACGCCGGCCGCCGGGCGTCCGTAGTGGCGCGTGGTGTAGCCGCCCTTGAAGCGCCCGTTGGTGACGCGCGAGAAGCCTGATCCATCGCACATCGTCTCGATGCGCGCCGTGAGCTGCGGCGCACAGCTTGCACCCGAGTGGGTTCCGAGGTTCATGTTGGGGAGTACGCCGGCGAACAGCCGCGCGACCTGCGAGCGGATCGAGTGACAGTCGTAGAGCACCACTACCGGGTGGCGTTGCCGCAGGCGCGCGAGCTCGGTCTCGAGCGCGCGATGATAAGGCTCGAACCAGGTGGTGCGGCGTACCGCGATCTCCTCCGGGTCCGGACCCTCGAAGCCGCGGTACAGCAGCTCGCCGTCGAAGGTGGTGGTCGGGCACAGCTCGGTGGTGGCCTGTCCGGGGTAGAGCGAGGCCCCGGAGGGGTCGCGGTTGGGATCGATCACCGTGCGTGACATGCGCGTGCGCACCACGGTCGCCCCGAGCCCGGGAGCGAAGTCGTAGAGCCGCTCGATCCACCAATCGGTATCCTTGCGCGCGAGCCACGGCGAGACCAGGCGCCGCTCGAGGTCGGCGGGAATCTCGGTGCCGGTGTGCGGCATCGACACCAGCAGGGGCGCTCCGCCGCGCGTGATCTGAAGCCACGGGGTCGTGTCCGAAGGACTCATCAATATAATGTACGCCATGGGAGGTCTGTGGTTTGAGTCGGCGCTTCTGCCCACGGGGTGGGCCCGGGACGTGCGCCTGACCGCGGCCGACGGGCGCATCGAGCGCGTGCTGAGCGGCGTGGCGCCCGAGGGCACTGATGAGCGGCACGGCACCGGCCTTCCGGGGCTCGCGAACCTCCACAGCCACGCGTTCCAGCGCGGCCTCGCCGGTCTCACCGAGCGCCGCGGCGCCGAGGGAGACAGCTTCTGGACCTGGCGCGAGCTCATGTACCGCTTCCTCGAGCACGTGGGTCCCGAGGAGCTCGAGGCGCTCGCCGCGCTCGCCTTCGCCGAGATGCTGGAAGGCGGCTTCACCCGGGTCGGTGAGTTTCATTACCTGCATCACGATCGTAACGGCGGCCCGTTCGCCGATCCGGGCGAGCTCGCGGCGCGCCTGGTGGCTGCGGCGTCCCGAACCGGCATCGGCCTGACGCTGCTGCCCACCTTGTATGCGCATGGTGGCTTCGGCGGCGCGCCTCCGGGCGGGCGGCAGCAGCGCTTCATCAACGACCCGGAGCGCTTCGCACGCATCGTGGAGGCGAGCCGCGCTGCGGTGAGCGCGCTCCCCGATGCGAGCGTCGGTGTGGCCGCCCACAGTCTGCGCGCGGTCACGCCGCCGGAGCTTGCCGAGGTTGTCGCGCTCGCGCGCGGCGGCGTCATCCATATCCACATCGCCGAGCAGCTGCGCGAGGTCGACGACTGTCTGGCGTGGAGCGGCCGGCGTCCGGTGCAATGGCTGCTCGAGAACGCTCCCGTGGACGAGCGCTGGTGCCTGGTGCATGCGACGCACGCCACGGCCGCCGAGCTGCAGGGCGTGGCCGCCCGCGGCGCGGTGGTGGGTCTGTGCCCGGTGACCGAGTCGAGCCTCGGGGACGGGATCTTCCCCGCCGTTGAATTCCTCGCCGCCGGCGGCCGCAGCGGTATCGGCACCGATTCCAACATACGCATCGACGCAGCCGAGGAGCTGCGCACGCTGGAGTATTCCCAGCGGCTGGCGCACCGCGCCCGCAACGTGCTTGCGCCCGCGCCGGGAGCCTCGACCGGACGGAGCCTGTTCGATGCGGCCTGCGCCGGGGGCTTGCAGGCGCTGAATCCGCCGGGGTCGGGGCCGGCCGGCCTTGCACCGGGGGCGCCGCTCGATCTGGTGACGCTGGTGCGGAACCATTCCTCGCTCGTCGGGCGCAGCGGGGATGAGATTCTCGACAGCTGGATCTTCGCCGGCGACCGTGGGCTCATCGACTGCGTGTGGCGCGCCGGCGCCAAGGTCGTGAGCGGCGGGCGGCATCGTGATCGGGCGGCGCTCGAGAAGCGCTACGCCGAAGCGCTGCGCAAAGTGCTCGCCTGACGCGCGCACCGGGTATGGACAATCAACAATGTAACCGACGGCGTCACCCGCCGTGTGAAAGGGCAGACATGACTCTCCATCGCTGTGGCGCCATCCTCGCCGGCTGTGTGCTCGCGCTCCTCGCGACGATGGCCGCCGCCGAGACCATCGACCCGGCTCTCTTCGGAGCGCTCAAGTGGCGCAGCATCGGCCCCTATCGTGGCGGTCGGGCGCTCGCGGTCGCTGGAATTCCCGGGGATGCCGACACGTTTTATTTCGGCGCCGTGGCGGGCGGAGTCTGGAAGACGACCGATGGAGGCGCCACCTGGGAGCCGCTCACCGACGGCACCGCGATCTCCTCGGTCGGCGCCTTGGGCGTCGCGCCCTCCGATCACCAGGTCATCTACGTCGGCACCGGCGAGGCCGCACCGCGCGGCGACATCACTTACGGCGACGGCGTCTACAAGTCGGTCGACGGCGGCAAGACCTGGACCCACGTCGGGCTCGCCGGCAGCCGCCAGATCGGCGCACTCATCGTCGATCCGCGCAACGCCGACACGGTGCTGGTCGCGGCCTTCGGCCACGCCTTCGGTCCCAACAAGGAGCGTGGCGTCTACCGCACCACCGACGGTGGCAGGACCTGGACCCGAACGCTCTATCGCGACGAGGAGACCGGCGCGATCGACGTGAGCTTCGACCCCAACGACCCGAGCATCGTGTATGCGGCGCTCTGGCAGGCGCGGCGCCAGCCGTGGAACTTCTCGAGCGGCGGACCGGGGAGCGGGCTCTACCGCTCGAGCGACGGGGGCGTCACCTGGACGCGGCTCACGGGCAACGGGCTGCCGGAGGGGATTCTCGGCCGCATCCACGTCTCGGTCTCGCCCGCCGACTCGCAGCGCGTCTACGCGATGATCGAGGCGCACGCGGGGGGCCTGTACCGCTCCGACGACGGCGGCGTGCACTGGGCCCGCGTCAGCGACGACGGCCGGCTCACGCAACGGGCGTGGTACTTCTCCACCATCCTCGCGGACCCGAAGCAGGTCGACACGGTGTACGCGGAGAATACCGGACTCTTCCGCTCGACCGACGGCGGCAAGACCTTCGAGCTGCTGCCGGCGCGGCACGGCGACCATCACGGCCTGTGGATCGACCCGACCAACCCCGACCGCATCATCGAATCGAGCGACGGCGGCGCCTCGATCAGCTTCGATCACGGCAAGAGCTGGACCACCCAGGCGAATCAGCCGACCGCGCAGTTCTACCACGTCGCGGTCGACAACCGCTTTCCCTACTACCTCTACGGCGCGCAGCAGGACAACACCAGCATCGGCATTGCCAGCATGGACGATCAGGGCGCGATCGTGCAGCGCGACTGGTACGACGTGGCGGGCGGGGAGTGCGGCTTCGTGATCCCCGATCCGCGCGACGCCGAGATCACTTACGGGAGCAGTGAGAACTTCATCGGCCGTCTCGACCGGCACAACATGCAGGAGCAGCTCATTCCGGTCTGGCCGGTCGATGCCTCCGGGCATGCGGCCAAGGACCTCGAGCACCGCTTCAACTGGACCTCGCCCCTCAGCATGTCGCCGTTCGACCCGGATACGCTCTATTACGGCATGGAGCGGCTCTACAAGACGCGCAATCGCGGCGGCAGCTGGACCGCGATCAGTCCGGATCTCACGCGCAACGACAAGTCCAAGCAGCAGGCCTCGGGCGGGCCGATCACCAAAGACATCACCAGCGTCGAGTACTACGACACGATCTTTGCCATCGCGGAGTCGCCGCTGCGCAGAGGCACGATCTGGGTCGGGACCGACGACGGTCTGATCCAGCTCACTCGTGACGATGGCGGCAGCTGGGCCAACGTCACCCCGGCCGGCATGCCGGCCTGGAGCACGATCAGCATGATCGAGCCCTCGCGCTACGACGCGGACACTGTCTACGTGGCCGTGGACCGGCACAAGCTCGACGACGTGAAGCCCTACGCTTTCGTCACCCGCGACGGCGGGCGCAGCTGGACGCGCATCGACGACGGCCTCCCTGATGGGTCCTTCGTGCACGCGGTGCGCGAGGATTCAGTCAAACGCGACCTGCTCTTCGCCGCAACCGAGACCGGCGTATTCGTCTCCTTCGATGCCGGGCAGCACTGGCAGAGCCTGCAGCTCAACCTGCCGCGCACGCCTGTCCATGACCTCCAGGTGAGCGGCAACGACCTCGCGATCGCAACCCACGGCCGTTCCTTCTGGATCCTCGACGACGTGACGCCGTTGCGTCAGGTCGGTGCCGCCGCGGCCGCCACCGGGGCGTGGCTCTATGCGCCGGAGACCGGTTATCGGCTCTACTATCCCGACGCGGTCGACAAGCGTCCGCCGTCGGGCCAGAACCCGCCGGCCGGAGTGCTCATCGACTACTACCTGGCGGGCGAGCCCACAGGTCCCGTGACCCTGGAGATCGTCGACGCCTCGGGCAGCGTGGTGCGCCACCTCTCGAGCGTCAAGGCGAAGGGGGCGGAGCAGCCGCCGGAATGGCCGGACCAGATCCATCCCGTCGACACACTGCCGGCGGTGAAGGGCATGAACCGCTTCGTGTGGGACCTGCGCTATGACGATCCGGCGCAGATTCCGGGCGCCTTCTACGCCGGAGTTCCGCCCCGTGGGCCGATCGTGCTGCCGGGCGCCTACACGTTGCGTCTCGGCTATGGCGGCGAGACGCACGCCGCGCCGCTCACCATCTCCGCCGATCCGCGCGACCGGGTTGGGGCGGCCGCGGGGCTGAAGCAGAAGTTCGACCTCGCCATGGAGGTCTACCGCGATCAGGACGCACTGCACCGTGCTGTCAACGACATCCGCGCCGTCAGAGCGCGCATCACGGCAGTCTCGGCCAAGGCGGGCGGCAAGCCGCACGGCGCGGCCCTCCGGGCCGACGCTGCCGGGCTGGCGGCGGCGGCCTCGAAGATCGAGGGCGCGCTGATGCAGGTCAACATCAAGGGCTCGGAGGCCAACCTCAACTACCCGGGCATGCTGAATGAGCAGATCTATTCCTTCAGCCAGCTGCTCGACGACGCCGACACCGCGCCCAACCAGCAGGAGACCGAGACCTACGCCGGCATGCATGCGCGGCTCGCGGCGCAGCTCGCGGACTGGAGCGCCCTGAAGGGCACGCGGGTGGCGGCCTTCTGCAAGCGCGCGCGGGAGGCGGGACTCAGCGACTCAGCCGCCTCCTGTCCCTGAGCGCCACGCCGTCCCGACAGCGGCTCTAAGGTGAGAAAAATGTTAAAATCATTTGCTTTACTGCCTGCGCACCGGTGCGGCGGGCGAGGACGGTTATGGCACTGAAGATCATGATTCTCGGCGTGAACGGCTTCATCGGCAGCGCCCTCACGGATGCAATCCTGCGCGCCAAGGACTGGGAGGTCTACGGCATGGACCTCACCGACAACAAACTCGGGGATCTGCCGAAGAACGATCGTTTCCATTTCGTGGAAGGCGACATCACGATCAATAAGGAATGGGTCGAATATCACGTCAAGAAGTGCGACGTGATCGTGCCGCTGGTGGCGATCGCGAACCCGGCCCAGTACGTGACCCATCCGCTCAAGGTGTTCGAGCTCGACTTCGAGGCCAATCTCGCCGTGGTGCGCCAGTGCGTCAAGTACGGCAAGCGGCTGATATTCCCCTCGACCTCCGAGGTCTACGGGATGTCGCCGGACTCGGTGCTCGATGAGGAGACCAGCCCGCTGGTCTACGGTCCGATCAACAAGCAACGCTGGATCTATGCCGGCTCGAAGCAGATGCTCGATCGCGTCATCTACGCCTACGGCGTGCGCGACAACCTCGACTACACGCTGTTCCGGCCATTCAACTTCATCGGCCCGAACCTCGACAACCCCGAGGAGCCGAAGGAAGGCAGCTCGCGGGTCTTCACGCAGTTCCTGTCGAACGTGCTTTACAGGAAGCCGATCAAGCTGGTCGACGGCGGCAGCCAGAAGCGCTCCTTCACTTACATCGACGACGCCATCGAGTGTCTGCTGATCATCCTCGAGAACCAGAACCGGCGCGCCAGCCAGCGCATCTTCAACATCGGCAACCCCGGCAACTGCATCTCGATCCGCGACCTCGCACAGCGCACCATCCGCATCGCTCAGGAGTTTCCGATCCTGCGCGACAACGCCCGTGCCACCGAGATCGTCGACGTCTCGGCGGGTGAGTACTACGGCAAGTACTACCAGGACATCCAGGTCCGCGTGCCGAATATCGAGGCGGCGAAGCGCGAGCTCGGGTGGCAGCCGAAGACCGACATGGACACCGCCATGCGGCGCACGATCGACTACTACGTGAAGCAGGAAGGCTTCGGCTCACGCGCGGCGGCGCTCGCCGGCATCTAGTGGCGCTCGAGGCGCGCCGAGCCGGCTGGTTCGCGTGGATCGTGCTGGCGGCGGCGTGGCTCGCCACCACACCGCTCCGTCCGATGCTCGATCCCGACGAGGGCCGCTACGCGGAGATCCCCCGCGAGATGCTGGCGAGCGGCGATCTCGTCACGCCGCGTTTCGACGGGCTGAAGTACTTCGAGAAACCGCCGCTGCAGTACTGGGCGACCGCCGCGGTGTACGCAATCGCGGGGCTGTCCGAATGGAGCTCGCGCCTCTGGTCGGTCGGGCTCGCGTTCGGCTGCCTCGCGCTGACTTTCGGGTGGACACGGGCGCTGTTCGGGAGCACCGCGGCCCTGGCGGCGCTCACGGCGCTCGCGGTGAGTCCCTACTTTCTCATCGTCGGCCATCTCAACCTGCTCGATGCGGGGCTGACCTTCTTCCTCACGGCGGCGGTGTTTGCCTTCACGCGCGCACAAACCTCGGCGCCGGCCTCGCGCGCGGAGCGCAACTGGATGCTCACGGCCTGGGCGCTTGCTGCGCTCGCGGTGCTCTCCAAGGGCATCGTGGTCGGAGTGCTGGCTGGAGGAGCGCTCATCGTCTATACGCTCATCGAGCGCGACCCGCGCCCCTGGCGGCGGCTGCACCTGGTGGCAGGACTGCCGCTCTTTCTGGTGCTCGTCGCGCCGTGGTTCATCGCGGTCTCGGTGCGCAACCCCGGCTTCGCGGACTTTTTCTTCGTGCATGAGCATTTCACGCGCTTCCTCACCACGGTGCACCAGCGGGTGGAGCCCTGGTGGTATTTCCTGCCGCTGGTCGCGCTCGGGGTTCTGCCGTGGATCGTGCCGCTCGCCCGCGGCATCGCGCCCGCCTGGCGGGAGGCGCCGGCATCCGACACGGGCTTCAAGCCGCGCAGGTTCCTGACCGTCTACGCCGTGGTGACGCTGGTGTTCTTCTCGGCCTCAGGCTCGAAGCTTGCTCCCTACATCCTGCCGATGTTTCCGGTGCTGGCCGCGCTTGCCGGGGCGCAGGTCGCCGACCCTGCGCCGCTGACCGCGCAGGCCGCGCGCATCGGAGCGGGCCTCATCGTGGTGGTTGCGGCGGGACTCCTTGTCTATAGCGCGCGGCGCAATGCCTTCGTGCCGCACGAGGCGCTCCTGTGGCTGACGGCCGCGACTCTGGTCGCGCTGCTGGCCGTGGTCGCCACGCTGCATGCGCTGCGGCTCGAGCCCGGGACCGCGGCGATCGCGACCGCGGTGGCGGCGATCCTGGCCTGGCAGTGCCTGCTCTGCGCTTACGCGGTCATTCCGCCGGCACGCTCGGCGCGCGATCTGGTCGCGGCGGCGCGCCCGTCGATAGGCCGGGAGACTGCTTTATATAGTGTCGGGCAATACCGCGAGACGGTCTCGCCCTACCTCGGCCGCCTCCTGACGCTGGTCGACTACCAGGGTGAGCTCGCCTTCGGCCTGAGGTCCGAGCCCGGCCGGCAGGACCTCTCCGTCGAGGCCTTCAAGGCCCGCTGGGGCGCGAGCCGCAACGCCGTGGCATTCTTCGACCCCGGGATCTGGGATTCCTGGCGGCGCCAGGGGTTTCCGGGCCGTGTGATCGCCGCCGATAACTACACCGTCGCAGTGAGCCGTCTGTGAAACTCAGTGATTTCTCCATCCTGTTCTGTGGCGTACTGCTGAACGCGCTGGCGCAGCTGGGGCTCAAGGCCGCCACCCGGGTAACCGGACCCCTCGTGGTCACCGACAGCGGCATCCTGCGGCGCGGGCTCGAGCTGCTCGCGGTGCCCTCCCTCTGGTACGCATTGTGCGCCTACGGCTTGAGTGTCATCGTGTGGCTGGTCGGCCTGTCGCGCGTCCCGGTGAGCCAGGCGTACCCGCTGCTGTCACTGGGTTACGTGATCAACATCGGGCTCGCCTGGTGGCTGCTCGGCGAGGTGCCCAACGCGCAGCGCGTCGGGGGTATCGCGATCATCGTGGTGGGGGTCGTACTGGTGTCGCGCTCATGAACGATTCGGCCAGACCTACGGAGAGATTCCTGCCGTTCACCCGTCCCTCGATCGACGAGGAGACGATCGCCTCCGTGGCCGAGGTGCTGCGCTCCGGGTGGCTGGCGAGCGGGCCGAAGGTGGCGGCGCTCGAGACCGCGCTGTCGGACTATCTCGGCGGACGCCCCGTGCGCACCCAGACCTCCGCGACCGCGGGGCTCGAGATCGCGCTGCTCGCCTGCGGGATCGGCCCGGGAGCCGAGGTGATCACCCCGGCGCTGAGTTTCGTCGCCACCGCGAACGTCATCGTGCGAGTGGGCGCGCGCCCGGTGTTCGTGGACGTAGGCCTCGATTCACGCAACCTCGATCTCACGCAGGTGGAGGAGGCCATCACGCCCCGCACCCGCGCCATCATGCCGGTGCACTTCGCGGGGATGCCGGTCGACATGGAGCGGCTCTATGCGATCGCGAGCCGCCATCGGCTGCGGGTCATCGAGGACGCCGCCCATGCGATCGGCTCGTCGTGGCGCGGCCAGCGGATCGGCAGCTTCGGCGACCTGGTGGTCTTCAGCTTCCATCCGAACAAGAACATCACCACCATCGAGGGTGGGGCGATCTCGGGCGGCTCGGCGGCGGAGCTGCGCAGCATCGAGCTGCACCGCTGGCATGGGCAGCTCAAGTCCGGGCTCGACGCCTTCGATACGCTGCTCGCCGGCGGCAAGTGCAACCTGTCGGACGTCGCGGCGGCGGTGGGGCTCGGGCAGCTGAAGCGCCTGGAGGAGTTCAACGCCAGGCGGCGTGCTCTGGTGGCGCGCTACTTCGAGCTGTGGAAAGAGGACGCGCCGCTGAAGCTCCCGGAGCGGGGCGACGAGGGCCATAGCTGGCACGTATTCACGCCGCTGCTGCCGCTCGAGTCGCTGTCGATTACGCGGCTCGCCTTCATCGAGGCGATGCGTGAGCGCGGCATCGGCATCGGCGTGCACTATCCGGCGATTCACACCTTCAGCGCCTACCGCGCGCTCGGCTACCGCGAGGGGCAGTTCCCCAACGCCGAGCGCATCGGGCGCGAGACCGTCACGCTGCCGCTGTTTCCGGCGATGGAGCTCACCGACGTCGAGCGCGTCGTGAGGGCCGTCAACGAGGTGCTGCGCGGAGCGGTCAAGAAATGAACCCGGCGATTTCCATCGTGATTCCCGTCTTCAACGAGCAGGAGGGTCTGCCACAGCTCTTCGAGCGGCTGGACCGGGCGCTCGATGCGCTCGGGCGCAGCTACGAGGTGGTGTTCGTCGACGATGGCAGCAAGGACGCCTCGGTGGCGGAGCTGCGCGAGCAGTATCAGCGGCGGCCGGATGTGACCCGGGTCGTGGTGCTGGCGCGCAACGCCGGCCAGCACCGTGCGATTCTCGCCGCCTTCACCTACACCCGCGGCGACTACGTGATCACGCTCGATGCGGACCTGCAGAATCCGCCCGAGGAGATACCTAAGCTGGTGGCGGCGATGGACGCGGGCGCCGACTACGTCGGCACGATCCGCGTCCGGCGCCAGGACGTGCTGTGGCGCAAGGCCGCCTCGCGCCTCATGAACCGCCTGCGCGAGGGCACCACCTCGATCCGCATCACCGACCAGGGCTGCATGCTGCGCGGCTATCACCGCAGCGTCATCGATGCGGTCAACCACTGCACCGAGGTGAGCACCTACGTGCCGGCGCTCGCCTATACCTTCGCGCGCCATCCGGTGGAGATCGAGGTGGCGCACGCCGAGCGGACCGTGGGCCAGTCGAAATACTCGCTGCTGCGGCTCGTCCGCCTCAACTTCGATCTGATGACTGGCTTCTCGGTGGCGCCGCTGCAGTTCTTCTCCATGGCGGGGATCGTGATCGCCTTTCTGTCGCTCGCTTTCGTGGCGTATCTCGCGATCCGCCGTCTGGTCATGGGACCTGAGGCCGAGGGCGTGTTCACGCTGTTCGGCATCGCCTTCTTTCTGATCGGCATGGCGCTGCTCGGCCTCGGGGTGGTCGGTGAGTACGTCGGCCGCATTTACGAGCAGGTGCGGCAGCGGCCGCGCTACACGATCGCGGCGGTGCTCGGCGGGGATGCCGAGCCCGCGCAGCTGCGGGAGGCTCGCCCCGATCTCGGCGCAGAAGTTACGGCGCTGCCGCCTCCGTTGTCGCGTGCGCGAGGAGCGCAGGAGTGAGCGGCCCGAAGGCCGTCGTCTTCGCCTATCACGACGTCGGAGTCCGCTGCCTCAAGGTGCTGCTGTCGGCAGGGGTGGAGATCCCGCTCGTCGTCACCGTGGCCGACGATCCCAGAGAGAATCGCTGGTACGGCAGCGTCGCCGAGACCGCCGCCGATTACGGGCTCGAGGTGATCAAGCCGGCCGGCGCCGCGACGCCGGAGCTCGAGGCACGGGTGCGCTCGCTCGAGCCGGATTTCCTGTTTTCTTTCTATTACCGCTCGCTGCTGCCCGCCGGGCTGCTCGCGAGCGCACGCCGGGGCGCCCTCAACATGCACGGGTCGCTGCTGCCGAAGTACCGCGGCAGGGCGCCCGTCAACTGGGCGATCCTCAAGGGCGAGAGCGAGACCGGCGCGACGCTCCACTACATGGTGGAGAAGGCGGACGCGGGCGACATCGTCGATCAGCTCGCCGTTCCCATTCTCGCCGACGATGACGCCCGCGAGGTATTCGTCAAGGTCACGGTTGCCGCCGAGACCATTCTGGCGCGCTCGCTGCCGAAGCTGATCGCCGGCACCGCACCGCGGCGGCCGCAGGGCATGCCGGCAGGACCGTGTTACGGGCGGCGTACCCCGGAGGACGGCCGCATCGACTGGTCGCGTTCGGCGCGCGAGATCCACAACCTGGTGCGGGCGGTCGCGCCTCCATTCCCCGGGGCCTTTGCCGAGGTCGGCGGGGAGCGCTGGGACATCCACCGCACGCGCCTCTCCGAACGGCCCGCGCCGCGCGCAGGCGCCTGGCTCTTCGGGGCCGACGGCGGCCTGTACGCCGCCTGCGGTGGCGGCGGGGTGTTGCAGCTTCTCGGCGTCGTGAACGCACGCGGGCCCATCGATTTCCCGCGACTGTCGCGCGCGCATCGCGAGCGGCCCGCACCGCTCGGCATCAAGCCCCGAGGCCCGTAGCGCGGCGTGGCGCTCATCGCCCTCAAAGTCGACGTCGATACCTACCGCGGCACGCGCGAGGGTGCCGTGCGGCTCGCAGACCTCCTCGAGAGACTCGATGTCCGCGCGACCTTCCTCTTCAGCTTAGGTCCCGACCATACCGGCCGTGCCATCAAGCGTGTATTCAGGCGCGGCTTCCTCGGCAAGGTGAAGCGCACCTCCGTGGTCGAGCACTATGGTGTGAAGACGCTGCTCTACGGCGTGCTGCTGCCGGGGCCGCACATCGGGCGGCGCTGCCGGACGTTCATGCAGGACACGGCCAGGCGCGGCTTTGAGGTGGGGGTGCACACCTGGGACCACATTCGCTGGCAGGACGGGGTCGCCCGTGCGAGCGAGCCCTGGACGCGGCGGGAGCTGGCACTCGCCTGGCAGGAATTCTCCGAGATCTTCGGACGCGCCCCGGAGGTGCATGGTGCCGCGGGCTGGCAGATTAATCGCTACGTTCCGGCGCTCGAGGAGGAGCTGGGATTCCGCTATGCCTCCGACACCCGCGGCACCGGGCCGTTTCTGCCGATCGTCGAGGGGGGCGGCGCCGTGGTGCCGCAGCTGCCGACCACGTTGCCGACGTTCGATGAGCTCATCGGCCGCGAGGATCTCGCGGGTGAGGATCCCGTGGACCATCTGCTCGCCCTCACGGATCGGGACGGCGGCCGCGACCACGTTTTCACACTCCACGCAGAGCTCGAGGGCGGCGCCTACCTCGGGGCCTTCGAGCGGCTGCTCAAGGCCTGGAGGTCGCGCGGTGCGCTGCTCACGGACCTCGCGGCCCATGCCGGGCGGCTGAATCTCGGCTCTTTGCCGCACCACAGCATTACAGCCGGGAGCGTCGCGGGCCGCTCGGGGACTCTCGCCGTCCAGGGTCCGGCCGGCGGAGCCTGACGCCCGCCACAATATCCGTGCCCATCCGCTCGTCTGTCCTGAGCGGAGATGGACGCCGCCGCGCTTAGGCACCCCATGAGTCAGGACCGGCAAATCGCCGCCGTGATGCTGCGTGAGCGTGGTCGCCTGCTGGCCTTCATCCGCCGCCGCATCGACGACGCGGCCGAGGCCGAGGACATCCTGCAGGACGCGTTCTACGAGCTGGTCGCGGCGGAGCGCCTGGCGCAGCCCGTGGAGCACATCGGCGCGTGGCTGCTGCGCGTGGTGCGTAATCGCATCATCGACCGCTTCCGCAAGAAGCGTCCGGAGCTGCTACTGGACGGTGCCCGCGGGGCCGACGAGGAGCGGGTGCTGGACGAGCTGCTGCCGGCAGCCGACGGCACGCCGGAGACGGAGGCGATGCGCGCTCTGCTCCTCGAGGAGATCGAGGCGGCGCTCGCGGAGCTGCCGCGCGAGCAACGCGAGGTGTTCATCGCGCAGGAGCTCGACGGGCTCACCTTCCGCGAGCTCGCCGAGCGCTCGGGCGAGAGCATCAACACGCTGCTGGCGCGCAAGCGCTATGGGGTGCTGCGGCTGCGCGAGCGGCTGCAGGCGGTATACGACGACTGGCTGGCCGAGTGACCGGGCGAGTAAACACTACATCGTGAGTATGAGGAGAGAGTCGTGAGAAGTCGGGTAGGTTGGGTGGTGAGGGGAGTTGCCAAAGGGGTCGCGATCGCGATCGCCGTGATCCTGTTCATGGCGGTTTTCAGCTGGGCAGTGATGCTGCTGTGGAACTACGTGGTGCCGTCCGTGTTCCATGGCCCCCAGATCGGCTACTGGCAGGCGCTGGCCTTGTTGGTGCTGTGCCGCATTCTGTTCGGAGGGCTGCGCGGCTGGCGCGGATCGCGCGGGCACTGGCGGCGGCACATGTGGCGCGAGCGCTGGGAGAGCCTGACGCCCGAGGAGCGGGCGCGCCTGCGCGAGCGTTTCATGGAGCGCTGCGGGCGGAGCGTGGGCCCGCCGCCCTCGGGGGACGAGCGCACGCAGTCCTGACATCCCGCGGCAGCGTGCGTCAGCTGTTGACGCGCGAACCGAAGCGACCGCAACATTTGGCTCGTGCTCCCAGTCAACATGACGGCCATCGAGATCCGCGAGCCGGGCCCGCCGACGGTGCTGCGTCCGGCGCGCCGCCCGGTGCCGCAGCCCAAGCCCGGCGAGGTGTTGATCAAGGTCGCGGCCGCCGGCGTCAACCGGCCCGACGTTCTGCAGCGCAAGGGCGCCTATCCGCCGCCGCCGGGGGCGAGCGATATCCCGGGCCTCGAGGTCGCGGGCGTGGTGGTGGCGGCGGGCGAGGGAGTGAGCGATCCGGCGGTCGGCGCGCG
>Ga0335081_10001045_pt1 | contig 44505 bp, 43 predicted proteins | sample Lox_Sample_35_FD_206713 | JGI IMG/M metagenome (GOLD analysis project Ga0335081, IMG submission 206713) | Soil microbial communities from Loxahatchee National Wildlife Refuge, Florida, United States - Lox_Sample_3.5 | ecosystem: Environmental > Terrestrial > Soil > Wetlands | place: USA... | reverse complement strand
GCGTGGTGGGGCTCGGGCCTTATTCCCCCCCCCCTTTTTGGGGGGCGGGGGGGGGGGGCCCCGGCGGCGCGCCGGGGGTGTGGGGGCTTATCCGTATGCTCAGGCTGTGGAGGCGCCCCCTCACCCGGATCGCTTCGCGATCCGACCTCTCCCCGCGCGCGGGGAGAGGTGACCGCAAACAACGGCAGATCGTCGTCGCGGTCGCCGACGCGGCCGAGCGCCTTGGCCGCCCACAACGCCTCGCGCCGCGTGAGGCCGAGCGAGCCGAAGGCATCGGCATCGGCCAGCCGCTCCAAGACGCGCGGCGAAAGCTGCGTGCGCAGCCAGACATCGCGCAGGGAGTCGTAGGACACTTTCTTTCCCTCCCCCCACGCGCTCTTGCGCGTGGTGGGGAGGGTCGGCGGCGAAGCCGCCGGGGTGGGGGGACTTTCTTTGTCAGATGGCCCCCCACCCCCTACCCCTCCCCACCACGCTTCGCGTGGGGGGAGGGGAGATTCGCGCCGTTCCACAATCACCCTTCCGTCCTCCTCGGCGAGCCCCTTGATCTCGCGCAGGCCGAGGCGGATGGCGTGCGTTGAACGGATGTCGCCGCGCATGACGCGATGCAGATCATGCATCCGTTCGGCGGCGCGCGGGCCGGGCTCCAAAATCGAATCCCATTGCGAATGATTGACGTCGGGCGGGCGCACCTCGACGCCGTGCTCGCGCGCGTCGCGCACGATCTGCGCCGGCGCATAAAAGCCCATCGGCTGCGCGTTCAAGAGCGCGGCGGCGAAGGCGTCCGGGTAGCGGCATTTGAGCCAGGCCGAGGCGTAGACAAGAAGCGCAAAGCTCGCCGCGTGGCTCTCGGGAAAGCCGTATTCGCCGAAGCCCTCGATCTGCTGGAAGCAGCGCTCGGCGAAGTCGCGCGCGTAGCCGTTCTTCAGCATGCCGTCGATCATCTTGCGCTGGAAGGTGCCGATGGTGCCGACGCGCTTGAAGGTGGCCATGGCGCGGCGCAGCTTGTCCGCCTCAGACGGCGTGAAGCCGGCGGCGACAATGGCGATCTTCATCGCCTGCTCCTGGAACAACGGCACGCCCAGCGTCTTGTGCAGCACGGCTTTGAGTTCCTCGGACGGGTAGGTGACCGCTTCCTCACCGCGCCGGCGGCGCAAATAGGGATGCACCATGTCGCCCTGGATCGGGCCGGGGCGCACGATCGCGACTTCGATGACGAGGTCGTAGAAGTTTTTCGGCGCAAGCCGCGGCAGCATGGTCATCTGCGCGCGGCTCTCGACCTGGAACACGCCGAGCGAATCGGCGCGGCACAGCATGCGGTAGACGGCGGGGTCCTCGGCGGGGATGGTGGCGAGATCGAAGCGCGGCGATGCCGCAGCTTTTCCCTCCCCCCACGCGCTCTTGCGCGTGGTGGGGAGGGTCGGCGGCGAAGCCGCCGGGGTGGGGGGACTTTCTTTGTCAGATGGCCCCCCACCCCCGACCCCTCCCCACCACGCTTCGCGTGGGGGGAGGGGAGAAGCCTCCGGATAATGCCGTTCCACCAGATCCAGCGCCTTGCGCAGGCAGGACAGCATGCCCAAACCGAGCACGTCGATCTTGAGAATGCCGAGCGCGTCGAGATCGTCCTTGTCCCATTCAACGAAGGTGCGCTCCGGCATGGCGCCGTTGCCGATCGGCATCACCTCGTCGAGCCGGCTGCGCGTGATGACGAAGCCGCCGACATGCTGCGAGAGATGGCGCGGGAAGCCGTTGATCTCGGCGGCGAGCGCGGCGATCTGGCGCATGCGCCGGCTCGCCGGATCGAGACCGGTGCGCGTGACCGCGTCTTGCGAGACATTGCCGCCGCCGCCGCCCCAGATCGAGGACGACAGTGCGCCGATCGTGTCCTCGCTCAAGCCGAAGGCCTTGCCCACCTCGCGGATCGCCGAGCGGCCGCGATAGCTGATCACGGTCGCGGCGATGCCGGCGCGCTCGCGCCCGTATTTGCCGTAGATATATTGAATGACCTCCTCGCGCCGCTCGTGCTCGAAATCGACGTCGATGTCGGGCGGCTCGCGCCGTTCGGCCGAGATGAAGCGCTCGAACAGGAGATCGGCGCGGTCGGGGTCGACCTCGGTGATGCCGAGACAGAAGCAGACCGCGGAATTGGCCGCCGAGCCGCGGCCCTGGCAGAGGATTTTTTGCGAGCGCGCGAAGCGCACGATGTCGTAGACGGTGAGGAAGTAGGGCGCGTAGTTAAGCTGCGCGATCAGATTGAGCTCGTGCGCGATGCTGGCGCGCACTTTGTCGGGAAGGCCGTACGGATAACGCTGCGCCGCGCCTTGGTAGGTCAGATGCGCGAGCGCGTCTTGCGCGTTATCGAAGCCGTCGATCGACTCGTCGGGATATTCGTAGCGCAACTCGTCGAGCGAGAAGGAAAGTTGCTCGGAGAGGCGCAATGTTTCCGCGATTGCCTCCGGCGCATCGCGGAACAGGCGCGCTATTTCCTCGGGCGGCTTGAGATAGCGCTCGGCATTGGCGGCGAGCCGGCGGCCGGAGCGGTCGATCACGAGCTTCTCGCGGATGCAGGTCAGCACATCGGCGAGCGGGCGGCGATCGGGATGATGGAAGTGCACGTCATTGACCGCGATCAGCGGCACCTGGCATTCGCGCGCCAGCGCAGCGAGGCGCTTGAGCCGCGCGCGATCCTGCCCGCGATAGAGCATCGCGGCGGCAAGCCGCATGCGGCCGGGGGCGGCGATACGGAGGTTGAGAAGCAGACGTTTTAGTTCGTGTGCGCCGCGCCCTCTTCCACCTCTCCCCGCTTGCGGGGAGAGGTCGACCGGCTGAGCTATAAGCGCGTTTACGCGCGTCTTCGACGCGCTATGGCGAAGGCGGGCGGGTGAGGGGGCGTTGCCGCGATACTGAGCTTGTGGATTTGCCCCCTCACCCGGATCGCTTCGCGATCCGACCTCTCCCCGCAAGCGGGGAGAGGTAAAAGAGGCCACCACCAGCTCCAGCCCCTCGGCATGCGCCAAGAGATCGTCGAGCCGCAGAATGCACTCGCCCTTCTCGGCGCGCAGATTGCCGGCCGTGAGCAGGCGGCAGAGCCGTCCCCAGCCGGCGCGATCGCGCGGATAAGCGAGCACGTCCGGCGTGCCGTCGGCAAATACCAGCCGCGCGCCCGGGTGGTAGCGCAGCTTCAGGTTCTGCTCGCGCTTGGCGAGATGCGCGCGCACCACGCCGGCGACCGAATTGCGGTCGCAAAGGCCGAGACCGGAAAGCCCGATCGAAGCCGCCTGCAGCATCAGCTCTTCCGGATGCGAAGCGCCGCGCAGGAAGGAAAAATTCGAGGCACAGGCGAATTCGAGGTAACGCATGACAAATTACTCTCGGCTCGCGCCGTTTAACCCTCTCCCCTGGTGGGAGAGGGTCGCGGCCGCAGGCCGCGGGGGTGGCTTGCCAAAATAAATTGTAGTAACAATATAAAATGGCGTATGAGTGGGACGACGAGAAAGCCGCCGCCAATCTGCGCAAACACAGCGTCAGCTTTAATGCCGTTCTTGATTTCGATTGGTCGACGACCTTGATCGTTGCCGATCAGAGAACCGACTACGGCGAGCAACGTTGGGTGGCGATCGGAAAAATCGGAGAGCGGCTTTATTCCCTGGCTTATACGTTTCGCGGCGAAAACATCCGAGTGATCAGTTTGCGGACGGCAAGTCGGAAGGAAAGGACCCTTTATGAGCAAACGAAAAGATCCCGATAATCCGGAATGGACAAAAGCGATGATGCGACGGGCAAAACCCGCGGCGGAGCTTTTTCCGAATTTCAAGTTTCCTAAACCTCGCGGACGCGGATTGCAGAAAGCGCCGGTGAAAGTGCAGACGACTATTCGATTGGATCGGGAAATCGTCCAATATTTCAAAAAACAAGGACGTGGTTGGCAAACCCGCTTGAATAGCGAACTGCGCAATGTGGTCGCGAAGAAGTCAAAAGCACACGGATAAGACATCACGCATACATCCCGTGCATGAACCAGGTCGGCGCGGCGGCGCCGTGCGCCAAATCTTCCCGCCTCAGGTCGCGATAGAGGCCCGAGCGGAACAGCCAGAAGCGCAGGCCGGACTTGTCCTCGACGCGGAAGTAATCGCGTGCGGGGCCGCCTTGCTCGCTCCACCAGGCGCCCTCGATGCGCTCGGGACCGTCGGCGGCGATCACCTCGTGCAGCGCGCGCCGCCAGCGGAAGCGCAGCGGCGGCCCGTCCGGCACTTCGGCGATCGCCTCGATCGGCTCCGGCCGCGCCAACAGCCGCAAAGGGCGCGGCGCCAATTCCGCTTCCGCACAGTAATGACGATAGGCCTGCCAGCCGCCATCGGTCGCCGCGGCTAGCGCCGCCTGCGCCGGCACGCTTACCGCGGCGATCTCGGGGATGTGGCTGTCCTGCGCGATCAGCCGGCGCACGCGGCGCGCTCCTAATCGCGCGCTCAACCGGTCGACCAAGCGGTCGAGCTCGGCTGAATCTTCACCGCCGCCGATGCCGATCTGCTCAGGCGGGCAGGGCTCGGCGACCATCACCGACAGCCGCGCCATGTCGAAACCGAAGCCGGGGTCGAACTCATCGGCCAGCGCATTGAGCCGCTCGACGAACAGCGCGCGGATCTGCGCCGGATCGCGCAAGGGACGCGAGGTGCCGGCGGCGATGCGGCGCAACTCGCCGTCCGTGCGGAACAGCGTGAGCTCGATGCGGCGGGCGCCGTCGCCGCGGCGCTCCAGCGCGAATTGCAGGCGCACCGCCAGCCGCGCCACGGTGCCGAGCACGTCCTCCTCGCGCGCGATCGGCTCGGCAAAGCGCTGCTCGGCGACGTAAGGCGCGATCGGCAGCCGCGGATTGAGCGGCTCGTGCTCGCGGCCGAGCGCGCGGTCGAGCTGGCGCAGCAACTCGGCGCCGAAGCGGGCGGCAAGCGGCGCGCGCGGCAGATCGACGATATCGCCGATGCGCTTGAGGCCAACGCGCGCGAGCCCGGCCACGATCTCGGGCGGAAGCCGCAGCGCGGCAAGCGGCAGCGGCGACAGCAACGCGCGTTCCTCGCCGCCCTTATAGCTTTCCGGCTCGCCATGATGCGCGGCCGCCCAGGCGGCGCCGATGGTGCCGGCGACCGCAATCGAAAAGGCGAAACCGGCGCGCTCGAGCCGCGCCGCAAGGTCGGCGATGAGCGCCTGCTCGCCGCCATAAAGATGCGTGCAGCCGCCGATATCGAGCAGCAAGCCGTCGGGCGCATCGACCGCCGCCAGCGGCGTATAGCGCAGGCACCAGTCGGCGATTTTGTCGAGCAATTGGCTATCTGCCTCGGCGTCTTCCTCGATCGCCTCGATTGCCGGATGCATGGCGCGCGCCTGCGCCAGCGCGAGGCCGGGCGAGAGACCAAGCCGTTCCGCCGCTTCATCGACGGCGACGAGCAGTTCGGCATTGCCACGCTTGCCGTAAATGACGAGCGCTCTTTCACCTCTCCCCGCGTGCGGGGAGAGGTCGCCTGCCGTCGCGCAGCGATGGCAGGCGGGTGAGGGGGCGTTACCGCGAGTCTGAGCCTCTAATAGCCCCTCACCCCGACCCTCTCCCCGCAAGCGGGGAGAGGGAGAAGAGTCACGCCACCTGACGATGCGGTCGGTCGAGAGCCGGGGCAGCCACAGGCTGAGCATGCGGGGCGAGCAGGAAATGCTCATCAGCTTCACTCCATTGCAGTATCCAGGATCCGGTCGGGCCGCGGCGATTGCGGACGAGATGCGCGGCGAAGCGGGGGATTATTTCTTCGTCATTCCGGGACGCGGGCGTCAGGCCGCGGGACCGGAATCCATATGGGATGACAGTAGGCGCCGCCCCCACGATCCAGCGCGTGGCGGCGGTGGACAGGTCATTCATCGGCGCCGTGCGCAACAGCAGCGCGAGCGCACCGCCGTCGGCCGCGGCGAGCGACAGCCGCCGCACCGCGACGGGGTCGATCGCGCCGTGTCGCCATTCGCCGATCACCGTGCCGACGGCGCGGCAATGCAGCGCTTCCTCCATCGCCCACAGCAGATCCTGCGTACGCGCGGCCGCGACCGTCAGCAGGCGCTCGGGCGGCAAACCAAATGCATCGAGGCCAAGTCCGCACAGCGCGCCGCTTTCGACGAGCGCCGTGTCTTCGGCGATCCAGGCGAGGCGGTGTCTTTCACCTCTCCCCGCGTGCGGGGAGAGGTCGACCGTCTGAGCCATAAGTGCGTTTACGCGCGTCTTCGACGCGCTATGGCGAAGACGGTCGGGTGAGGGGGCGTTGCCGCGATTCTGAGTGTTCGGAAACACCCCCTCACCCCGACCCTCTCCCCGCAAGCGGGGAGAGGGAGCGCGTGCGTCACTCCGCAGGGCCGCCAGCCCCGCCGCAAACCCCGTTGCCGCGGCGAGGTGGGCCTCACTCGGTGCGGCGATCTCGTGCAGCGCGCCGCGTGCGAGGCCGCCGCCGAGTGTGGCGTCGATAGGCTTGACGCCGAGCGGCAAGCAGCCGGGCGCCCCGTCAAGAGCGACGGGTTTTTGCATAGCCTGCAGGCGCTGGCGCAGCTGCTCGAGCATGCTTTAAGTCTCTGGAGACGCGAATAAATCCGGCCCTGTCGGGCAGGCTGCGTCTCTTTTATGTTCCCTATTTGTTCTAATGTGACTCCGCGCGCCAAAACCGTCAAGCCGCAAGGAATAGGCTGTCGGGAAGGTCGTGGCACCATGGCTAGCACCACCTCCGTTCGTCTCCGCGCAAGCGGGGACCCAGGGCTAAAAAGAACTGGATTCCCGCTTACGCGGGAATGAACGGAGGAAGTTCAACGCTGCCGCAACAACGCCCGCCCGCGCGCGGTGAGAATCAGTCGCGACCGCTGCATGCTGCTGCCGTTCTCGAAACGCACCAGACCGTCGGAAATGGCATCTTCCCAGATCGACAGATGCGGGCAGCTGCGCCGCCAAGCCTCCGCGTCGGCATAGCTGCGCGGGGCCTCTGCGACCCAGGCAAGGAATTGCCGTGTCAGCGCATGCGCGGCGGCTTGCATGGCGACATTATATATCAGCGCGACCTCCTCTTCACCTTCCTCCGGCCAGGGTCGGCCATCGTAGCGCGGCCGACGCGCCGTCATGCCTCCCGCTCAAAGGTCCGGATGTCGATTTCCGACTTCAGCGTGCGGTGCACCGGGCAGCGGTCGGCAATCTCCATCAGCCGCTTGCGCTGCTCGTCGGTGACTTCGCCTTCGATGGAGATGGTGCGGTCGATGCGGTCGATCGTGCCGGCCTTGGTTTCGCAGCTTTCGCAATCCTCGGCATGAATCTTCTTGTGGCTGAGCCGCACCGACACGCGCTGCAACGGAATCTGCTTGTGCTCGGCATAAATCCGCATGGTCATCGAGGTGCAGGCGCCGAGCGCCGCCAGCAGCAGATCGTAGGGTCCGGGCCCCGAGCCGAGCCCGCCGACTCTGACCGGCTCGTCGGCAATCAGGCGATGCGGGCCCGTCATGATCTCCTGCTGAAACCGGCCGGCGCGCGTTTCGCGCACCAGCACGGTGCCGGCTTGGCTCTCGGCTTCGCTCATGGCGGGCGGCTGCTCGAGATAGCGCTCGGCCCAGGCGGCGATCACATCGGCCACGTAGGCCGCGTCGCTTTTCTTGCTCAGCAGATGATCGGCATCGGCGAGCGAGACGAAGCTCTTGGGGTGCTTGGCGGCAATGAAGATATGCGAAGCATTCTCAATCCCGACCACATCGTCGGTCGGCGAATGGAAGATCAGCAGCGCCTTGCGCAGGCTGGCGAGACACTCCTGCAGCCGCTTCTCGGCAACGTCATCGAGAAACTCACGCTTGATGCGGAACGGCCGTCCGGCCAGCGCCACCTCGACCTCGCCGTGCTCTTTGATCTTGTCGACGTGTTCCTTGAACAGCCCGGTGACGTGGCTCGGATCGCAAGGCGCCGCAATGGTGACCACGCAGCGCGCGTCCGCGATACGGTGCGCGGCGGCGAGCACGGCGGCGCCGCCCAGGCTGTGCCCGATCAGGATTGCCGGCGCGCCGTGCATCTTGCGCAGATGATCGGCGGCGGCGACCAGGTCGTCGACATTGGAGGAAAAGTGCGTGTTGGCGAATTCGCCCTCGCTGCCGCCGAGGCCGGTGAAGTCGAAACGCAGCGCGGCGATGCCATGCGTCGCCAGCCGCTCGGCGATGCGCTTGGCCGCCAGGATATCCTTGCCGCAGGTGAAGCAATGCGCGAGCAGCGCGTAGGCTGCCGGCTGCCCAAGCGGCAGATCGAGCGTGGCGGCGAGTTGCTCGCCTTTGCCATTGGGGAAATTGAAGCGGGTGCTGCGCATGACATTCTCCTGTCATTCCGGAGCGCGGGCCAACGGCTCCGCGCGAAGCGCGGCCCGACGGCAAACTCCGCCCGCGAGCCCGCAATGACGATATATTACTTCTGGCCGCGATATGGCGGATGGGTGCCGACTACCCTTTCCAGGCCGGCGCGCGCGGATGCACAACGTCCTTGAAGGCATCGAAGCTTTTCCAGGCCGGCTCCGGCGGCTCGCATTTCGGCTGCGGCGTATAGATCGACGGCGCGACCATCTGCATGCTCGGGACATAACGCGGGCAATTGGGAAAAATGGCGCGCGCCGCAACGCGCACGATCAGTTGCGCGCCGACGGTCTCGCCAAGCAGCGGATCGGCCTCGCTCACCCGCGCCGTGCCGTTGACGCGCAGACGCTTCGGCTTGTCGTGCATGGCGATGAACAACAGCCCGACATTCGCATTGACCAGCAGGTTGCCTAGGCTCTTGAACATGCCGTTGCCGTCGTAATCGGGAAAGGCGAGCTCCGACGGTCCGGTCACGCGCACGAAACCCGGCATGCCGCCCTTGAACGAGCAATCCGGCCGGCCTTGCGCGTCGGCTGTAGCGAGGAAGAAATAGGGCACGCTCTCGATGAAGGCTCTGTCCTCGTCGGAGAAGGCCGTGCGCGTGAGTTTTTCCTCCAGCCGGTCGGAGATGCGCCGGCTGTCGAAACGATCCTGCAATTGCCGATTACCCTCGTGATACATGATGCTCATTATTCGCCTCGTACCAGCGTTCGTCATGGCCGGGCGCCCGCGTCGGGCGCCTCTTCGGTTACCGCAATCATCCGTTCGTTCCGCATGCTGTCCAGCAGGTCGAGAACGTCGCGCTCGCACGTCGCCGGGTCGACGTTAAATTCCGATTGCAAGCGCGCGCAGATTTCGGCAATGCGGACCGGCTCAGCGATCAGCGACCAGATGCGGGCGCCGACACTGCTGATGCCGAAGCTGTCGCCGCGGTCGATGTCGAGAAGATAGAATTGACTGCCGGCTTCCGCCAGCGCGAAGCGTTGCGAGCGGACCACACGGTCATCGATGCAAAGCCGGCCGTCGAACTTGGCGCTCGGCGCGTCGCGATTGTCGTCGTCGGGAGCGCTCAGCACCTTCGCGACATCGGCAAAGGTAATTATGCCGGCCCGGCGCTGGACGAGTTTCGGCAGCGGCCGCCCCCCGCGGCGCATATAGAGCCGGTGGACCGGCAGATTGAGAGCATAGCCGATCACCGCGCGCGCGCCGCTTTCGTTCGCGGCGTCGTAGGCGGTGCGCACGAAATGCCAGAGCAGATCGGCTGCAATCTCGTTGTTCGCCCAGCGCCGGTCGACGGCATAGTGCCGGCCGATCACGATAAGGATGCGCTCATTCTCCGGGCCGCCGATGTGGAAAATGGAGCCCGGCCGCGTAGTGTAATAGCCAACGACGCGGCGTCCAGCCGCGATGACGAAGGTCCGCATCGCTGACGATCCAGTTGTCGGAGCGCCGGTCGGCTTGGCGATCAACTGTTGCAGCACATTGTTCAACTGCTCGTCGCCGCAGTCGAATTCGGCGGCATCGTGATGCGATCCAAGTGGTTCGGGCTGGGATAGGCCGGCGCGGCGCAGCGCTTCGCCGTTGCGCGCCATGAGACTGCGCAGGCCGCGATTGGCGCTCACCCGCGCAAAGCAGGCGGCGAACAAAGCCCATTGCACGTCGTTCAGCGGCAGATGGTCCGGAGGTAATGCGCGACGGCTGCGGCCAGCATTCGATACTCTTGGCCGCGCCGTTCGGGGCGTTGCCATTGTGGGTGAACGTTCACAGTCCTTTGAAGCCATTCTACAGCGTCGACTCCGTTGTATTTCTAGCGTAGACAGGTCTCTCGCTTCGCGAAATAAACTTTGCCGGGAGGCCGCGCCGTTGCGGGCGTTCGGCGGACGTGTTAGCTATTAGCGTCAACGAATTTATATATGAGTTGAGATCGTGACGGCACCGGATCGTATACAAAGTGAAGTGGCCGAATTAGGCGTGCCGACCAGCGGACCCAAGCACAAGCTTGCCTGGGAAACGCCCAAACTCATGCTTCCAACGGTCAAGCAATCCACTGCAAAATCATTTACCACCCCGCCGGATTCCCACCGTACCGATTCGTTCACCAAAGGGCCTTCTTGATTCAAGATATCGCGTGGTGCGTCGCGGTCGCTAATGCCGGTATGGCATAAGCAAACCGGGAACGAGCGCCCCCTCGCATGAGCGGCATTTGCGGCATTTTCCAATTCGACGGCACAGCCGTAGCGCCGCGCGATGTCGACCGGCAGATGGCGCGGCTCGCCCATCTCGGGCCTGACCGCGCGCGAACATGGGTCGCCGGGCGCATCGGGTTCGGCCACCTGATGATGCGCATCACGCGCGAAGACGCCTTCGATGCGCAGCCGCTGCATGAAGGGCAACTGGCACTCGTCGCCGACCTGCGGCTCGACAACCGCGAGGAACTCGCCGAAGCGCAGTCGATTGCGCCGGCGGCGCTCGCCGGCATGGCGGACAGCGCGCTTCTCTTGGCCGCGTACAAGACATGGGGCGCGGCTTGCATCGAGCATCTGATCGGCGATTTCGCCTTCGCCGTGTGGGATGCCCGCAAGCGGACGCTGACGCTTGCGCGCGACCACATGGGTCAGCGCCATGTGTTCTATCACCAAGGCGACGGCTTCTTTGCCTTCGCCTCCGAGATCAAGGGCCTGTGGACGCTGCCGCAGGTGCCGCGCGTGCTGCTGGAAGAAAGCCTCGTGCGCCGGGGACTGCGTGAAGAGCCGAGCGATATCGGCGCCACCTACTATGAAGGCATCCGCGCGGTGCCCGGCGGCACCGTGCTCACCGTCGGCGCCGACGGCGCCATCGCCTCGCGCCGCTACTGGGAGCCGCATGCCGATCCGGCGCACGAAGGCCGCGACGAGGCCTATTACATCGAGACCTACCGCAAGGTGCTCGCCGAGGCGGTCGCCTGCCGGCTGCGCCGCGCCAGCGCGCCGGCCGGCTTGTTCATGGGCGGCGGCTTCGATTCGAGCGCGATCTGCGCGCTGGCGGGACCGGTCGTCGCCAAACAGGGACGCAAGTTCATCGCCGTATCGTCGGTCATGCCGGAGAACTACCGCGGCACCATCAAGCATGCACGCAAGTGGGTCGAAACGTGCCGCCGCACAATGCCGCATCTCGACGTGCGTTATGTGACGCGCGAGAGCCTCGATATCTTCAGCTCCATGGAGCAGGGCTTTCTCGCCACCGATGGGCCGCACAGCCCGAACCGTTATGTCAACGATGCGATGTTCGCCGAGCTCGCCTCGGCCGGCGCGCGCATCGTGATGGACGGCCACGGCGGCGACTACACGGTCAATCCGCGCGGGCAAAACGCGCTGGTGCGCATGCTGGTCAAGGGCGAGCTGCGCCGTTTCGCGGCCGAATTCAAGGCGATGCGGCGGCACCTGCGGCAAAGCGTGAAGCAGACTTTCGTGCGCAATGTCCTGCTGCAGCTTATGCCGGCGTCCTGGATGCGCGTCTGGATCAATCATCGCAACGGGCTCGCCCTGTTCGGGCCGACCATCCCGCTGTCGCGCGAAATCATCGGCAGCCGGGATGCGAAGGCGCGTCTGCGTTATCGCCGGCGCTCCGGCGACAGCCAGCGCGCCGGCATGCTGCGCGTGCTGCGCCGCCAGCAGAATATTCCGGCGCAAGCCTATTCCATCTCGGGCGCCGCGCACGGCCTCGAATTCACCCAGCCGTTCCACGACAAGCGCGTGGTCGAATTCGGCCTTGCCATTCCGGAAGAACTTTACGTCAAAAACGGCAAGACGCGTTATCTGGCGCGCGCGGCACTGAGGGATCTCTATCCGCCGGAATTCCAGGACCGCCCGCCGGGCAATGACGACATGGGGCCGGACTTCCTGACGATGGCCAAGCGCATCGAGCCGCGCGTGCTCGCCGAGATCGACCGCATGGAGAAGGCCGGTTACCTCACGCGCTACTTCGACTTCCCGCGCATGCGGGCGATGCTCACCCGCCGCCGCATCGACCAGCACGCCTCCGGCAATGAATACGACACAAGGCAGGCGCTGCTCGCTTTCCTCGGCGCCCGCTACATCGAATGGTTCCGGGGCAAAAATACCTGACGGTGACCCGGAGGCTGCCGCACGCGCTGTGAATTACTCTCTCGTGATGTGCCGTCGCCTGATGCGGCGCACGACGAACCAGATGACCAGCACGGCGACCGGCACGAACAGCGCGGTGGCGAGCGAGACGTCGACCGGCACGCCCTCGTCGTGCACGCCTTTCAGGAGATAGCCGAACAACCCGACCACGTAATAGCTGACCGCGGCGACCGACAAGCCCTCGACCGTGGTCTGCAGGCGCAATTGCAAGCGCGTGCGCTCATTCATCGATTTGAGCAGGTCGCGATTCTGCCGCTCCAGCTCCACATCCACGCGCGTGCGCAACAGATTGGCGGCGCGTGCCAGCTTTTGCGAGAGCGAAGCCTGCCGTTCCTCGGTATTGGCGCAGGTGCGCATGGCCGGCGACATGCGCCGCGCCAGGAACGACGACCAGGTCGGCAGGCCTTCGACTTTGCGCTCGCCGATGGTGGCAAGACGCAGCTGGACGATCTCGTGATAGGCGCGGCTGGCGCCGAAGCGGAACGCGCTTGCCGCCGCGCCGGCTTCGAGCTCGGCGGCGAGCTCGGTCAATTCGTCGAGCAGGCGGTGGTTGTCGACGAGCTTTTCGGTGCGCCGCATCTCCTCGGTCACCTCGGCGAGCCGCTTTTCGATGTGCTGGATCGAGGGCGACAGCCTTTGCGCCTCCGGCAAGCCGAGCAGCGCCAAGGTGCGATAGGTTTCCAGTTCGACGATGCGCTGCACCAGCGCGCCGGCGCGCTCGGTCCCGAGCCCGCGATCGAGCACCAGGATGCGCACGAAACCGGAAGGATCGGCCTGAAAGTCGCTGGCGAACAGCGCGTTGCCGTCGGCATTCTCGGCCACCGCCAGGCTGGCGCGGTCGAACAATTGCTCGAGCGCGAGCTTGCCGTCCGCCATCAGATGCAGATCGAGCGCGACCAAGAGCGGTCCTGGCTGCGGCAGGCCTGCCATCGGCGCCGCCAATGCGGCAGCCGCGGGATGAAACGGCGCGTCGGCCGTCGACGGCAGCTCCCAGGTATAAGTGGTGAATTCGGAATGCTGCTCCCAGCGCAGCGTGGTGCCGCTGAAGTTGACGCGATGGTGCTTGGCGCCGGGCTTGAGCGGCTCAAGCCCGCGCCGCGCGCAGAAATCGGCGAAGGCGGCGCGGTCGGCCTTGGCCGCCTCGCCGTTGGTGTCGAAAGCGAAATGCAGAATGCGGCGCGGCGTCTCGATCGCCGTGAACGGCCGCGCATGCACTTCGCCCAATACGGCCGCGCGCAAGGGATGCGGGGTGAGCCGCGCGCCGTCGCTGATGGAGACTTCTGCGGTCATATTCAATCGGTCGCATGGATGGGCGGGCTATGGCAACTGCGTCGGCTGGCGCGATCCTTGCTCGCCTGGCCACGTCGAGTTTTTCGCGAAAAGACAACGAGCCGGCCATGACGCGGGACGCCCTCACCCCGAATGGAGTTCACCCCACCCCGCCCGCATTGCTCGCTGCGCTCGCAAGGCGGTCGACCCTCCCCCTCCAGAAGAGGGTAAGGACGGTGCAAGCTTTCGCAGCCAATCAAGGCCTTGTCGGCCAGCATCCTTTGGCATATGTTCCTGGCATATGTCAGGGAGGGAGGTGACGCATGGCGGCGCGCAGGCACGTCAGACTGTTCCGCAACGGCCGCAACCAGGCGGTCCGCATCCCAGTGGAGTTCGAACTGCCGGGCGACGAAGCGATCATGCGCCGCGAGGGAGACCGCCTGGTGATCGAACCGGTGCGCAAGCGCGGGCTGATCGCATTGCTCAAGTCGATGACGCCGCTCGACGAGGAGTTTCCAGCGATCGACGATCCCGTGCCGGCGCCGGAGCGCGTGCTGTGACGCGCTACATGCTGGACACGAATATCATCTCCGACCTGATCCGCAACCCGCAAGGCAAGGCGGCGCGGCGCATCGCCAAAGTGGGCGAGGCCGGCCTCTGCACCAGCATCATCGTGGCGGCCGAGTTGCGTTATGGCTGCGCCAAGAGCGGCTCGCCGCGCCTCACCAAGGCGGTCGAAGACGTGCTCGGCGAGATCAGTGTGCTGCCGTTCGAGGCTCCGGCCGACGCCGAATACGGCGCCATCCGCTCGGCGCTGGAAGAAGCCGGCACGCCGATCGGCAGCAACGATTTGTTGATCGCCGCGCACGCGCGCGCGACGGGCGTAACCATCGTAACGGCCAATGCCGCCGAGTTCAGACGCGTGCGCGGGTTGAAGGTGGAGAATTGGGTGGGGTGACGAGAACGTAGGATGGGTTGAGCGCGCAGCGAAACCCATCGCTCGTCCAACGCCGCGTGATGGGTTTCGCCTTCGGCTCAACCCATCCTACGGGCTGAAGATCGCGCGGCAGGATTACGAGGCCCGTCATGGCAAAAGCGAGCGCTAGCAAAAGAAAAGGCCGCGCGATCACGCGCGGCAGCGGCAACGTGTTCGCCGATCTCGGCTTCCCCGACGCCGAGGAGCGGCAGACCAAGCTGAGACTCGCTTACGCGTTGAACGCGGTCATGAACGCGCGGCGCCTGACGCAAACCGCGGCCGCGGCGCGGCTCGGCCTCAAGCAGCCCAAGGTGTCGGCGCTGCGCAACTACCGGCTTGAAGGCTTCTCGGTGGAGCGGCTGATGACGCTGCTCAACGCGCTCGATCAGGACGTCGAGATCGTCATCCGCGCGAAGCCGCGCTCGCGCGCCGCGGCCCGCATCAGCGTGGTGGCGGCTTAGCAGGTAGCCCGTAGCCCGTAGGGCGGAATAGCGGAGCGCAGCGACGCGTATTCCGCCGCCCTCCGTTGTCGCGACGATCGGCGGATTACGCCTTCGGCTAATCCGCCCTACGGGCTGAAGACGATGACGCCGCTGGACGAGGAATTTCCCCGCATCGACGACCCTGTGCCCGCGCCATAAACGCGTTTATGCGCCTGCGGCGCTAACCCACCCTACGTGCGGCTCCCGCGATCAAATTAAGATCGGCAGATCTCGACCGATGTCCGGGGAATTTTGATGGAACTTTTGCCATATTCTTAAGTTTGGTTAGGCGCGGGGGCCCATCAGAAGCCAATTATTGGAAACAATCCCCATGGACAACCATTGGGAATACATCGTTGAGACGAATAGGGCATTAGGAGACAATGTTAAACGGGCCGCGCGTCATTTGGAGCGCGGCGGTTTGGCGGTTGATCTCCTGCCTCACAAAACAACGATGCTAGTTCGGCGCCCACTTTCCATGGACTGGTCCGTCTTCAAGAACCTTTTGGCCTCCGCCATACAGCTGCATGCAGGGTCGTTGCTGCTGTTCAGCAAGCACTCCGGCCGCTGCTGGATTTGCTCCAACCGGGGCAATCAACCTGGCGAATTCGTAGAACACTAGCTCCCCAGAGCAATGCAGGGTGGGTAACGCCTTCGGCTAATCCGCCTCACGGGCTACACTATCACAAGCATCGAATCTTGGAGGGCGACAATGCGTCATAAAACGTTCCTCGCAAAACGGTCAATGTCGATTGATTTGGAATATGGGATGTTCCGCATTGAAGAAGGCAAAACCTATACGGACGACGGGACTACTATATATTCGTTGTCTACGTCAGCGATGACAACTTTGAGGCGACAAGGCCCGGCCCCGACACAATTCTCGTGAGCCATCCCGAAAGCAGAAAAGGGCCGCGGTGACCTGGGGTGCTTCGCTCAGGGACAATGTCCCCGAGATAAAGGTACGGCGAGCCGTGAATATCGAAATGCCGCAAAAGAAGCGGAATCAGCACCACGTTTGGCAGCACTATTTGAAGTCGTGGGCGACGGACGGCCAGATTTTCTGTCTGCGGAATGATAAGATTTTCTCGACGGGCACGACCGTGGTCGCGGTCGAGAAGGACTTTTATAAGCTTCACAAAATTACGCCCAAGGACCTGAAACTCATTCACTGGCTCGCATCTGAAAAAGCGCACCCCGTGAACCGAAAATTGCATGAACAATTTCTCGCCGGGATGGCCGCTCCGATAATTCGGTTCGGACACCTGACAAAAACGGACAAGGTTATCGAGCAAGCGTTGGACACGTTTATGACCAACGCACTCGAAGACGTTTACGCCGGCATCGAAGGCCGGTTCATTCCGCTGCTCGCCCGCATCAAAGCAGGCGACATGACCTTCTATACAGACGACAACGACGCGCTTGAGTTCATCTACTTCGCCTGCACCCAGTACATGCGGACAAAAGCCATCCGCGTCCGCATCATTGAACGTTTGAAGCAGCATGGCCTACCGGACCTGACTCACGTCTGGAACCTCATGGGCTATCTGTACGCCGTAAATATTGGGTTCGGCCTCTACTTGGAGCGCAAAAGCCGGAAGTTGGTGCTCGTTGAAAATGATACAGGCATACCGTTCGTTACCGGTGACCAGCCTGTGACGAATCTGCTTGGCAACGGGAAAACAGGACCGGAAGAGCTGGTGCTGTACTATCCCATCACGCCGAGGCTCGCGCTCATTCTCGGCGAAGCCAATAAAGAGCCGCCATTCACCTCCAGCGATATCACTCCGTCGAGGGTGGCTGACCTAAACGCAAGAATAGTCGCGGCCAGTCACAGTCAGATTTTTTCGTGCTCGGAAGCCTCTTTGGTGCAACTCCTCGAACAGGCGCAAAATCACTAAGAGACTGCCCGCATCACTCCCCCACCCCCCATGAAACACATCGGCTTCCTCTCCTTCGGCCATTGGACTCCGTCCCCTCAGTCGCAAACCCGAACCGGCGCCGACGCGCTTAAGCAATCGATCGAGCTCGCGGTCGCCGCCGAGGAGCTCGGCGCCGACGGCGCCTATTTCCGCGTGCATCACTTCGCCCGCCAGCTCGGCTCACCGTTCCCGCTGCTCGCCGCCTGCGGCGCGCGCACCAAGACAATCGAGCTCGGCACCGCGGTCATCGACATGCGCTACGAGAACCCGCTCTACATGGCGGAGGACGCCGGCGCAGCCGACTTAATCGCCGGCGGCCGCCTGCAGCTCGGCATCTCGCGCGGCTCACCCGAGCAGGTGATCGACGGCTTCCGCTATTTCGGCTACGCGCCGGCCGAGGGTGAAAGCGACGCCGACATGGCGCGGCGTCACACGCAAGTTTTCCTCGAGGTGATCCAGGGCAAGGGCTTCGCCAAGCCCAACCCGCGGCCGATGTTCCCGAACCCGTCCGGCCTGTTGCGCCTCGAACCGTACTCGGCGGGCCTGCGCGAGCGCATCTGGTGGGGCGCCGGCACCAACGCCACCGCGGAATGGGCGGCCAAATCGGCCATGAACCTGCAGTCGTCGACGCTCAAGATCGACGAGAGCGGCAAGCCGTTCCACGTGCAGCAGGCCGAGCAGATCAGGCTTTACCGCGCGGCGTGGAAGGAGGCGGGGCACACGCGCACGCCGCGCGTGTCGGTGTCGCGCTCGATCTTCGCGCTCGTCGACGAGCGCGACCGCCTGTATTTCGGCCGCGGCGGCGAGGAGCGCGACCAGATCGGCATGCTGAGCGAAACCGAGCGCGCCATCTTCGGCCGCAGCTACGCCGCCGAGCCGGACAAGCTGATCGCTGAGCTTAAAGGCGACGAGGCGATCGCCGAGGCCGATACGATTCTGTTGACGGTGCCCAACCAGCTCGGCGTCGATTACAACGCCCACGTCATCGAGGCGATCCTCAAGCACGTCGCGCCGGGCTTGGGCTGGCGGTGACGCTCGGCCTCATCCTGAGGAGCGCGCACTTGCGCGCGTCTCGAAGGATGAGGCCCTGATCCGGGCCGCCCTCGTCCTTCGAGACGGCCGCTTCGCGGCCTCCTCAGGATGAGGGCGGATTGGCTCTTTTCTCCCGGCTACTTTTTCGCCTCACCGCCGCCGACCAGCACGCGTTTGTCGATGTCGGCAATCTTGTTGATGCCGGTCAGTGCCATGGCGACGCTGAGCTCGTTCTCCAGGATGTCGATCGCCTTGGCGACGCCCGCCTGTCCGCCGGCGCCCAGGCCGTAGATATAGGCGCGCCCGATCAGGCAGGCGCGCGCGCCCAAGGCCAGCGCGCGCATCACGTCGGCGCCGGTGCGGATGCCGCCGTCGAACAGCACCTCGATGTCGTTGCCGACCGCCTCGGCAATCGCCGGCAGCGCCGCGATCGAGGACGGCGCGCCGTCAAGCTGGCGGCCGCCGTGGTTCGACACCACGATCGCGTCGGCGCCGAGCTTGACCGCCATCCGCGCGTCCTCGACATCGAGAATGCCTTTGAGGATCAGCTTGCCCGGCCAGATCGTCTTGATCCACTCGACGTCCTTCCAGTTCAGCGCGGGATCGAACTGGTGGTTGGTCCACTGGGCGAGCTGGTTGATGTTGTCCATGCCCTTCACGTGGCCCGCCAGATTGCCGAAAGTCTTGCGCTTGCCGTTGAGAATGCTCCAGGCCCAGCCCGGCTTGGTCGCGATGTCGATGACGTTCTTGAGCCGGATTTCCGGCGGCACGGTCATGCCGTTCTTGATGTCGCGATGGCGCTGGCCGAGCACCTGCAGATCGACCGTGAGCACCAGCGCATTGCACCTGGCCGCCAGCGCGCGGCCGAGAATATCCTTGGAGAATTCGCGGTCGCGAATCACGTAGAGCTGGAACCAGAACGGCTTGCCGGTCGCCTCCGCCACATCCTCGATCGAGCAGATCGACATCGTCGAGAGCGTGAACGGAATGCCGGCCTCGTTGGCGGCGCGCGCGCTGAGAATTTCGCCGTTGCCGTGCTGCATGCCGCACAGCCCGATCGGCGCCAGGATCAGCGGCGCCGCCACCGGCTGGCCGATGATGGTGGTGGCGAGGCTGCGGTGGGAAACGTCGACCAGCACGCGCTGGCGCAGCTTGATCGCCTGCAGGTCGGTGCGATTCGCGCGATAGGTCTCCTCATTATAGGAGCCGGTATCGACATATTCGTAGAAGGCGCGCGGCACCCGCTGGCGCGCCAGCAGGCGCAGGTCCTCGATGCAGGTGATGTTTTTCATTGGAATCTGTGCTCACTGCACGGCAAGGCGCGTGGCGCCTTGCGGCTGGCTCGCTGCCGCGGGGCCATTAATGCGGCTGAGGATCTTCATGCCGAAATTCCGTGCAGATCGCGGTTCCCCATCGCTAGCATAGCAGCCAAGGCTGCGAAACGGCCGGCCGGTATCCGATGGTTGGGCCGGCGAGCAAGGCGCTGCCTGCCGGTAACGCTCATACATAATTTTTGAAGCAATTACACGGGCTTGCCTCTATGATGCGGGTCCGCTAAGGGGTTCGCCCTTTCAAAGCGGCAAGGCGGAGGTGTAAAGATTGGGCGTCGAGGGGCAGAGCTTCATGGTTCGTCATTATTTCGGCACCGATGGCATCCGCGGCCGGGCCAATCGGGTGATCACGCCGGAATTGGCGCTCAAGGTCGGGCAGGCCGCCGGGCTCTTATTCAAGAACGGCGATCACCGCCACCGGGTGCTGATCGGCAAGGACACCCGCCTCTCCGGCTACATGATCGAGACGGCGCTGGTGGCCGGCTTCACTTCGGTCGGCATGGATGTATTGCTGACCGGCCCGATTCCGACCCCGGCGGTGGCGGTGCTGGCGCGTTCGATGCGCGCCGATCTCGGCGTGATGATCTCCGCCTCGCACAATCCGTTCGACGACAACGGCATCAAGCTGTTCGGGCCGGACGGCTTTAAGCTCAGCGACAAGGTCGAGGCGGAAATCGAGAAGCTGCTCGACTCCGATCTGTCCAAGCAACTCGCCACCAGCAAGGATCTCGGCCGCGCCAGGCGCATCGACGGCGTGCAGGACCGCTACATCGAATTCGCCAAGCTGACGCTGCCCAAGGCCATCGGCTTTGCCGGTTTGCGCGTGGTCATCGACTGCGCCAATGGCGCCGCCTATCGCGTGGCGCCCGGCGCGCTGTGGGAAATGGGCGCCGACGTCATCTCGATCGGCGTCGACCCCGACGGCACGAACATCAACAAGGACTGCGGCTCGACCGATCTCGCCGCCATCTCGCAGAAAGTGCGCGAGATGCGCGCCGACATCGGCATTGCGCTCGACGGCGATGCCGACCGCGTCATCATCGTCGACGAGCGTGGCCATGTGGTGGACGGCGATCAATTGCTCGCCGTCATCGCCGAGAGCTGGAAGGAAGACGGAAGGCTGCAGCGGCCGGGCGTGGTGTCGACGGTGATGGCCAATCTCGGGTTGGAGCGTCATCTCGCCAGGCTGGGCCTTGAGCTGGTGCGCACCCCGGTCGGCGACCGCTATGTGCTCGAGCACATGCGCGAGCACGGCTATAATATCGGCGGCGAGCCGTCCGGCCACATTATTCTGTCCGACTACACCACCACCGGGGACGGCTTTGTCGCCGCCCTGCAGGTGCTGGCCGTGGTCAAGCGCAGCCGCAAGCCGGTGTCGGAAGTCTGCCACCGCTTCGAGCCGCTGCCGCAGGTGCTCAAGAACGTGCGCTACCGGAACGGCAAGCCGCTGGAAGACGCCCAGGTGCGCTCGGCCATCGCCAGCGCCGAGAAAAAGCTCGGCCAAGGCGGCCGCCTGATCGTGCGGCCGTCCGGCACCGAGCCGGTGATCCGGGTGATGGGCGAGGGCGACGACAAGATTCTGGTCGAGACCGTGGTCGACGACGTGGTCGAGGCGCTGAGCGAAGCCGCGGCCTAAGTCCGGCGTTTCAAGCCCTTAAAGATGCAGCGAATTCTCGGTCGCAACGCCGCCTGCCCGGCCGTTCTGCGACAAATAACCTTTGTAGGTCAATAGTTTAGAACGATTTTAAAGAACGCTTTTGTTTTGACTTGGCGCAAGGAAGCCGCTAGCGATCTTGGCATCCTGCGGTTCTTAGAAAGCCGCCGGGGATGCCGGGTTTGCGATGATTGTTTGTTCCTGCAACGTGCTCAGCGATCACGACGTGCGCAGCACCGTAAGCACGGCCGCGTTGCGCGCGACCAGTCAGGTCTACGAATGTCTCGGCTGCAGCCCCGAATGCGGCCGCTGCGCGCGCACCATCCGCAAGATCATGGACGAAGCGGCGGCGGCCTGTCCCGCCGGCTGCGGCTGTGCCCGCCATGCCTTACCCGCGCTCTGAGGCCGGGCGCCGATCGTCGCACGGGCTTTGGTGAACGAACGCCATAGATCTCGCGACGATGCCGACAACCGGCGAATCCGCAAGCGCGGTTCGGATCGAACAGGGAGCCGGCCATGAAAGGTGAATCCAGGGTCATCGAATACCTCAACAAGGCGCTGCGCCACGAGCTCACGGCGGTCAACCAATACTGGCTGCATTACCGGCTGCTCGACAATTGGGGCTACAAGGACCTCGCCAAGCAGTGGCGCAAGGAATCGATCGAAGAGATGGAGCATGCCGACAAGCTGGTCGAGAGAATCATCTTTCTCGACGGTTTTCCCAACATGCAGGTGCTCGACCCGCTGCATATCGGCCAGAACGTCAAGGAAGTGCTCGACTGCGATCTGGCGGCGGAAATGTCGGCGCGCGCGCTCTATCAGGAGGCGGCAACCCACTGCCATTCGGTCAAGGACTACGTGACCCGCGACCTGTTCGAGAAGCTGATGTCGGACGAGGAGCATCACATCGATTTCCTCGAGACCCAGCTCGATCTGGTGGCCAAGCTCGGCCTCGAGCTCTACGCCCAGCATCACATCGGCGAGATGGGCGAGGACGAAGGCGACTGAGCGCTTCCGGTACCGGTGCACAGCGGGGGATCGAGGGCTTTCGCCGATTCGTTTGGCCGCATTCCGCGGCGAGCATTGCCCAAACCGTAAATAATTTCTTAATCGAAGCCGCATTCGAGCAGCGCGGCGCGAAAATTGCGCGCTCCCGCGCCGATTATCGTTAATCGGCGTAGTTAAAAAACTAGGTTAAGTTACACTTAACGATTTGCTGCCATGGTCACGCATCTTCCATCCGTCGGGCGACCGGCGAATTCGAGCGAAGGGATGATGTGTGATGTTCAGGATTCCCCTATCGTTGTGCGCACTCACAACGGGCGCCCTGCTGGCCGCGACGGCGGCGCAGGCCGCCGATATCAATCTTCCGCCTCCTCCGCAGCCGGAAATTACTTCAGGTTGGTATTTGCGGGGTTTCGTCGGCATCGGCATGAACGCCAAGGCGGATCTCGACTACCAGACGCAAACCAACGCCACGCTGCAATTCAATTCGAATGACGACACCGTATTCGTCGGCGGCGCCGTCGGCTACGAGTTCAACAACTGGTTCCGCTTCGATGTCAGCGCCGAGTATCGCAACAAATCGCGGGTCTATGCGCTGGTCACCTATCCGCCCGGCGGCATCGACACCTACGAAGGCTATCTGAAATCCTACGTGTTCCTCGCCAACGCCTTCGTCGATCTCGGCACGTGGAATTGCTTCACGCCGTTCCTGGGCGCCGGCGTCGGTGGCGCGTGGAATACGCTGTCCGACTTCTTCGACGTCAATCCGAACGGCGGATATGGCTTCGGCCGCAATCCGGACGAATGGCACCTGGCCTACGCCTTCTATGCGGGCCTCGGCTACAACGTCTCAAAGAATCTGAAGATCGATCTCACCTACCGCTATCTCAACTACGGATCGATCACCGACACCGTCGATTGCAACGTCACCTGCACGAAGGACTCCTTCAAATTCGGCAGTCTCCATTCGCACGACATCATGCTGGGGCTGCGCTGGATTTGCTGCGAGGCGCCGCAATACGTCGAGGAGCGGCCGCTGCGCAGCAAAGGCTGACACGCGTCGGGGTTAACGGCGCTGCGACCACGGTGAAAATCCTTGGTTAAGCGCCGCTTAATTCCGCGGCAACGGGGAATCGACGAAAAAAAGGGGAAAAAGGTCATGAGTCGATCGAGGGCGTCGATTCGTCAAAACCTGTGCGCCGCGCTCGCGGTGTGCGCGACGGTGGCGGTCGCGCAATCCGCCTCCGCCGCCGATTGGCTGGACGACACGGCCCTGCGCGGGTCGCTCGGCTACGCCCGCTGGGATGGTTTCTATTTCGGCGGGCAGGCCGGTTACACCTACGGCAGCGTTGCTTTTGGCACCGGCACGAGTTCGCAGATCAAGTACATCCTGGCGAATTCGGAATTGGAGGCTCCGGTTTCCAGTTGGACGACGTTGCCGGATAGCGGCAGCAACACTACAAGCTATGGCGGGTTCGTCGGCTACAATCTGCAATGGGGCGAGGTCACCACCGGCGTCGAACTCAACTACAATCACATGGGGTTCAAGACGCAGGCGCAGGACTCGGTCGGGCCGCTTATTGTGCCGGGCGCCGATCAAGCCGACGGCTCGAAGGTTCAATACGCAGTCAGCGTGGCTTCGGTCGCTTCCATATCGATCTCCGATCTCGCGACGGCGCGCGCAACCGCCGGCTGGGCGGTCGATCGCGCGCTGCCCTACGGCTTCGTTGGGCTTGCGGTCGGCCAGGCCGATATCTCGCGCTTCGCGAGCGTCACCGGCACCAAGACGGTGACACCGCTTGATCCGATAACGGGTCAGCCGGACCCCACGAACGCGGTGACGGGAGTCATTTTATTGCCGCGCAACCCGCAATCGGAATCGAAAACGGTAATCGCCTATGGTTATACTGCGGGCCTCGGCATCAACGTGGCGATAACGCCGAATATGTTTGTCCGCGCCGAATGGGAATACATCCAGTTCCCGAACATCAGCGATTTCCGCGTGGCGGTAAATTCGGCGCGGGTCGGGCTCGGGCTTAGATTCTAGCGCGACGAGCGCGACTCCTTTCACAATTATCAATTTTCGCGCCGGCCCATGCGGGCGCTCAGCGCTCCAGGCCGCCTTTCGACTCATTGACCCCTCGCGCGCGGTAGCGTATGTCCGCCAGTGGGACACCCCTCCCCAACGAGGGGCGCCTATCTGGAAGGATAGACCATGGCAGCGAATAAGCCCGGCGTGCGGCCGACAGTTCCGCACTTCTCCTCCGGCCCCTGCGCCAAGCGCCCGGGCTGGAGCCTGCAAGCCCTCACCGACGCAGTGCTGGCACGCTCGCACCGATCCAAGATCGGCAAGGCGAAGCTCAAGCGCGCCATCGATCTCACCCGCGACGTCCTCGAGGTTCCCGCCGACTATCGCATCGGCATCGTGCCGGCCTCCGACACCGGCGCCGTGGAGATGGCGATGTGGTCGCTGCTCGGCGCGCGCCCGGTCACCATGTTGACCTGGGAATCATTCGGCGAAGGCTGGGTGACCGATGTCGAGAAGCAGCTCAAGCTCAAGGACCTCACGGTGCTGCGCGCGCCCTACGGCGAGTTGCCCGACCTCAGCAAGGTGGATTTCTCCAATGACGTGGTGTTCACCTGGAACGGCACCACCTCGGGCGTGCGGGTACCGAACGGCGATTGGATCGCCGCCGACCGGGCCGGTCTGACCATTTGCGACGCCACTTCGGCGGCTTTCGCGCAGCGGCTGGATTGGGTAAAGCTCGATGTCGCCACCTTCTCCTGGCAGAAGGCGCTGGGCGGCGAAGGCGCCCACGGCATGCTTGTTCTTTCGCCGCGCGCGGTCGAGCGCCTGGAAAGCCACAAGCCGGCCTGGCCGTTGCCGAAAATCTTCCGCCTGACCAAGGGCGGCAAGCTCAATGAAGGCATATTCGCCGGCGAAACCATCAACACGCCGTCGATGCTATGCGTCGAGGATTATCTCGACACGCTGCAATGGGCGAAATCGATCGGCGGGCTTGCCGCTACCATCGTGCGCTCCGATGGCAATGCCAAAGTGCTGGCCGACTGGGTGGCGGCGACGGCCTGGGTCGAACATCTCGCGCGCGAGCCGGCGCAGCGCTCCAACACCTCGGTGTGCCTGAAGGTGATCGATCCGGCGGTGACGCGGCTTTCGGTCGACGGGCAGGCGGCGTTCGCCAAGAATCTCGCCGGCCTGTTGGAGAAGGAAGGCGTCGCCTATGACATCGCCTATTACCGCGACGCGCCGCCCGGCCTGCGCATCTGGTGCGGCGCGACAGTGGAGGCTAGCGATGTCGAGGCGCTCACGCCTTGGCTCGACTGGGCCTTTGCCGAGTTGAAAGCCGCGCTGCCCAAGGCGGCGTAGCTCTCTCTTTTCCTCTCCCCGCTTGCGGGGAGAGGGGGCGAGCCGCGAAGCGGCGAGCCGGGTGAGGGGGCCTCGATGCGGCGGCAAGATTCTCGACGCCCCCTCACCCGACATTGTCGCCTCGCTCGAATGTCGACCTCTCCCCGCACGCGGGGAGAGGTGAAAGCAAGCTCAACCGCAATTGAAAAGCAGTCATTCCCATGTCCAAAGTACTCATCTCCGACGCCCTCTCGCCCGCCGCCGTGCAGATCTTCAAGGACCGCGGCATCGACGCCGACTTCCAGCCGGCGCTCGGCAAGGATAAGGACAAGCTTGCCGAAATCATCGGCGATTACGACGGCCTCGCCATCCGCTCCGCCACCAAGGTGACGGCTAAGATGCTGGAAAAGGCCAAGCACCTGAAGGTGATCGGCCGCGCCGGCATCGGCGTCGACAATATCGACGTGCCGGCGGCGACCGCGCGCGGCGTCATCGTGATGAACACGCCATTCGGCAATTCCATCACCACCGCCGAGCACGCGATCTCGCTGATGCTGGCGCTGGCGCGCCAGATTCCGGAGGCCGATTCCTCCACGCGCGCGGGCAAATGGGAAAAGAACAAGTTCATGGGCGTGGAGATTTTCAGCAAGACGCTCGGCATCATCGGCTGCGGCAATATCGGCTCGATCGTCGCCGATCGCGCCATCGGGCTGAAGATGAAGGTGATCGCCTACGATCCGTTCTTGTCGCACGAACGGGCGACCGAACTCGGCGTCGACAAAGTCGAGCTTGACGAGTTGTTCAGGCGCGCCGATTTCATCACTTTGCACACCCCGCTCACCGACAAGACCCGCCACATCATCGATGCTGCCGCCATGCAGAAAATGAAAAAGGGCGTGCGCATCGTCAATTGCGCGCGCGGCGGTCTGGTGGACGAGGCGGCGCTGGTCGAGGCGCTCAAGTCGGGGCAGGTGGCGGGCGCCGCTTTCGACGTGTTTGTCGAGGAGCCGGCGACGCACAATCCGCTGTTCTCGTTGCCGAACGTCGTGTGCACGCCGCATCTCGGCGCCTCCACCATGGAAGCGCAGGAGAATGTGGCGCTGCAGATCGCCGAGCAGATGTCCGATTATCTTCTGCGCGGCGCGATCTCCAACGCCATCAATTTTCCCTCGATCAGCGCCGAGGAGGCGCCCAAGCTCAAGCCGTTCGTGGCGCTCGCCGAAAAGCTCGGCTCCTTCGCCGGGCAGTTGACCGAGCACGCCATCAAGGAGCTGCACATCACCTACGAAGGCCAGGTCGCGCATATGAACACCAAGGCGCTTACCTCGGCGGCGCTCGCCGGGCTGCTGCGGCCGATGCTCGGCGACGTCAATGTGGTGTCGGCGCCGATTATCGCGCGCGAGCGCGGCATGGCGGTCGAAGAGACGACGCGCGAGGCGACCGGCGATTACGACAGCCTGATCACCATCACGGTGGTGACCGAGAAGCAGACGCGCTGGGTGTCGGGCACGGTGTTCGCCGACGGCCGCCCGCGTATCGTCAACATCAAAGGCATCCGCATGGACGCGGAATTCGGCCCCTCGATGATCTACATCACCAATTTCGACAAGCCCGGCTTCATCGGCAAGTTTTCATCCACGCTGGGCGACGCCGGCATCAACATCGCCACCTTCCATGTCGGGCGCGACGCGCCCGGCGGCAGCGCTATCGCGCTGATCGAGATCGACGGCGATTTGCCGCCCGCGGTGCTGGACAAGGTGCGCGCGCTGCCGCAGGTGCAGCAGGCCAAACCGCTGCATTTTTGATTGTTCGGAGACCCCTCCAAGCAGGCGGAATTCCGAGCCGATGTGGCGCGGCTTTGGCGGCGGCGGCGGGCTTATGGATAGTCCGGCGAATTGCGGATAGTTTCGGTTTTGCGCCATGTCGCAAAGAATTTCGATGGGCATCAAACATCTTCTCCGAAGCGCCGCGCCCGGATTTTATCGGCGCCTGGCCTATGGATGGCATTTGAGTCGCTTGTTCTTCGAGGCGCCGAGCGGCGACCGCGACATCGATTTTGCCATGCTGCGGGACGTGTTCGCCAAAGCCGGCGGCACCGCGGACAAGGAATGTCCGGTTTGCGGTTTCGTCGGACGATTCAAGGCGTTTGGCAGCCCGCCGCGCTGGAATGCTTTGTGTCCGTCGTGCGGGGCGCTCGAACGCCATCGGCTTCTGGCTTTGGTGTTGCAGGAGCGCCCCGTCATTCGTCCCGGCAGCTTGGTTCTGCACTTCGCGCCGGAGCAATGCGTGACGCGCTTGCTCAAGAAGCCCGGCATTCGCTACGTCACCGCCGATCTTCTGCGCAATGACGTCGAGCGCGAACTGAACATCGAATCGATCGCATTGGACGATAATTCCTGCGATGTCGTGGCGTGCAGCCATGTGCTGGAACACGTCAACGATCGGCTTGCTCTGTCCGAGCTGCATCGAATTCTGAAACCCGGCGGTGTCCTGATTGCCATGGTTCCGATCATCGAAGGCTGCGAAATCACTTACGAAGACCCGTCGATCACGCGCGCGGGCGAGCGCGAGATCCATTTCGGCCAGCACGATCACGTGCGAACTTATGGGCGCGATTTTTCGCAACGACTGCTCGAGGCCGGTTTCGAGGTTCAAGTTCGCGCGGCTTTCGGCCGGCAAGCGGTGAGGTATGGTCTGGTGATGGGGGAAAAAGTCTTCCTGTGCCACAAGGCGGGCGGGTAATGTCCGCCGGCGGTGTGGCGGAGCCGGCGCGCGCCAAGAAGCGCAGGCTGCCGAAGCTGCCTAGCACCAAACACGCGTTGCGGTCCCCTGCCACCTGAAGTAGCGTTCATCCCGAGTTCGGGGGTGACAATGGCGGGATCGCGCTTTCTCAGTTTGCCGCGGGCGCAGGCGTTCATCGCCTGCCTGCTGCTCGGCTTCGCGTTGATCGGATGCGAAGCGCGTTTCATTTCCGATTATGACGAAATCTTCGACAAGGCAGTCACCGACACCCAGAAAAAGACCGACGGTTTCCTGCTCAAACTGCAAGATGACCGCGCGCGGGAGCGCAAATACGCGGTCGCCAAGCCGATTTACGAGGACATTCTCAATGATATTCACTCGTTGAAGGTCCGCGCCCAGGCAAATAACGCGCAGAGCCTGAACCAAAAGACGATCGACCAGATCAATTTTTTGGAAGCCAATTTCCAGAAGATCCAAGCCCAGCACGAGAAAACCCCGAACGGGCCAAGCGTGGCCTTCGTGCGCGACGCCGAAGACAGCGTCGATATCCAGTTCGAGAGCATTCTGAAGCTTGAAATCGCCAAGAAGCGTGGGTCGCCCAAGACCTGACCAAAGAGCCTCGCGTCGCCGTAGGGAGGAACTCGATGTCAACGATCGATCCGAAAGCGCTCTTGAGCCAGATAGGAAAGGCCGGCTTGGCGGCGGTTGGCGCGCAATGGCCGGCGATGCGCGATTTCGCCAGTGAAGAATTGTCAAAGATTGCCGAGACCGCTCTGCAGATCGAGCTCGACAAGAAAAACGGGGCGATCACCGAGGACGAAGCCAAGACACTGGTCGAGATGAAAGAAAATACGTTGCGCACCGTATGGCTCACCATCGACGGCATGACCGATCTGACGGAGGAAGCCGCGGTGAATGCGGTGATGGGCGTGGTCAAAAGCGCCATCAACACGGCGACCGGCTTTGCCCTGCTGTAGCGTCTTTACCGATCGCTTGCCGAGCAAGCCGCCCGCTGATCGAATTGTGCCACCTCGAAGCGATACATGCCCATGAATATATCGGGATGAGCGGTTTCGAACCGATGCCATGAGTCGAGATCGGTCAGCGCGGCAGGCCCGGGGAACTCGCGTTGGAAGCGTTCGCGAACCTCAGGCGCGACATCCATTCGCAGCAAGGTGAGGCGCTGCTCAGACAGGAACGCCTTGATCTCCGGCAGCGTGAACTGATGTTCCATGACGTTGAACAGCAAATCCCGGCAGCCGTCGGTGTCGTAGAAATCGTGCAGCGTCGTTAGATTTTTCTCGATGCTGCGTTCGGGCAAGCGCAGAATCTCCTGGCGGCATGCGCGGATTCCGTCCGCCGTTGCGGGGTAGTGCCGGCGCGCGATGAGCCTGCGGCCGGCATTGATGGGTCGCCGCGCGATTTCGCTGTAAAGTGCGACGTCCATGATGCCGTCAGGCCGCAAAAGCGACAGCAACACGCGCCATCCGGCCTTCGGATCGCCGAGATGATGGAGAACCCCGATTGCTTCGATGCGGTCAAAGCGGCGATCGAGCGATCCCAGCATAAGGATATCGGCCTGCGCGTAGTCGATATTTGCGATGCCGGCCTGGCGGGTCTTCCGTCGCGCATAGGCAAGGCTGGCAAGACTGATGTCGACGGCAAGCACGCGCGCTCGCGGATAGAGAAGAGCGACATTGATCGCGTGCTGGCCGGTGCCGCAGCCGGCGATGAGGATATCGCGCGGTTTGGCTTCGTCCGGCCGTAGTTCGCCGCCTGCCGGCTGCTGATGCAGTTTGGAATGTGGAATCACTGTCCAGCGCGGATAGGGATTTTTCTCATATTGTTGGCGCACCCGGACTGACACCGGATCGTCGATCGCCGTCAGCGCGGGAATAGATAGGGAGTCCTGCCGCTCCTCGAGCGGTTCGCGCACCTGCTGCCGCAATAGGTCGCTTAATGGGGCCGGGTAATCGCCATCGAGCAACGATCGCGCATTGGGAAGCGTACAAAGCGGAACATAGGCCGCCACTGCGGCCAGCTGCAGCGGCGGAACGATGCCGCCGCGGGCCAACAACTCGCAGGTCATATTTCGCAACTCGTCGACCTGGCGCGTTTCAACGTCGCTTTGCGAGTAGACGTATCCGTTGATGAAGCATTGCTGGGCAAGCGCGCAAAGAAAAGCGAACGTCTTTTCGTCCAGGGCCGTGAAAGCCGGCGCCTGTGCGCGCACCTCCTGCAACAGAAAAAAGCGCACCCGCGTGAGCAGAATCTCAAGTGCCGGATTGCGCAGCGCGATTACTTTTAGAACGCAATGCAGATAGGCTTGCCCGACAAGTGCGGCGATCCCCGCCCGGCCGAGCAACTCTTCCTTGTTGAGCGGCCTCGGCCAGGCTTGCATGGCGCGTTGCACGCCGCCGGCAATCGCAGGGTTCTGCAGCAACAGGCGTTCCACCAAGCCCTCGTCGGAATCGAGCGTCAGCGCAGAGCCGAAATGACTGGTTGCCCTGTCCCACCGGCCAAGCGCTTGCAGCGAAACGGCGAGGTTATAGTGAGACGGCGCGTTATCGGGACTCGCCTCGACGGCCTTGGAAAACAGTCGGACGGCGGCACTGTGCCGGCCGGACGATTGCGCCATGATGCCGAGCAGATTGAAACAATCGCTGTGAGCCGGCTCGCGCGCAAGAATGGCCCGGCAGGCCTGCTCGGCCTCGCCGAACCGGCCTTGCCGATAAAGCTGCCGCGCCTGCTCGAAGGATTGGCCGCCATCCGGCTTGGCCGACGCCGGCACCGCGTTCCCGGCCGGGAGCCTGCCGCGCTTTATCGTGGCGCGCCGCGCTTTGCGGTTCATGACCGGACTGGTGCCGTCGCCTGCATTTGCATGCAACGAACTTAAGAGCGGGAAAGCGCGGCGATCAAGCGGCCGGCAGGCTTGCGCCTAAGATCGATCGATTAAGAAAACGCCATCGTGCCAAATTGTTACACGGGACGCCGGGGCAACCGGCACAGGCGGCTCCGCCTTGCCTCCGCCCGGCGCTTCCATTATCCGAGGGTGGACCTGCCCGGCTGTTCCCGGCGTCAGTGTCCGGGCGCTGGCGCAGGGAAGTACCATGGCGAATGTGGTGGTAGTCGGGTCCCAGTGGGGCGACGAAGGCAAGGGCAAGATCGTCGACTGGTTGTCGGAACAAGCCGATATCGTCGTCCGCTTCCAAGGCGGCCATAACGCCGGCCATACCCTGGTGATCGACGGCACCACTTACAAGCTGTCGCTGTTGCCCTCCGGTGTGGTGCGCGGCGGCAAGCTCTCGGTCATCGGCAACGGGGTGGTGATCGACCCGCATGCGCTGGTCGCGGAAATCGCTCAGCTCGAGAAACAGGGAGTGACAATCACGCCGGATAATCTGCGCATCGCCGAGAACGCGACGCTGATCCTGCCGTTGCATCAGGAGCTCGATGCCTTTCGCGAAGGCTCCAATTCCGGCACCCGCATCGGCACCACCAAGCGCGGTATCGGTCCGGCCTACGAGGACAAGGTCGGCCGCCGCGCGATCCGCTTCATGGATCTTGCCGATCTGCCCTCGCTCGCGGCAAAAATCGAACGCCTGCTGGCGCACCACAATGCGCTACGTCGCGGCAACGGGCTCGACGAGATCGACCCCAAGCCGATTTACGAGGATCTGGCGGCGCTCGCGCCCAAGGTGCTGCCCTTCATGGATTCGGTATGGTCGCTGCTCGATACCAAACGACGCGAAGGCAAGCGCATCTTGTTCGAAGGCGCGCAGGGCGCGCTGCTCGATGTCGACCACGGCACCTATCCATATGTGACTTCGTCCAACACGGTAGCGGCGCAGGCGGCAACCGGTTCCGGCGTCGGGCCCGGCGCTGTCGATTATGTGCTCGGCATTTGCAAAGCCTATACGACGCGGGTCGGGGAGGGGCCGTTCCCAACCGACCAGATGAACAATTCCATCGGCAAGATGCTCGGCGAGCGCGGCCGCGAATTCGGCGTGGTGACCGGCCGGCCGCGCCGTTGCGGCTGGTTCGATGCGGTGCTGGTGCGCCAGACCGTGCGTACCAGCGGCATCGACGGGCTGGCGCTCACCAAGCTCGACATCCTCGACGGCTTCGACGAAATCAAGGTGGCGATCGGTTATCGACTCGAAGGCCGCGAAATCGACTATCTTCCCGCCGGCGAGCGCGCGCAGGCGAGCGTCGAACCGATTTACGAAACCATCGACGGCTGGAAGGAGCCGACCGCCCGCGCCCGCTCCTGGGCCGATCTGCCGGCACAGGCGATCAAATATGTACGCCGCGTCGAGGAACTGGTCGGCTGCCCGGTGGCGCTGCTCTCGACCAGCCCGGAACGCGAAGACACCATCCTGATGAAAAATCCATTCGAAAACTGATCGACAAAAATGCCAAGATCGCGGCCGATATTCGAGTCGGAACAAGAGCGGTGCCAAGGATAAGCTGAATAACAATGGCTGACTATTACCCCCTCGTGCAGCGGGCCGTGGCCGGTCTCGCCAACAGCAATGGCGAGATTCGACGTGCGCTGTACGAGCGCGCGCGCACCGCCTTGGTCAATCAGTTGCGCAGCGCCGACCCGCCGCTCGATGAAAGCGAAATCACGCGCGAGCGCTTGGCCCTGGAGGAGGCGATCCGCAAGGTCGAGGCGGAAGCGGCCAAGCAACCGCGCCAGCCGGCCGAGGCCGAAGCTGTGCCGGCCGCATCCGCGCCGCCGCCAGAGGAGGCGCCGCCGCCGCAGCAGCCCGAGCAGAACCTGCGCGAATTTCGCGAAGTGGCGGCCGAGGCGGAAGGATTGGGCACTGCTGCGGCGGAAGCCATGCGCTCGGCGCGTGAAGTCTTTAGCGCGGTGCCCTCCCGGCACCCTGAGCGTGCCGAGCCGACCAAGCCGGTGCCGGTGCCGGCGGAGCCCGCGCCGCCGTCGGCGCCCGAGGCCCCCGGCGCCGCCGAATGGTCGCCGCCGCCGTTCGTCGAGGAGGAGGAAGAGCGCCGGCCCAATTTGTGGTCGTGGCGCTCCTACGGCTGGCAGATCGCAATCATCGTCTTGCTGTTGATCGTCGTCGGCATCGGCGGCGTGGCTTATTGGCAACGCGACGCCTTGAGCACGATGGTGGCGCAATTGCGCCCCGCGCCGACACCGCCGCAGCCGGCCGCGCCTCCCGCGACCAAGCCGAAGATCGTCGATCGCGTCACGCAAAACAAAAGTCCGGAGAAGACCGTCACCGCGCCGGCTGCCGCAGTCGCGCAGAAGGTCGTGCTCTATGACGAGGAACCGGACAATCCGCAGGGCAAGCGCTATGTCGGCTCGGCGATCTGGCGCACTGAAACTGTCTCGCCGGGCGCCGGTCTTGCGCCTGAACTCGCCGTACGCGCCGACGTGGAAATCCCCGAGCGGCATATGCATATGACCTGGTCGCTTCGCCGCAACACCGACAAGGCGCTGCCGGCAAGCCACACCATCGAGATCATGTTCACGCTGCCGACCGACTTCGACCAGGGCGGCATCGCCAATGTGCCGGGCGTGCTGTTGAAGACCGAGGAGCAGGCGCGCGGCGTGCCGCTCGCCGGCCTCGCGGTGAAGGTGACCAACGGCTATTTTCTGATCGGATTGTCTGCAGTCGACGTCGATCGGCAGCGCAATATCGAGTTGCTCAAGGATCGCGACTGGTTCGACATTCCGATTGTCTACACGAGCGGCAAGCGCGCCATTCTCGCGATGGAGAAGGGTCCGCCCGGCCAGCGCGCCTTCGAGGACGCATTCCGGGCGTGGGGAGAATAGCGGCCCCTCGCGTCTTATAATTGTCATCGCAGTGCAGCCGAGCCGTCACGGCAACTCATCTTGACAGGCCACGGAAGCCGGGCGCACCCTAACGCTGCTGGCACAACCGGCTCGTGATAATTGCCGAAGCAAGTTGCCAGCGCTCGGGGAGGCAGTCACATGACAAGACGTGTAATGACCATCGCCGCCGCGGTGGCGTGTGCGTTCGCAATCGCGGGAATTGGCGCCGCTGCCGCGCAGGAAACCGTCAAACCGCCGCCGAAATACGGCGACATGCAGGCCGTGACGCAGGATATGCTCGACCGAGCCGGCGGCGACGGCAACAATTTCCTGCACACCAACGGCAACTACCATCAGACCAGGTTCTATCCCAACGCCCAGATCAACCGGGCCAACGTCTCGCATCTGCGTCCGGCCTGGATCTTCCAAACCGACGTCATGGAATCGATGGAGACCTCGCCGATCGTGGTGAACGGCATCATGTACGTCACCACCTCCTTCAGCCACGTCTTCGCGCTCGATGCGCGCACCGGTCAGGAGCTGTGGGAGTTCAAGCCGCGGCTCGGCCCGATCACCACCTATTGCTGCGGGCCGAACAACCGCGGCGTCGCCGTCTATGGAGACATGGTCTATTTGGCGACGCTCGATTCCAAATTGGTCGCGCTCGACGCCAAGACCGGCGCGGTGAAATGGCAGACGACGATCGCCGATCCCGAACAGGGCTATAGCGAGACCATGGCGCCGACCGCCGTCAAGGGCAAGATCTTGATCGGCACCAACGGCGGCGAATACGGCATCCGCGGTTTCGTGCGCGCCTACGACGCCAAAACCGGCAAGCTCGTCTGGAATTTCGACACGATCCCCGAGAAATCGGTCGGCGTGTGGGCGACCAAGGACGCGACGGGTCGCGACATGCATCGCGACATCGCGGCCGAAAAGACCAATCTCGCCGCGCACGGCGATCCCTACAAGCGGCTGGGCGGCGGCGTCTGGCAGAATCCGTCGATCGATCTCGCCACCAACCGCATCTATTTCGTGGTCGGCAATCCCTCGCCCGACCTCGACGGTTCCTTGCGTCCCGGCGACAACCTCTACACCGACTCGCTGGTTTCGCTCGACCTTGATACCGGCAAGCTTGCCTGCACCTTCCAGTACATCGCCCACGACGTCTGGGATCTCGACGCCGTCAGCCCGACGGTGCTGGTCGAGGCCAAGGACAGCACCGGCGCCGTGGTGCCGGCCGTTCTGCATGCCGGCAAGACCGGCCATATCTACGTCAATCGCCGCGACAACTGCGACATGATCCGCTTCTCCGAGGCGATGGTGCCGCAGGAGAACATGTGGACGCTGCCGACGCCGCAGGGCGCCCGCATGCTGCCGGGCGCGAACGGCGGCGTGGAATGGTCGCCGATCGCCACCGATCCGGCGCACGGCTTGGCCTATGCCATCAACTTGCACCAGCCGATGACCTACCACGTGCAGAGCTCGCCCTACCCGGGCGGCAAGCTCTGGCTCGGCGGCGCTTTCAAGGTGATCCCCTCGGAAGAGCAATGGGGCAATGTCACGGCGGTCGACTACAACACCGGCAAGATCCGTTGGCAGGTCAAGACCCAGCAGCCGATGATCGGCGGCATTCTGGCGACAGCCGGCGGGCTGGTGTTCACCGGCGAAGGCAACGGCCAGTTCAAGGCCTATGACTCGCATACCGGCGCCATGCTGTGGAACTTCCAAGCCGGCGCCGGCGTCAACGCGCCGCCCTCGTCCTACACGGTGGAAGGCAAGCAATATGTCGTGGTGGCGGCGGGCGGCAACGTCCAGCTCGACTACAAGCGCGGCAATAACATCATCGCCTTCTCACTGCCTTGACGGGCGCGAGGCGGCCATACCGGCCCGCAACCGATTGACGGCAAACATGACGGGGCTCCCTTGCGGGCCCCGTCTTTATTGTTGCTCTCCATCGCAGTCGTTTGGGGTTAGTACGGTCGATGCAGATGCGGCGTGCTGCCTCTCCCCGCTGGGGAGAGGGTTGGGGCTCGTGACTCTCGTGACTCTCGATAAGCTATAACCCCTCGCGCGCCCGCCTTAGCTAAAGCTTCGGCGGGCGACCTCTCACCATGGGGAGAGGCGAGGCGCGTGCGCGGCGCGGCATCGATTTGACCCAAACCATGAACATTCTAAGTGGATGCCATGTTGATTGAAATCGTACCACCGGCGAGAAGGTCCTCAATTTCAGCTCTGGCGATCGCAACCCTTGCGGCGCTTGTTTTGCTCTCTGGCCAAACAGCGCGTGCGCAAAATGCCGGAACCAGCGCGTCGGGCGGTCCGTCGAAATCGACAGCCGACCAAGCGCAAACCTGCGAGGCCTGTCACGGCGAACAAGGCGTTCCGATCGACAACACGATTCCCGTGATCTGGGGCCAGCAGGAAGGCTACCTCTATCTGCAGCTGCGCGACTTCAAGAGCGGCGCGCGCAAGAGCGAAATCATGGGACCAGTAGCGCAGAGCCTGCAGCGCGACGACATGCTGGCGCTGGCGGAATATTTTTCCAAGAAACCGTGGCCGCGGCTCAATCAGCCGCCGGCGCCGGTCGACGTGGTGACTAAGGCTGGCCGCGCCAATACGGCTGTCGGCTGCACCGGCTGTCATCAGGGCGAATATCAGGGCGAGGGAACCCAGCCGCGGCTGGCCGGGCAACGCCGGGAATATCTCGAGGCGCAGATGCTGGCCTTTCGCGACGGCGCGCGCGGCAACAATCCCGGCATGAGCGACCTGATGAAGGCGACGTCGAAGGACGACATCGCCGCCATGGCGCAATATCTGGCCGGGATGCAGTACACGCCGGGGCAGTAGGCTCGCTTGCTATGCGAGCGCCCCGCAACGACCGTCAATTCATTTCGCCGCGAGCCGCGCCCGCACCGCCTCGCTCGCCGCGAGATCGGCCGCCGTCTTGCCGCTCTTGTCGCGCAAATCGCGATCGGCGCCGCGCGCGAGCAACAGCTCGACCATGCGCAGATGGCCGGTTTCCGCCGCGATCATCAGCGCCGTGCGCCCGCGATTGTCGGCGGCATCGATCGACGCGCCGTGCTCGAGCAGAAGCTGGGCGATGCGGGCGGCCCCCGCCTCGTCGGCGCCATCGGCATAGCCGGCGGCCCACATCAGCGCGGTCAGCTGGTTTCCGTAGCGCGCTTTGGCATCGACGCCGGCATCGAGCAGCCGCCGCACCACCGGCACGAAACCTTGCGCGGCGGCGTAGAGGATGGGGGCCTTTTCGGTGCGATCGAGCGCATTGGGATCGGCGTGATGGGCGAGCAGGGCGGCGACGATTCTGTCATTGCCGTGATAAGCGGCGGCCGCGAGCGGCGTCAGCTCGCTGCGGCCGGTCAGATTCGGATTGGCGCCCTTGTCGAGCAGCCGTTCGGCGACCTCGATATAATCGGCATCGACGGCATCGAACAGCGGCGTCGCGCCGGAGACATTGCGCGCGTTGATGGCCGCGCCATGCGCGAGCAGAAAATCGACCATGGCGAGACGGCCCACGCGCGCGGCCTCGCCGAGCGCCGTGGTGCCGAACCGGTTGCTGGCCTCCACCGAAGCGCCGGCGTCCAAGAGTTTCTGGGCGAGCGGAATGCAGCCTTTGCCCGCGGCGTTGAACAGCGCGATGTTGCGCCGCAGGTCGCTGTCGGGCTTGGCCTGCTCGATGCTGCGCGTAAGCTCGATGCAGGCGGGCGTCTCGGCGGCAAAGGCTCGCGCAACGCCGCTGCTCGCCGGCACCGCGGCGAGCACGAAGCAAGCGCAGAAACGCAAAAATATGAGCGGCATGGGCATTGGCGGGCAGCGGAACGCTCGATCAGGCGATCTTATAGCAATGGCATCGGACAAACACCCACGTCATCACCGGGCCGCGCCGAAGGCGCGAATCCCGGTGATCCCGATTCATTGCGTCCAGGCATCCCACTAGCGGGATGGCCGGGCGAGGCCGGTGCTCTCAACGTTTGCCACTTGGACGCAACATATTTCGTTTTGGGTCGAACCAAGCCCCGTTCATTCCCGCGGAAGCGGGAATCCAGGGCGACAAAACGAAATTCGCGTTTTTGGCCTGGGTCCCCGCTTTCGCGGAGACGAACGGATTATCCCGAACGGAACCTAATCCGCCGAGGGCAGGCGCCGCATGGTGAATTCGATCACGTCGCCCGGCAGCTCGCGCCAGCTTTCCAGTTCGGTCATGTAGGCGGCCTTGGGATAGCGCTCGCGGAACTCGCGCAGCTTGGCGCGCGCTTGCAGCCGCGGCAGCGCGAAGGTCTCGCGCTTGAATGCGGTAGCTCGCTGCTTACGACGCTCGCTTGCGCGCGCAAGCCGCTGGGCAAGATCGGCGGGACGCTGGTTCCGCGAGGACATGGGGCAGGTCCAACCGCGCTACTTTAGCGGAATCTCGGCGGGAAACGCTGGCGGCGCAAGCCCCTTTTTGCGCCGAATCGCGGCCTTCGGCCGCGTCCGGAATGACGAACTGATTCCCTACAAGGTGTTGCCGCTCAGAGATTATGCTACGTATCGGTCGTGACGGATTTGATGAAAAAGGCGTTGGCCGCGGTCGGGCATTGGCCTCAATCGCAGCAAAATGAAGCGGCCGAGATGTTGCTGGCGCTCGATCGTTTGGGCGCTACGTATACGGCAAGTGCGGACGAGCTGGCGGTGATCGACGAAGCCTTGGCTCAAATGGAACGCGGCGAGTTTGCCGCAGACGTCGAAGTCGAAGCGGCATTTCAGCGCTTTCGGCGATGAGGGCGCGGTATAGCCCGCGCGGCCGCCGATCCTCTTGCGATCGCCCTATTTGACCGCACGTACTCCGGCAGCGGGAAAAGCCGTTGAAGCAGCAATTCGCAAAGCGATAAGTCTGCTTGGCGAGTTCCCAGGCAGTGGGCGAGCGTTGACGCAGCGGCCGGATGTGAGGGTCATGCCGTTATCGCGGTATCCCTACCTCGTCTTCTACACGGTCGCTGCCGGCGAAGTGCTCATCTTGCACATACGGCATGGCGCCCGTCGCCCGCATGAAGCGGAAGATTTGTAGATCGACTGCCGTCGGTTTCACTGTTTTAGCCGACAGGCTTTCTCTTGACAACATTCCTATAGGATGATAGTCCTCACCCGTCTCGCTCGTTCGAGGGGCGTCTTCTAGAGACGATCCTGAAGGCGGAGCGGGATGCGGCGCCCGCGGGCAAGCCTCGTAAGCTTGCGCTCGGGACGCCCCGGGACCCGATCGGGCGGCACTACGACCGCTCCGCAGGGAGCCTGCTGGACTGGGACTGGCTTCGCCTCGTCCCAGGAAACGCGGACCCGGGGTGAGAAATCGCCGCCAGTGGAGCGCCGAGAGGCGACTCTCCGCGAGCGCAAGCGGAGAGGACACGCCTCGCAAGCGTGTCGAGCGGCTTCGCCGGCCGCTCAAAGAGGCCTCGCAAGCCTCTGCGTTTCTCGGCGCTCCGCTCCCCTCAAAGGAGCCGAGACGAGACGACGGCGCACCCCGCGCCGCCAAGAATAGGGGCGGCGGAGCGTTGGCTAAGGGCTGTTTGACAATTGCATCGGTGTCGAGCGCGGCGCGCAAATTGTGTTGTCGTCGTCCGCGAAAGAAGACAATCCAGGAACCAACATTGTACCAGCCGTCAGAAGTATTGACTCGTCGTGCCCGGCCTCGTGCCGCGCATCCACGAATCTTGGCGCATCAAAGACGTGGATGGCCGGGACAAGCCCGGCCATGACGCCGCAGATCATTCGTTTTCAACGGCCGGCGGCTGGCGAATCGGGCGCGTGAATTAATGCGCCGCGACTTGCGCCGGCTCTTTCGGCTGTTCCATGGCGGCGACGCGGTGCTTGACCGCCTTCTGCACCTTCTCGAAGGCACGCACCTCGATCTGGCGCACGCGCTCGCGCGAGACGCCGAATTCCGAGGCCAGCTCCTCGAGCGTGACCGGATCGTCGGCCAGCCGGCGCGCCTCGAAGATGCGCCGCTCGCGCTCGTTGAGCACGTCGAGCGCGGAGATCAGCGCTCGGTGGCGGTTGTCGCTCTCCTCGTGCTCGGCCAGGATGCGCTCCTGGCTGGGCGCTTCGTCGACCAGCCAATCCTGCCATTCGCCGCTCTCGCCGTCGTCGCGGATCGGCGCGTTGAGCGAGGCGTCGCCGCCGAGGCGGCGGTTCATGTCGACCACATCCTGCTCCGTGACGCCAAGACGCTTGGCGATCAACTTGACCTGATCGGGCCTGAGGTCGCCCTCTTCGAGCGCGGAGATTTTGCTCTTGGCCTTGCGCAGATTGAAGAACAGCTTTTTCTGATTGGCGGTGGTGCCCATCTTCACCAGCGACCACGAGCGCAGAATGTATTCCTGAATGGCGGCCTTGATCCACCACATGGCGTAGGTGGCGAGCCGGAAACCCTTCTCCGGTTCGAAGCGCTTGACCGCCTGCATCAGGCCGACATTGCCTTCCGAGATCACTTCGGAAATCGGCAGGCCGTAGCCGCGATAGCCCATGGCGATCTTGGCGACCAGGCGCAGATGGCTGGTGACGAGCTTATGGGCGGCCTCGCGGTCGCCGTGCTCACGCCAGCTCCGGGCAAGCATGTACTCTTCCTGCGGCTCCAACATGGGGAACCGCCGGATTTCTTCCAGGTAGTGGGAAAGACCGGATTCGGCCTTCAATGCCGGCAATGCGGCTACACGGGCCATGACAGCGCCCTCCTTCGTTTGCCCCCGATCAATCGGCGGGCGATTGCCGCCGCCGCTCCCCGAGCCGACGGCGCAGATCGGATGTTGCGATTGCGAAAGGCTGATCGCGGGCGCAACCTACCGGAACAGCCGGGCGAAAGAAAGACCTGCGCCCGTCACGTCGCCGTGACCTCGGCATGGGCTCGGCCGCCCTACCAAGCCTTTGACATTGCTTGTCTATTTGTTCGCATTGGCCCCGTCTTCACGGTATAAGTGCGACGCAGGCATGAGGGTAACGACGAAAACCGCCCGGCGTTCCCCTGCCAACGCCAGGAATCGGTCGGATTTTGCGGTCTTTTCGATGTCCTGCAAATGGGGATTAGACCTTAGTTGTGCAAGGGGGCGGAAGCGGCCGGCATTTAGGCGTTGCGGCATAGTGTCTCGCGCAAGCGCGCCATGTCGGGCGGCAGTTCGGAGGTAAATTGCAGCAATTCGCCGGTTATCGGATGCTCGAACGCGAGTTTGTAGGCGTGCAGAGCCTGTCTGCCCAAGCTTTCCAGCGCGGCCCGCGCCTGCGGGGACAGCCGGCTGGCTTTGGTCTTGAAGCCGGCGCCGTAGGTCTCATCGCCGAGAATCGGGTGGCCGATATGGGCAAGATGCACGCGGATCTGATGAGTGCGGCCGGTGTCGAGCGTGCAGGCAAGCAGGCTGGCGACCGGTTTGCCGTCCTGGCCGGCATAGCGCTCCAGCACCTGCCAATGGCTGACCGCTGCGCGGCCGCCTTGCCGCACGGCGCGCCTGTCGCGCGCGTGCGGGTGGCGGTCGAGCGGGGCGTCGATGGTGCCCTTCGGCCGCTCCGGCGCGCCCCACACCAGGGCCAGATAGCCGCGTTCCAATTCGCTTTCCGCCTTGTTGGCGAACTGGCGACTGAGCGCGCGGTGCGCCGCATCGGTCTTGGCCACCACCATAAGCCCGCTGGTGTCCTTGTCGAGCCGATGCACAATGCCGGGGCGCTTGACGCCGCCGATGCCGGAAAGGCTTTCGCCGCAATGGGCGATCAGCGCATTGACCAGCGTGCCCTGGGCGTGTCCGGCGGCCGGATGCACCACCAGTCCGGCCGGCTTGTCGATGACGATCAGCGCGTCGTCCTCGTAGACGATATTGAGCGGGATCGCTTCGCCGGCAGGCTTGGCCGGCTCGGGGGCAGGCAAGGCGACGGTGACGGTTTCACCGCAATTGACGCTCGCTGCCGGATCGCGGATCGTGTGGGCGTCGACCGCCACTTGGCCGGCAATGATCAGCGCCTTCAGGCGCGAGCGCGACAGCGCCGGAATGCGCCCGGCGAGCACGCGGTCGAGTCGCTCGCCCGCCTCATCGGCGGCGATCCTGATCGTCTCGGTAGCGCGATCCGCCATGGCTCAAACGATGTCCGACCAAAGGCCGCTTAATCCCGAAGCCGAGCGCGCCATCGCCAAGGTACGGCGCATGATGATCGTCATCATGACCGGCACCTTCCTCGCCATCGCGCTGGTGCTCATCGCCATCGGCTATCGCCTTTTCCAAGCCGGGGAAAGCGCGGAAAGCGCGCCGGAGTTTGCCGATGTGACCGAAGCGCTGCCGGCCGGCGCCAAGGTGCTCTCGACCGCGATCGGCGACGACCATATCGTGGTGACCATCGAGGTCGGCGGCGTGACCGAACTGCGCACCTACGATCCCGACACGCTCAAGCCGCTCGGGCGGTTAAGGTTGCAGACGAAGCCTTAGTTGTGCCGTCATGCCCGCGCTTGTCGCGGGCATCCACGCCTTTCTTTCTGCGGCCAAGGCGTGGATGGCCGGGACAAGCCCGGCCATGACGATAGAGCGTCACAGCGCCCTTATCTTCTCCAGCACCGGCAGCAGGTAATCATTGAACTTCTGCGGATCCTCGCTCATCGGGAAATGCCCGAGGTCCTTCATGATGGTGGCTGTCGCGCCGGTGCGCCTGGCGACGTCGAGCGTGCCCTCGGCCGTACAGGAGTAATCGTATTCGCCGGTGAGCAGGAAGAGCGGGCAGCGCTTGATGTCGATCTCGTCGACGCGGTCGCGGATATCGCCGTCGATCATGTAGAAGTAGAGATCGCCTTTGAACACGCCGGGCCCGCTCTGCATGTAATGCCACAGCGTTTCCCAGCGCTCGGGCGCGGGCGCGGTCGGCGCGATCAGGCCGGAGACGACGCCGGCGCAGACCATGCCGCCGTGCACGTCGGGCCGGTTCAGCCAGGAGAGATCGTAATAGGGCGCGGTATAGGCCGCCGATTCCAGTCCGATCAGGGCGCGGAAGCGCTCGGGTTTCTCGTGCGCGAGATGCAGCACGATGCGCCCGCCGATCGAGCAGCCCATGGCGACGGGCTTTTCGAGCTCCAGCGCATCGGCAACCTCGACGATCAGCCGCACATAGTCGCGCGAGGTGAGCTGATATTCCGTATCTTGCCAACCGGCCGGCGGCGACGACTTGCCGTGCCAGGGCATGTCAAAGGCAATGACGCGGTAGTTTGCGGTAATGCGCGCATCGTTCATCAAGCCGCGATATTGCCGGGCATCGGAGCCGGCGGTGTGCAGGCAAAGCAGGGGAATGCCTCGGCCGGCTTCCTCGACATAAAGCCGCTGCGGTTTTCCGAGCAACTCGCACTGCAGATAGCGGCCGGTGATCGGCTCGAAACGCGGGCTCATCGCGCAGCCTCCTTGCGCGGCGCCGCGATCACGTCCTTGAAGTAGAGCAGGTTGCTCATGAAGGGATGCAAGTCGCCTTCCACCTTCATGAGCTTTTGTTTGACGAGCGCGAAGATGTCGGTGAAGCCGAGCGGCGGCGAGGGCTGCCAGAATTTCTCCCACACGCCGCGTGAGGCACGCAGGCAGAAGCTGTAATCGGGCGTGATGAACGGGCCTTGCGTCAGCTTGGTGACGCGGCCTTCGCGGATGCGGATCAGCGTATAGGCCTCGTCGATCGCAATCATGAAGGTGGTGTCGACGAAGCGGCCGCGCCGCACCAGGTCGGCATTAGCGTTTACGTGCTTGGGGATTGAGTCGATCATGCGCTGCGCCTCGAATGGAAGGCGGCAGGGTGGGATTTCCGCCGGCTTACCGCAAGGCCCAGCCTGCTTGCGCGAGCGAGGGAACGGGGCTATCTCGATGGCTGTTGCCGCGGCTCCCTTCGTCTAGCGGCCCAGGACGTCGCCCTCTCACGGCGAAAACAGGGGTTCGAGTCCCCTAGGGAGCGCCAGCAAAATCAAGCACTTAGCTGATCGCGCCGGCGCCGTGTCCAATAGATGTCCAATATCCAAACCAAGGCTTAGGCCCGCCCTGGCGGCAGGCTTGCCGGCAGCCCGAACAATCGGTTGAGCACGTCATCAACCGACCATCCCGGTGGGATGCCCGCCGCGAATTCGCGCGCACGGTTACGGCCACCCTTGTCGTATTTGACAATGAGCCGCTGCCGGCCATCCGCGTCGGCTGCAATGTAAGCTTGCGCGTCGGTGGCGTATTCGCGGCAGTGGAAGGTCGCGATCAGGATCATGGGCGGGCTGGCCATGGCAGGCGGGCTCAGCCGAACAGGTCGGGGTACAAGTCAAGTGCGACTTGCGGCGCCGAATTGCTCAGCGTGCGCCGTGGCGCGAACGTGCCGACGCCGGGGGCGTAGCCATAGCCGTCGCACTGATCGAGC
>Ga0335081_10001044_pt1 | contig 44514 bp, 43 predicted proteins | sample Lox_Sample_35_FD_206713 | JGI IMG/M metagenome (GOLD analysis project Ga0335081, IMG submission 206713) | Soil microbial communities from Loxahatchee National Wildlife Refuge, Florida, United States - Lox_Sample_3.5 | ecosystem: Environmental > Terrestrial > Soil > Wetlands | place: USA... | reverse complement strand
GGTGCGCACCGAAGCGGACGAGGCGAACGTGAGCGTGTCGTTCATCGACAGCGGGGCGGGCATCGCGCCGGAGGAAATCGGCCATCTCTTCGAGCCGTATTTTACGACCAAAGAGGGGGGGACGGGACTGGGCCTGATGATTGTGCAGCGAATCGTGCGCGAGCATGGTGGGACCATTGAAATTGAAAGCGACAAAGGGCGCGGCACCACGTTTCGCATCAAACTCCCGATTCACGAAAAGCGGACGCGGCTTTTGGAGGCACCGCGCGCGGAGGCGGCGGCGAGATAGTGTCAAAACCACCGACCATTTTGATTGTGGACGACGAGCGCAACACCCGCGACGGTTTGCAGCGGGCGCTGCAAAGCCGGTATGAAGTGTTGCTCGCCGAAGATTCCCCGAAGGCGCTACAACTTCTGGAATCCAACCCGGTCGATGTACTGCTGACCGATTTGAAGATGCCGGGAATTGATGGCATGGGCCTGTTGCGCCGGGCCATGGCACTGCCGCAGCCGCCCGTCTGCATCATGATGACCGCCTACGGCTCGATTGAGAACGCGGTCCAAGCGATGCAAGCGGGCGCGTATCACTACGTCACCAAGCCGGTCAATCTCGACGAACTCGAAGTCGTTCTCGAACGTGCGCTCAAGAGCCGCCGCATCGAGGCGGAAAACATAAACCTTCGCAAGCAGATTGAGCACAAATTCGGCTTGGAGCACATCATTGGCGAATCGGCGGTGATGCGGCAGGTCTTTGAGACGGTCCAACAAGTCGCGCCGATGCGCACCACCGTTCTCATTACGGGCGAGACGGGCACAGGTAAGGAACTCATAGCCAAAGCGATCCACAATCTCAGTCCCCGTAAAAACGGATCGTTCATCGCCGTCCACGCGGCGGCTTTGCCCAGCACATTGCTGGAGAGCGAACTGTTCGGTCACGAGAAAGGCGCTTTCACGGGGGCGATCGAACGCCGGATTGGCCGGTTTGAGCTGGCCGATGGCGGCACGCTGTTTTTGGATGAAGTGGGTGAATTGGAACCATTGATGCAGGTGAAGCTTTTGCGCGTCCTCGAAGAGCGCGCTTTCGAGCGGGTGGGCGGCACAAAGACCCTGCACGTGGACGTCCGCCTGGTCGCGGCCACAAATCGAAATCTGAAAAAGCTGGTCAACGAAGGGAAGTTCCGGGATGATTTGTTTTATCGGCTCAGCGTCGTGGCGGTGGACTTGCCACCGTTGCGCGACAGAAGGCAAGACATTCCACTGCTGGTCAAAACGTTTTTGGACGAGTTGAGCCGCGAAAGTGGAAAGCAGGTGCGCGAAGTTACGCCCGAAGCTTTGAATCTGCTTCTGGCGTATGACTGGCCGGGCAACGTACGCGAGCTGCGCAATGTCATCGAGCAGATGGTGGTGCTGGCGCGAACGGAACGGCTCGGCGTGCGCGATGTGCCGCCGCAGGTGCGGGGCGCAGCCGATTTGACGAAAATCGACGTGGTGCGCACCGGCATGACGGTAGAAGAAGCGGAGCGGCAACTAATCCTGCAAGCATTGAAGGAAACCGGCGGCAACCGCACACACGCCGCCCGGAAAATTGGCATCAGCCGTCGCACATTGCATCGGAAATTGAAGCAGTACGGACTGGAACATTTGTAGCGGAGCAGCAAAACAGAGAACCTAGGAACGAGGAGCCTCTATATGGCGCAAACTGGCGGAGTGCCCGAGAGCACAATTCAGACGGCGCTGTTTCAAATCGAAATGGGCCGCGGGAAGAAAGTCATTCAATGGGCCTTGCTTGTCCTGCTGGCCGCGACACTGAGCCTCATTTACACGGCCAGCCAATTTCGCGGCCTGGACAAACGCGAATCGATGGATATGGCACAATTGGCCCGCAACATCGCGCGGGGCCAAGGTTACACCACCAGCATGATTCGTCCTCTGGGAATCTGGGCACTCCAGACGCGCTGGGCGAAAGTCGATCAGAACCTCAGCGAACGTAACCCTGATCTCTATAATTCTCCGGGACAGAAGCGCATGCGTGAGGAGCGGGCCAAAGGGCTCACCCGAAACCATCCTGATCTCTACAACCCGCCTTTGTATCCAGCCGTTCTGGCGGGACTTTTCAAGCTGCTACCAGACAAGATCTTCAAATACGATGTCGCCGACCGCATTTATCCTCCCGAACGCTGGGTCATCTTGCCGTTCGACCAGCTTTGTTTGTTGGTTTGCGTGCTGATCGTGTTTCTCTGGGGCAAGAGGCTGTTTGATAGGCGCGTGGCGGTGATGGCAGCCGTGCTCATGCTTTTCTCGGACACGCTTTGGTCCTACGGAGTTTCGGGTTTGCCGACAACTTTTTTGATGCTGCTGGTTCTGCTAGCCGCTTACTGTCTGTATTTGGCGGATGAACGACTGAATCCCAAAGAGCCGGCCGAAGGTGAGTCAACCCCGGCGCCGGCGCCCGTATCTGTTGGGGTAATCGTTCTGGTGTTGGCCAGCGCCGTGTTGATGGGCCTGGCCTTTCTCACGCGCTATTTGTCGGCTTTCCTGCTTCTGCCCATGATCGTCTACGCGGCCCGGGTATTTCGCGGGCGCGCGGCGGCGGTGTGGAGCGGTATTTATATCGTGATTTTTCTGGCGGTCATCACGCCGTGGTTGGTGCGCAATGAGCAAGTCTCGGGTAGTCTGCTCGGGATTGCTCGGTTCGGTTTGATCGATCGGACGGGAGCGTTTCAGAGCGAGGTGCTGCCGCGCTCTTACAAACCGGATTTCACAGACTCATTTTCCATGCGCGCAATCACCTCAAAATTCCTCACCAATACGCGGACGAATCTGCTGACCAATTTCCGGCTCATCGGTTCGGACTTTCTGGTGTTCTTTTTTGGCGTCGGCTTGATGTATGGTTTCCGCCGGCAGGAGACCTCCCGGCTGCGGCGGGTGTTGGTGGGGCTGATCGTTTGCGCCCTGTTCGGCATGTCGTTGATCGGCCATGACCCCGAGCGCAACGGTCCGCAGGTGTCCGGGGGCAATTTACTGGTGCTCTTCCTGCCGCTGGTCGCGATTTTCGGTGTCGCGTTTTTCTATTTGCTCCTGGATCGCATCCCGTTCCGGGTAAAACTCACGCGCGGAGTAGCGATTGGTGGTTTTGTCCTCCTCAACGTCTCCCCCATGATTTTCACCATGTTGCCGCCGCGGCAGCCACCTTTTCCCTATCCGCCCTACCTGCCTCCCATTACAAAGACCGTGGCCGATTTATTTGAAACGAATTCGCTGGGCTGCAGCGACCTGCCATGGTCCATGGCCTGGGTCGGGGACCGTCGTACGGTGTGGTTGCCCATGTCTCTGGACGACTTCTACGAGATCAATGATTTCGTCGCCACCAAAGGTTTCCAATTCATGTTTCTCACGCCCTACATGCTGGATGCGCGCCCCCAGAGTGAAGTTCTACATGGCGAATACAAGGGTTGGGCGGGCCTGATGCGCGGGCAATTGCCGCAGGTCTTTCCGCTGAAGGCCGCAACAATGCTGCCGGGCATGGGAGTCCAAAATGAACAAATCCTGCTGGCCGACCGCGTCCGCTGGGGCAAGAAGGAATCCGAGGCTGCCCCACCCCCAGCCGCCGCAACTCCCCAAGGCGCGACCAATGCTCCCGCGCCTTCGTTGGTGCTGACCAACCAGCCCGCAACTCCCGGCGAAACTGCGCCGGCTGTGGTTCCCGAGGGCGCCGCGAATGCTCCCGCGCCTTCGCTGGTGTTGACCAACCAGCCGGCAACACCCGGCGAACCCCCACCGGGAACGTAGAAGTTAGACCAAGTAATGACGTGCCGGCGCGTATCGCTTCTACAGAGCGAAGAGTTCGTTGCGCCGCGATTTATCTTCCGTACTTGAATGCCGCTGGCTATACTATCTTCGTGTGAGTTCATGCGGACGATGAAACCGGCGGCAGCATTCTCGGTGGGATTATGGACAGGCGCGGCTGTGATGGCAGCAGTCGGGCTGTTTTACTTGGGAGGGGCGAGCCGGCTGCGCAACAGCCCATCGCCCGCCGACGTTTCCGGAGGGGCGACCCGCTCTGAAAAAATCCGCGCGCTCGAACAAGAAAATGCGCGATTGTCCGCCGAGTTGCAACGTATTCGCGAGACCGCTTCGACGCTCAAGAAAGATTTGGATAGTCAGGCGGCCGCAATCGAACAACCCCGTCGGATTCCCTTCCGCCAACTGCCGACTGTGAGCGAACCTGCCGCGACTACCGATTCAGAAGACTGGATTGAACAGGCGGTCGTGGCCGAAAGCAGCGAGACAATTCCGCAGTTGGAAGAGGCTGCGTTGAAAAACGATCATCGTGCGCTGGAAGCGCTGGCGTTGCTGGCCGATCAAGATCAAGCGGCGGCTCTGACTCGCGTGTGGCGCTCGAACGCCCTCAATCCATCCAATCTTGTGGATGCGACCCGCTATCTGGCGGCGACGATGGAATTGAATCCCATCGGCGAGCAGCTTTTGCGGGGCTTACCCACCGATCCAAATCTGGACGCGGGCATGCTGAATGCCGCCGTCGATGGGCTGGTCAATCCGAATTTTCCAGTGACGCTGGGACAGTCGTCCTCGATCGTCCCGCCCCCTCATTTCAAACCCGATTACGCTTCTCGACTGCGGGTTTTGGATGCGTTGCGGTCGGCGGTTGCCGACGAGAATTTCCACAACAGCGTTGACCAGGCCAAAGCAGAACTGCAGACGCGTTGGGCGGAATCGCTGCCCGCCACGCCCTAATTCAACCAAACGACAGGAGGTTCGTGCCAGATACCGCAGCGGTCATATGGCGAGTTGTACTTGCGTTTGTCCTCGCCGCGGCAGGCGGGGCCATTAGTGCCTCGATACGGCCTTCGCATGAACGGCTCTGCGCGTTGATCGGTCTCGCGGCCGGTACGTTACTGGGCGTGACGGTGTTCTCGATTCTACCGGAAACCTGGAGTGCAAAGAATTGGTGGGCAACAGCGCTCGCGTTCGGCTCGGGCCATTTCGTTTTCTGGTGCATTAGCCGATACGTTTACCACGTGTGTCCAGCCTGTGCCGCGAGCCATTTCGACGAAGCAACGACGCACCTCTTCAGTGAGATCGCGTCCGGGCTGGTGTTAGCACTGACGATCCACAGCCCGATGGACGGAGCGGCTTTGGCTGCCGGCCATGAGGCGCAAGGACAGGGCCGGCCTCCGGCCCATGCCGGCGGTGGTTTCGTATTCTTGGCATCGCACGCGGTATTTGGAGAATTGGTCAAGCGCCGCAAGGTGCTGGCAAGTCTCGCGGCTGGCGTCCGGATCATCGGGACTCTGAATCTGGCAATCCGTTTCCTGTGAGCATGAGCAAACGATTTTGGGCATTGGGCATAGCGCTGGCAATCATTGGCGTGGGCATCGGGATGCTGGCGTTGTTTCGCATTCAAGAAGCCAGGGACTTCAGCCGGCCGCACCAGGTGCGGACGCGAGCGGGGACGAATTTTGTGATGCGAATTGCCGAGATTTCCGTGGGCAAAGTGGATACTGGTTTCGTGGTGATCGCGTATCTGCGACTGGAAAATCCGAATGGATTCGATTTGGAACTGCGCCGCAACCGTTTCGTGCTTGTGGGGGAGAATCGGAACTTTTTCCGACCCTCGAGGATGGGAACGCAAAATGAATTGATCAAATTGCCCGCTTACAGTGTCTCAAAAGGGGAGTTGTTGAGCTATACGGTACCCGACGACGTAATCAAAGGGACGCTGTCACTTCGAGCGGGGCGGAACTGTACGATTACAATCAAAGAAAGTGGTCCGTTTGGGGACCAATTGCGCCCTGACGAGTTTCGCACCTTTCACTGGCCAAGATGGTAGGACGCAATGTGGAAGAGAATCAAATTCTGGACTGTTACGGTGATCCTGTTGGCGCTGAGCGCGGCTTGCGCCTATTTGTATTTTTCTGGAAGGCGCAAAGCCATGGTACGCCAGGTCGTTGACGCTCCCGCCGTCGTCAGGCAAATCCAGCAACTCAACGAACTGGTCACGGTCAAGTACAGCATCCAAAAAGTCGTGGGCCTTGAAGAAGAGAAGGTGCCGTTCGGTTCCGAGAAGATCTTGTTGATGGTGCAGGCAAACGTTTTGGGCGGGATTGATCTATCAACCATCAGCCCGCAAGATTGCGTCGTCGTCGCGGGAAAAAGTGTAACCCTGAGGCTTCCACCGCCGAAGGTTCTTCAGGTATTCATCAACGAAAAGGAGACGCAGGTTTGGGACCGCAGCAAAACGTGGTGGACGCCTTGGGTGCCGTTCAATCCCGAACTGGAACGCAAGGCGCGCCTGGCGGCTTTGGAAGCCGTGCAGGCGGCCGCACTGGAAATGGGAATTCTTAACAACGCCCAGCAGAATGCCGAGAAAACCATTTGTGAATTCTTGAACGCCGCCGGAATCACAACGGTGCATTTCGAGACCGCCCAAGCCGAATCGTCTGGAACCGGGCAATGAGAAACTTCTCGTTCGCCGCCCGGTGTTGCGGTATTGTATTTTCTCTGCACGGGAATGACTTCTCTGGTGTTGGCAGAAGAAACCGAGATCATTGTTAATGGAAATTCGTATGGCTAAAGACAAAAAGAAACGCGGTTGGAAATGGTTCAGCGTCATTCTGGCCCTCATTGCCGCATCGGCATTCGGCCTCTGGTATTTCAAATTCCGTGGGGACGACGTTCCCGAATATCAGACGGCCGAAGTCACCCGCGGCGATTTGACACAGGTGGTGACCGCTACCGGACAACTTAATCCGGTCACCAATGTGCAAGTTGGTTGCCAGATCTCGGGCATCGTGCAAAAACTGTACGCCGATTTCAACACGCATGTCACCAACGGCCAGGTCGTCGCCCAACTGGACCCGGCCACATATGAAGCCAATCTCCATCAAGCGCAGGGCGATCTGGCCAACTCCAAGGCTTCCCTGGAACTGGCCCAGGTCAACGCCAAACGCTCCAAAGAGTTGTTCGACACGAAGCTCATTCCGGAGTCCGACTACGATCAAGCGATCGCCAGCCTGCATCAAGCGGAAGCGACTGTGCAGGTGAAGCAGGCCGCCGCCGAGAGTGACCAGGTCAATCTGGATCGGTGCACGATTCTTTCGCCGGTGGATGGAATCGTCATTTCGCGCAACGTGGACGTGGGGCAGACCGTGGCGGCCAGCCTCAACGCACCAACCTTGTTCGTCATTGCCAACGACCTCACCAAAATGCAAATCGATGCCGATGTAGCCGAAGCGGATGTCGGAGGCGTCGAAGTCGGTCAGAAGGTGGATTTCACTGTGGATGCGTTCCCCAACCGGACTTTCCACGGACTGGTAACGCAGATCCGTAATTCCCCCATCATTTCCCAAGGGGTGGTTTCTTATGATACGGTCATCGAAGTCGATAATTCCGACCTCAAACTCAAACCCGGAATGACCGCGAATGTTTCGATTATCCTCGCCCATCGCGACGACGTCCTGAAAGTTTCCAACGCCGCACTGCGCTACCACCCGATGACACCCGAGGGGAGACCAACCGGCGGCGGAAGTCATCGGGGTCAACGCTTCCAAGGCGCGAGGCCGGGTCGCCAGCAGGGGAAAGTGGAAAAGCCGGAGCGGGAGCGCTCCGACCATGGGCGCACCGTGTACGTTCTGGCGAAAGCCGCCACTGAACCGCAACCGAGGAATGTCACCCTCGGCATCACGGATGGAATCTATACCGAGGTCGTGTCCGGCCTCCATGAAGGGGAAGATGCGGTAACAGGCGTGCTGCTCGCGGCCAATGAAGGCGCGACGCCCAGCCCGTTGACCGGGTTCCGCAGGAGACGGTAGTTGCGAGGCAATCGCCTTCGCTCAGCATGTTTATGAGTGCCATCATTCAATTGGAAGACATTCACAAGATTTACCATGCGGGCGAGTTGAATGTGCATGCTTTGCGCGGTGTGTCTTTGGAAATTCAAGCTGGAGAGTTCGTCGCCATCATGGGAGCCAGCGGGTCGGGCAAATCCACTTTGATGAATCTACTGGGCTGTCTCGACCGCCCAACGCGTGGTCGTTACCTGCTCGATGGGACGGACGTTTCCGATCTCGACGCCGAGGAACTGGCGGACATCCGCAACAGCAAGATTGGTTTTGTGTTTCAAGGTTTTAATTTGTTGGCGCGTACCACGGCGTTGGAGAATGTCGAACTGCCGATGCTGTACATGCACCAGCATGTGGGTTCGGACCTCATGCAGAGCCAGGCGATGCGGGCGCTGGAAACCGTCAGCTTGCTCGATCGCGCGGACCATTTTCCCAGTCAGTTGTCGGGCGGCCAGCAGCAGCGTGTGGCCATCGCCCGCGCGCTGGTGAATCACCCGGCGCTGTTGCTCGCGGATGAGCCCACTGGTAACCTCGACAGCCGCACGAGTGTCGAAATCATGGATTTGTTTCAAAAACTGAACGGTCAGGGTCGCACCATCGTGATGGTGACGCACGAGTTGGACATTGCCCGCTACAGCAAACGCAACGTCGTAGTGCGCGACGGACGCATTGTGACCGATACGCTGGTGGCCAACCGCTTGAGTGCAGCGACGGAAATGCAACGGCTCTTAGAGGAACATTCAGCAGTACAATTGACGCCATGAGAGTTCTCGCTACGGTAAAAACGGCCTTGCGGGCGCTGCGCCGCAACAAAATGCGCTCGGTGCTGACCGGCTTGGGCATCATTATCGGCGTGGGTGCCGTCATTGCAATGGTGAGCATTGGCAACGGCGCCAAAGCGCAGGTGGAAGCCCAAATTGCGAGCCTCGGGGAGAACGTGCTGCTCGTTTTTCCCGGCAGCATTACCAGCAGCGGACTGCGCACTGGTTGGGGGGGCTCGGCACGACTCATGGTGGAAGACGCGGAACAGATCGCGCGCGAGATTCCCGGCGTGGTGGCCGTCAGCCCCGAAGTGCACACCCAGCGCCAAGTCGCCGCAGGCAACCAAAATTGGTTCACGCGGATTGTCGGCGAAGACGCCAACTATTTTGATATGCGGCGCTGGGCGTTGAAGGAGGGTGCGCCATTCAGTGAATACGACGTCCGTCGCGTAGCCAAAGTTGCCGTCATTGGCACCACGCTGGCCCGGCAACTCTTTGGTGAAAGAAGCCCTTTGGGAGAAACCATCCGCGTGCAGAATGTTCCGTTCACGGTCATCGGGGTGCTGACCTCGCGTGGTTTTTCCATGATGGGCTACGATCAGGATGACGTGATGGTGATCCCGTACACCAGCGCGATGAAGCGGGTCATCGGCACCCACAATCTCAGTATCATCAACGTTCAGGCGGCCAACGCCGCCGTACTGGCTTCCGTCCAGCAACAAGTGACCGCGCTGCTGCGCCAACGGCACCATTTGCCGCCTGACGAGGCGGATGATTTCACCATTCGGAGCCAGGAAGAAATCAGCCAGGCGGCCACCGCTACATCGCGGATTTTGACGATGCTGCTCGGGGCTATTGCCAGCGTGTCGCTGTTCGTGGGCGGCATCGGCATCATGAACATCATGCTGGTCAGCGTCACCGAACGCACCCGTGAAATCGGCATCCGCATGGCGGTCGGCGCCCGTGGTCGCGACATTCTGATGCAATTTCTCATGGAAGCCATCACGCTGAGCAGCATCGGGGGCGTGATCGGGATTATCTTGGGAATCGGTTCGTCGAAATTGTTGGCCGCGCTGGCACAATGGCCGACGCTGATCACTTCCGCGCCCGTTATTGTCGCCTTCTTTTTCAGCGCCGCCGTGGGCGTGTTTTTCGGTTTTTATCCTGCTCGTAAAGCGTCGCGTCTCGACCCTATTGAGGCCCTTCGGTATGAATGAAATGATCAAGCTGGTTGTACGAGTCGGTGCCATTGGAGCGTTCGTGCTTTGCAGCCTGTCGAACGGACGGGCGCAGGCGGGCACCAATCAGGTCAAATCACTCACGTTGCAAGAGTGCATCGAACGGGCGCTGCAAAACAATCTGGATATCAAGATCCAGAGAGTCAATCCGACAATCCAATCTTGGGGAGTGGTGTCCGCCCAAGGGGTATTCGATCCCGCTTTGTCAGGCTCCACCCGGTATGAGGATAACGCGCAGCCGGCCGACCCTGAGCAGGCTAGGTCACTTGGGTTGTCCTCTTTCCAGCAACAGACTTGGTTGTCGCAAGTGGGATTGGCCGGCCTTTTGCCCAGCGGCACCCAGTATGGATTAAGTGGCTCCGATACGCGAACTTCGGGAACGTTGGCGAGAAATTTCGTTTACACTGGTCCGATATCTGGGTTCCTCACGCAACCGATTCTCAAGAATTTCGGTTTCAGCGTGAATACGGCGTTGATTCAGATCGCGCGCAAGAGCCGCGAGATTGCCGTACAGAACTTCGTTCAGCAGGTGATCAATAGCATCAGTGCTGTTGAAAATGCTTATTATGAATTGGTGTTTGCCATTGAAGATCACAAGGCCAAGTTGGAAGACCTGAACCTCGCGAAGCAATTGCTCGACGAGACGCAGCGCAAGGTGCAGATCGGTGTCTCTTCGCCGCTCGACGTGACGACTGCCGAGTCCGGCGTAGCCTCGCGTGAAGAAGCAGTCATCCTAGCCGAACGCACCATCAAAGATAACGAAAACGCTCTTAAGCTTCTGATCTCACAGAATGTCAGTGAATTTCGCAATACGACGTTTGTGCCCGTGAACTATCCGATCGTACAAAGGGTGGAGACGGACGTGGCCCGCAGCATTCGTACAGCCTTGGAGACCCGGCCCGATTATCTGGCAGCCAGGAAAGCCGTGGAACGACAGAATATCCAGGTGAAATTCAACCGCAACCAACTCTGGCCGGAAATCGACCTCAACGGCAGTTACGGATGGAATGGACGCGGCGGGACTTTTGTGAATTGGGCCGAGGACGTCGGTTCGCGCGATAATCCGGATTGGGCCGCAGGCGTATCCGTCTCGTTTCCTATTGGCGACCGGCAGGCACGAGCCAATTACCACACAGCGCGTCTCCAAGCCGAGCAACTATTGTTGCAACTCAAACAAATGGAACAACAAATCATCGTCGCCGTGGACAACGCTGCGGGACACGTGCAAACCAATCTCAAGAGCGTCGACGCCGCGAGTGCCGCCCGGCGGCTCGCGGAAGAATCATACAAGGCCGAACGGACCAAGCTGCAAGCGGGCACATCCACCACGCTCAACGTGCTGACACAGGAATCCGCCCTGGCCGATGCCCGCTCGGCGGAGATTCGGGCGCGGACCAATTATAGCGAATCGCTGGCGGCCCTGGCCCAGGCAGAAGGGACCATCTTGCAACAGAACAACATTGTGCTCAACGAGAGATTTTGACGCACTCTTTTTTGCTTCATCCGTTGTCGTTCATCATCCACTCTAGAACTCGTGCATCCTGACTTCATTCACATCGGTCCGCTTGATATCCACACTTACGGCGTGATGGTGGCCATCGGATTCATGATCGGCCTGTGGGTGGCCGGGCACCGGGCTCCACAGGAGGGGATTAAACCCGAGCACATTGCCGATCTTGGCGTGTGGCTGATCGTATTCGGCATGTTAGGTGGGAAGCTTTTCCACATAATTTTCTTCTGGAACGATTTCATCGCGGGCTGGCGTGCCGAAGGGCTGCGTTCGCTGCGCGAAGGCTTCGTCTTCTACGGGGGTTTCATTGCGGCCAGTCTGAGCGCAGTCGTGTACGCCCGAGCAAAACATTTGCCTCTGGCAAAATTGGCCGACGTGCTGGCGCCATCCATTGCCCTCGGCCATATGTTTGGACGACTCGGTTGTTTCTTTAATGGTTGCTGCTATGGAAAGCCCTGCGCGCTGCCGTGGGCCGTTACGTTCCCGCCCCCGCACATCATGGCCGGCGTTCCCGTGCATCCCACCGAAATTTACGAAGCCCTCGGCAATCTCGTGATCTTTCTTGGGCTGACGGCGTACTACCGGCACAAGCGATTCGATGGCCAGGTGTTTTGGCTGTACGTATTCAGTTATGGCGTCCTCCGATTTGTCGTCGAATTCTTCCGCGGCGACTACGACGTGCATTACTTTGGCGTTCTGACCTTCGGACACCTAATCGCCCTGGTGATGATTGTCTTGGCCGGGGCTGCGCTGGTCGTGTTTCGAAATCGACGTCTCCCAGCACGTTGATTTTGCTTTGAAAACGCGGTCCTTCTTTGTAGTTTGCGTGCGTTATGCCCGTGTTTGAACTGCCCTTATCGGAACTGCGCTCGTATCGCGGACGCAATCCACGACCGGCCAACTTCGACGCCTTTTGGGATGCGGCTCTCCTCGAAATGAAATCCGTTGACCCAAAGGTCGAATTGATTCCTGTCAAATCTTCCTCGCATGTGGCGGACAGTTTCGATCTCTACTTCACAGGTGTAGGTGGTGCGCGGATTCACGCCAAGTATCTGCGACCGAAGTCTTTCTCGTCCGCCCATCCGGCGATTCTGTTGTTCCATGGATACACCAGCAGCAGCGGCGATTGGTTCGATAAATTCGCCTGGGTTTCGCAAGGCTACTCGGTTGCCGCGCTCGATTGTCGTGGTCAGGGCGGACTCTCGCAGGACGTGGGCGGTGTGACCGGCGCCACGATGCGCGGCCAGATCATCCGTGGCCTTGATGATCCGCCGCAGAAATTATTGTTTCGTCAAATCTTTCTTGATACCGCGCAACTTGCTCAGATCGTCATGCAAATGCCGGAAGTCGATCCTCAGCGGGTCGGAGCGACTGGTCCCTCGCAAGGCGGCGGCCTGACGCTGGCTTGCGCGGCGCTCGAACCGCGCCTCAAACGCGCGGCGCCGGTCTATCCCTTCCTTTGCGATTATCAGCGAGTATGGGAAATGGACCTCGCCGTTAATTCCTACGAAGAACTGCGAATGTATTTTCGGCGATTCGATCCGCGTCATAAACGCGAGCAGGAAATCTTCACAAAGTTGGGTTACATCGACTGTCAACATCTCGCACCACGCATCCGCGCCGAAGTGCTGATGGCAACCGGCCTGATGGATCAAACCTGTCCACCGTCGACGCAGTTCGCGGCCTACAACAAGCTCACCGCCAAAAAGAACATGCTGCTTTATCCGGATTTTGCGCACGAGAGCCTGCCGGATGTGGCCGACGCCGTCTTCGAGTTTATGGCCGGTCTCTGAACCGGTGACGCCATGTCGCTCCTCGTCGTTTCCCACGAAGCCGCCGGCCAGCGCCTCGATCAATTCCTCCGGTGCGAATTGCCGGCGCATTCCCGGGTCTTCCTACAGAAGTTGATAAAAGACCGCTGTGTTCTCGTCAACGGGAAGCCGGGGAAGCAGGGTCACCCGGTCCGCGCTGGTGATGAAGTCTTGGTGGAGATTCCGCCGACGCGTCCGCTACAAGCTCAGCCCGAGGAAATCCCGCTCGATATTTTGTATGAGGACGCCGATCTCATTGTGATCAACAAACCCTCAGGTCTCGTCGCACATCCCGCCGCTGGCAACCGCGAGCACACCCTGGTCAACGCGCTGCTCCACCACTGCCGGGGACAACTTGCTGGAATTGGTGGCGTCGAAAGGCCCGGCATCGTTCATCGACTCGACAAAGGCACCAGCGGCTGCATCGTCGTCGCCAAGACCGACGCCGCGCATCAGTCGCTTGTTACCCAATTCAAATCGCGAGCCGTTAAGAAGATTTATCGCGCTGTCTGCCGCGGAAAAATCGAGAGGCCGAGCGGGCGCATTGAAACGATCATCGGCCGCAGCGAACACGATCGCAAGAAAATGTCCAGCCGCGTCGCGCGCGGCCGGCCGGCGATCACCGATTACCGGGTGCTGAAAGAAGGCAACGGATTTACTCTTGTTGAGCTGACGTTGCACACAGGGCGGACGCACCAGATTCGCGTTCATCTGGCCCACATCGGCCATCCCATCGTCGGCGATACTGTCTATGGTCGTTCCCGGTCATCAGTTTCCGGTCATCGTTCACCCTTTTCAGTTGCCCGTCCGCTGTTGCACGCCTATAAACTCGGCTTCACGCATCCGCGGTCAGGAGAGTTTATGGAATTTGAAGCGCCGCTGCCGGCGGACATGGAACAAATCATTGGAAACATTTGATAAAATCATCGACGAAACCATCCAAGCTCTGGAGGAACTGAAACGGTCCGGTGCCACTCACGTCGAGGTGTCGCGCCAGACGTTGGCGGAATTGGGTCGTTTTAGTAGCGTCCATCCCGGACGCCGCTCCGCGTCATCCGCCGAGACGGCGGCGACTACACCGCCGGACGGCGCCGCAGAACTCGCCCGCATCGAAACCCGCGCCAAGGCGTGCGTCCTCTGCAGAGAATTGAGTCGCTGTCGGCACAGCGTTGTTTTCGGCACTGGCAACCCGCGCGCCGAGTTGTTGTTCGTCGGGGAAGCCCCGGGGGCCGATGAAGACGCCCAGGGCGAACCCTTCGTCGGACGCGCGGGACAGTTGTTGACGAAAATCCTTCAAGCAATGGGTTGCCGTCGCGAAGACGTTTACATCTCCAACGTGCTCAAATGTCGCCCCCCACAGAATCGCACGCCACTGCCGGATGAGGTCGCCAATTGTTTGCCGTATCTCCTCTCGCAGATCGAACTCATCCGACCCAAGGTGATCGTGGCGCTTGGCGCCACGGCGGTACGAGCGTTGCTCGACGTGCAACTCGGCATCACCAAGATGCGCGGCCATTGGTATACGTTCCGCGATATTCCCATCATGCCCACTTTTCATCCGGCCTACCTGCTGCGCAATCCCGCCGCCAAACGCGAGGTCTGGGAGGACATGAAGGCTGTTCTGGAAAAACTCGGCCGCAAGCCGCCTTCCAAAAAGCGTCCGCAATCTTAGCTCAAGATTATTCCCACCTTTTTGGCACCTGACTGCTTGTTGGAATGTCATCCGTTGGATTTGAAGCTGTTGATAACTCTGGATTGAGTTTTCGTAGCAATCCAGTATCCTGGCAGAATCTTCATGCCCAATCGTTGGCAGAACATGCAATGGCTGAACGGCGAGGACGGAGCGCAACACTCGTTGCGCGAACAGGCTCGTGAGACAAGAGACGCAAAATTCGGGCGGCGCGTTTTCGTGCGCGGCGTGGTGGAGGTCTCCAACCATTGTCGTCAGAATTGTCATTACTGCGCCATGCGCCGCCAAAACCGGGAATTGCCGCGGTACCGGCTCGATGTGGAAGAACTGGCCGAGTTGATCATTCATCACCATCCCCGATCGATTACTGACATCGATATTCAAGCCGGCGAGGATCCCGCGGCCGTGCGGGAAGTTGCCTTACCGCTGCTCCGGCTCTTGCGTCGGCATACGAACCTGGGTCTGATGTTGTGCCTCGGCACGTTGACTCCGCGTGAATATGACGAGTTGCGGGAGGCCGGCGGAGAGTTCTACGTGCTCAAGATCGAGACCGGCGATGCGGCGCGTTACGAGGCGATCGAAGCTCCGGGAACCCTGGCAAGGCGGTTGGAAGTCGTTCGGTACCTCGCCTCCACCGGCTGGCGAGTGTCTTCGGGATTGATCGTCGGTCTGCCGAAACAGACGAACGAACATCTCATCCATTCGTTGGAACTGCTGACGCAACTACCGCTGGCCGGATGCAGCGTGAGCCCGTTCGTGGCCGGGGGACACACCCCGTTTGCTGGCGAGCCGAACGGAAGCATTGATTTGACGCTGAATTGCCTGGCCTGGATGCGGCTCGCGGTTCCGCACTGGATCATTCCCGCCGTCAGTGCTATGAAACTCGTCTCGACCGATGGCTACGTTCGCGCCCTGAACGCCGGGGCCAATCTGGCCACGGTCAACCTGACGCCGCCCGCCGTCCGCACCGATTACCCGATTTATAAACAGGACCGGATTTTCATGGACGAGGAGCGCGTGCTCTCGGCGATTCGAATGGCTGGCTGTGAACCCAGTCGCATTGGTGTCACAGAACATCTGCGGAACGGAGTCGTTGCGGGGGCTCTGCATTAAGCTTTTTGCATTCGCATGAAGCTCACGAAACCTGTGCTCATTGATGCGGGCACGGGACTTACCCTGACGTATGCTCAACTCTTGCGACGCGTCGAACGGGCTCGGTCACGTCAGTTCCGACGCCGGCTCGTTGCTTTTTGCCTGCCGAACAGCGCCGCCTGGTTCGTGCGCTTCCTGGCCATCCAACAATCCGGGGGTACCGCCGTGCCACTCGATCCGTCACTGTCCTCCACCGCGCAAGAACGAACCGCCCGCAAAATCAGCGCACATTACCTGTGGCGAGCACGTTCCCTCCGAAAACTGACACCGACACCGGGTCTCATTTCCGATGTCTGGTGTGTCAAGGTCACCTCGGGCACCACGGGCGATCTGCAAGCCATTCATTGTGCCGCGAAAAACATGCAAGCCGATGGCGAGCACATTATCCAAACCATGGGCATCGGTCCGGACGACTGCAATCTCGCTGTCATTCCGCTCGGTCATTCGTATGGGTTGGGCAATTTGGTCATGCCACTGCTATTACAGGGGACAACGGTTGTTTGCGCGGCGATGTTCGTGCCACGGCAGATTTTGCAGTTAATCGAAGAATACAAAGTGACTGTCCTGCCAACCGTCCCGGCGGTGCTGCGTGCCTTGGCGCAGCTTGACGGGGCGACGAAGCCATCCAGTTTGCGATTGGTGATCTCCGCCGGCGCACCGTTGTCGACCGAAGTCGCCCGGCAGTTTTACCGGCGATATCGTCTCAAAATCCACAACTTCTACGGCTCATCCGAAACCGGCGGCATTTGTTACGACCGCACCGGTGACGCCACTTTGAGCGGTCGGAGCGTTGGTCAACCTTTGGCTGGCGTAACGGTGCGCTTGCGCAAGGACGGACGTGTCGCGGTCCGCAGCCGGGCCGGCAATGCGCTCCTGCCGGATGTGGGCGAGTGGAACCAGTATGGCGAATTGCGATTGCTCGGGCGCGTTGGACAAATCGCCAACATCGGCGGAAAGAAAGTCTCTCCCCTGGAGGTCGAGCGCGCTTTGCGGAGTTTGCGAGGTATTCAGGACGTGTGGGTCACGGTGCTCAAGGATAAGCACGGCAACGATTTTCTGGCGGCCGCTGTCGAGACGGGACGCTCGCAGAAAGGAATCGAAATCGAGCTGGAGCGGAGCTTGCCTGCGTGGAAACTTCCGAAAGCCTTTCTACTGGCTGCCGCCCTGCCCCGATCGGATCGCGGCAAGCTTCACACCGAAAGATTGGAGCTCAGATTGAAGGCGATGACCTGATTGGGCTTGAGTGCGATCTCGGTCGTCTGTTGCAGGGGATGAAACCGAACAGACAATCGGGTGCTGCTCAAAACCGAGCGGCATTTTCAAGTTGACTCTCTAGATGAGAGCCGTCATTGTGAACGCACGGTTCAACCAAGGAGGAACCGTTGATCAAGTTCTTCTGCCTGAATTGTGGCAAAAAGCTGGCGGTTGACGACGCTGCTATCGACGCAGTCGTGTCGTGCACGAACTGCAAAGAGCTTATTGTTGTGCCTCCGCACTCGGTTAGCCAGAAGGATTTTTTGAATTCGAAAGCGCGCCAGATACAGGTGACTGCGGGCGAAATGGAGTTAATTCAGCCCCACCAAGATCGAACCGAAACTGGTCCATTGCCAGCCCGCGCAGCTTTGATTCCTCATCTGGCGCGATTGATGATGAATCGGCTGGTTCAGGCGTTGTTCGCGCAGCGCGCCAATCTTCTCGACACCCAGGCTGAAGCGACGCAGCGCATGACCGCTTTAGAGGAACGAATCGCTCAAGCTCAAGCCAGTGTTCAAAGGAGGTTGGCGGCGTACGAAAGTCGGATCGCAGAACTGGAAGAACAATTGATCGCCAAGGAACGGGAAAACCACCAACTGCGCCGGGTCAATTTTCAGCTCTCGCGGAAGGCCGCAGAAGTCGAAATTCCCGCGGCGCCCGGACGCGTCAGTTTACGCGACGCTGGGTTTCTTCTGCACGCGTAGGGCCTGTTCGTAGCACTGCAACGCTTCGCCGTAGCGCTCCAGCCGATTGAAGACCCCGCCCTTGCTCAGGTAAGCCATGGTCATGGAATCGTCCAGCGCGATCGCGCGGTCGTAGCTGTCGATGGCTTCGTCGAGCCGCCCCAGCCGTTCCTGCGCAATGCCTTTTCGCACAAAGGCCTCGGCGTTCGTCGAATCCAGGGCGATGACTTCATCGAAACACGCCAGTGCGTTGTCCGCCTGCTGCAAGTTGAGAAGCGCTTGACCCTTGCCCAACAGCAAGGCAATGCGCGCATCGCGTTCTGCACGCTCCGATTTGACACGCGCCACCGTCGGTTCCAGCTCGGATACCGCTTTCAGTTCGGCTGCTTCGGGTTGCTTCTCCGCATCCGGAGGCTGCGTCTCCGTCTTCTTCTTTGGATCGGGTTCGACAGTTTTTGTTGTGATCTCGGTGGTGTCTTCGAGTTCGTGGATGCGTTTCTCGAGTCGGTCGATGGTGTTAAGAAATCGTGCTGTGGATTGTTCGACGCGGTTCGGCGCAACCAGTTGTGTTTCGCCGCTCGCCAGAGCCGCCGGGGCAAATCCCGCGGCCAGTGGCTGGCCGGTAAACTGTGCGAGCATTACCTCATTCCGCCGGTTCATCGTGCGGAGGAGGAGCAGCGCAATGAAAAGCATCCCGAAGAAGCCGACGCCCGCGAAGATGCCGATCATGATCAATGTAAACCGATGGGATTGCTGTAAGTTTTCAAGTTCACGTTGGCGCTGCACGTTGACCGAGTCTTCGATGCGGCGGAGGCGCGCATCGACCGCTTCATTGTTCCGCTTGGCGAGGGCTTCGGCTTCCTGGCTGGCTTGATCGAGCCTGCGGAGCACCGATTGTTGTTGTTCCTGAAGTTGTTGGTTGGACTGGACGAGCTCGCGCATCAGTGCCGCGTCCGGGGTGTTGGAGGCAATCGTGGTTTCCGCTTTTGAAACGCCAGTCACAAAGAGTGACAGAGCGACGATCACACCAATCACGACGGAGTTGGATCTTGTACCTATGCGATTGCCTCCTGTCATCGGAGTTCCCCAAGGCCGAAGCTAAAAGAATAGCTCCAGAATTTCAATCCTAAACTTGACCCCATCGTGCGCTATCGGGAGAATGACCGGTCATGTCAGAGATTGCTTATGTGAATGGAAAGTTTTCGCCTCTCGAACATGCCACGGTCCATGTGGAAGACCGCGGGTTTCAGTTTGCCGACGGAGTTTACGAGGTTGTGCGCACCTATGGCGGCCAACCTTTTGCCATTGATGAACATTTGGCGCGGCTCTTTCGTAGTCTGGCGGCGATTGAACTAAAGATTCCGTTCACGACAGACCAACTAAAATCGATTATCCGAGAAGGCATTCAGCGCTCCGGGTTTGCCGAGGCGCACGTGTACCTGCAAATCACGCGCGGCCGGGCGCGGCGCCACCGCGGAATACCTGCGAACACGGAGCCCACCATTGTGATGACCGTGCGTGAGATGCCGGCTCGTCCACCCAAACTGCGCGAAGACGGCATCTCCGTCATCACGCTGCCGGAGTTTCGCTGGGCACGTTGCGACGTGAAAAGCATCGCCCTGTTGCCGAGCATACTGGCGTATCAAGCGGCAAAAAAGGCCGGAGCTGGCGACGCGATTTTTGTCGAGGATGAGGCCGTAAACGAATCGACGGCCGGCAATATATTCGTAGTCACCAAAGGACGGCTACGCACCCCGCCCAAAAGTTCACGGATTCTACCGGGTGTTACCCGCGACAAAATTCTGGAGGCTACCCAGGCAATGGGTTTGCCGACGAGCGAGGAGCGAATCACAAGGGCGGAGTTGTACGACGCAGAGGAAATCTTTCTGACCAGCACCACCTCAGAGATCACGCCGGTCATCGCCGTTGATGGAAAAACGATAGGTGCTGGTGCGCCCGGGCCGATTTCGGTTAGAATTTACGACGAATTTGCGCGATTGTTCGTTCCCAAGCCGGTTCCTTGACATCGGGTTCACGCCTGCTATGATGCGCGGTCCCTGAAAGAGATATGAAACGAACGTACCAGCCGTCCAAGATTCGACGGCAACGAAGATTCGGGTTCCTGAAACGGACGCGCACGAAAAGTGGCCGCGCGACCCTTAGTCGGCGCCGTCGCAAGGGACGCAAGCGGCTTTCTGTTTAGGTCGGCGTTGCCGTTCCCGTGCGTGGACGGAGGTCCGGTTGCATGGAAACCAAACATTGCCGAAAAGTGAGCGACTCCAACACGGCTATCAGTTTCGGCATGTATACGAACAGGGCCGAAAACTCACGGGCCGGTTCGTCGTGCTTTACGTATTGTACGACCCGTCTGGGCCCCGGGCTTTGGGCGTGGTAACGAGCCGCAAGGTCGGTGGCGCCGTGGTCCGCAATCGGGCCCGGCGGTTGATGCGCGAAACGTACCGGTTACACAAACAAGAACTCAAAACCAATTTACAAATTGTGATGATTGCCCGCACTGCCATCCTGGGGAAACGTCTGTCGGACGTAGAAGCGGATGTCCTCCGATTGTTCGGCGCGGCTGGCATTCTCAAACGGACGTGATTAAACACCTACTTCTCGCTTTTCTGCGGCTCTACCGTTATTTGTCGCCGCTGAAAATGTTTCTGCCGGCACCGCCACTCGCGGGCCGCTGCTGCCGTTTTCACCCGACGTGTTCCTGTTACGCCTACGAAGCCATCGAAAAACTCGGGCCCCGGCGCGGGTTGTGGCTGGCGATCAAGCGGGTGGCACGCTGCCATCCTTTCCATGAGGGCGGATTTGACCCGGTGCCCGAACGATGATGGACAAGAAAACAGTCTTGGTCGTTCTCGCCTGTCTCATCGCGCTGCTGGCTTCGCAGATGGTGGTGAACAGAATTTACCCGCCGAAACCCAGACCTCTTCATCCTTCGTCGGCAGCGAGCAGTACTGCTGCTCCGGCGGCAATGGCGGCGCCCAAACCCGCGGAAAAACCCGCCGAGCCGACAACGGCGCAGCCATCCGCCATCGCGGAGCCCGAGGAACCACGACCGCCCGAACAGACTGTCGCCCTGAGCAATGCGTATGTCCGGATGGAAATCACGAGCTGGGGCGGCGGTGTCAAGAGTGTCGAGTTGCTAAAATACAAGGCGGACAGCCATGGGCACGTGGAGTTGAACGGAACAAATTTCGTACCGGCGCTCGCCATAGGTGGTATCGCCAACGCTGGTCCTAGCGCTGCTTATGCGATCGAGCAACCCGAGCCGAACTCCGTTGTGATGAAGCGTCGCACCAAGGGTGGCTTGGAGATTACCAAGACATTCCGGCTCGGTGACGGCTATTTGCTGAGCAACACGGTGGAAATTGCACGTGCCTCGGGGGCGACCGCCTCATTGCCGGCTCCTGTTGGATTTGTAATTGGCACCGCAACGACGGTGGATCCGAAGGAATTGTCGCTGTATCTGACCGCGAGCTGGATGGCCGGCGAGAAGTATCAATACCGCGATCTAAAACATATCAACAAGAACGCGGCCAAAGGGATTAGCGGGGAGACCATCAATGCCCGCTGGGGTGCGGTAAAAAGCCAGTTCTTCACCATAATTCTCACGCCAGCCACCAATGCAGTGGCAATCGAGTACAAAGAGCTCACGTTGACGCCGCCGCCTGATTGGACCGAGAAACAGCCGCCCCAGGCAGTCAGCGCCACGCTGCAGTTCCCGCCCGCGACGATCACAACCAACACGGCGGAGCGCTATGAATTCACCTGGTACGCCGGCCCGAAGGAGTATGAGCGGCTCGTAGCGTTGGGCAAGGGACAAGAGGAAGTCATGCAGCTCGGATTCTGGGGCGTGATTGGCGTCGTGCTGCTGAAGAGCATGAAGTTTTTCTACAAGCTGATTCCGAATTACGGCATCGCGATCATTATCATCACCATTCTCATCAAGATTCTCTTCTGGCCCATTCAGGCCAAGAGCATCAAGTCGATGAAAGCGATGCAGAAGTTCCAGCCGCTGATGACCAAGCTGCGCGAGAAATACAAGGAGGACCCGCAACGGCTCAATTCCGAGATGATGAAGCTCTACAAGGAGCACAAGATCAATCCGTTCGCGGGCTGCCTGCCGATGGTCGTGCAAATCCCCGTATTCTTCGCACTGTTCACCATGCTGCGCAGCGCCATCGAATTGCGGGGCGCATCGTTCCTTTGGATTCACGATCTATCGGCGCCCGACACGCTGTTTCACGTGGCGGGATTTCCGATCAATTTGTTGCCGTTGCTTATGACCGCCGCGTCCATCTGGCAGATGAAGATCACGCCGCAGACCGGCGATCAGCAACAGCAAAAAATGATGATGTTCATGCCGTTGCTGATGTTGTTCTTCTTCTACAGCACTTCGTCGGGCTTGGTTTTGTACTGGACGGTCCAGCAATTTTTGTCGATTGCCCAGCAATGGTGGAGCATGCGCCAACCCGAAGCCGCGACCTTGGCCGGGCCGGCAGCTTCCACTGGAAAAAGAAAATGAATTTTGGTAGAGTAATCCAACACTTGGCATTAACAGGCGTCGTAGCTCGCCCCACGTAGCGGCGGGCCGAACGCCCAACAATAGGAGCCTGAAATATGGAAACTGAGTCCGCAGCCGCACCGGCGCCTTCCACCCCGCTGCCGGATTCGCGGGAAATCCTCCAGAAAATGCTCGATGGCCTCGGGCTGCATACCAAAGTCGAACAATTCACCATGGACGGTTCGACCTTGCTGCATATCGCCACGGCCGAACCGGGCCGACTGATCGGCAAACACGGCCAGACACTCAGCCAACTGCAGTTCCTCCTCAATCGCATCATTCAGCGAATGAATCCTGAAGCACCGCGCGTGACCGTCGATTGCGAACGCTACCGAGAACGCCAGCGTGACGACATCTTGAAAAAGGTTGTCGAAGCTGCCGATAAAGTTCGCCGTTGGGGTGACCCCGTGAAGATCGGACCGTTCAGCGCATTCGACCGTCGCGTCATTCATCTGCATATGGAGAAGGATCGCGAGTTGGAAGCCATTAGCGAAGGCGACGGCGATGAAGCCGGCATGAAAAGAATGGTCATCCGCGTCCGCGAAACGCCGGCGGGTTAACTGAATTCGTCGGATTTATCGGGTCAACCGCCCTCCGTGAATGGGCAAGAAAAGAGCGAACTTGCCGGCGGTGCGGGACGCAGAACACGCGTCCGCTTCATCGTCTTCTTGCTGACGTTTACCGCCGTGGTCATCAATTACATGGACCGGGCGAACTTCAACGTCTCCGCCCCGCTGATCGAAAAACATTTCGGGTTTAACATCGCGCAGATCGGCCGCATCTCGTTCATCTGGGGGCTGGCCTACGCCCTGTGCAATTTTCCCGGCGGATGGTTCGCTGACAAGCTGGGGATTCGCAAGGCGGCTTCGTTTGCGCTGGGGTGGTGGTCGATTTTCACGATTCTTAGCGCGCTGGCCTACAGCATGTTCTCGTGGTGCATCATTCGCGGTTTGATGGGGGCGGGCGAGGCGCCGATCTGGCCGATCAACGCCAAAGCGACGAGCACGTGGTCCGCACCTTCGGAGCGCGCGCGGGCCTACACCATGGCCGGCTCGGGACAGTTCATCGGCTCAATCGTCGGGGTCTTTGTCTCCGGCTGGATTGTCCACTGGTTGGGATGGCAATGGACGTTCATCATCTTCGGCGCGCTGGGGTTGATATGGGTTCCGATCTGGTGGGCCTTGATTCGCGACACGCCGCAGTCTCATCCGTGGGTCAACGATCGCGAGTTGCGTTACATCCAGAACGTGGCCGGTGCCGTGCCTCGCCACAAGCAGGAAGAGCACCTGAGTCGCGAGGAGATGAAGAAGGCATGGAAAGTCATGCTGACGCGAAACGGTCTCGGCGTCTTTCTCACCTTCCTGACTTTCGGCTACATACTGTTCACTTTTCTCAACTGGCTCCCGATTTACATGCATGACACGTTCCACCTCTCGATCGTCAAGAGCGCGTCGTGGACGAGCGTGTCGTATCTGGCGGGTTTCGTCGGCTTTCTGGTGTCCGGCCCGATCAACGACTGGCTGGTGGCGAAATACGGATACGCGAAAGGACGCAAGCTGGGGGCCGGGGTGCCCATGGGTCTGATGATCATCATGATGCTGCTGGCGCTGGAAACGTCGAGGCTGAATCTCGTGGCGCCGAGCGCGCTGCTGATCGGGCTATCGCTGCTGGTGATGAACGCCAGCGTAGGGGCGTGGGGAGTCAACGCGGTGGACCTGGCGCCGACGCCGAAGAGCTCGGCCTTCGTCTATGGCATCTACAACGGCGTGCTCAATCTGATGGGAGCCTACAGCTCGATCCTCGTGACGGTCATTGCCAATAAATTCGGCTTCATCTGGGCGTTTTCGAGCGCGCTGGTGTTCATGGTGATCTTCCTCGTCGGACTCATCGTCGTCATCGACAAGCACGGGATTGCGCCCGCGCCCGTGCTCGAAGAAGCCGTCGAAATGGGGTGACCGGACATTTATGAGTTATGAGGCGTGCCCCGTTTTCCTCTGTATAAAGCTTCTTTTGACAAATGCCTTTACACTTTTGCCAAGTCGGTTCAGCCTCTTGAGCATGTTTGAGAGGCTTCGGCCGCCGTGTTCTTTTTTTAGGAAGCTCTGATGTCCAAGAATATCGAATAGCCCAACGATGCGCGTCTTGGCTTTAGTTGAACGCATGTGGCGAGACTAAAAAAAGGTTCGATGGACAATTCGTCGGGCTGCCGAAAAGGGCTGAAAACAGATTTGGTTAGTGTTAGTCTGTGCGCCTATGAATCAGCCGTACATACCGCCACGATTCGAGCTGAAAGCTTTTAATTGTCCTCACTGCCACGCTTACGCAATACAATATTGGCATGGCCTTGAACGAGTTGGGGGCGAATTCGAGTCTGGGCTATTGTCGTGCTGTTGCGAACACTGTGACAGAATTTCGATTTGGTTCGAAGAGAGAATGATTTATCCTAATGACTCCGGCATCGTGCCGCCAAATCCTGACTTGTCCGAAGAAATCAAAGCCGACTACAACGAAGCCGCTGGAATCGTGAACCGATCTCCCCGGGGAGCGATGGCGCTGTTGAGGCTGTGTGTGCAGAAGCTTTGTCGTCAACTAGGGCAACCAGGAGATAACCTTAACGAAGACATTCGCAATCTCGTTGGGCAGGGACTAAACCGAAGAATCCAGCAGGCCTTGGACTCAGTTCGGGTAATTGGCAATAATGCAGTGCATCCGGGGGAACTGGACGTCAGTGACAATCGGGAGATTGCAGTAGAACTTTTCAAACTCATAAATCTCATTGCAGACAAAATGATCACCGAACCGAGAATGGCTGAGGAGATTTATAACAGCCTTCCTCAATCGGCAAGGGATGGCATTAGCAGACGGGATGGTGCAACGCCAAGTTGAGCACAGATGAATTTCGTGGAATTTGTGGGAGTCGTTGCCAAGGAATGACCACGGGGACGGATGCAAAGCGCCAAGGAATCCATCTGAATGCCGTCGGAGCGGAGCCGTTGTGCGGCTCCATTTGACCATTTCCGATGACAATCTCCTGCCCGCATTTGCAACAGAACGTGACTTGTCCCGCTCCGAGCGGAACGCAAAGCGTGAAACTGCTAAACGAAAATCTGTGACGAGTGGAGAGTCGGCCCCGCTGACCGCCGACTATTTAAGATGCGCGACAACTGGGGCGATTTCTTTTGCCATGTGGTCAACGACCGCGGGAATGTTTGTCTCTTGCAGCTTCATGGCCGCCTCGTATGCCTTCATAAAATCGAGCACTGCGTCCTTATCGCCGCGTAACAAGCGTTCCCTCGCGAAATGAACTTTCGCCAAGGTTACCAAGTTATCATTACCAACCTGTCTCGCCAATTCGATGGCTGCCTCATAATATCGTCTTCCTTCGAAATCATTGCCCGTTCGGAAGTACGCCATCCCGGTGGTGGCGGCAAGGCAAACAGTATCTTCTTTGGTAGCGAGATTCATTCTCGCCTTGTTCAGTTCTTGGAATGCGTCATGAGGCTTCGCGTCCATTCGCGGTTAGCCGTGGTTCGTGTGACCAGCCAATAACTCGACGGCGCGCGGGATGGCGTCAGCGACGAACTCGAGACATTCGACCGCGCCTTTGGGGCTGCCGGGCAAACAAATGACGAGCGATTGCCCGATGACCGCCGCCATGCTGCGGGAAAGAATGCCGTTGGGGAAACGCTCGAAGCTCTTGGCGCGCATCACCTCGCCGAAGCCGGGAAGCTCTTTTGTCGAAATAGCCCGAATCGCTTCGGGCGTCACATCGCGCTCGGCGATGCCTGTCCCACCGGTAAGCAATACGACGTTGCACCCGCCGGAGAATTTGATGGTACATGGGGTCATCTCTGTAAACTGTCCTCCTCTTTCAGGTGTTTGAGTTTGCCGCCAACAGACGGTCCGTTGGCGTTTTTTGTTCGAGCCGCCGCACCACATACGCGAACCCACTGCCGTCCCGATTTCCATAGATTCGCCAACTCCGGTTGCCGGCGGCCACTCAACCGCACGGGCCCAGATCTTAACCTGATCCTGCTTCCATCGATAACAACTTCTCCCGTTCGCGTTGCGCTCGCGGTGATCTCTGCGCCGATTCCTCGACGCGTTCGATCGTCGCGACCTGCACATAGAGGAGGATGGCGAGTCGGAGGCCATCAGCGAAGGCGATGGCGACGAAGCCGGGATGAAAAAATGGTCATCCGCGTCCGCGAAACACCGGCCGGGTAATTCCATTGCCGGACAAAAGGCTTACCCCCCGAAGTCGAGGCGAGCGCAACTGGCGTCTGGGGATGGGGGACTTGTTACTGCCGGGCACAGGGCTTCATATTTCCTCACCGTTGGTGTATCACTGCGTCGCCATGAGCGATCAGTGGATTTTGGTGGACGGGTACAGTGCGATGCACTCGTGGAAACGGTTCGCCACGCGCAAGGCGCAGGCCATGACTCTGCAGCAGCGGCGTGAGGAGTTGGTGAAAGTATTGCGCCAATTCGCCGACCATAGTGGACGACGCGTGACGGTAGTATTTGATGGCTACGCGGCCAAACACAAGCCGGAGGTGGTCGAGCCCTCGCCTGGAGTCGAAGTGATCTTTTCGGAACGCGGTAAGACGGCTGACGATACGATCGAACGGATGGTCGCCGAGGCAGAGAACGGGCGGCGGATTCAAGTGGTCACCTCGGATAACGTGGAACGGCGCACGGTGGAAGCCATGGGAGCCGAGAGTATTTCTGCCGAGCTTTTTGAGGCTGAGGTGGAATCGGCCTTGCGCGACCTGGCCGGAGCAGTACGGCACCATAGTCGGCGACGAGCGACGGGGACCATACGGGAACATTGGGCTCGAAAAACGGATCGCACACGGGGTGGTTGACACGACAGCCCCAGTTAGGCTAGTCTGGGCTCACTTTCTGAAGAACCCTCGTACGGAGGAACGCGCGATATGAACAAACTAGGTAAGATTGCACCAATCATTATCATTGTTGCCTGTCTGGGCTCGCTGTATTTGGCCTTTTCGCTGGGAAGCACGAAAAAGAAGCTCGAGGCCGATAACGCGCAACTTACCGGTGATCTCAATAGCACGCGTACGCAGTTAACGCAGGCCAAGACGCAACTTCAGAAAGATGCCGCGTTGCTGGCGCAGGCCAAGACCGACCTCGATAAAGCCAATACTGACCTGGCATCCACGAAGGATGCGCTGGCCAAGAAGAGCGAAGAAGCCGACGCGCTCCAAGCCAAGAACAACCAAATCGAAGCAGAGTTGGCCACCAATAAGGCCGAGCTGGCCACCGCCCAAGAGACCATTAACACCGTCAAAGACATTTTTCAGATCAAGGATATCAGTGATCTTGCCAAGGTGCGTGAAAAACTGACGGCCCAAGTCGATGAGAGCAAAATGCTCGGCGAACAGCTTGCCTCCATGCGCGAAGAAAACATCGCGCTAAAGAAACAGGTTGAGGATCTGACAACCACGCCGCCGGGAGTGCGCGGGCGCGTTTCCGTCGTGGAGAACAATTGGGGGTTCGTCGTTCTCGATATCGGTGATGCCCAACATGTGCGGAGAAACTCGGAATTCGTGATTTACCGCGATAGCAAGCTCGTTGGGAAAGTGCAGATTACATCCGTGGCGGCCAATACCTGCGTGGCCCAAATTCTTTCCGGCTATCCAGGCGTTCCGCGACCCGGCGATCTGGCCATACACTAAACCGGCAAGACGTTTCAGGTTGTTTATCCGATGCGTGCCTTTTTCTTCATGATCGTCCTGATGGGTGCTCTGGCGACATTCGTATCGGGTTGTGCCACCACCAAGGAAGGCGACGATGTTAGCTCCATTCCGTGGAATCGTCCGCAAAACTGGGAAGGCCAGGGTGCTTTGGGCGGATTCCGCCCGCCGGGATCTCCGGGATATTAGGGGCTTTTCTTTCAGCACGCCGCACTGAAAAACCCGCCGGTGGCCGCATTCTGCGTCAGATGAAGCTTGACTAAGGCGCTCAATTGTTTTAACTATCTGGTTAGTTAATCCATGAGCAGGGTCCAATCTACGAGTCACCACCACCGCGCCGGCCGCGTCGCATCCCGCTCGACCATTCTGGCGGCTGCCGAACGCGTGTTCGCCCGGTCCGGCCTCGCCGGGGCGCGCACCGACGCCATCGCCGCGGAGGCGGGCGTCAATAAGGCGTTGCTCTATTATTACTTCAAGAGCAAACAGGACCTGTACGAAGCCGTTTTGGTCGACCAATTCCAGGAGTTCAACCGGCAGGCGTTGGAGGTGCTCAACTCGCCCGAAGCCGCCCGCGTGGTTCTGTTCCGCTACGTCAATCTACACTTCGATTTCATCAGCGCCCGACATCGACACGCCTCGTTGTTCCAGCAGTTGATGATGACCGGCGGCAAACCCTTGGAGCGGCTCGTTCGCAAATACTTCGTCCCGCGCAGTCAGGCATTTGGGAAGTTGCTGGAGCGCGGCATGCGCAACGGTGAGTTTCGGCGGGCCGACGGCTTTCACACCGCAGTTTCCATCGTCGGGCTGATCGTGTTTTATTTTTCCGCTTCCCAGGTCCTGCAATTGTTCGGGCATGCGGATGCCTACAGCCCGGTCAACCTGCAACGTCGCAAACAGGAAGTCCTCGATTTTATCCGTTATGCCCTGTTTGCGAATCCCAACGCTCCCCTGCCATGAAACGCACGCTCCGCATATTGCTGCTCTTGCTCCTGCTCGCTGCCGGCGTCATTGCTTACCTGCTGACGCGGCGACCGCACGCGATTCGACTGACCGGGATCGTGGATACGGACGAAGTGATCGTCAGTTCGGAAATCCAAGGGCGCCTGCAGAAAGTATTCGTGCGGGAGGGCGACACCGTCACCAACGGCGAACTATTGGCAGAAATTCAGCCGCAACAATGGCAGGCGGACCTGGCGTTCTATGAGAAGACTGAAGCCCAAACGGCTGCGCAGTTGGCCCAAGCCCAGGCCGATCTCGAAAACGCGCGTCTTAACTTCGAGCGGATGACGCGGCTGTATTCGAATCAGGTCGAATCTGCGGAGGCGTACGACCAGGCGCGCACGGGATACAACGCCGCGCAAGCACATGTGGAATCGATCAATCGGCTGGTCCAAGCCACCCGGGCCCAAGTCGAGAAGGCCAGAGTGCAATTAGGTTACGCCACCATTCGCGCCCCGATTGCGGGCATTGTCGATACCCGGGTCGCGCTCACGGGCGAAGTGGTCAATCCGGGCCAGGCCGTTGTAACCCTGATCAATCCGGACGACCTCTGGGTGCGCGCCGACGTGGAGGAAAGTTACATCGACCGAATTCATCTCGGCGACAAGTTGCTCGTGACATTGCCCTCGGGAGCGAAGCGGGAAGGCACGGTTTTTTATCGCAGCGTGGACGCAGATTATGCCACGCAACGCGACGTGAGCCGAACCAAACGCGACATCAAGACGTTTCAAATCCGGCTGCGCTGCGATAACCGAGACCGCAGTCTCGCCGTCGGCATGACCGCTTATGTGACGTTGCCTCTGTCTCAACGGTGAACTCCCATGTTCGACGTGGAAGTGGATAATCTGACCAAACGCTTCGGCGACTTCTGCGCCGTAGACGAGCTAGTTTTTCGCGTCAACCACGGCGAAGTTTTCGGCCTGCTGGGACCCAATGGCGCTGGGAAATCCACCTTGATCCGTATGTTGACGACGTTGCTGCTGCCAACTTCGGGCACGGCACGCGTCAACGGCTTCGATGTGGTCACGGCGGCCAACGATGTGCGTCAATCCATCGGTGTGATCCCGCAAGCGATGACCTCCGACCTCGATTTGAGCGCCGTGGAGAACATGAACATTTTCGCCAAGCTCTATGGCATTTCCGGCGAGAAGCGGCGCCGCACCGTGCGCGAGTTGCTCGCCGCCGTGGATCTGCAGCAATGGGCGGACAAGCCCGTGAAGATGTTTTCGGGCGGTATGCGGCGCCGGTTGGAAATCGCCCGCGGTCTGGTGCATGAACCGCGCACGTTCTTCCTCGACGAGCCGACCACCGGTCTGGATCCCGTGTCGCGCGTCGCCGTTTGGGAGATGCTGACCCGATTGAAAAGCGAACGCGACCTGACCATTCTCCTGACAACGCATTATATGGACGAGGCCGACAAACTGTGCGACCGGATTGCCATTGTCGATCACGGCAAACTGGTGGCGTTGGATTCGCCGTTGAAACTGAAGGCCTCCATTCCCGGCAAGAATGTTCTGGAAGTGAGTTTTTCTACCGTGCCGCCCGACTGGACGGATCTTTTGAAATCGTTGCCAGAAGTGGCGGAAGTGCAAGGAGAAGGCCAGGTGTTTCGGCTTTCTTCCGACAACGGACCTCGCACCACTGTCGAGCTTATGGAAGCTGCGCGCCAAGCCGGCATCGCGGTGACTTCGCTTTCCGTGCAAAGCACAACGCTGGACGATGTATTCGTGCATTACACTGGTCATCAACTACGCGACGCATTGCAGGCGCCCCCTCCGTCCAGCAGCCCCTTCATTCCCCAACGATAACCAACAAAAACTTCCATGCACCGCATCCTGGCCATCATCGAACGCGACCTGCGACGCTTCCGCCGTAGCCCCACACTCATCGTCGTCTCCATGGTTTTGCCGCTCGTGCAACTTGTGGTGCTGGGTTACGCGTTCGGCGGCAAGGTCAAAAATCTGAAAATCGGCGTGGTGGACCACGACCACGGTGTGCCAGCCGTACAATTGAAAGAGATGTTCGAGGCGGTAGCGGCCAATGCCCGGACCTTCGTCACCACGCCGTATACGGACCAAGCCGCCGCCTTGCACGACCTGCGCAACGGCAATATCAACGGCGTGTTGACCATCCCGCCCCAGTTCTCCCGTGACGTACGCTACGGTGCCGACCCCCGGGTCGCGTTGGTGGAAGACAACACGGACCAGTTTTCGTCGTCGGCATTGCAGGAGAGCCTGACTGAACTGCTTGCCGAATATCAGCGGCCAAATCTCCCGTCCCGTCAAACCGCCGTCGCCACGCTCGACGTGGTCGAATTGTACCCGTACGTGCCCTACATCCAATATTTGTTGGCGGGCACCATTGTGCTGGCGATCTTTGTCTCGGCGATGATCGGCGGCGGAATCATCTTCATCGACGACAAAGCCCGCGGATTACACGAAGGCTATCTGGTGACACCGATTCGGAAGTACGAATTGATTATGGGCTTCAACCTCGCCGGCGTGGCCAAAGCCGTCCTCGCCGGGACGGTGTTGGTCGTCTTCGGCTCGCTCATTGCCGGTATTCCCGATCCGCTCAATCTCGCCCGGCTGGTGCGGATGCTGGTGCTGGTAATCGCCAGCGCCTTGGCGCTGATCAGCATGATGTTTCTCCTGATGGTGCGGGTCAGTGACCCGCTGGTGCCGCGCGCGATTTTCGGCGTGCTCAACACGCTGCTGTTTTTCCCGAGCGGCGCCGTCTACCCGGTCCAAGCGTTTCCGAAGTGGATGAAGATGATCACCATCGTTGATCCGTTCACCTACGCCGTGCACGGCTTCAAGGAGCTGGCGCTGAAAAATACCGGCCTGTTGGCAATTGTGCCGGATTTGGCATTCCTGCTCATCTTCGCCGCCTTGGCGATGGGAGCCGCCACAGCCTTATTTCGACGCACGCTTTAAGCGCGGTCGATACCCCCCCCCCACACACAATCCACGACAGAATCTCAGAGTGCAGTACCAAATCTGATTCCGTGTAGCCGCACCCTTTATGGGTGCGTTTCCCCGCGCAGGCTAAAGCCTGCGACTACAGTTCTGCTATCAGTTCTTAGGACGTTTCAAGGCAGCGTACTCAGCGTTTCACCTGCAACGTGGAGGTCACTTCGCGCACACCGTCGGTTTCGAGCGCGATCAGCATGGCTTTGCCAATTTGGTGAGCGGATTTGACGTTGCCGGCAAGGGTCACTCGTCCGTCCGTTGTGTTCACCGAAATGCCAAACACGGATAATTCACGGTCCATTGCATATTTGGCTTTGATTTTGCCAGTGATCGCCGCGTCGGCCGACGCGCTGGCGACGGCGGACCCGACCTCACGCACCGAACGCCGCAGGACTTTGCCGGAATGGGCCAACTCGGCCTTGATATCGTCGCTGCCCAAGTGCCAGGCGGCGAGCTGGGCATCCACAGTGTCCCACGCGTGTGTCACGCGAGGATCTTTTCGCGCGACGAAAAAGTACCAGCCGGTTCCTGCCGTCAAAAATGCGCCCACCAACAATCCGATAAAAAAATCTTTCATAGGTTCCCCATGCGGCATTTTACCGCGGGACGCACGCGGTGACAACGAAATGAAAAAAGCATTGCCTTGTGGCTCGGCGCTCGCCATAAGAAGCCCCCATGCCTCGCTACATCAGCCAACACACGGTTGCCTGCCTGACGCGGCAAGCTTTGCAGACACTCATGGCGGAATTGAAACGGGACGAAACCATCAAGACTATTCGTTGCGTCTCGGATTCCCTCGAAGGCAAATTGCTCTGTGAATTCGAAGCCGCCGACAAAGAATCGGTCGTCGCTTTCCTGAACGCTCACAACATGCGCCCGCAATGGATTATGCGCGTAGAGAACGAGTGGTGACCCGATCAACCTCGGGCTATCTTGGGCGGATACAACATGCTGATGATGAAACGCCCGATTTTTCAGCGGGTCGGGTGGCGGGAGCAGATCCGGTCGTGACCTAATTTGAATCCGAATGCGTACCCGACTCAAACATTTGGCGGACGCTTGAAGGAGCACAATTGCGTATCAGTAGAGGGATCACCACCAAGACCATTACCCACAAAAGCAATTGAAACCACTGCCTGCCTTTCGGCCTCTCCAAAACGAATGAGCGTCGTTTAGACATTGTTTGTAGACCTACTTCTGCGCCTTGCTAGCTGTATCTACGGGATCTGTTGCATTGTTTGCGCCAGATAAGCATGGCGCATTACGCATTCTCCCTGACTCGAATTGTAGAACTTTGATAGGATGGAGCAAGTCGTAAATGCTGCTTATCCTCTTATTTATTAGCGGGTTACTACATCCGGACGAAAGTCGGCGGATTATTCTAGAGAGCCATCCACCGGCTTCGTCAGCGGCAAGCCCAACTATTGGTTAGGTCGCACAAACTGTGGAGTCTGGGGCGTGTCTACCGGACTTCTGTAAGGAGGAAGGTGCCAAGCCAAGCTATGACGTTCACAATCCAGCATGCTGCAATCCAGTCGTTGCGTCTTGGACGGCTGAACGTACCGATGCAAAGAGAGACGAGTCCCACGATGAGAAATACGGTCAAGTCGTTGATGGGGTCGACAAGGGCTTGAGTACGGTCAAGTTTAGGCGAAACGAGGGCAAACGCAGTCATTGCGTATCCGAGGACAGGACAGGTCACAGAGACAATGAGCCAGAGCGAAGGTCGAGGCGGGCGTTTTGCGTCGCTCTCCATAGAGACTCGAATTGTAAAACTTTGGGATGGCGGAGCAAGGGTAAACCGTCCGGGCGATATTCGGCGGATTATTCTAATGATGGTCGCCACCCGCTAATTGCTCAAAAACTGAATTGGTCCGGCGACATCGTATCTCCACATCGTTACGTCATCAGCGAGCCTGTGTTCTTCCATGAGCTTTCGTTGATTTATGGGAAAGAAGGTCTGGACACTTCTCTAATGTGGGATGCTCCTGTCTTCGTGCCGTGCAGGTATTCTGTGGTCATCGTCGGCACCGTACTGAACGGGCGAGAAACATTCGAACAGCAAGAGTTTCGTCTGCCGTTTGCTGTTTACCTTGTCGCTTTTGGCATTTGTTATGTTCTCATTCGGTGTCTTCAGGACTGGATATTTACCCGACGTCATGCGAAACCTTCATGAATTTACGACGCCCTGCGATGCGACGCAGATTTACGAAATACAGGAGGCTTGCGCTGTCGGGCGATATTCGGCGGACCATGCTGAAGTGGAGACCGGCAGAAAACGAAGCTGTAAATCTAAGTTGTGATCCTAATAATCCGGGTACTCGCAGTCGAGCAGTTTGTCGCGGAAACGCACGTAGGCTTCCATCGAGTCGCGGATGACCTTGTGCGCGTCAATCCGTCCCCGGAAATCTTCCACCACCGGCGTCTTGGTTTTTTCCAGTTCCTTGTAGATCTCGAAGAAATGCCGCATCTCGCGCAGCACATGCGGCGGCAATTGAGAGATGTCGTTGTAACTTTCGAACATCGGGTCGTTGACGTGAATGGCAATGATTTTGATGTCTTCCAAATCCTGGTCGATCATCCGCAGCATGCCCACCGGCCGCGCTTTCATCACGCAACCGGGAATGACGGGTTCCTGCGATAGAACCAAAATATCCAGCGGATCGTGGTCCCGACAATAGGTCTGGGGGATAAATCCGTAATTGCTCGGATAATGGACCGCGCTATGCAGTGTGCGGCTGATGTGAAGAATCCCATTTCCTTTGTCCAATTCGTACTTGATCTTCGAGCGCATTGGGCACTCGATAAACGCGTTGCATTCCTCCGGCGCCTTGTCGCCCGGCGTCAACACATGAAACGGGTTAAACCAAGCGGGCCGCAATGAGGTACCGGTCGGGATAATGGGTTTGAATCTCGGTCTTCTCTTCGCCATAACCACGTCGTTTCTAATGGACGGTGAAGCCGTGTGCAACGCCAAACTTAGCGCTGCGTTAACGGTGGTTGTACCTCAGTCTGCCAACCGCCCCCCAGCGCCTTATACAGTGCGACGAGGCTGATGCTGACAGCGCCCTGGCTGTTGGCGAGTTGATCTTCGGTTTGATAGAGCGAGCGCTCCGCATCCAGAACGTTGAGGAAATCAATCAGGCCACTTCGATATCTTTCATTGGCCAGGTCGAGCGAATGACGGTTGGCAGTAACCGCGTCGCTCAGGGCCCGGTAATGCGCTTGCTCGTTGGAGTAGGCCACCAAGGCATTTTCGACGTCCTCCAGTGCCAGCAACACCGTTTTCTCATAGGCCGCCAGCGACTGATCGGCCTGGGCGCTGGCCGCCTTGATCTGGCTGCGGACCCGCCCGTAATCCAAAATCCGCCACGTGACCGACGGACCCGCCGACCAGTATTTGCTCCCGCCGGAAAACCAATCCGCGGCCGAGAAACTTTGGAAGCCGCCCACCCCAGTAAGGGAGAACTTGGGGAACAATTCGGCGGTTTGAACACCGATGTTGGCAGTAGCTGCGGCCAGTTGGCGTTCGGCGCGACGCACATCGGGTCGGCGCCGCAGCAAGTCGGATGGCAACCCGACCGGGACCTGGGGTGGCGGAGCGGGGACCGGCTGTGGCTCGGAAAGTTCTCCAGAGAGCGCATCGGGCTGTAAGCCTGTCAGCACGCCAAGCCGGTGAATGGATTGCTTGAGAGCCGTTTCGATGGCGGGAACTTGTGACTTGGTCGTGGCCAACAACGCCTCGGCCTGCCTGACATCGAGTTCGCTGCTGAGTCCGGACTTGAACCGCGCGCGGGCGATATCCGCCGCATCCTGTTGGGCGGCGATGTTTTTGCGGGCGATGGCCAACCGCTGTTGGGAGTTGCGGACTTCGAGGTAATTGCGCGCCACCTCGGCGAGAACGCTTACGAGAACATCGCGCCGATTCTCCTCGACCGACGCAACCAGGGCGTTGGCTTCTTGAAGGGCTCGACGTTTGCCACCAAACAAGTCGATCTCCCAACTGGCGTCGAAATGGGCATCGTACAAGTCGGTGTGAAAAAGGTACGTGAAGTTCGTCAGGGAACCTTTGAACGGCAGGGAATTCGGAGTTTGCCTTGCGTCGGTATAACCCGCGCCGGCATTAATCGTCGGCCCCAAATCCCACAACGCTCCGCTCCGCAGTGCTCGCGCTTCGCGAAGCAATCCTTCGGCGATTCGCAAATCGTGATTAGCCACCACGGCGCGTCGGACCAACGAGTTGAGTTCGGGGTCGTTGAACGTTTTCCACCAATCGACCACCTGTACGGCAGCGTTCGTCGCGCCGCCGACTTGGGCCTCGCTCCAGTGGGCGGGCACTTGGACTTTGGGCGGATGATAGTCTGGTCCGACCGCGCAACTGGCGCTCAATCCGGCAACCAACAGCAAAAGAACCAAACCCCTGTTATTCATGACGATCCTTTTTTCTTATTGATTGCATTCATGAGACTCACAATCGCATCCGTCGTGATGTCTTCTCCCAAGGCTGTATTGAGCATCGCATCGTAAAGCGGCCGATGCGGCCAGTCCTTGCCGAAGTAATGTTTCACAAAAGCGACCCGTTGCTGGTCGACGGTGTCCACGATTTCACTGGCTTCGGCCTCGTTCTTGCAAAGAGCCAGTGCGCGGCGGATTTTTAACTCGCGCGGGGCAAACAGAAAGACCACCAGCGTATCGGAACGGTCACGCAGGAAGTACGGGGCGCCGCGGCCGACGATCACGCAATTTCCAGCGGCGGCCGCGTCTCCAATAATTCGTTGCATGAACTGCATCATCTGGTCGGCGTCGAAGGTCTCAAGCCCGGTGACGGGCAGACTTCTCTCGTAGCTGCCGCGCCAAAAAACCTTTGCCAGCCGGTAAAACAGCGGGTCGAGCCGTTCTTCGCAATGTTTGACGGCAGCTTCCGACACTTTGGCCAGTCGCGCGATCTCCCCCGTTAACTGCTGATCGAGCAACCGCCAGCCCAGCCGCTGGGCCAGTTTCTCGGCGATGACGCTGGCGCCGGTGCCAAATTCTCTTTCAATAACGATGATTTTGATCATGTTAGTGCCCCACCACAGCTTGTCCTGGCTTCGATTTTTTCATGAGAAACGTCAGCGGTATCAGCGCGAGACAAATCACTCCCAATACGTGAAAGTTGTCGATGTACGCCAGCAAGTTGGCTTGCTGCGTCACCATCCTCGACATCACCGCGTACCCCTGCTGCGTGGCCGTCCACGCGCCACTGCCGGCGGCCGCAAAGTTCTGCGCCAGTGCCCTCACGGTTCCCAAGAAGTGCCAGTTGTAGTTGCTGAGATGACTGACCAATACCGTCTGATGAAATTGGGTACGGCGCGCCAGCAGCGTGGTCACGAAAGAGATTCCCACGCTGCCCCCGATATTGCGCGAAAGATTGATCAAACCGGAGGCCGCGTTATTCTTCTCGCGCGGCAGAAAGGCGTAAGCGGCCGTGTTGATCGGTACGAAGATGAATCCCAGACCGCTGGCCTGGAGGACACGCGCCCACATCATCGTTTGAAAATCGACCTGCAGGTTGAACCGCACCATGCTGAACAGGCCCACGGCTACGAGAAAGAAACCCAGGACAATGACTTTACGCGCGTCGTAGTGCGTGACCAGAATACCGGCGACCGGCATCAACATCATGACGCCGATCCCGCCCGGCGAGATGAGTTTCCCCGATTGTTCAGCGGTGTAGCCCATCAGTTCCTGGGCATATTGCGGCAGCAGAAGCGTACTGGAGTACAGCACGAACCCCACGATGAACAGCATCACGTTCCCCATGAGAAAGGTGCGATCTTTGAACAATCGCAGGTCCACCACCGGTTCTTTGATTCGCAATTCCCAAATGACCGCCAAGATCAGCGCTGCAACAAAAATGACGGTGAATACGCGAATATACGGGGTCTCAAACCAATCTTCGCGCTGCCCCTTATCGAGCACAACCTGGAGCAGGCCAAGTCCCAAGGCGATCAGCCCGAACCCGATGTAGTCGATTTTGACGCCGGCCCGTTTCCGGTTCTTCAGGTACGGCGGGTCGGAGATCAATCGTGATGTCAGGATGAGCGACAGGATTCCCACGGGGATGTTGACGAAAAAAATCCAGCGCCACGTGAAATTGTCCGTAATCCATCCTCCCAGCGTTGGCCCGAGGGCCGGTGCCACCACGACGGCCATGCCGTAGACGGCGAATGCCATCCCGCGTTTGGCCGGCGGGAATGTGTCTGCCAGAATCGCCTGCTCGCTCGGCTGCAGACCGCCACCGCCCGCTCCCTGCAGTACGCGGAAAAAGACGAGCCAGCCCAGGCTCGGTGCGAATCCAGATAACAACGAACTGATCGTGAAGAGCCCCACGCAACTCATGTAAAACCGTTTGCGACCGAACCTTTCCGACAGCCAGCCGCTCAACGGCAACACCACGGCGTTCGACACCAGATACGAAGTCAATACCCAGGTGCTTTCGTCCACGCCCGCCGACAAGTTCCCCGCAATGTGCGGCAGCGAAACGTTGGCGACACTGGTGTCCAGCACCTCCATAAACGTCGCCATCGTCACCACCAGCGCAATCACCCATGGGTTATGCGGTTGCTGCCAGAGCGCTTCGTCGTGGCGCGCTGTCGAGGCGTCGGTCATTGCACCTTCACTTTCGGCACTACCGACGCGCCAAGGGGCAGGGGGAATTTCGGGTCTTCACCTTCGTCGAAGACGATCTTCACAGGAACCCGCTGCACGACCTTGACGTAATTGCCCACGGCGTTCTCAGGTGGCAGAAGACTGAAATGCGCTCCGGTACCGGCCTGGATGCTATCCACGTGCCCCTTGAAGTCCTTCTGCGGAAACGCGTCCACTCGGATCTCCACGGGCTGACCGGGTTTCATGAGGCTGAGTTGCGTCTCCTTGAAATTGGCGGTGACCCAAGGGTTCGGCTCCACCACTGCCAGCAAGGCCTGGCCGACCTGCACGTACTCCCCTTCTTCGACGACGCGACGGGTCACCCAGCCATCTTCGGGCGCATCGATTTCGGCATACGAGCGATTCAGTTCGGCCTGTTGCACATCCGCTTCCGCTCGTTGCACGTCGGCTTCCGCAGTCGCAATTAATGCCCGGCTCAACCCAACCTGCGCCTCCGCTGCGTCGGCCTTTTTGCGCGCAACCTCCAAGGACGCCGCGGTAGACTGGCCGGCAGCAACCGCGGCATCGACCTGCTCGCGCGAAACGGCGCGTTTTTCGACAGATTGATAGCGTGCTAAATCTGCCTGGGCGCGCTCCGCCTCGGCCTGCGCGGCGGCAACAGCCGCCCGGTCTTGCTCGGCGGTGGCTTGCGTGACTGCCAACTGGCTGTTGGCTTGCGCGACCCGGCTCCGGGCCGCGGCGAGACCGGCCCGGGCAGCGGCCAGACGTGCGTCGAAATCGCGCGGGTCGATCTTTACCAGTGGGTCGCCCTTCTTCACGACCTGGTTGTCCCTGATGAACACCTGCAATACGTGGCCCGCCACCTGCGGGCTGACCTGGATGGCGTGCCCATCGATGAACGCGTCATCCGTCGTCTCGTAGGGCCTCACCTCGAAGAAATAATAAAGTCCCAGCGCGACGAGCAGCAACGGCACCGCCACGATCGCGATCCAAAAAAATCGCTGGCGCCGGCCGCCGTTGGCCCGGCGGATGTCTGGAACCGTGGTCGACGCCGGGCCGGACGTAGTTGTAGCAGACGCTTGATTCTCAGTATTCATAGTCCAGAATTCCTTTACCGTTTCATTGCCGCCTTAACCGCTGCAGCGCGGCCAGTGAAAAATCGGCAATATGGTCAGCCAAGGCTTCGATCTCCTTCGGTCGAAATGTACAGCCTGGATACAATCGCGCAATCACGGGTCGCGCGTGATGATAGAAAGTCCATTGCGCGGCGATGCTCAGCGCGCACCAGCGGACTTGCTCGCGGTCGGCATGGCGCCCGAGCAGCACACGCACACACAATTCCAAGCGCTCGAAGAGCGGCTGTAATTCGTCCCTGACGAGCGCGTCCAATGCTGGCGTTGGCTCGATGACCTCCCGCCCCATCAGCTTGCCGAACCATGCTGGGCGCCCCGGATCAAACACCACGTCGAGCCGCGCGGCAACAATGGCGCGCAATTGAGAGGCCGCGTTGGCGCGGGTGACCGGTGTGGCCGGTATGGAATATTTACCGCTTGCGCAGCGCAACGCATATTTCAAAACCGCGGTGTATAGACCTTGCTTGTTACCAAAGTGGTAGTTGATCGCCGCGATGTTGGCGTGAGCGCGTTGGCAGATTTCACGCACAGTGGTCCTGTGAAAACCACGCTGAGCGAAAACTTCGCCGGCCGCTTCGAGCAGCCGCTGGCGAGTTTCGGTCGACTGGTCCGATGTGATGGAAGCAGGCACGAATTAAAACATGTGTTTAAATCATGCGTTTAAGCTCGTCAAGGGCGCTTTCGGCAAAAACACCACCAAGCGCTGGCAAACGACCGTTAGCCCTGAGCGGAGATGTAGCGTAACTGTTTCTGCCGCAACAGCCAGCGCAATTGGCCACGACCGGTGCGCAGAGGCTCTAGTTCAACATACGCCACGCCGCCCTTGCCCAACGGCAGGCCGTCCGCATTCTCCGATCCAATGAAGGCCGCGACATGTTCGGAAAGCGATGGCATGTGGCCAACCAGAAGAATCTGACTATCCGAGGTGCAGGATTTCAACGTTTTCAGCAAAGCGGCTGTTGAGACATTGTTCTTGAGTTCATCGACCAATTCGATCTCTTTGGAAAATTCCAGTTCCCTCGCGGCGATCTCGGCCGTCTGCCGAGCACGCACCAGAGGACTGCTCAAAACGTAAGAGGGCTTCACCCCCATCTTTGCCAGCGCCGCGCCCGCGACACGGGCTTCTTCTCGGCCCTCTTGCGTCAACTTGCGCTCTTCGTCGCTTGGGGCCACGTCCGAAGCCGTGGCATGACGCAATAGGTAGAGTTTCATGGTCTAGTGACTGGTGACAGGCAGCTTCTGTTTTCCAATCACCAGTCAGCAGGCTCGCATCACAAGAATTCCCTTGGATCGGTGATCTTGCCCGTAATGGCGCTCGCGGCAACCGTGTACGGCGACGCGAGAAACACTTGGGATTCGAGATGGCCCATCCGTCCCGGGAAATTGCGGTTCGTCGCGCTGATGCACTTCATCGGTTTGTTGAGTCGGCCAAACGTATCGGTTGGTCCGCCGAGGCATGCGGCGCAACTGGCGTTCTCAGTCATCTGGACGCCCGCTGCTTCCAGCACCTGCCAGACGGTCTGCCCATTCAATTTGGTCGTCTGTAATTCGCGGACAACGTCGGGTGTTGCCGGTACGCCGAACGTGTCGATCTTGACCTTGTGCCCTGTAATCACTTGCGCAAAGGCGAGGAAATCACTGGTTTTCCCTCCCGTGCATGAGCCGATGTAAGCCCGGTCCAATGTAATGTTGCCAAGTTCCTTCGCCAGCTTGCGATTGCCCGGATTTGGATGACACGCCACCGTCGGTTCCAATTTGGCGAGATCAAATTTCTTGTCGTAAACGAATTTCTGTTTGTCGTCGCCATCGCAGTAGAGCGGATCGTACTTCCCCTTCGTGCCGTTGGCCTTGGTGCGCTGGTCCACGTAGGAAAACGTCGTCTCGTCCGGCTCGAAAATGCCGTTTTTGCCACCGGCCTCAATAACCATGTTGGCGATGGTCATGCGGTCGTCCATGTGGAGCGCCTTGGCGCCGGGCCCTTGAAACTGCATCGCCCGGTAGGTCGCGCCGTCGAACCCAATCTCGCCGATGCAATGCAAGATGACGTCCTTGGCCATCACGCCTTTGGGCAATTTGCCTTCGAGCCAGAACCGCATGGTCTCTGGAACCTTGAGCAACAATTTGCCCGTGCCGAGGACAAAGCCGGCGTCCGTGTTGCCGATGCCGGTGGCAAATTCGCCAAACGCTCCGGCCATGCAGGTATGCGAATCGGTGCCGAGCAAAATCTCGCCGGGCCGCGTGTGGCCTTTGGCCGGCAACGCGGTGTGGCAAACGCCGGCAAAACTGCTACCGTACTGATGCTTGAGCTGACCCTGGGTCGCGTCGAAATGCCAGTGCCCGTTCGGATCATCAATTACGTCGTAAAAATACTTCAGGCCCTGCTCGCGAACGAAGTCGCGCAGAATGTCCACATTGCGATTCGATTTCGAGTCAGCGGTGAAAATGTAGTGGTCGGGAATGATTACAATCTTGGTGGCGTCCCATACCTTTGCGTCCTGGCCGAACTCGCGCTTGAACACGCCGATTGTTCCCGGCCCGCACACGTCGTGCGTCATCAGGATGTCCACGTTTACCCAGATGTTATCGCCGGGTCGCACCGATTTCTTGCCCGCCGCGCGGGCCATGATTTTTTCTGTCAATGTCATGAGAAAGACTCCAAGACGTGACAGGATACACGAGACGTTGATGGTGCGCAACCTCTGTGCGGCCGGCTTTCCGCAAGGTTATGGCACCAGCCGCACGCGGTAAAATCGACCGGGTAAATTAGTGGCCGCACCTGTGTCGAGGAAATTGGTCGAAGTATCACCACTGCCTGCGATGATAATGTTTGAACTGGCATTCGAGTAGTCGCTTGAAATGGCCGATGCCGCTTGCACCATGTTCGTACGACCACCCACGGTCAACCAGACGATTCGCACATCTTCGCCCTCTTGAGCAATGCTTGTGATCTGAAACGCCGAGGCACTGTTGGTCGGATCGGTGCCCGCCAAAAACTCCATTCGGTTGTTCTGGCCGTCACCATCGGGGTCCGCAGTCTCAGCCGCTTGTGAGCAGTTCGTGCAGCCGAAATGTTGCATCTGCCACGTCCGGAACGCCGCAACCCAGGGAGGCTCATTCCACACGCTGTGATAAAGTTGTTGGATTTGTGCGGCTGTCAGCGAATGGTTGTAAACGGCAATTTCGTCGAGCCGGCCGTTGAAGGGACGGCCGCCGGATGAAGGATCGTACCCCAGGCAGAGAGGGGCCTCGAATTCTTGAATCGGAAGGTTGATTATCTGTGTGGAAGCCTCCAATATTCCGTTCGTGCCCAGATAGATTGTGGAGTTTGTGGGGCACACGACCAGGGCAAAGAATGACCACTGGTTGGTAGGGACCGAAAGCCCCGTGCTTCTATTGAATGTATTGCCATCGTTGTTCCAGGTGTATCGGAGTTCGTTAAAGATGCTGCCCGGACCGAAATGCAGGCCCGCGACAGTGCTCCCGCCCCGACAGAAAACAATGCCGGCCCAACCATTCTGACTGTTGGCGGGGTTGATCCAGCCGATGATCGTGACGGCATTGGTGTTCAGGTTCAGCGCGGGCATCGTGAGGTAAGAATTTGGCAGAAGAGAATTCAGTTCCGCCGCCGTGTTGGTCGTTTCAAAGCCGGGAAAAAGTGGACTGCTGGGCCCGGCGACGCCGGAGTTGACGTTTGCATTGATGGTTCCATTGTTCAAACCAAGAACGTCAATGGCCACGGTGGCGCCATTGGTTTCATTGAGACGCCAGTAAGCGAAGGGACTCTCGTCAGTTACCGCCTGCCAATAAGGTGGCGGTGGCGAAACCGTAACCAGATTCGTAGCGACCAGCGCGACCACGCCATCGAGATTGAAAAGCCTCAAGCCCACCGAGAACGTGCCCACGTTGGAGTAGGTATGGCTGGGGTTTACTCCATTGCCGCTGCTGCCGTCGCCGAAATCCCACGAACGGTTGGTGATAGAAGCCGCTGAAGAGTTATTGCTGAAAGTCACTGTCAGAGGCGACGCACCGCTGCCGGGATTCGCCTGAATAAACCAGGAAGAAGCGGCATTCGTCGGGTCGGTGCCCGCAAGAAATTCAGTCAGGTTGCCCTGCCCGTCACCGTCCGGATCTGCATCGGCAGACGCCTGCGGGCATTCGGTGCAGTTGAAGTACTGCATCTGCCAACCAAGGTAGGCCGTCGTCGGCAGCGTCGCCCGGCCCGTAGCCTGGGGATTTGTCCCACCCCGGGCAGCCGTGGAGAATCGCAGGTGCACACTCGTTTCGCCTGCCGGCACCTGCCAAGCATCGCTTCCGTCGAACGGTGGGCTGTTTGTATCGGAATATTTCCCGTAAAACGTGCTGCCGATGGTGTTGGAAGCCAATGTAAGCGACGGGAACCAGTACAATTGCAGTTTCTGGCCGGGGACAATTCCGTTCAGATAAGTGATCGCTGTCTGATCAAACAACCGTCCTTCTCCGCAACCGCATGCGCTTAAATCCCACAG
>Ga0335081_10001043_pt1 | contig 44573 bp, 26 predicted proteins | sample Lox_Sample_35_FD_206713 | JGI IMG/M metagenome (GOLD analysis project Ga0335081, IMG submission 206713) | Soil microbial communities from Loxahatchee National Wildlife Refuge, Florida, United States - Lox_Sample_3.5 | ecosystem: Environmental > Terrestrial > Soil > Wetlands | place: USA... | reverse complement strand
TGCTACCGGCCGCGCCGGAGTGCGGATACTGTCATAAGCTGCAAACGCCAGAATCAGAATAAGTTATGTAGGTAATGACGGTTATGTAGGATTTGTTCACGTCCAGGCCGCCGTCGTCGTGTGATAGATGTTGGGGAAGACCGATGCCCGATCGTAGGGCCGCCATCGTCCAATCTGCCGGACCGAGGACTCCTTCGATCAATCGGTCCCGGAGGGCCCGGCCATTAGATGAAGATCTTCGCGAAGCGCGCGGGCACAATTTCAGTGTCCTCAGATGTTCTTGCGGCTCGGAAAGTTATTTCGTCTTCTTCACGCCCTCTACCTGAATTAGCGAAAAAGGCAGGGCAAAAACCGACATTTCGCCGTTAAGAAAATCGTTAGAAGAGTCATTTCTTCGCAGTCAGCCGCTGATGCGGCTCATTCTCGTCGATTTTGCCGGATTGCGCGGCAGCGAGAAATATAGATGGGTCGGACGTTTCAAGTCTCTCGGGATATAGTGCCTGCAGTACCTGCAGTACCAAAGAACGCGACCAACAGCGTTCGTTATCGGTCTGCTCCGGGGTGATCTTCGCGTTGGCCGCGCCAAAGAAATTACTCACGACCGACTCCGGATTTGCCCGTGTCAGGGCTGCTTGTTTCTTCATCTGCGCCGCATCTCGCCGTAGAAAAGCCAAGACATATGCGTTCTCCGGCAACCCCTCGAACTCCAGTTTGTTCGCGAAGGCCCGATCGAAGGGACATGGACAGTTGCCGAGTCCGGCGGACGTCCAGCGATTCCTCAGTGAAGCCAAGTCTCCTTCACCTCGGCAACTCCGTCTGGACGATATCTTCATTCCGTGTATCGGGCCATGGTCAGAAGAGTCTCGGCGCAAAATCCTTCAGGTCGCGGCGCCAGGTCTGCCACTCATGGTCGGTGCCCGGTGATTCGTAGAACACGTGCTGGATGTTTGCATCGAGAAGGGACTGGTGCAGTCTCCGTAGCCCGGCGCGCATTCTCTCAGGCTCATTGGTTCCGACCCCGAGCCAGAGCAAATGCACCTTCTTCGCGAAAGCGGCTGGATCAGCAAACACGCCGTTGTAGTCGGTTTTAGGATCGAGTTTGCGATCGCCCAGCACCAGCATGCCTCCGGCTCCGCTGAAGCCACCGATGTACGAGAAAAGCTCGAGGTGATTGAGCGTGATCTGGAACGTTTGCATGCCCCCCATCGAGAGGCCTGCCATAGCGCGATGGTCCCGATCCGAAAGTGTGCGGAATTTGGCATCGATGAACGGGATGAGGGACTGGGTCACATCGTCTTCAAAGGCAGCCGCCATGTCTTGCATTGCCTTCAGCATTTCCGGCGACCCAAAAGGCTTCGCGAACAGATCGACAGGCGCCTGGCCCGCACGGTGTGCATAGCCATAAGCCATCACTACAATCATTGGTTTGCAATTCTTCGCCGCAATGAGGTTGTCGAGAATGAAATTAGCTTTGCCTTGGCGGATCCAGCCAGTCTCATCTTCACCGGCGCCATGTTGCAGGTAAAGGACCGGATAGCGTGTTTTGGTCTGCGTGTCGTAGTTTGGCGGCAGATAAACCAATGCGTGCCGCCACGTCCCCGTCACCTTCGAGTTGTACCAGACCTCGCGAACCGCGCCGTGCGGCACATCTTGCACTGAATAATAGGTAGAGCCGGGCTCTGGAACTTCTACGCCACTTGCCGGCTTGCCTCCGCCGAAGAAGGCGTGCGTGTTGGGATCGCTGACTTCGGCTCCATCAATAATCAAGGTGTAATAGTGAAAGCCGGGAACAAGCGGGGGAGTGGTGATGGTCCAGTATCCATCCGCCTGTTTCTCCATGTCCGCCTTCGGCCCGCTCCAGAAATTCAGTCGGACCTTGGTGGCAGCGGGAGCCTTGACGCGAATCTGTACTCTCCCGGCGCTATCAACCCGCGGATACTCGGCTGCCCAGACGTTGGTTGAAGAGGGTTGAAAATCTCCGGCCTCTTGTGCCCAACAAAAACTGAATGATAACAAGATCAGTATTACGAATCGCCACATGGGTTTTCTCCGTCGTTGCCATCGGATGTCAACTATAACGCGGGGGCGATGAGCCTACCGTTACTTTCAGACTTGCAATTTGCCGGATCCTTTTCTGGCGTCATTGCTCAACTGAGACAACGGTTACCGACTTCGGCTCCAATTTCAAAGTCAGCTTGCCGCCCTGAACCTTCGCTGAGATCGCCCTGGGCATGACGGTGTCAGCTGAGCCGAAGGTGTTGACACTGTCCACCTTCGCTGCGGTCAGAGTTTCTCCGGTTGCTGATTTCGCTGTGATGCCGGCTAGACTTGCCTCGATTTCGACCGGCCGATTCGGATCGAGATTGGTGACCTCCAGCCACAACTTGCCCTTTGTATCCTTGGCTGCGATCGCGTCCACGCGCGGCAAGGCCACGTCCCCATGCGTGTACCAACCGGCGTCAACCGTTACCGGTACGAACGCGGCATCCTGGAACGGCACATACATTTTGAAGACGTAATAGGTTGGCGTCAGGACCATTTTCTCTTTGTCGGTGATGATCATTGCCTGCAGCACATTGATCATCTGCGCGATGTTAGCGCCGCGCACGCGGTCGGCATGACGTGCGAAGATATTGAGGTTCAGGGCGGCGAGAATGGCGTCGCGCAGACTGTTCTGCTGGACCAGGAACCCCGGATTGCTGCCTGGTAGCGGCGCGTACCAGCCTCCCCATTCGTCGACAATGAGCGCCACCTTCTTGTCTGGATCGTACTTGTCCATGATGGCCGAATGCTTGCTGATAAGGCCGTCCATTTCCAAAGTGAACTTGAGGATTTGACTGTACTCAGTCTCACCAAAACCCACTGACGCATAGGAAGGCGGCCAGTGCCCCACCGTGTAGTTGTGCAGGGAAAGGCCGTTGATGTCCCAGCTCCAAGTGTGTTGCTGATAGGCTTTCATGACGGTTTCCGTCCAATCGGTCCATCGCGGGCCGTCGCCGCCGGGGCCGACGGCGATTTTCAGCATCTGGTTTTTGTCTTGCTGCTCTGGATTGAAGTTGCGCACGAAGCGGCTATAAATCTTCATCTGGCTAACGTAGTATTCGGGCGTCATGTTGCCGCCGCAGTCCCAGCTTTCGTTACCGATGCCGAGCAATGCGACTTTGTACGGAGCTGGATGCCCGTTGGCGGCGCGTTCTTTTGCCAGCGTCGTCGGTGCTGCAGCCGTCATGTATTCCAGCCACTCGGCCGCCTCCCGGGGAGTCCCTGAACCGACATTGATGGAGACATACGCTTCCGCTCCGATCTGATCGATGAAGTCCATGAACTCATGCGTTCCGAATGTGTTCGCCTCAATCACTCCGCCCCAGTTGGGATTGAGAGTGACTGATCGTTGAGGGCCGATGCCCTTGCGCCAGTGGTACTCATCGGCAAAACAGCCACCGGGCCAGCGAACGTTTGGGACCTTGATCGCTTTCAGGGCTTGCACAACATCGTTCCGAATCCCGCGCGTATTTGGGATCTTGGAATCGGGCCCGACCCAAATGCCTTCGTAAATGCCGTGTCCGAGATGCTCTGCGAACTGTCCGAAAATATTACGGTCGATCTTCGCACCGGTTTTGGATGCGTCAATCGACAATTCAACTTTCTGGGCAGCCATCATCGGTGCAGTGATAGCCACAACGATCAGCGTGAAGCCGAGGAAAAGTGAACGCATAAGAAGCGATGTCCTTTGAAACGGGAATAAAATCTTAACGGCATTCGAAGTTGGCTGCGTCTTCCGAGTCTTCTTGCCCCTTGTAATGAGCGTGCTTCGGATAAGGACACAGCGGTCGGCTGCGCCCGGGGAAGGCTTTGCCCGTCGCGATCACTGACATCGGCGCCGTTCCCTTCTCGACCCAGTTGACGATTGCGCTCACCAAATCAAACTGATCCAGAGCCGGTCCTCCGCCACAATGGCTCATTCCCGGAACGAAATAGAACTGACTCCATTTGGACACGGCTTCGAGTCCGCCGTTCGCAGCTGCCATATTCTTGTAATAGCCGAAAGTATCAAGCGGCGAGAACCACGGGTCGCTGTCGCCGTGATAAAAGATCAGCTTGCCCTCGTGCGTCGAGAAGGTCGTCAAGTTCGTGGACATAGAGTCCACCAGTGGCTGGATGTCGGCCAGAGCTTCCTTATCGACATCCATTGTCGTGTCGGTCGTCGCGGGCCCGAAAACACCGGGTCCGGGTGAGAGCAATCCGCGGAACGGTGGGCCGTTCGTGATGCCGGTATCGTATAGGAAGCCAGCATAGACTTGGGTTCCACTCGAGGTCTTCGGCCCTCCCATGGCCTTCTTGATGGCGGCGGCTTTTTCTGGAGCTAAGCAGTTGTCGTTCTCTTCGCCCTTGCAGGCCAACATCTCAGGATCGAAGTCGCACCCGAGAGGATCGGAGATCAAGCCGTCGGCAAGACCATCTTTGGCGTCGCACTTCTTTATGAGTGCATCTTTGATCAGCTTTCGGTCACTATCAGTGATGGCTTGCACGATGACTGGCTTCCCATTCGCATCTTTCGGAGCAATCTGATTGAAGACGATGGGTATCCATCTCCCAATCGCGAGATTAGAAAGCCCGGTGCGCATGGCAGGATCTCCGGAGATGATGCCGTTGAAAACCGTGGGATAGCGCTGCGAAAGAATCATCCCTTCGCGGCCGCCCGTCGAACAGCCTGAGAAATACGAAAAGGCCACTGGCTTTCCATAGTGCCGGGCGATGAGTTGTTTCGCGAGTGTCGCGACCTCAGCATTGGCGAGATACGCAAAATCCAGATACGCCTGCTGATCCTTCATGAAAGTGAAATCAAATCCTGGATGATGGCTCTTATGACCCGTGTCCGTAGTGACAACGGCGAACCCGCGCATGAGAGCGGGCGTATCTCCAGCGGCATTCAAGCCAAGTGGTGGCATCACGACACCATTGCTGCCACCTCCGCCTTGCATCAGGAAGTCGCCATTCCATTTGTCGGGCATAGCCAGCGCGAAGCTGATGCCAAACTCTTCTCCATCGACTCCGGTGCGTCGGTTCAACACACCTTCGACCCGGCAATAAGCCGGCAGAGGAGCGGTGCGAGTTTGGTTCCAGGGAATCGTCTCGGTCGTTCCCGCTCCCACATGAGCCGCCTTGGTAATCTCGACCCCGGGAAACTTGACATCCATCAGAGCGGGGCATGAGTCACGGGATTGAGCGAAGGTGAACGGACAGAGCGTAAATACGAGAAAGAGTGCGGTGGACAAAATTTCCGAACGCATTCGTAGCTCCTTATGAAATGTCGGCGACGACTCCATTGAACTCGTGGATTGGATTTGCCTATCTGCCGATCACGACCACGGTTGCCTTATCCAGCGCACTCGCTGCTGGCGCGCCTTCGTGGCTCAATTGATGGGTGGCATCATCCCAGGTCAGCTTCGTGACTGAACCGCCGCCCTTCTCGTAGGCATAGGTCGTTCCATCGTCGTCGTAAAGAGAAAAGCTGCCATTTGATCCGCGATACACGTGGATAGAGGCAATCATCTGCGTCTGCTGAGTACTCTCCACCTCTGACCCAAGCGGCACAATGCTTCCGGCGCGCACAAAAAGCGGCAATGTATCGATCGGTGCATTCACCACAATGGTCTCTCCGCCGTGTCGCCGTTCATTCGTCCAGTAGTTGTACCAATCACAACCTGCCGGCAGATAGACGGTCCGCTTCGTCGCTCCTTGCTCGGTCACCGGAGCTACCAGGAGTGCCGGTCCATACATATACTCATCGGGAATGTCGGCGACCTTCGGATCGGCCGGAAAATCCATGAACAGTGCCCGCATATACGGAGCGCCCGTCTGGTAGCTGCGATACGCGAGCGAGTAGGTGTAAGGGAGAAGTTGATAACGCAGCTTCAGATACTTTTCCAGAATCGGCTCCGCCTGCTTGCCGTAAGACCAAACCTCGTTGTGGGCTCTTTCTCCATGCGCCCGCATGATCGGCTGAAAGGTTCCCCATTCAAACCAGCGCACAAACAGCTCAGGATAGTCTTCATAATTCGCAATCGTGTCGCGCGCATCCGATCCATCGATCAGCGGCCTGTGCGCTGCATGATAGTCTGCCGGAACTGCCGGCGAGAAAAACCCTGCGATGTCCGTATCCCAATAGGGCAGGCCGGCGGCAGTGAAATTCAGCCCTGCCGGAATCGAGCGCTTCAGCATGTCCCAGGTGGCGAAAATGTCGCTCGACCAGAACACCGTTCCATTGCGCTGGGCCCCCAAGTATGCCGCCCGGGCCAGGGTCATCACCCTTCGACTGTCTCCAAAATCTCTGCGGGAGTCCTCGTAGGCCAACGAGGTGTGAAACAGAGGATAGACGTTGTAATAGCGAATTCCCGAACCAATCGCGAAGACGTCTCCCGCCGGATCGATATCCGGTTCGGTCTCGTCGAGCCATAGGTAATCGAATCCATAGGGCTTGATGTAGCGGTCACGAATCTTCTCCCAGAACCACTTCGCAGCCTCGGGGTTCGTGGTGTCGAGATTCGGTCCGATGGCTTCTTTCGTCCAGCCCGGATCAGGCGTTCCGTCGGGTTTGTGGATCAGCCAGCCATTCTTCTGGAGCATGTCGTAGAACTGAGTACCGCGGGCATAGTGGGGCCAGACACTCAGCAGAGTATTCACGCCCATGGCATGCAGTTCACGATTCATCCCAGCCGGGTCCGGCCAGCGCGACGGGTCGAGATCCATCTCGCCTTGCTTCGTCATGTTGAGGAAGTCGACGACAATCACGCTCAGCGGTAACTTCTTCTCGCGATACTTGTTCGCCACATCCAGAATTTGTTCCTGAGTGGGATAAATAGCCTTGCTCTGGATGTACCCGTAGGCCGCCTTCGGCAGCATGTGTGTCACGCCGGTCAGCAGGCGGTAGCCCTCATAGATCTCGTCGGTCGTTTCTCCAGCGATCACAAAATACGAAACCCGGTCGCCGACCTCCGATGACCACGTATTCCGTCCATTGAATCCCAGATCCGCCGTCGTTTTGGAAGGGTTGTCCCAAACCAGCCCATAGCCGCGGCTGGAAATCATGAACGGTACACAAACGTCTTCGCCACCAATCGCCCCATAGTCATGCCAGCAGCGGACCTCGTGATCTCGCAAGTCCATCCAGCCTTTCTGCTGCTGCCCCAGACCATAGTAGTGCTCGTCCGAGGGCGAGTCGAAGGTGGCCGCTACCGAGTAACCTTTCGCGCCGATGTCCTGCTGAGCGACATCCGCGCGTTCTGGCGCCATCGTCCAGGTGCGCATATGCAGCAATGTTTTGCCAGCCGATGTTGCCACCAGAAGCGCATCGTTGTACGGACCCTGATGGTTTCCTCCGCCAAAGTAGATTTCCCGCAGCTGACGATTCAGCGCATCCAGCGGCATCGGTTGTGGCAGTCTGTCAGCCGGAAGATCTCCTGGCGCCAAGCTAACGACCATCCGGGACGATCGGAACACGTCGTTGCCAGCCGCATCACGCTCGTGTGTCCATCCGACTTCCGAGGGCTTTGCCACAAATCCATAGCCGGGAGCGGCGGTCGCAGCGGCCTCGTCGACGCTCATCGTCACACGCAAAATATTCGGGGCGTACGGAGCCAGCGAAATCACTCGCCCGTTCCGCTCGAGCACAAGTGGGACATCCTGGGCCAAAGCAATGCCCGCCAACGATACTGTCAGCAGGACGCAGCCTAGTCTGCGCGCGGGTGACTTCCGAGCGAAACAATCAAACCTTGGCCCACGACCATATCTTTTCCACCAAACCATCAGGATCTCCATTTCTTCCACCTAGTCAGCACTGCCATTTTCCTTAGGAAAGAGGACCCTCTTCTTTGCGCCCTGGACAGGCAGCGCAATCCTATTAGGCTTCCGCTCTGAGGTCCACGCGTCCCAAGTTAACCAGAGTGGGTCCAGTTCGCATATTGGACTCTCTGCGGCTGGATCTCTTGAGGCAGCAGATCATTATGATACGAGTTGGTTTTGGGGCCCAATGACTTCTCGCCGCCCAGGCGCACTATCGATGCCCGTCTGATAACGTTGAGGAGAATCTCGGAGGGAGTGGGTGACGGACACTGATATTTCAGCAGCGGACAGGAGTCTGGGGCAGATTTTAGTTGGTCTGGTGCTGTGCCTATGCACCACGGTCGTTGTTGGACAAAGTGCAATGGAACACCCGGAGTGGCCCGGGAAGGGCCAATTGTTTGTCGGAACCTGTTACCAACCAGTCGATCGTTCACCTGAACAGATACGCCAAGACATTGTCCTGATGAAGCAGGCGGGATTCACCATGGTTCGCATGGGCGACCTTTCCTGGGATGCGTTCGAGCCATCCGAGGGGCAATTTGAGTTTGCATGGTTCGATCAGATTTTGGATCAGATGAACCAGGCAGGAATCAAGGTCATTCTCGATATCGGCGGATCGCCCGCGCCCATCTGGCTGCATCATAAGTATCCATCGGTGAACATGGTCAACGAGCAAGGCGCGACCGTGCAGCCGGCGGAACGCTATATGGATGACATCAGTGATCCCATGTACCGGCAGCATCTGACCCGCTTCGCGGACGAGTTAACGCGGCACTACGCACATAATCCGGCACTGGCTGCGATTGGCTACAACAACGAAATCGGCAATGGAGTGATGTCCTACTCCGAGGGAGACCGCCAGAGGTTTATTGAGTGGCTGAAGGCGAAGTATGGGACGATAGAAAAACTGAACAAGGCTTGGGCGACGCAGCGCTGGTCGCGGCACTTGAATTCTTTCGATGAAGTGCAGTTGCCTTATGCGAACGGTCCTTCCCCGCCGGAACGGTACCTCGATCTGCGCCGCTTCTGGTCCGATGTAACGATCTCTGTCCTTGAAGATCTGGAAAAAGTTCGGGAGCGAAACGTCCCTAATCTCCCTGCGGTTTCAAATCTCTGGGATACCGCCGGACGAAGGGGCTTCGACTATCTGAGCTCATACAGGAAATACGTGAGCTACGGAGCCGAGGGATTCTATCCGTCAAACCCGCTCGATGTCTCGCTGGGCGCGTTGCTGGTTAAGGGCGATCTTTCCACTCCGGCGTGGTTCAACGAATTCGTAACCGGCGGCGGCGGATATTACGGCGGCCCGAAAGGCATTATTCGCATGTGGGCCTATCTGGCGCTGATTGATTACGGTCAGACGTTTCTTGCGTGGACCTTCAACACGCACCGGGGCGGAGAAGAACAGGCGCTCTTTGGGCTGCTCGATCATGATGGGACTCCCTCCTGGAAATATGGAGAGTTCAAGCAGATTGCGAGCGAGTTTTCAAAGCTGCAGCATTTCGGCTTCCCGCGTTATCACAAGCCGGATGTCGCCATCGCCTACTCGTTTGAAAGCAACATGGCGTCGCATCCTCCCTCAAGCAACACGGCCCGCAGCTATTTCAGCGTGGGCTACACCGAGCAGGTGGAAAGCGCCCAGCAGCCCTTTTTTGAAGACAACATTGACGTCGCAGTCATCAACATCGGCCACAGCCGGCTTGACTACAAGCTCTTGGTTGTGCCCGCAGACTATCTGATGGACGTGGCAAGCGCCGAGGCGATCCGGGATTACGTGGACAGCGGGGGCACGGTGATCATGACAGCGTTTTCGGCGAAGGTGGATGAAAACAATCAGTGGTTCGATACCCCGCTTCCCGGTCGTTTGAGCGATGTATTCGGAATTCGCACGGCAGAGTTCTACCGGCCGAGCACTCCACCAGAGATCAGCCTGAACGGCAAAACCGAAAAGGCCAGCATGGGCTTCTATGAAGTACTTGAGCCCCGGACAGCAAAGCCCATAGCTGTCTTCACGAACACGCCAGAAAAATCTCCGGCCATTACAGTCAACCATTACGGCAAAGGACGTGCGATCTACGTCGCCGTCCCCGCGCAGATGTCGGTCCTTGCTCCGCTAGTCCGCAGCTTGTATACCAATCTCGGCATCGAGAAAGGACCAGAGACTCCTTCGGGGGTCTGCGCGCGGGTCGTTGAAGGACGGACGTTGTATGTGAACACCACCGGCGAAGAGAAGACCGTGACCATACGCGGAACGCAGCATGGAGTCATCAGCGGTGCATCCTACGTAGGCGTGATCCGGCTGAGACCATACGCAGCAGACCTGGTGGAATAGGACTATTTTGTCGTATTTCTGGTTACGGTCTCCTACTTTTTTATCAAGCTGCTTACCCACGTTTTGGGCGATAACCTTCGACTTTCCTATCGCAAACGACTGCAGCCGCCTTGGTTGCTCTCATCAGCTCGGTCGGTGGAGTCGGCGCTTTTTTGGGCCCTTTCATCGTCGGGTATTTGAACGACACCACCCGTTCAATTCATTCCGGCCTAATGTTCATCGGCGGCAGCATGCTGGCATCGGCACTAACACTCTGCTGCCTCAGAGCAACTGTTTATATCCCCTGTGAAAACGAGCAACTGAATTTGCCTGAAGCTGTTTCCACCGAAGCATGAACATAATTGTTCCGAGATTCTTCGCGTCTGCTAGATTCCCGCTGGCGCGAGTGGGCACCACAATGAGGATTCGGAATCTGGAGAGGAGCCTCCAGCGGATGTCGCTGGACAGCGCAAGCAGCCGCCAGGAGGACAAGCGCGGTTAGCAGGCCCATGGAGCGAACTCTCATCGTGCCGCCCATTTCGCCTTGCGTCTCACGGTTGCGGTCCTTTTTTTCTCCTTGCCACTCGTCTTTTGGAGGTTTCGCCTACACCTTGAGCATCGCCTGTACGTACGCAGGTTTAAGCGGAAGACGCCGAAGGATTTTTCCCGTTGCGTCGTGGAGCGCGGCTGCGATGGCAGGCGCAGCCAGCGCATTCGCCGCTTCCGAGCCCCCACCGTACGTTCCGATTTTCGGATGGTTCAGCAATACGACTTTGATTTCCGGTATGTCGGACATTGTTGGGATGGGGTAAGAGATCCAATCATCCTGCGTGATTCCGCTCTCATCGAATAACACTTCTTCGAACAGCGCATGGCTGATGCCCATGACCGCACCGCCTTCGATATTCCGCTTCAATTGCACCGGATTGATGACGATGCCGGGATCGACCGCGATCGTGTACTTCTCCGCAACGATCTTGCCAGTGTCAGGAGTAACCGCGATCTGGCAGACACAGGCCCAATAGCTTAAGTTGCGGAACATTACGGCAACTCCACGGCCGCGTACAGGCGTTGTCCCGGTGGACACGGCTTTCAAGACGCTGATCGCGCGTTCTTCGGTTGCGTGGTCGAGGCGGAACTGAAGAGCATCCGTGCCTGCGAGGGCCGCGGCCTCACTGATCGCAAGTTCGCGGGGAAAGAACTGCTGGAATTGCGTCGGCGTACGCATGCTATGGTCGCGCAGGCCGACGGCAATGGGAGAGGCTTTCTGTCCGACTTGGTATGTCCCATGGCCCCGTTCTGCGACATTCGAAACAGCAGCGTAGACCCACGGGTCGGAAATGTTGTTAACCGTGCTCGTGATGAAATCATTGTGAACATCGGGAGCGGGCATCGTGGGCAATCCTGCGAGGACCGCACCAATTGGCCGATCATCTTGCATGGCGGGCATGTAGTGGTCGATCTGATAGGCGGCCATTTTCCCTTTTTCGTCGAGAGCGATCTGAACATCGGAGAAACCTGCTGCCCCTTGCGTGGACCACTGCATATCGTCCGCGCGCATCCACTGAACGCGCACGGGTTTCCCGAGGGCCTTCGACAAGATCACTGCCTCATCTTCTGCGCCCGCGTTCCCGCCGTTCGACCTTCCGTAATGGCCAGGACCTGGATATGCGTGCACGATGACATGATCCGGAGTGGTGCCGAGCATCATTGCAATTTCGTCGCGGAGTTCCTGGGGATTCTGGTTGTGCGTATAGATGTGCACGGTGCCATCTGCTTTGACATCTGCAACGGCCATGGTAGGACCAATGGGTCCGTGCTTCATGTAAGCCACTTGATAGGTGGCAGAATGCTTCTTGTGCGCCGAAGTGAGCACCGGGTCTACGTCGCCCTTGTTCGCACGTCCGGTCCCAACTGGCGCCGATTTCCAATCCGCCTCTTCTCGAAGGTGCGTGTAGAGTTTTTCAGTGCCAGGCAAGCCCTTCCAATCGGTCCACTTCGTGACGCCGGCAACCTGCTCCGCTGCTTGGATCGCCTCCCATTCGGTCGGGGCAACGACTCCGACGAGATTGCCCTTCACAATGACCTGCGAATTCGGAAACTTCGTCTTTTCTACTTGGCCAGCGGACACCAAGGTCGAGCCCAGCGTCTTCGGGTGGACCACGCGTGCGTGCAACATACCAGGCAGCCGTACATCGGTCGCCCAGGTTTCTTTCTCCGCCACCTTCGAAGCGATGACAGAATTCTTGAACGACTGGCCAATGACTTTGTACTCGCTCTCTGGCTTCATTGGCGGGTTGCCATCGATGGTTAATCCCATGATGCTGGTAAGGTCGCCTCTCACCGGTATGGTCAGCTTCAATTGTTGGTTTTTGACCAGATCGCCGTAGGAAACGCTTTTGCTCCCTCCCGAGACAATGCCATCCGTGACGGATAGTTTGTCCTTCGGTATACCGAGTGTCTCCGATGCCAGATCGAGCAGTGCCTGATAGGTATAAGCGGCCGCTTTGCGAATGTTCGGCATTCCGCGACCGAGGAAATTGAATGCGCCGCTGCCGTCAGGCGTGCTGTCGGTACTTCCTTGCACCACGGTCGTAATGGCTTCGAATGGCACGCTCAATTCATCGGCGACAATCTGTCGATAGGCGGTAAAAGTCGTGCCTTGTCCGAAGTCATTCTTTCCGGTACGAATCAGGATCGTATTGTCCGGATGAACTTCGATCCAGGAACTGAGAAGCGTGGGATCGAGGGAATTCTTCATCACAGCAGACTTCGCGGTGTCTCCCTTCAAAAGCTCGGGGCCCACCAGGCTGAATCCGACGACAAGGGCGCCGCCTGCTTTCACGAATTGGCGGCGGGATAAAGTCGGTCCGAAAGCGTTAGAGTTTTTTTCGCTCTTGGTTGCCATTGCTTACCTACCCTTTGCCATAATCGTGGCGGCATGTTGTACGGCTTCAATGATCGCGAGGTAGGTCCCACAGCGGCACAGATTCGGTGACGGCCCGGAATTCGTGAAGGCGTCTTTTATCTGAGCCACGGTCGGATTGGGATTGCTTTCGAGCAGTTCAGTCGCTTTGATCATCATTCCGTTCTGGCAAAACCCGCACTGCGGAGTCTGCTCTTCAATCCAGGCCTGCTGTACCGGATGAAGTGTGGCTTTCGCTTCCTCCGCTGACATGCCCTTTTGCTTGGCCCATCTCGCGGGCAGACCTTCAAGTGTCGTGATCTCCTGTCCAAGCACGCTTGCGACCGGCGTAACGCAGGAACGCACTTCCTTCCCATCGACCAGAATAGCGCAGGCTCCGCACTGAGCCAGTCCACAGCCGAACTGAGGGCCGATCAACTGGAGATCGTTGCGCAGAACATAGAGCAATGGAGTATCGTCAGACGCCTCGACTTCGCGTCGGACTCCGTTCACATTGAGCGTGATCATAAAGAACCCCCTTAAAAGGCGCACTCAGCACTTGAACGACTGTCTTGTGTGAAACCTATGCGGCTCCACCCCTCCGAACAAGCCTGCGTTGCATTCGAGCAAACGTCTTCACTCGTCTATACGCTCGATCTCGCGTACCTGCAAGTCTGTGGACGTCGGACTTTGAATTCTCGCGCCCCAATAGTGGATCTCATTTTGTGTCCAATGCTCGAGCAAGTTCTCTAACACCACGACGGATTTCTCTTACGTCTAAAGCAGCAAATCCAAGTTGTAATCCCTCTCTCGCGAGGGTGCCTTGGCCATAGCGGTTGAGCGGAGTGACATCCACATTGCGTTTCGCTGCTGCAACCGCGGCCGATTCGGCACCGATTCCGCCGCACAGCCACGCGGCAGTCTGTAACCCGGCCTCAACCGGGGAGATTTCCAGTAACCCCGCAAGCCTCAATCGAGCTTCCTCGAGCAACACGCAGAGGCGCTCGGCATACACCTCGCGCATCCGGCGTACATGGCGCCCAAAATGTCCTTCGCGGATGAAATCGGTTAGCACGAGTTGCTCCAGCATTGGTACATGTCGAACCGTCAGCGATAGCGCGGCTTCGAAGTAATGAACTAATTTCTCGGGAACGACAACATAACCCAAACGCAACGCAGGAAACAGAACCTTGCTGAAGCTGCCCGCGTACAGAACCGATTCGCCCTTGTCGAGGCCTTGCAGAGCCGGAATCGGCCGTCCCGAGTAGCGATACTCGCTGTCGTAATCGACTTCAAAGATCATCGTGCGAGATTTCTCTGCCCATTGCAAGAGTTCGAGACGCCGAGCAAGGCTCATAGTGGTTCCCAGGGGAAACTGATGCCCGGGCGTGACATAGAGCAGGCGCATGTTCTGCGAAGCCGGAATCTCGATCCCCTGCTCATCCACACTGGCAGGGAAGATCTTTGCGCCAAGTGCCTGAAAGGCAAGTGCAGCGCCAGGATATCCGGGGTTCTCGATGCAGACTTGATCTCCGGGCTGCAACAGGAGGCGAGCCGCCAGATCGAGCGCTTCCTGGACTCCTGACACCACTGCCACTTGATCCGAAGTGCACCTTACTCCTCGCGACACTCCGAGGTATTCGGCAATCGCCTGACGAAGAGGTTCGTATCCGAGCGCATCGCAGCCCATTAGCTGACGAGTCGAAATTCGGCGCAAGCGGCGCATCGTGAGTTTTGTCCAGAGTGCAATCGGGAAGAGATCCAATGCGGGAAGGTTTGCACGGAAGGCGCGAATCGGCCGGTTCTCGTAGCCGCTGAATAGTTTTGCCTTTTTACCATAATCTGAGACTACTGGTTGTCGATCTCTTTGCCGTGCGGCCATCGCAGCCTGTCCGGCCGCGACCTCTAGCAGTCTTTCCGGCAGCACGTTGCTGACATAGGTTCCCGAACCTACGCTGCCATCGATGTAGCCCTCGGACTTGAGTTGGTCGAAAGCATTAACGATCGTCCCGCGTGCCAAACCGTACTGAACGGACAAGTCACGCGTGGATGGAAGTCGTATCCCCGGCCGCAAGCTCCCGTCCAGAATCCCAGTGCGCAGGGACTCATACAGCCAGCGATAGGCAGGCAGTTTCGGGCTGCGAGGCGGAAGAACGAGTTCGAACACGCCAGCCTGTTTAGCCATCTCCCGGGAAGTGGTACATACAATATATCGCAAAATGGAACTGGTGAGTGATCCATTCCCCGTACTATCGTCCGTGTTGTGGAGAGAGATATGAATCAGGCTCGAGCATGGATTGGCATGGTAACGGTTGTGTGCATTGGGCTGCTTGGAACGCACCAAGTATGGAGCCAGACAGATGCTTCCAACCCTCGGAACCAAAGGAAAGACCGTGCCCGAACGCTGATGTCGCAAGCGCTGCCAGTGCTGGACGGCAGCCATCTGAAGGCCGTTTTGCTGGAAGTTCGTTACGGCCCAGGAGAAGCTGCGATGCCGCACAGCCATCCGTGCGCGGTAGTCGGCTACGTGGTCGAAGGATCGCTGCACACGCAAGTGCAGGGGGAATCCGACATGATCTACAAAGCCGGTCAGAGCTTCTACGAGCCGCCAAATGGCGTCCATCTTGTCTCAGCCAATGCCAGTACGACGGAACCTGCGAAATTGCTTGCATATTTCATCTGCGATCGCGATACACCGCTCACCATTGATGTTCCGGAACATACCGGCTCGAAAGGAGTTTCACGATGAACCAGCAAGCCCACGCTGTCTACGGTACGACGCCAACCATGAGCGATAAGGTGCGCGCCATAAATTGGGAACAGGCGGCGGCCGTCTATACGCGCATTGCGGTTGGTGGAGCTTTTCTTTCCGCAGTGGCTTCGCGTTTCGGGTTGTGGGACAGGACAGTCGATCTCAAGCACTTTGGGAATTTCATCGAGTACGCGGCTGAGGTCAACTCGTTTCTGCCAAGAGCCGTCATTCCTTCTGTGGCCGTGCTGGCCACGGTTTGCGAAACTTCGCTAGGAATTCTGTTGATCCTGGGATTGTGGCCGCGGGGGGTTTCGCTAGGAAGTGCTGTCTTGCTCGCCCTGTTTGGAACTGCGATGGCCATATCCTTCGGGCTTAAATCTCCGATGGACTATTCAGTTTTCTCTGCTTCCGGCGCATCCGTTTTATTAGCGCTTGATGCTTTCAGAAGAAAGAAATCCAAAATCCTCGAATGAAAGGGTGCAATATGAGAAGAAAGAACAGAGTGGTCGCCTTCGCGATCCTCTGCTTGTGCTTAGGCTTTAGTAGTTCAGTCAATTCCGCGGCGCAGAGCCAAGACGACGCAGCGTTGCTGCACGCACGCGAAATTGTGTGGAGGGCATGGTTTGCCGGTGACACGAACACTCTGAAGGAGTTGGTCCCGCCCGAGACGATCGTCATGAGTGGCGGCGAGGAACAATGGAAACACAAATCGGACGTTCTTCGGACTTCCGCCGAGTTCCATGCCAGAGGCGGAAAACTCACTCACCTTGAGTTTCGTCGCACCGAGGTTCAGCACTTTGGCAACGTCGCTATTATGTGGAGCACCTATGCACTGGAGACCGAAGTGGATGGCAAACGATCGCCAGATTCCGGACGGGTAACTGAGATCTTTGTATGGCGCGATGGTCATTGGACGAATCCGGGTTGGCATACTGACGCAGGGAAATGAAAGCGTATGGCGGATGAGTTTGAGCAGGAATTCAGAACGAAGGAGAGATTGGTATGGTTCAGGGTGCAAAAGAAGCGGTCATGTCCTACATCAAAGCGATGGGCGATAGGGACTATGCTGCGGCTCGAAACTATTTGGGTGACAACGTACGTGTGAAGGGGCCGGCTGGCGAGGCCTTTCGTAGCCCGGATGAGTTTCTGAAAATGATGGAGGAGCAACACGGTAAATACAATATCAAGAAAGTTTTTGTGGATGGAAGCGACGTTTGCTTGCTCTACGACTTCATCACGCCCAAGGTAACTACTTTTTTCTGCTCATGGTATCAGGTCAAGGACGGGAAGATAAGTTCGATCCAGACGGTTTTTGATCCCCGGGCATTCGCAGCGCCACAATAGCCACCTCGTGTTCTCAGACTCGCAGCAGTCTTGCACTCGGCTTTCCCGCTCTTCTTTCCCGCTCTAAGGACGCTGTGAAGCATTGAACTGCGCGCATCAATTCGTCAGATCCGCATCATTCGGCGCTGCGGATCTCCGATGCACCGCGCGTGACGGACAGCCCTCCTGGCCACCAATTCCAATCGCCGGCCACGCGAAGGAGTGCAGGTCCAATCACAATGCGAACGATGGTTGCATCGATGAACACAGCGACCGCTAGTGTAAATCCGAGCATCTTGATCACGAGGAAATGCCCGAAGGTAAATGCCGCGAATACCACAATCATGATCGCAGCTGCGCTAGTGATCAGTCCTGCGGTTCTGGCGACTCCCTCGGGGATGGCATCCAGTTCGCTCATTCCGCACCTTCTAGCTTCGAGTACTCTCGCTACCAAGAAAACTTCGTAATCCATGCTCAGGCCGAAGACGATGGCGAAGGCAACGATTGGCACGATGGGAAATATGGCACCCGTTCCCTGGGGAACTCCAAAAATGCGAATTCCGTGACCTTCTTGAAACACCAGCACCAAGGCCCCGAAGGATGCCGCAACCGATAGCAAGTTCAAGGCGATGGCCTTAACCGCTGCGAAAAGCGAGCGGAACCCGGCAAGAAGCGCCAATAAAGTCGCTCCCACAACCAGTTCTAAGACCGAAACGAAACGCCGCTCGACAATCGTCTGATAGTCCGCGATTAGCGCGGCAATGCCTCCGATGCGCAGCTTGGCCCCCGGCATGCCGGTGAAAACGACCGCGCCCTCCTTCCGCAATTCCCGCACCCAGGCGACCTGATCGTTCAGAGATACCGACGTCTTGGGTGATACTTCAAACAGGGCGGCCCGCCCGTCGCGGCTCACGAATGCCCGGCGCGTGTCCCGCGGGATGTTGGTGAGTTGGGATCGGTCGCTTCCCGCAATGGTTGTGACGGAGATGACTTTCTCGCACCGTGGATCGCTGGCGAGGCGTTTGCTGAAACGATCGACCGCATTCCAACCCGCGTTGGTTTCCGTAATGGAATCCGTTGGAAGTTCGAGAATTATGCGCAGCGAGTACACCATGCCAAGCCGATCCATCTTTTCCAGGCTGTGAAGCGCCTGAACTGATTCCGCCTGGGATGGCAGCCAATCTCCGCCGGGAACATTGGTGCTGAGATGCGCGGCTTGCGAGGCCAGCAGGAGTAAGGGAGTGCCCGCCAGAATGATGGCGAGCCAAGGGTGCGCAACGACCGCTTTTCCCCATCGCCTCCAGCGCTCCACCCTGCGAGCGGCCCGATGCTCATCAAAACTTGCAATAATGGGCAACCGGCCGGCGTTGATGCGCGGACCCAGAACCGCCAGCAGTGCCGGAACAAACGTGACGGAAAGCAGCACACTCATTCCCGCAACCAGAAATCCAGCAACACCGATGGAACGGATCTCGGTGATCGGGACGGTCAAGAGGGCGAGGAATCCGATGGCCACAGTTGACGCGGAAATCACAAGCGTACGACCTGCCTGGCGCGCCGCGATGGACGAGCATTTGTATTTGTCTTGCTCGGTGGCACTCGCTTCCCGGAAGCGGCTGAGCATAAGTAGCGCGTAGTCGATTCCCAATCCCAGTCCAAGCATCGTAGACAGATTCTGAACCAGGATGGAAAGGTGCCAATGTAAGGCCAGAAACCTCGCGACCGCCAAAGTGCTGGCGATGGCCAGCTCCCCGATGGCCAACGGAATCAACGCTGCGACGACGCTTCCGAATGCCACGAGCAAAAGTAGAAGCGTGCCGGGAATTACGAGACTCTCGGCGTGCGCCACGTCGTCGGCGCTGGCTTTCCGAATGTCAAAATTGAGCGGCGTTTCTCCCGAGAGTTCTAACTTCACCCCCGGGTAGCGGCTCCGCAATTCGTTTTGCAGGGAGTTGTCCAGGTCATGAAGCTTCGGGACAAGCAACTCCACGGGCCCGTCGGTTGAGGCCAGTCCGACCAGAATAAAAGTCCCTCCGCCTTTGCCCACGAAAATCGGATCGTGAAAATCAAGATACGAGACGACTCCCGACACGCCGGGTTCCGCTTTCAGTCTGTCTTCGATTGTTGCGAGTACCTGCTCGCCCTCCGGTGAGTCGGCTGCGGGAAGCCCTTGAATCACAAGAACCACGGTGTTCACAAAGGGAGAATGAAAGCGAGTGGCCAACTCCTCGGGGAATTTTCCCGCTTCGCTGCCCTCGATTCGTGTTGCGGTTTCCAGATGGCGTTCGGCGTGAAAGGAAAATGGAAGAAGCGCAAGCACGACGGCAAGGATGACCAGGGCCAGCCAGAAACGGCGCACATGCATAAGATTCATAGTGTCAGGCAAAATCGGGCAGCGGCGAATCTCTTGGTCTCGCTCGTCTGGTTCGACATCTTACTTATCTGAAATCGTAGAAGATCGGCGGAAAAGTCGGCAATACGGAACTTTCCCACTACCCAACATCGTTACCTGAAAAAGTTACTGGAAAGATTCAACTGTCGCGCTCAGGACGGTCCGATTCGTATTATTGTCTGGTGGCGGATGACCGCTCTACGGAGAATCATGTACAAACTCGCATTGTTTGTCTTTTTGTCCGCTTTGCCCTTTGCTGCGCAAGTTGGCGCTACTGATCCCCGCATCGGCTCCTGGAAGCTCATTTCGGCGCAATCTTCCCTGGATCCTCCCAACAAACTCTCCATTACATCTGAACACGGCGAAGTGCACGTAGTGATTTCAGGCGAGACCCATGCCGATTTCACGGCCAAGTTGAACGGTCGTGACACGCCCGTACAAGACAATCCCGCATTTGACCAGATTGAACTGCATAAGATCAATAAGCATCAAGTTGAACTCAGAGAGAAGAAGAACGGATCCGCAGTGTCCACGATTCATGAAAAGCTTTCGAAAGATGGCAAGGAGCTTACGAGCAGTACTTCGCAGATAGGCCACGCCGAAAAGATCACCGTGTGGAAGCGCACTGGAGGAAAGAAATCAGCGACAGACTTATTTGCCGGAGACTGGACCGAGGATCTGAGCAAATCTCAAATGGCTGAGGGCATGGCGCTCAAGATTCAGGCCGATGGAAAGGACGGCATACGATTCTCCGGCGGCTACAGCTACACCGCCCGCTTTGACGGCAAGGAATACGACGTGAAAAACTCCCCGAACGACACCGTGACCCTGCAACTTGTGGACTCCCACACGGTCGATGCGGTCTATCGCCGAGACAATCAGATCACGCAAAAAGATCGCTGGGTGGTTTCCGCCGACGGAAGCGAGATGACGGTAACCATATCAGGCACGCTGGAAACTGGTCAGCAGCTCAAAGAGACTCTTGTATTCCGGAAGCAGTAAGTCATGGTGCGACGCCGGATGCATCCGCAAGCCCGAGCCGCTGATGGTAATTGCTCACGGCGCTGACCTCACGCATGCGAACCGAGATAATTCCCTTCCGCTGCATGAATTTCAGAATGCCGTTGACCGTTTCTTCCAGAGACGGATCAGGCTTGCCCCATGTGGAGGACCCGCGCGCCGATTGATAGCTGGAATTATCGTAGCGTTTGAACTCCATCGCGGAGATGTTGTCCACGGAACCCACCAGGAAGTCCAGCAGCGGAAAGAGGAGATCTTCCTTCCTGCATCTCCTGACCAGTTCGGGAACGAACTCGGAAAGGCTGAATATTTCAAATTGCCGGCCAGTCGCCTTCGTGATGAGCTCGGTAATGTCCAGCATGTTCGCGTAGTCGTCCCTCACAACGTGATACGTTTTGTTCTCCGTGCCGGGAGTCGTGGAAATCGCAACGATATTGTTGGCCGTGATGTCCGCGGGAACGAAACTCACCTGATTGAGCGCATCCACTCCAATACCATGGTTCACCATGAATGCTACTAAACGCACGGCGATGTCGAAGTTATTGCCCCCGCCGGTAATCGAGGGACTGACGAGAGCGGGGCGGAATATCCGCGTGCTAAGGCCGCGGCGGCGCGCATCCATCACCACTTGTTCGGAGACCCACTTTGATTGGCTATAGCCGAAATCGAGAAGCTCCATCTTCTCGTTGAAATCGGTCTCGTAGAGAACTTTCTTCACCGCCCAGCCAAATATGAAGGTAGTCGAGACGTAGTTGAAGCTTTTGGCCCGGCCCTCGAAAGCAAGTCTCACGATCTCATTCGTCCCGAGTACGTTCGCGTCGCGCATCCGGTCATAGTTGAGCAGATAGTTCACGGTCGCGCCGTTGTGAAACACCGTGTCGATCTTATTCGCAAGGTCATCCCAGACCTCAGGCGTCAATCCCAAATCCTTATGGCCAAGATCGCCGCAAACAGGGATTACGCGGCTTTCGAACACCTTCGCCAATTCGACCGGGCAAGGTCCCATCGATTCCATCGCTGCCCTGAGTCTCTGCTTGCCCTGACATTCGTCGGAAGCCCTGACGAGAACGTGGATGTTCGCGTGCGTTTGTTCCAGCAGACTTTTCACCAGGAACGGGCCGATGAAGCCAGTGCCGCCAGTGAGTAAAACATTCTTCGGCAGAACATTGTTCAGGATTGGTGTTTCTTGCAAGCTTCGAAGCGCCGGAGGCTCGAAGATCAACCTCGCGTCGTTCTTCATCATCCGCTGTTCGGCCGAGCGCTGCTCGTCACGGAACGCCGCCAAGGTGTGCCGCAGCGGGCCCAGCGCTTTTTCGGGAGCGCGCCCCAATTGCTCTGCCAGTCGAAATAACTCGGCTACGCTCACACGCTGGATGAGGCTGATATCTACCTGTCTGGCCAGCATGTCGGCGTCTCTATTCTTCAGCAGTTCCTTGATCTCGTGCATGAACACGACAAGATCCAGGGAATCCAACCCAGCCTCGACGAGGTTGTACGACTCGGTACCCGTCAAGTTGTAACGGGCTTTCAATGCGTCAAAAGGCGCTTGGCCAGCGGAACCAGAACTCGTGGGTCCCGCATCCTTCTTCCTTGAAAATTCCGAGACGACGTTGAATTGCCCCTGCAGCCACATGTGCTTGGTCTTTTGCCGCATGACCTTGCCGGAACTAGTTCGTGGGATGGCGCGAGGGGCAATAAAAGAGATCAGAGCCACTTCAACATTGAGCAGATTACGGACGGCCGCCGCAATCTTCAGTGGATCTGGCAGCGCTTTAAGATTTTTCACCTCGGCCAGAATCGCCAGAGCTGGTTCGGTGTCCTCGTTGATCTGGAATGCAACGACACAATTCGATCGGACCAAACCGGACGCTTTCTCCACCACGGCTTCGATATCCTGCGGGTAATAGTTCTGCCCACGGAGAATAATCATGTCTTTGATGCGGCCGCAGACGAAGAGTTCGCCGTCGTGGAGGAAACCCATATCGCCGGTGCGCAGGTAACCGTCATCATAGGGGCTATCGTCCACCAACCGGGCGTGAAACAGTTTCAGGGTCAGTTCTGGATTGTTCCAGCAACCCAGGCACTTGCTCCCTCCAGCGATCCAGATCTCTCCGATGCGACCCGGTTCCAGAGCGATGTGTTTCTCCGGATCCACGATCTTAACCGTGAGCCCCGGCAGAGGAGTTCCGCAACTGACAATCTGCGTGGCCTCGCCGATCTCAGAAACTTCCTTCGTCATGCGGGCCTTGCCCAGCGCGATCGCGTTCTTGTTGACGGAAATAATGTTACGGCCGCCCAGCGAAACCCCCAGCGTATTCTCTGCCAGCCCGTACGCGACAAAAAAGCTCTCCGCCCGAAGTCCGCGAGGCTGAAACGCCTGCAAAAAACGTGTGTAGGTGTCGGGCTTGACGGGCTCAGCAGCAACCAGCAACTGCCGGAGCGAGCTCAGATCGCAGGTTTCCAGGCTCTCTTTCGACACCCGTCCGGGCCGCAGGCAATAGTCATACGCGAAGTTTGGCGCAGCGGAAGCGCTGGCCCCATAAGTCTTGATCGCGTCAAACCACAGGGTCGGGCGCTGGATGAAGTCCGTGGGAGCGAAGCCGTACGTCGTGCCGCCCTTAAGTGCGGGGTAAAGGTAGCAGCCAATCAGTCCCATATCGTGATACTGCGGGAGCCACGATACGACTACCGGCTCCTCATGATCGATCACAAGTGGACAGTTGTGCAGGATGTTCTCGTGCGTAACCATCACGCCTTTGGGATCCCGAGTCGAGCCCGACGTGTACTGAAGAAACAGAATGTTGGAGCCTCCGTTAGGAATATCGCCAGGAATCGCATCGACGAAGTCTTCCGTTACAACCCAACGAAGACTGGAAATGTAATCGGCATCCACTCCCGATCCACAGACTTCGGTTCTGGCAAGATTCGTCTTCAGAGATCCGAGGTAGTCTTTGCTCGTCAGAATGCCCGCCGCCTGGCAGTCCTGGGCGATGTGGACCATTTTGTACAGAGCACTGCGGAAGTCACGAGAATTGGGGGGATAGACAGGGACGGGAATCAATCCAGCGCGCACGCAACCAAAAAACGCGCAAATCATTTCCAGGCCCGGAGGGTAGGCCAGCAGAAGGCGGTCCTGCGACTCAAATCCCTGCATCTTCCGCAAATGCGCGGCGATCACCTTCGTCCGGTGGAGGAACTGCTCATAGGAGTAGCCTCCAATCGGATTGCCATTGACATCGATGTACGAATAGAGAAGCTTCTGTGGATGCTGATCCCCTAGACTGTCTAGCCTGTCCAAAATCGAATCAATCATAGATTCGCATCGGTCTCACGAGAGTGACACCGCCAGTTGCCGCCTCCTCTGTTTGATAAGAAGATTCCGTATAAAACGCTTCGCTATGCGGGCCCAGGCAGCATGGCCAAGGCTGACTCGACAGAAGAGGCACAGCCGTTAAGACCGTATGTCTCTCGCCCGGTGAAGATCACACAACGCCTTGCATGGGGCCGGACTGAGGGCACATTGGTTTTATTTCGACAGAGCGGTGATGGTAACAGAGATTTGGAAAGGTTGGGAGTACTTTCCCCACTTCCGAGAACATTCGTCGTTACGACAGACTCCCGGTTGAGTCGAAATTTCCTTGATCTTCCTCAAGTTTTCGAGCTAGCATTCATTTCTTACTATAATTTACTCACGCTTGCGCTGAAGGGGTTCTGCGGCCGATCAGATCCGCCGCCTGGTGGCAAATTATGCCTGGGCGGATGCGTCGGCGTGACATAAATTACACCGGAGACGAGGTCCATTAGCCTGACTGCGGAGATCAATGACCTTGCACCGGCAGAGGCCTCGCTGAGGGACTCCGTTCTCGACTCGGTGCCCGAGTCTTCGTTCCCAAAAGTCTTGCGCCGCCGTCTTGAGGACTTCTTTTCCGAAAGCAACGTTTCTCCCAAGGCCGACCTCGGGATGTGGGTAAAGATTCTGGTGGGAATGGGGGTGCTGGCGAGCAGTTGGATTGCGCTCTACGCGCTCAAGCCGGACTCCTGGAAGTTCGTCAGTCTCTACCTTTTAAATGCGGTCGCGCAAACGTTTCTTTTGCTGAACATCGCGCACGACAGCAATCACAACGCGATTTCGTCATCGCGGCTAGTAAACAAGGGGCTGAATTACGTTTTCGATGTCTGTGGAATCAGTTCATACATGTGGCGGATCCTCCACCATCGTGGCCACCACTCTTGCATCAATCTCCATGGCGAAGACGACGCGCTAACCGGACGCGGCCTCTTGCGCTTCACGCCCTACGAACACCGCACTCGACTGCAGCGTTTCCAGCACATCTATGCGCTGTTAATGTACGCGGTGTTTTCTCTGGACTACGTGTTCGTGAGAGACTTTGAATGCTTCTTCTTTCCCTCCCACGATTATCTGAAGCAGGCGAAGCATCCGGTACGAGAGTACGTCATTCTATTTGCAGGGAAAGCCTTTTATCTCACCTACATGCTGGTTTTGCCGGTCGTGCTGCTGCGGAAGTCACTCCTGCTGGTCGGGTTGGCTTTCGTGCTTTCCCATTTGATCATCGGATTGAGCGTCGCGCTCGTATTCCAGACCACGCACGTGATCGACAGCACGTACTTTCCGTCGGATCGCCACGAGTTCGACAATTGGATCGATCACATCTTCGCGACGACCGCTGACTACGCCACCGAGAACCCGATGGTCGGATGGCTCGTCGGTGGACTGAATCACCATATCGTTCATCATCTGTGCCCGTTTGTGTGCCACACTCATTACGCCCCACTGACCCGGATCGTGAAGCAGACTGCTGAGGAATATGGCATACCTTACCGGCAGCATCCGACGATGACACAGGCGATCAAACACCATTTGCTGCTCTTGAAACAGCTGGGAAACGGAGATGACGTTTCTTTTCTGACTCGCGTGAGTAGCGAGAGCGAGGCCTGATCGTGCGGAAAAAGATTCCGGCCGTTCCACGATCCCGCTCCTTCCTGGATTCCCGCGCAATGGCGCACAATCCAATACAGGTTCTCTCCAAATACACCGCGCATTACGGAGATACCTTCCGGTTCTATTTTGGCGGCGCTAAAGAGGCCATTGTCACCACTAATCCAGTCGTCATTCAGCACGTGCTGAAGACGAACTGGGAGAATTACCACAAGTCCCATATCCAAAAAAAACGGATGGGCCATTTCCTGGGGAAGGGCCTTCTCACGACGGAAGGCGAAGCTTGGAAAACACAGCGGCGCCTCATCCAATCGGGGTTTGAGCGAAAGCAGCTCGAAATTTTGTCCTCGATCATGCAGGATTCCCTTGCCGATTCCCTGCGCGACTTCGACCAACAGGCCCGCATTGGCCCGGTCGACGTCTACCCTGTCATGATGAAGATGACGTTCGCGATGGTAGGCAAATCTCTGTTTGGCGCGAAGTTGAAAGAAGAGGACATCGAGACTATCAGCGACGCCATCTTGACCGTCCAGGAGTTCATGGTTCGCCAGACCATACAGCCCTACCTGAATCCCTGGTTCGCCGTGTCAGGCGAGCAGCGCAGACATGAGCAGATGACAGCCCGCGCTTTCGGTATTTTGAGCGACTACATTCGGCGCAGGCGACAGGAGGACCCCGGCCGCGATCTACTGCAGATCTTAATGGACGCCCGCTACAGTGACGGTTCAGCGATGAGCGATGATTTGGTCGTCAGCGAAAGCATGCAGTTGCTGGTCGCCGGCCATGAGACTTCTTCCAACGCTCTGTCCTGGACTCTTTATCTGCTCAGCACGCGTCCGAATTGTGTCGACAAGATACGAGAGGAGTTCGACTGTGTGCTGGGCGACAAGCCTCTCGGTTTCTCCGACGTTCCAAAATTCGAATTCACCACTCAGGTGATCAACGAGGCTCTGCGTCTTTATCCGCCGTTTTGGATGGTCGACCGGATGGCTCTGGCAGACGATCGCGCCGGAGACATCCACATACCCCGCGGCTCGACGGTCGTCGTCTTCATTTACGGTACGCACCATTCGCCGCGGTACTGGGAAAGCCCGGAGAGTTTTGACCCGGAACGATTTGCCAAGGGGAACGAGAAACTACACACGCCATTCGCTCATTTACCGTTCGGTGCTGGGCCGCGTGGCTGCATCGGTGGCAACTACGCCATGCTGCAGATGCTCATGATTCTGAGTGTTCTGCTCAGGAAATACGACTTTCAGCTGGTTCCCGGCCAGACTATCGAGCCACGCCCCATGGTGATTCTGCGGCCGGAGCACGGAATCCGCATGACCTTCACCGAGGCTATCCCCCGCGCCGTCGGCATCGAATCCGGCCGTTCAGCGTGACTGCTTGCGCTGTCATCCCAACAAAGCGCATTTCAGCGGAGCGAAGGATCTGCCACTCAACCAGCCCGGCGCGGAAGGCAAACCGGCCTTGCTCTTCCTGGTAGTTGAGCCGCCTTGATCTGATTTTTCCTCGGCTATACTTTCGGCTCACCCATATGTCAGTGCTTGTCACGAGCGTTGCTGGGCTCACCGTAATCATCTGGTCCTATCTCGTCCTGGCCAGGGGATCTTTCTGGAGCACGAAGAACGCTAATCCCGACGTTGGTGATAAAGAATCATTCTCGGGCAGCGTGGTGGCCGTAATTCCGGCCCGCGATGAAGCTGAGCTGATCGGGCCGGTCGTCACATCGCTACTGAATCAGAACGTTGCAATGGCCGTTGTTCTCGTGGATGACGAGAGCAGCGACGGTACTGCGGATGTGGCACGGCGCGCCGCCGAAAAAACAGGCAAAGCTGACGCCCTGATTGTGATTCAGAGCAAGCCCTTGCCCGCAGGGTGGACCGGAAAACTGTGGTCGATGCATCAAGGCATCGAATACGCACGCGCGTCCAATCCCGCATGGCTCATGCTCACCGACGCCGACGTGCTGCACGGCCCGGAAACTGTAGCGAATCTAAGTCGCATTGCCTCGCAAGGTCGCTACGACCTGGTCTCGTTTATGGTGAAGCTGCATTGCGAAAGCCTCGCAGAGAAACTGCTCATTCCCGCCTTCGTATATTTCTTTTTCATGCTCTATCCTCCAGCCTGGATTCGCCATCCGCGGCGATCGACCGCCGGTGCGGCTGGCGGCTGCATGCTAGTGAGCAGGGAAACGCTGGAACGATCTGGAGGATTGAGGGCCATCTCCAGCGCAGTGATCGATGATTGCGCGCTCGCCCGACTCGTCAAGCAGCATGGTGGGCGATTATGGTTAGGATTAACCGATCAGAGCCAAAGTTTGCGGCGATACCAGACCTTCTCACACATTGAACAGATGATCTCGCGCACGGCTTTCAACCAATTGAAGCACTCGTCATTGCTACTGATGGGCACGATTGCGGGCATGGTGATCACGTATCTGGCACCGCCGCTTTTGTTGCTCACGGGCAGCAGGCTGGCAATCTTTTTGGGAGCCGCAGCTTGGGCGGCAATGACGATCACCTACGCAGCTGTGGTGCGTCACTACCGGCTGAATGTCGCATGGGCACTCACAATGCCGTTGGCAGCACTGTTCTATCTCGGCGCGACCATCCATTCGGCGGTCAAGTACTGGAACCGAAGTGGCGGCGAGTGGAAAGGAAGAATCCAGGACGCCCGAGGCTCTTGATTGCCCTAGCGCGCGAAGTTCGACGGGCCCTGGGCTTTCGAAGGGGAGATAAATCAATCCTCGAGAGCACTAAGAAGTAGTAGGGAATCGTGACGCCCCTTCGCGAAGAAATCGGCCCTAGCTCCGTCGACCGCGTTACTTCCGAATCGGCAGGCCGAAAAGAAGGTTATGTTTCAAATAGATCAGACCCGCCAGACGAATCCGTCGGTGAACTGATGAACCGCGAATAGCAAAGGCAGTGCCGCGAAAAGCAGTTCGCGTCGGTGCTTCACTTTGGTAAATGTGACCACGACAACGGCACCCGGAATTCCGCTAACCACAAAATTCCCTGTAGCTTAAAAGTGCATGGATCGTGTCCTGCGCAGCGAGGATTGCATCTATCAGTGCGGAATGCAAAACATTTCTGATGATCGAAGGCCATCAGCTCCGACCGACGTGATGCTGAACGCCCCTGGTGCTCACGGCGAAGAACGTGGCGGTTCGATGCCTCAGCTGTCTTGGAACTCCTACTTTTGGGGGATTCCTCGATGTCGGGTGCAACGTAACATGTCTGCGAACCTCCGGCGTAATGTGAGAGGTTGGCATTCGTCCTATTATTTTGTCTTCATACCGCCAAAGACGCTGCAGTAGGGCCTTGTTGAACGCGATCGTCCTTTTCGGTGCGTCCGTCCCTTTGCTGGCTGCGACTCGGATAGACCTGAACCACGACTGGACGTTTCGGACCGATCCACAGTCCATCGGTGAGCATTCGCATTGGCAAAATCAGTCGCCAACCGATACGGCGGCCGTGAACCTGCCACACACCTGGAATCTGGGCCGGCAGGACGGCTATCTCGGCAAAGCCTGGTATTGGAAGACATTCACGCTGCCGTCAAAGTCGCAGGACGCTCACGTGAAGCTGCACTTCGGCGCAACTTTCTATGCTTCTCGTGTGTGGCTCAACGGCGTGGAAGTGGGAAGTCATGAGGGTGGTTACACCGCGTATTCCTTCGAGATCACGCCAGAACTTCAAGCGAATAACTTCCTCGCGGTCGAGATCGATAACCGCATCGATGCTACGACCATTCCCGGACTGGCGCAGAGAGGCGATCCCAAGGCCTGGTATGACTGGTGGGATTACGGCGGCATTGTCCGCGATGTCTGGCTGACGGCGAGCGGTCCGGTCGAGGCCAACCGGCAGCGGATCCGCAGCACCGTCAGAGACGGCGACGCTGCCATACAAGACCAGATCATTCTTGAAAATCATCTCCCTCTGGAGGAGCAGGTTTCCGTTTCGATGACGGCACTTTCTTCGCAAGGTGCCGCTGTTACTACTCAGAAGCGGGAGGTCATACTAGAGCCAGGCACGACGCCGCTGGAACTTTCTGCCACGATTCACAGTCCGGAACTCTGGGGAATTGACCATCCTAATGTCTACCGCATGACTGTTCAGGTCCGAGATGCGCAAGGGCGTTTACTGGATCAGCAAAGCGATAGCTTCGGGGTTCGGACGATCGAGATACGAAATCGGCACCTGATGCTGAACGGCGAACGAATCCGCCTGACTGGAGTGGCGCGACACGAAGATTCCGTTTCCGAGGGCTTGGCGGAGACGGCGGGTACTATGCGCTACGACTATGACGACATGAAGTCGCTGCATGTTGCGCTGACCCGTCCGGTTCATTATCCGCAGAATCCGTTCATCCTTGATTATGCCGACCGCCACGGTATTCTTTTGATTCCAGAGATACCCGTCTGGCAGTTCAGCGAAGCACAACTGAAAAACCCAAAAGTCATTGCGCTCGCCAAGCAACAACTACGAGAGATGATCGAGGAATCCGGGAATCACCCCAGCATTTTTGCGTGGAGCGTATGCAACGAGAGCGACACCGCGACCCCGGGCGGAATCGCATATTTTCGCGCGATGCGGGATTACATACGGGAGCTTGATCCGAGCCGCTTTGTCACTTACGCTGATGACAAGCTTCCGAAACTGGAGCGCGCCGAGGATTCCGCCGCGAACGATGCCGATTTCTTGATGATGAATCAGTACTTCGGCAGCTGGCACGGCCCCGAGAGCGAACTGTCTGAATCGCTCGATCGCGTCGGCCGAATGTTTTCCGACAAGATGGTGATCATTTCGGAATTCGGCCTGGCCGGCATATTCGCCAAGAATCCGGCAGACGCTGACCCCATGCGAGTAGACATCATTCGGAAGCAGATGCCAGAACTCGCGCGCCGCGATTGGATTGGAGGCGCGATTCTCTGGTGCTACCAGGATTATAAGTCGAGACGCACACTTCGACCGGGATGGGACGAAGGTTTCGTGGAGCACGGACTAGTGGACGAATATCGTCAGCGCAAGCCCTCGTACTACGTCTGGAAAAAACTCAATGCCCCGGCGGCAATCAGCGCACACTGGGACGATAGCTCCGAGAACACGCCGATCCACTTCACCGCAACTGTGACGCCAAACAACGTGGAGGATCTACCGTACTACCCGCTTCACCATTATCGGCTCGTCTGGCAGGTAAGTGACCAGAGCGGGACACTGGTGGCTACGGGCGAACAGGCATTCGGCGATCTGCGGGCACCGCAGGTGGTCACCGGCGAACTGCAAGCCGGGCCAAACCCGCGGGCGCTGAAATTGCACGTCACCTTGATGCGGCCTGAGAATACGGTAGCCGCAGAAGCGGCTGTCGATTGGCACGCCCATGCACGCAATGCGGGCAGGGCCGCCACCAGTCCGGGGGCGACGAACGGTCATTAGGAAGCAGGAGAATCCATGAAGCTTCAACGCCGTCTGCTTCTCTTTCTACTTCTGGCGGGAATTCTTTGCGCGCATCCTGCATTCTGCCAGCAGTACGCAATCGGAGCCGACGTGTCGTTCCTGGCTCAAGCCGAACAACAGGGGACGGTGTTCAAAGACAACGGCGTTGCAAAGCCTGGACTCCAGATTCTGAAAGATCACGGCTACAACTGGATTCGGCTCCGTCTGTTTCATGCTCCGACGGAACTGCCCAACAACCTCGACTACACGATTGCTCTCGCGAAGAAGGCCAAGAGCATGGGCTTTCATTTTCTTCTCGACTATCACTATGCCGATACGTGGGCCGATCCCGGGCATCAGCCAACACCAGCAGCTTGGCAAGGAAAAACGCATGAGGAGTTGGTGGAGATTGTTTTCCAATACACACGAGATACGATAGCGGCGTTCCGCGATGCGAGCGTTTTGCCCGACATGGTTCAGATCGGCAATGAAGTCACCAACGGAATGCTCTGGCCCGACGGTAAGTTGCCCGAGAACTGGGATAACTTTGCACAACTTGTGTACGCGGGAATCAATGGAGTGGACGCGGGGCGGGGAAACGGCCGGCGTCCGAGGATCATGATTCATATCGATCGCGGTGCCGATGCCAGGGGCACAAAGGCCTTTCTCGACAAGCTCAACAGCTACGACATCCCTTACGACGTGATCGGGCAGTCCTATTATCCCTGGTGGCATGGCAGCCTCAACGACTTGAGGAGCAATCTGGAATTTATGGCGCGTGAATATCACAAGGACATCATCGTGGTCGAAGCCGCGTACAACTGGCAGCCTGGAAACTACATCGGGAAGGCGGCCCCATTTCCTGAATCTCCAGAAGGACAGCGAGAGTTTCTGAATGAAGTGAACCGGGTGGTGATGCAGACGCCCGACGGACGGGGCAAAGGCGTCTTTTGGTGGGAGCCGGCCGTCACTGGGCCCCTTACCATTCGCGGATTTTTCGACGAACAGCACAACGCTTTGCCCGTGATCACGGTGTTCGATCGATTCAGCCGAAAGTAAAGCGTGCGGATGTGATAAATTTCCGTGGTTCGGAATGTGGGTCTTAGTTGCGGCGCGACTCGACGCAACCATCCGCCGTATGTGGAATGGAGTCCATCGGATTCTACCGAAACGTCAGCTTCAACTGCTTGGCAGTTGGATCCTTCTCCTCATTTTTGTCTTTGCTTCTCCGTCAGTATCAGCCGCCAAGACTCCTCCAACAACTCCGGCGCTCGCTTACACACAGCGTTTATGGCAAATGCAAGACGGGCTGCCCGAGCAAGTGGTGCAGGCATTTGCGCAGACTGCGGACCGGTACCTCTGGATCGGAACGACCGGAGGATTGGTTCGCTTCGATGGCGAACGATTTCAAACTTTCAATCGCGAGAACACACCCGCGTTCAGCGAGAACAACGTTTTCAGTTTGACCGTTTCACGCGATCACACACTATGGATCGGGATGGAAGGCGGAGGGCTGATTCGTTATCGCGACGGAGTTTTTCGGTCGTTCTCCGCGCGAGAGGGGCTGGCGAACGGCTTTGTGCGCGCGATCCGTGAGGATGGTGAAGGCAGGCTTTGGCTTGGCACCGATGACGGATTGTTCCGTTTTGAGAATGACCGTTTGCATCGCGTGGACAAGAGCTCTGAGATCCCCGCGATTGCTGTTCATGCGATCTATGAGGACCGCATGGGAGAACTCTGGGTCGGCGGATCAAAACTGTTTCGAGTCCGCGAAAACTCTGCCACGGAATTTGTGCTCGGCGGGGAAGCCAGCCAGAACCGCGTAAAATCTATCACGCAAACCCGCGACGGAACGATCTGGGTTGGAACTGTGTCGGGTCTGCATAAGTTAGTTGAGGGCGAACAGTCATTCAGAACTATCCACGAGGTTCACGGCACGGTTCGTGTGTTGCACGAGACTTCTGATGGAACGCTCTGGATTGGAACCATAGGCCATGGGCTGTTCACCTACCGGGACAGCCGTTTTTCCCGGATTTCAGTGCCGGACCCGCTTCCCAGCAATACCGTTCTGAACCTTTACGAAGACGTCGAACGGAACATCTGGATTGGCACGCAGGGTGGAATGGTGCGGCTCATCAATACTCCGGTTAGAACAGTTCCTTTGCCCGATGCGTACGACTCCGACGCCGAAACGATCTATCAGGACACGAACGGTGATCTGTGGGTTGCTGCGGTCAACCTATTTCGAGTTCACAACGGCAGAGCGGAGAAATACGCATTTCCCGGCATCTCTGGTGTGCGCGTTCGAAATGTGTTTCGCGACCGCGAAGGCGCCCTGTGGATCGGGACAGAAGGTGGGGGAGCGTACCGACTAGTAGGTTCCAGGCTAATCCACTATTCGACGCAGGAAGGCCTGGTAAACAACTTCGTGCGCGCATTTCTGCAAGCTCGCGACGGCAGCGTTTGGATCGCCACCGATGAAGGTGTGAGCCGCTGGGAAAATCAAGGCATCACGAACTATCGGGTGAGCGACGGGTTGGCGTACTTCAGCACGCGCTCGTTGCTGGAGGACCGGCGCGGTGATATCTGGATTGGTACTGACCAGGGACTCAGCCGGCTGCACGGCGGAATTTTCGAACACGACGGCGCGACCGAAGCGCTGAAGAACGAAAAGATCTGGGCAATCCATGAAGATTCCGACGGTGGCTTGTGGTTTGGCACTCGCACTGGAGGTCTTTATCGCTGGCGATCCGGCGTCCTGACTCATTACACGACGGAGCAGGGTCTCTCAAGCAATGGTATTTATGAGTTGCTCGAAGATGGCAACAACAATTTGTGGATCAGCGGCCCCAACGGAATCTCTGCCCTGAGCCGCAAGGAACTGGACGATATCGCTGATCATCCGAATCGCCCCGTGGCGTTGAACCTGTATGGCGTGTCGGACGGACTAGAGACGATCCAGATGTGCGGAGGCGAGAAGCCGGCCGGTGTGCTGACCAGGCAAGGAGAAGTTTGGTTTCCGAGCAGCAAAGGCCCAGTACGCGTTTCGATAGGCTCACCTATTCCATCGAAACCGGCTCCAGTTGTCATTGATCAGGTGATTGCAGACGGTTTGGAAATTCCGGTCTCGTCCGCTATTTCGCTCGGTCCGGACAATGCCAAATTGGAGATTCACTACGGCGTCGTGCTACTGCGTTCGCAGGAGCGCATCCGTTTCCGATACATGCTCGACCGATTCGACAAGGGCTGGAGCGACGCCTCGCCAACCCGGGTTGCTTATTACACAAACGTACCGCCCGGACACTACCGGTTTCGGGTTGCTGCGTTTGAAATGAACAATCCCGAGCAAGCGGCATCGGCATCCCTAGAAATCGTTCAGCGCCCCCATTTTTATCGAACCTCGTGGTTCCTGGCCCTGATTGTGGCGTTGCTGGCGGCATGCGTTTGGGGGATTTATCAATTTCGTCTTGGACAAATGCGGGCTCGGTTCCGGGCAGTGCTTAGCGAACGCAGTCGCCTGGCCCGCGAAATGCACGACACCCTCATCCAGGGGTGCGCCAGCGTTTCTGCGCTCCTCGAAGCTCACACAAGCATGACGCAGGAGCAATCAAATGGTGGGAACGAACTGCTCGATTGCGCCCGCACACAACTGCGTTCCACTCTCGAAGAGGCACGGCAGGCCGTCTGGGGACTGCGCTCGATTTCCGAGTCACCCAGCGAAATTGAATCTATGCTGACGAAAGTCGCGCAGCAGTTCAGCCGTGAGTTCGCCACCCCGGTCCATTGCTCGATCTCCGGACGGCCGTTTCCTCTGAATCAGGTCACAGCGCACGAAGTGGTCATGATCGCCCGCGAGGCATTGTACAACGCGATCCGCCACGCCCAACCGAAAGAGATCCATGTCACGGTGAGATTTGAGGACGACAAGTGCCATTTGAAAATTGCGGATGATGGCTGCGGATTCGACGTGAAGAATCTTTCCGATTTGCCCGACGACCATTACGGCCTGCTTGGGATCCGCGAACGTGTGGAGCGCATTGGAGGTACGCTTGGTCTTCGCAGTGAAGTTGGCGCAGGAACGGAAGTGACGATTGAAGTGCCGCGCAAGGCGGCCATTTCATCACCAATGGCAGAGATAGCCTTATGAACAGTGGCAAGAAAATAGGAGTCATGGTTGTCGACGACCACCCACTGATGCGCGTGGGCATCGCCGCCATCATCAATGCACGCAAAGACATGAACGTCGTTGCCCAAGCTGGCACGGGCGAGGAATCGGTGCAATTATTCCGCCAGCACAAACCGGACATCACGCTTATGGATTTGCGGCTGCCCGGGAATATGAGTGGGGTGGACGCGATCGCGGCGATCCGCGCCATCGAACATAATGCCCGGTTCATCGTGGTCACCACCTACGATGGCGACGAAGATATTCATCGCGCGCTCGAAGCTGGAGCGCAAGGGTACATCATCAAGGGAATGCCCTATCAGACGCTGATCGACGCCTTGCTCAGGGTTCACAGCGGAGGCCGTTTTCTCCCGCCGCCTGTAGCGCGAGCCCTGGCCTCTCGCGTACCAGAGTCGGATCTAAGCGTCCGGGAACGGGAGGTGCTCCACTTAATGGTTGGCGGAAACAGCAACAAGCAAATTGCCAGCGTCCTCGGGATCACCGAGGCGACAGTCAAGAGCCACGTCAGCACGATCCTGCAACGGCTTGATGTCGATGATCGTACTCAGGCGGTCGTCACAGCCCTGCAGCGGGGCTTGGTACACCTATAGCTCTGCTTCGGCTTTAGTATCTCGCCCCGACTGAAACTCTATTGTTCGTTGTCAAGATAAATACTTCCCCTGCATTCCGACTTTTGGCGGATTCGCGTTTATTGGCATAGGCATAGCATTCGCCACGGGTGGCAGTGTTTGCGTGCTTCAGATTGCAGAGCAATGCGTTCGTGCCGAAGTTCGTCGGAGGTCTCCGCGATGAGATTGAGAAATGCCGGCAGTCTGCTTCGTCTTGCAGTTGCGTTTTTCCTGAGTTTCGCCCCAACCCTTGTCATCGCCCAAAATGCGAATACGGGTGAAATCAAAGGCGGTGTAACGGATCCGGCAGGCGCCTTTGTGCCGGGCGTCGCTGTTTCTATAACGAATGTCCAGACCGGTGTTGTTACCACAACGAAAACGAATGAGTCTGGGCTGTACGACGTTCCTCTTCTGGCGACGGGTACCTATAAGGTCAAGTTCTCGAAGGAAGGCTTTCGCGATTTCGTCCGCGAAGGAATTATTCTTCAAGTCGAAACTCTCCAAGTCAGCGTGACTCTCCAGGTCGGAGCTATGAGCCAGGAAGTCGTGGTGAGTGGCACGCCGCCTCTGGTTGAAACCGAAACGACCGACCAGCATGTGAACCTCGATGTCCATGCCATCGCCAACGCGCCGATTACCGGCACTGACTGGCGAACCGAGATGACGCAACTAATCCCCGGCGTAAATCCTGGCCTCGGTAATGGTTCTGAGGCGGGCGGTCAAGGAATCGGAATCAACGGCACGCAGGCGTACAACATGAATTTCATGATTGACGGTTCGGCCGCAACCGCACCCCGCGATTACAACAGCAGCAACTTTTACATGCCGTTGGATTCGATTTCCGAGGTAGCCATCAATTCCAGCAATGCGCCCGCCCAGTATGGCAATGGCCTCGCCGCAATTAACGTCATCACCAAGAGCGGTACCAATGCCTGGCACGGCGACCTGTTCGAGTACGATCAGAACACAATCTTCAACGCGAGAAGCGTCTTCAATCCTGCCCCAGGTGCAAAGAGTGTGGAGCACTGGAACAACTATGGCGGCAGCGTGAGCGGCCCGATTCTTAGAGACAAGCTCTTTTTCTTTTTCACGTATCAACGCAATCCATCTGCCACACCTGCGACCGGTACTTACAGTTATCCTACGGCCGCGATGCAGGCCGGTAATTTCTATGGGATATCTGGCGCAACTGGACCCGCTTTTGATTCATCCGGAATTCTGCAGGGAACCTACTCTCAAGTCGCCCTGAACATGCAGAAGTATTTTCCCGCGGCCAATGCGGCGGGGTGGATCGCGGGCTGCCCTGGGCCGGTCAATTCTGGCCCCACAGTTACGCAGACTTGCGCGCCGATTAATAACTATCTTTTTAGCGGTACAAGTTCCAACAAAGCCACCTGGTATACGGGCAGAGTGGACTACAACCTTTCTACAAGGCAAAAACTCTCGTTCACATTTAATTATTTCCCCACAGTCGTTTCCTTTGTCCCGCCAGATCCCCTTTATCCCAACGATGCATCGGCATTCTCGCAGGGCAACAACTACAATCTCACCGGACAGCTGTCGCACGTTTATACAATTAGCTCCACGATGTTGAACGAGTTTCGCATCGGCGCAGCCCGCGAACTCGACAAGTACAAGCCGTTGTCACTTGGCAAAAACGATCCCACGAGCTTGGGCCTGCTGCCTGCTTACGGCACCAATGTTCCTCCCAATGCCAATGTTTTCCCCCACATATCGATAGACAGCCAGAGTGGTGCAAGTGGGGCCGTTCTAGAAGGAGGAACGGCCTTGGGGGCTGGGACTGGGAATGGGAATATCGACGCTGTACTCGGCGACGGAACCTACAACGTTTCTGACGTGCTCACCCTCATCCATGGCCGCCATACTCTGAAAATCGGAGGCGAGTACGACCGCTCTTATCAGAACTATACGAGTTGGGGCGATCTGGACTCCGGCCACTTCGAGTTCAGTGGCGCCTATACCGGTATTCCCTATGCCGATTTCCTTGCGGGGGATGTGTATTCCTGGCACGTGGGAGAGTCGGTTCCTACCAGCGTTCATTCCTGGACCTCTGCGTTGTTCGCCCAAGACGACTTCAGGATCTCTTCGAAAGTAACCCTCAATCTGGGCCTTCGCTGGCAGATGGTATCCGGCTGGGGAGTCAAGAATGGCCTATTTGGGATTTATGACCCTAAACTCCCCAACTCGTGGAACGGTGGCGCTTATCCTGGAGCCATTCTCTTCGGCGGACAGACCGACAAGGCTTACGGAGTAAGCAAGCTCAGCACAATCGAGAACGGTGATTACAACCAAGTCGCGCCTCGTGTCGGCATCGCATGGGCTTTCCGCCCGGACTGGGTCTTCCGAACAAGTTATGGCATCTTCGATGCTCCTCGTGGTGCCGATATCTATGGTGGCGGCAACGGCGGCACTCTGGGACTCGGACTCAATCCGACCAGTCCGTACTTGGGGTATAGCGGCACGCCAGCCTTTCCGCTAGATTCGGGACCCCCAGCGGGTTCGGTTCAATACCCCACGCTGCAGACTGCCGCTCCGGAAGTAGCAAACGGTACCTACATCGCGTTCTACCCCCGGGACATCCCGACGACATATGTACAGCAACTACTTACCGGCGTTCAGCACCAGTTCCCGTCCGCAATCCTGCTGGATGCAAGCTATGTGTATACCCGCGGCAGAAACCTCAACTACACCACGAATATCGACGCCGTCTCGGCGAGCAACCTGGGATGCAGTGGTGGTTGGTGGGCATGCAACCCCAATCCAAACTTTCCTTACATTGCCGGCATGAACTTCGATGGCTGGTCGAATTACAACGCATTGCAATTACGCGTGCAAAAGAGGATGTCCAACGGCCTTCAGTTCCAGGCGAACTACTCTTTCTCAAAATCTCTTGATACCGGCACGTCAAGGGGATGGGGCTCGGGCGGTGTGGACGTTTATCAAAATCCCTACAGTCCGGCGTCCAACTACGCACCTTCGGCGACCGACATAAGGCACTTTGTGGTTGGCGAGGTGGTTTATCAGTTGCCCTTCGGCTCCGGTCGTCAATACGGGCTGCACGGCGTCCTCGACCAGATCGCGGGTGGCTGGCGCGTTTCCACAATTATGCAGTGGCACACTGGACTCCCGTTCACACCGTCGATTACCCAAACGGGAGCATTCACTGGACAAAATGCGCTCGATCCCGGGTTGAGCACCTGCTGGAGTTGTACGCTCTACGCTGTCAAGGTCGGCGACCCGTACGCAGGGGCATCGCATGAAGGCCCGGGCCAATGGTTCAATCCGGCCGCTTACGCCGCTCCGGCGCCTGGCACGTTCGGTCAGAATCTCCGCGACAGTCTATACGGACCACATTTCCTCAATATGGACTTCGGTATTGGGAAGACATTCTCCATCACCGAGCGGGTGAAGTTCGAGTTCCGTGCCGATGCGTTCAATGTCCTGAATCACATTGACTATGGAAATCCAGTGAGCACCATCGATAGCGGAACCACGGCGGGCGTGATAGTTCCGACCGACGTTGCCAATAGCCCGCGCGTGTGGCAACTCGGAGGTAAGCTTTCGTTCTAGATTCGAACGCATCCGCGGGAATTGACTTTCGAGGGACTGCGACGACCCGCGGCGAGGTTCGGGCCGAAAACCCCAACAGGTTTCGGCCCGATTTTCTTCACGCGTGTCGTCCCGCCATGTTGCACTCAATTAGAATCGCAAGGTTTTCCGAAACATTTTTTAGTGGTGCGCGATGAACCCAATTCCTCTTCGAAACTTATGGTCTGCCAGTTTGACAGTGCTTGTCGTAAGCCTTGCCTATGTTGCTCTGGCACAGGCTCCAAGCCAGCCGAGTGCACAAATTCGCGATCATTTTCAGCGGGCTCACGCAGCTCTCCGAATGAACGATGCGATCTCCGCGGAGAGAGAATTCCGCGCCATTCTTGCTCTTGATCCTAAGAATTTCGAGGCGCACACCGGCGTCGGCATTCTTGAGATGGGCCGAGGCGATTGGCGGGGAGCATCCGATGAGTTTCACTCCGCATTAGCAGCTCAGCCCACTTTCACCAAAGCGCTGGCTCTTCTGGGGATTTGTCAGAAGCGAATGGGAGACCCTTCTGCTCTAACCTCTTTGCAGAAGTCGTTTCAGAGACTGCAGGAGAAGCCATTACGCGTTCAGGTAGGTATGGAACTGGCCAGTTTGTATGAGCAGCGAGGAGATGCTGAAGCCGCCGGAGCTCTTATGCGCCAGCTCGTCCAGCTCGACCCCGATAACGCCGACGTCCTGTTCACGGCGCAACGCATTTATTCCGATCTTGCCGATGACACGCTGACCAAGCTCGCCGTCGTTGCGCCGGGATCTGCTCGCATGCAGCAAGCAATTGCCGAGAAGCTCATCAACGCGGGTGATCTCAAAGGTGCTATTGAGCATTACCGGAAGGCGCTGCAAATCGAACCACGCCAGTCTGGTGTGCACTATGAGTTAGGAGAAGCCATTCTCGAATCGGCTCGCAGTGATGCTTCCGCGCAAGCAGAAGCGCAGAAAGAGCTCGAAGCTGCTGTGGACATCGACGGCGATAGCGCCAGAACGGAATGCGAATTGGCTGAAATTGCCTTGTTGCAGTCGGACTCGGGCCGGGCACTCGTGCATTATCAACGAGCCTACAGACTCAACCCAAATGAACTTCAGGCAGAGATAGGTCTTGCGAGGTTTGCCATGCCGGAGAATCCGCAGGGGGCGATCAAATATCTTCGCATGGCAGTGCAGTCCGATCCTCTCAACGGCTCCGCGCACTACCAGCTCGCACGTGCCTACCAGCGCATGCAGATGACTGAGTTGGCGGAAAAGGAACTGCACATTTCTCAGGAAATCAGAAAGATGAAAGAGCAAGTGGAAGCTCTGTTTCACCAGATGAACCGCTACTCCAAACCCGAGGCGAACGAGGCGCCCGACCAAGAGCAGAGCCAGTGAAACGGATGATTTCGAAAACTCGCAGCTGTGTGAGGTTGTTGGGTGTACTGCAGGTGACGGTGAGCCTTCTTTGGTTTTTAGCATGTGGCGGACAGTCGTCCGGTACACAACCGCCGCCAACCAAACTTCCTCCTACTATTGCGAAGGCCTATAACAGCGGCAGCGTGGCACTGAACGGCACGACTGCACTGACATTTCAGCTCTCGAATCCGAATAGCGGGAGCACTCTGACCGGCGTAGGATTCACCGACAACCTTCCTTCCGGACAAGTTGTCGCTAATCCAAACGGCCTGAGCGGATCCTGTGGCGGGGGAACGATCGGCGCGAGTGCTGGGTCGGGCAGCGTCAGTGTTTCCGGTGCGAGCCTCGCCTCGAATGCGTCGTGTACGTTTTCGGTGGATGTGACCGGCACGGTTGCCGGCACGCAGAAAAACACGACCAGCGCTGTGACCTCAAACGAAGCCGGAAACGGCGCTACGGCATCGGCGACACTGATCGTTGCAGCCACGTCCAGTCAACAACCTCCACAACCAGTCGATATCACTCCGATCAGTGGGCAGTCATATTACGTCGTCAACCAACTGAGCGGTTTTCAAACCGATCTCAACGACAATTCCATCACGGCGGGAGACCGCCTCCTGCAGCAACCGCGAACATTCACTAATACCAGCCAGCGATGGATCTTCAACGTTGTCTCGGCGGGCCTCTGGCAGATCAGCAATGTTCTAAACGCATTGTGCCTCGATACAGCGACCAACGCCGGAGTGACGTACGTGGTGCAAAATCCGTGTGCAGCAATTGCGTCCCAACAATGGACCCTGAGAGCGACAACGAATGGCTATTACACGATTACAAATAGCGGCACAGGGCTGCTCGTGGATGCGCCGTCCTCCAGCGCTGGTGCATCGCTGCAGGAAACGGCATTGTCCGGAACTCCCACCCAGAGCCAGCAGTGGCTATTGCGCCCGGCATACTTCCGCGGCATCGACAACGCGTTACTCGAAAAGCAGGAAGCGGCGCGGATCTCGACAGGCCTGGTCTGGTGGAAAGAAACAACTGGCGTGCAAACGGATGTTCTTCAGATTCTCAAGAATCATGGAGTGAATATGGTGCGCCTGCGGCCAAGTTCGGCGCCGCCTTACTCTGATCCTTCGCAGATGGGATGTACCGGAAATGCCTGTTTCGCCGAGACCGACTCCCAGGATCTCGACCTGGCCAAGCGTGCGAAGAACCTGGGAATGAGCGTTGAACTGACGCTGCTGTTCGACGGCGGATCTTCGAGCAGCGTTCCCAGTGCATGGTCAGGACATTCCTTGTCTCAACTGCAGAGCGATATCTATAGCTACGTCAAAGCGGAAGTGATGGCATACCGGCAGGCAGGTGCAATGCCGGACCTGGTCTCGATCGGCAACGAAGTAGATACCGGATTTCTAGGCGCTACCGGTAGCCCGAGCGGGAGTAACTTCAGCGGCTTCGCCTCGCTACAAATTCAGGCGATGCAGGCGATTCGAGACGCGTCTAGCGACTCGTCACTCGGAGCCGCAATTCCTGCTCCACTGACCTGCATACATGTGACCCCGGCGTGGGATCTTACGCAGTTCTTCACCCTGGCAAATCAGAACAATATTCCTTACGACGCAATCTGCCAGAGCTATTATCCGTTCTTCCACGGACCTCTCACCGAAGCTCAGGCCGCGCAGAGCAATCCAAATAATCAGCCGGTAGAAGGAGATGTGCTCGTCGCAGCAGCCAACAGCATCGGTAAGCCCATCCTTATTCTGGAAGCCGGTGAGCACTACGAAAACGGATTCGACTCGAACGATCCCTGGTATGCTCCGCCCAGTGTCGCCTTACAAGCGCAATTCCTGAGGGACCTCGACTCGGTACAGCAAAGCCTTCCGAATACTCTCGGCATGGGCATTGCATACTGGGACCCAGCGGGAGTGAACATACCCAGGCTGGCGGGCGGCTGGTACAACGGTGGCAGCGGCTTGCTGGATTCGATCTATGTCTGGAACGGCCTGACGCTGTTCGACAACGCCGACAGCTCCGGCAGCACGGACGTGAGCGATCCCAGCTACTCGACTCCCCTCGCGGGATTGGACGCGCTCGGAGGACACTAAAGCATTGCAGGCGCGCAACGCGGGCAACGAGGGGCTTGCTACTCCACTCCGGTGATGGCGGAGTCTACTGCATCAATGTCAGCTCCGAGGTCTTTTCCGTCGGCCCTTGGTTCTTGTACGCGCTGCCCGGTTGCAGATGATAATCACCGCCGGTGTAGTTTCGATCAGCACGTCGTGCATGCTCTATCGTCAGTGTTGTGCGTAAGAATATTGAACAGCACACTCTGAAACAGTGGAATGCCATCGACGGGTGTATCGGCGCCTCGTGATCGCAATACCTCAACAAGCTCGAGATGGCTTGCTCCAGAGTTTAGCCATCCGTATGCTGAATCAAAGTCATGGCGGAAATGAATGCCGGACGGGCTCAGAGGACTATAAAGTATCTCCTAACTCTGTGAGTAACATGACTCAGCGCTGTGTCGGAATATCATCGAATTCTAGTTGTAGATGCCGAGAATGCGGAAGTCTGCAAAGTTACTTCAAACTTCGTGTGGGGTCCTAATAGAACAAATGCTCGGATGCGCTCCGCAGTCCTGAGCTGTTGCTAGTTCAGATAATGTACTCTCGGGTTGGCCCTCTGACACCTTGTCGCCAAATCTCACTGAAAGTACAGTGAATTCACCTTCTAGAATCCTTGTGGGGGCCAGACACAGGTCCTGCAGCGCCACTGACCTGATTCTTCGACATCGGATTCTGAGCAGTCCCTCGTAAAACTCTGGCCTGAATTCTGTTTCAACACTCTCGCGTGAGCATGGGACGAAACTGCTCCCATGAAGAACCTGCGTTTCGCATTATGCACGTAACTTTGTGAGGAGGAGTGTGTCTAATGACGTTCCGACGTGTCTTTCAAGCGTTATGTCTGTGCTCGCTAGTGATTGCGCCTCGTCTTCTGGTCGCTCAAAACCCAAATTGCACAATCATCATTCCTGACGCTCCGCTCACCGCCGCCGGGCTGGCTACGCCTTATCAATTAATACCTACAGATCCCGCGCAGGGCAAGTGTGATGAAGCAAACGCGAACTCGTCGGCCTTCGTCCAGGCAGCCATTCTCGATCCCGGAACCGGCCAGATCTCTATCTACAATCCAGTGGTGATCGATGCGGGTTCGACACCTGCGGCGGGGACCAGTCAAGTCTTACCAGTTCTGCCGAAGAACGCCGTCGTCGCCCTGTGGTTCGGATTCAACGGTGACAATCTGGTGCAGCAAGGTAATTCCCCGAGTGTCCTGGCAGCAAATCATTGTGTCAATGGCTTGCCGAACAGTGTGTTCGGGCAGGTCTCCTACTGCAATGCGCCGGAGTTTTTCGAAGTTGCCCAATCTGCCATACGCAGGGGTCTGCTGCACGTGCCCGAGAAGGGAATAGCCAGTGATGGCGAGCCTTGCCCAACAGTGCGCAACTTCTATGTTGTCGATCAGGACCAGAGCGATAACCTTCCAGTGACGTACTTAGTAAGTTCCTCCGGACAGATTGCCCAGAATACGGTGGCAAATGCAGCGGCGCTCCCTGGCGCAACAACTCTCGGCAATCCCAGCGACAACGGACTGCTTGACAGATTCCTCGATCCCGCCATGAATTGCTCGCCCTGGAAGGTGACGGATCTGGCGGATCCTGGGCAAGTCGTCCCGGGTCTGGCCCTGAACGAGCTGCAGGCGCAAGTACACCAGCATCGTCATATCGCGCTTATTCCAGCGGGCGATCCGATGGTCTTGAACCCCGACGGATCCATCAAC
>Ga0335081_10001042_pt1 | contig 44597 bp, 43 predicted proteins | sample Lox_Sample_35_FD_206713 | JGI IMG/M metagenome (GOLD analysis project Ga0335081, IMG submission 206713) | Soil microbial communities from Loxahatchee National Wildlife Refuge, Florida, United States - Lox_Sample_3.5 | ecosystem: Environmental > Terrestrial > Soil > Wetlands | place: USA... | reverse complement strand
TTCTGACGCGCAGACCCGCCGAGGTCGCCCTGCTGTGGACGCTGAGTACCTTCTATCTTTCTCTCCACCACAGCGGCAACGAGCGCCTTGCCACACTTTTCGGCGCCACGGGCGCGGCGATTCTGGCGACCTCGATCATCGAAAACTCTTATCTGATGGCATATCACGATGAGTTGACCGGCTTGCCCTCGCGGCGCGCTTTCAATGACGCCATGTTGCGTCTGCAAGTGCCATATTCAATTGCGGTTCTCGATATCGATCATTTCAAGCGCTTCAACGACACTTACGGACATGACACCGGCGACGAGGTCCTGCGCCTGGTCGCATCGAAAATCGCCGGCGTGACTGGCGGAGGACAAGCCTACCGCTGTGGCGGTGAGGAGTTCACTATTCTGTTCCCCCAAAAAACTACGCCTGAGGTTGTAGGACATCTGCAGACGCTGCGGCTTCGGATTGAAGCCGCGGAATTCCGCACCCGCGGAGGCGATCGGCGGCAAGTTCCACGAGGTCCAGAACGGCGCAACGGACGCGGCCGCTACCGAAAGGGCGATGCCATTCGGGGGTTGGCGCGCCAGCAATCAGAACGGGAAACGACCGGCACCGCGCTCTCCGTGACGGTGAGCATCGGCGTAGCGACCTCGCCTAAAGAAGAAGGCGATCCCCAAGCTGTGCTGGAAGCGGCCGATAAGGCACTTTATCGCGCCAAAGCGAATGGAAGAAACCGGCTCGAAACAGCCGCAGCCGCGCGCCGAGGTCGCGTCAAGGCTGCCGGAATCGCCTGACCCTCTAGAATTGATTTCGTGCCAGGTGCGGCTCCGGACCGTCGAGATAGATGGGAAGCAAGACGGTCCGGTCCGCACACTCGCAAGCACCGCCAGCCGTGCGGTCAGCCGGCGGTCGTAGGTGAGATCGGAGGATTCCGGCCGCTGCCAGCGCAGACGGGACAGACAGTCCGGATAAATGCTACGCCTTCGGACTTACCGTTCAAGTCCACCGGTTTCGCAATATATCCCGTGCCGCCGCAGTTCGGGCAGTCTCCCGGTTCCACTCCTCTCCCCCTCAGTTGGTTGATCAGATTGTGTACGATCGGATGGCAAATCGCAGGAAGGATCGTTTTATGTTACGAAAAACGAACAAGATTTCCGAAAGAAAAAGACGAGAAGACCGGTATTTGCAACCTGTCCTCTCGTCCACGTTGGTTGCAGAAGCTATTTGCTGGCGGTGCAGGAGCCAGAAACTTTCTTCACCTTGGTCACGTTGAAACTCTGCGCCCCGGTCGAAGCGGTGGAACCGCTGCTCGCGCTCGTGCTGGAACCAGCCGAGCTTCCCGCCGAACCCGCTCCGCTCGCGCCTGAAGCCGTTCCCTTCACTTCCACTTCTTCGTTTGCGTGCGCGCTCAACTTGGAGGTATCACCCTGCAGTTGATAGGTGGTTCCCGAAGCGTCAGTCAGCGTATAGCCGCCGCCAGCGCTGTTCAGGCATCCGCGGATGGTGGTCTCGCTGCCGTTCATGCCGCTCGTAGACTGTGAAGCCCCGGTGCTGCTCTGGCTGCTGGTCTGGCCGGCGGTGCTGTCTTGCGATCGCGAGGACGGCGTGCTCTGAGCTGCCATCCACGCGGTCGAAGCCAGCAGGGTAATGCCTAGCAAAATCGTCTTTGTCATTGGTAAACACTCCTCTTTTTATATTTACGGTGACGACGTGGATCGCTGCTTAGAAGGAAATCATCCGGTACGGGTTGTGCCGTTTGATCGATCACCCCGCCCGGGTCTGCGGCAAATCCATCCTTCTGAGCCGCATGTCAAGAATGATTCGAACTGGCTTAGACGACCTGGCAACGCTTGGATGAGGACCCCACTATGGAGGTTGCCCCACTCGCTCCTCGATCCGTACCCCGATCTTCCTCTCCAACCGTCCTTTCTACCCTGGCATCGCATTAAACGCGTGAGCGCTAAGCCCATGTCGGAATCTGTGCTTACTACCGGGCAGCAGTTGAGATCGCTATGGGTTCTGGGCGGTCTCAGTTGGAGGGAGTTGGGCAAACGGGTGCGGGGCGGCATTGATCGGAATGATCTGATCAATCGTGCTTATGAATTGGCCTATAACTTCCTGCTGGCCGTCTTCCCGATGCTGCTCTTCCTGTTGGGACTGCTCGGGATGTTCACCTCAGAGAACGGCAAACTGCGCGGTGATTTGTTCTACTACTTTCAATTGGCTCTGCCTCCCTCGGCGTATCAACTACTGGCCCACACTCTGCGTGAGGTCACTCCCACCTCTACCGGAGGCAAGCTGACCTTTGGATTGTTGTTCGTCTTGTACTCAGGCTCGTCGGGCATGACCCAGCTAATATCCACTCTCAATGCAGCATACGAGGTGAAGGAAGAACGATCCTGGCTCAGGATTCATCTGATTTCGCTGGCCCTGACGCTGGCCATGGCGATTCTGCTGATTGCCGCATTATTCCTGGTTTTGGCCGGTAGCCATGTCGTCGCAACAGTAGGACATACGATCGGGATGAACAAGGTAGTTTACCTAGCTGGCAAGATCCTACAGTGGGCGTGCGCGATAGCATTCGTGGTGTTTGCATTCGCTGTCGTCTATTACTTCGCACCGAACGTGCATGAGCAGCACTGGTATTGGCTCACCCCAGGATCGGTTGTTGGTGTCCTCTTGTGGGCGATTGCATCAGGGGCCCTCCGCCTCTATCTGCATGTTTTCAACAGTTACAGCAAGACCTACGGATCGCTGGGCGCCGTAATCATCCTGATGCTTTGGTTTTATGTCCTCGGGCTCTCGTTTCTGATTGGCAGCCAGATCAACGCCACCATCGAACACTCAGCGGCTGAGCACGGACACATTGAGGCAAAAGAACCGGGAGATAAGGTGTCCGCAGAAAAGAAAGCTGCCTAGCAGGGCTCCCGTCAATTTTCATTCACTCATAGCGGCCGCATCGGCGTTCAAGCGACATCAGCGTGCACACCCACCGCTGTAGGTTCCGTTTCAGCAACTCGCTCCGATTCGGCGGCGGCCTTTGACGGGATGGCTGGACCTTCTACGTCAGACGCGCGAGGAGGCGGAATCTTGCTACGACGACTCGCTGCACCCCGGCCCGTCGGAGGAGCCGTTCTTTTTTGTAGCGGTGTCAGTACGGCATCTCGTAACTCTTCAAAACTGGTCCGCAACAATTTTTCAATGCGTCGCAGATCAGGCGCGGCATGCACATCGCCACTGAAGCCGAAATATACCGTCCCGTTGTAGCTGAGAACGGCGCAATTCACCGCCATCTCCCCGCCAACCGGAACATACGGATACCAATCGATCATCTTGTGGCCGAGCAAGTACAGCGGGAACTGCGGCCCCGGCACATTCGTGCAAACCAGGTTGAATGGCGTAATCGGGAGCTGGCTTGCAAGAGGTCCGGCGAGCCCTTGCAGTGACAATGGCAGCATTCCGATCAAACCACCGGCCAGGCTCACCAGTTCGGCGGCATGCACCCGCTTTAGAAATTCCGTTCGATGGTGAACTGCAATCAGCAGCTTCCTGGGATCGCGAATGTCGAATGGAATCGTAACTGGAATCAGGGAAATGCGATTCCCCCATTCCTGCCCACTCGAGCTCTGCCGCAGGTTCACGGGAACCATGATGCGCAGAAGGCGTCCCTTCACGGTGTCACCGTGAAGCTCGCAATATTTGCGGAGCGATGCCGTGATAATCGCCAGGATCACGTCGTTCACGCTCGTGCCCGCCGCGTGTCGAATTTTCTTTACCTCCTCCAGTGGAATCTCCGTGCAGGCGAACATCTGCGGCCCGTGATACACCACGTTGAATCGCAATCTTGCCGTGAAAGCCGTGATCTCCGGAAATAATTTCGTTAGCTCTTTCGTATCGATCTTCGCTCCATTCATCGCGGTGCGTTCGGCCACGCTGAGCAGGTCGGCACAGGCGTCGAGCAGCGTCTTGATGAAGTCCGAGTACGAGTCAACGAATCCTGCCGTCAGCGAGCTGAGAGGATCGGGCGGCGGCGGTGCCTTGAACTTCATCTTTTGCCGGGGCGGAAGCGTCGCGTCGGGACTCGCGTCGAGAAGCACTTTCATCAGACCAACACCGGCCATGCCATCGACCATGCAATGGTGCAAGCGGAAGATGATTCCCGTGCGACTCCCCTTCAGGCCGCGAACCAGCGTCATGTCCCAAAGAGGGTGCTTTCGATCGAACGCCGCGCTGAACAGCTTCCCCGCCAGATTCTTCAGTTCGGTGTCGGTGCCATGCTGCAGCGTGACATCTTTCATGTGGCGGCTTAATTCGAACTCCGGATCGTACTGCCAACTGGGAAGGCCCAATCCAAAAGGCGCCGCAACGACCCGCTTCAGGTATCGCGGGAGCTGCGGAAGTTTAGACTCGACAAACCGCGCGCAATCCCTGAAAGAGATTTCGCCCGCGAAGGTGCACACGCTGGCCACATTGAGAGGCATGTCTTCCCGTTCCAAATGAAGAAAAACGGTGTCGCCCCAGGAAAGTTTGTCGCTCTCAGCTTGGCGATTCATAAAACCGGTTCCTCGTTTCGGAAAGAAAAGCGACGTGTCAGGTCAAGCAGCTTCAGAGCTTTATAGAGATCGATATTGACTCCGCGCAGGACGATTCTGCAGGCTTTCTCTTGAGCCAACTCAGCTAGCGTTTCCATCTCTCGCAAGCCTCGCGGCCCCATTCGGCGGACACAAGAGAAATCAAGCAAGATCTCGCCGCCCCTGATGAGTCGAAGCCCGGCCTCTCGCACACCTTCTTCTAAGCGTCGCTCGTCAATGCTCACAGTTTCAGTCGCTGCCTTCATAAGCAACCTCGTTCAAATCGCATTCCGGCTCAGCAATCCGACCTGCGTCCGAAATGCTTCGTCCCTGGTACGCCTTTCGAAACAGGTCTGTAACTTCGGTCATCAGCGGCAATCGCGGATTGGACCGCCACGAGGGATCGTCGAAGGCAGCCTGCACGAGCCCAGGCAGAGCGCGCTCAAACTCCTCTCTCGAAACGCCCAGCGCGGCGATCGAGCGCGGTAACTCGAGTCTCTCGAGTAACTCTTCTACCTGCCAGATAAGCCGTTCTGCTTTCTCTTCCTCGGTCGCGCCGCCCAGTCCAAGCAGATCGGCGATGCGGGCATACTTCGCGGGAGCGGGATATCCCTGCATGTACGGCGACGGCATCAACTTCGCAGGCACCGCCGCATTGAAGGCAATCACATATGGAAGAAATAATGCGTTGGCGCGGCCGTGAGCGATTCCAAAGACCGCTCCGAGAGCGTGTGCAAGAGCATGATTCACGCCCACCGATGCATTTGCAAACGCCATCGCCGCGATGCAAGCCGCGTTGTGCACCATGCAGCGCGCTTCTTCGTCATCCGGATGTTCGTACGCAATTGGCAAATATTTGAATGCCAGCAGCAATGCTTCGTAAGCACACGAATCGGTGTAGGGCGAAGAGTAACTGGAGACCGCAGCCTCTAGCGCATGAGTTAACGCGTCAACGCCGGTGTCTGCCGTCAGGTTCTTCGGCATTGACATCACAAACTGCGCATCGACGATTGCCACATCCGGAGTGAGCGAATAATCGGCGAGCGAGACCTTCCGTTTCTTACTTTTATCCGTCAACACGGCGAAAGGTGTGACTTCGCTGCCCGTACCGCTGGTTGTGGGAATCGCAATCAGCCGGACGTGCCTGATCTTTTCAGTCGGAAACTCCACGACACGTTTGCGCAGATCGAGAAACGGCGAAGCCAGGTACTCCAAGTCCGCGTCCGGCGATTCATACACGAGCTTCATCAGCTTTGCCGCGTCGATCACCGAACCGCCACCGAGCGCAATGATCTGATCCGCCTGATGCTCCTTAAGAGTCTCGACGCCCTGCAAAACGGCTGAGAGTTCAGGCTCGAAATCTGGAATCAGTGCGACGTGAATATGGGTTGCCTCAGCCAGTTCGCGGCGCACGACTTCGACATTCCCGAGTCTTTGTAGCGCTGCATTCGTTACGATGACCGTTGACCGCGATGGAAATTTACTTAGATTCTCCACCGCATTCCGATTGAAGTAAATCTGGTTCGGCACTCGAAACCACATATGATTTTGCTTCCTCCGGGCCACCCGTTTGATGTTGAGATAGTGATAGATGTTAACGTTGTCTGTGGTGCTGTTCCCGCCCGCGGTTCCGCACCCGAAAGAGAATGTCGGCACCAGATCGTTGTACACCGCACCCAGCGCCCCGATTGCTCCAGGCGTATTGACGATGATGCGGCCTGTATTGATCACCTCGCTGAATCGTTGGATGATCGCCTCGTTGCGCGAAAAGATTACGGCCGTATGCCCCAGGCCGCCGGCATGATTCACCTCGACGCACAATTGCAGCGCGTCGGCAGTAGACTTCGCTCGATACACGGCCAATACCGGAAAGAGTTTCTCCACCGAGAGTGGATGGTTCGGGCCTACACCCTGGATCGGCGCAATCAGAAGTTTGGTGTCCGGCTTGACTGGAAGGCCGATGAAATTTGCGATATCGACTGCCTTCTGCCCGACCGCCATCGGCCGCATGCATCCCGTTTGCGGATCGATGACCGTACTTGCCAGGAGCGCGGCTTCCGCTTCGTTGCAAATGTGCGCGCCCATGTCCGAAAACTTTTCCAGGGCAGCGTGGTAGATTTCGTGGTCGACGGCGACAGTCTGTTCTGAGGCGCAAATCGTTCCGTTGTCGAAGGTCTTCGAAAGAATGATGTCGACAATGGCCGTGTCGAGATCGGCAGTCTTCTCGAGATACACCGGCGTGTTGCCGGCCCCCACACCCAGTGCCGGCTTGCCGGAACTGTACGCGGCCTTCACTACGCCTGGACCGCCGGTCGCATCGATGAGCCCAATATCCCGGTGATGCATGAGGTAATTGCTGTCATCGAAAGTCGGGGACTCTATGCATGCGAAAACCCCTTCGGGTGCGCCATGTTTCAGCGCCGTTTCATACATGATCCGGACGGCCTCGGCGCAGCAACGCCACGCCCGCTGATGCGGACTGAAGATCACCGCGTTGCGTGTCTTGATCGCAACGATGCACTTGAACAACACCGTGGAGGTGGGATTCGTGATCGGAGTCAGAGAAATTAGCACGCCTATCGGCTCCGCGAGTTCTGTCAGGTTTTGCTCCGGGATGTCGCGAATGACGCCGACCGTGCGTTTGTCTTTGATGTAGTTGTATACGAACTCGCAGGCCACCATGTTCTTGATGACCTTGTCTTCCATCACGCCGACCCGGGTTTCTTCGACAGCCAGGCGAGCCAGGTACTGCGCCTGCTCGATCCCAGCGAGAACCATCGGTTTGATAATTCGGTCGACGTCTTCCTGCGTGAATTGCGTGAAAGCCGCGGCGGCAACTTTCGCCTGCCCAACCAGCCCTTCCAGATAGGCGATCCGCTCCGCGCTTGGACTCGTGGCTCCGTGCGGACCGAGATCCGACGGTTTCGGTGCTTCCGAGATCATCACGCCTCCTTCCAGAGAATCCATCGACTGGCGCCCGCGTCCTGCTCACTCTCAAACGTAATAAGTTTCGGTGCAGATCGATAGGAGGATGGATCGCAGACTCGCCAGACAGACCAATAGAAGGGAACGATTAGAAAATGGGGGCTGCTGGAGCTGCAGTGGGGACCATTCGATCAGCCTCGAGGTTCCAGAGTAGACCCGCAGCCCCCGGCTCGGTCAGCAACGCCTGTCACCTGGTATTGTGATAGACGTCACACTGCTTACCCCGAGCGAAATCAACTCAAACCAGACTTCTGCTACACCACCGCAACCGGCGCCGTCGCCTTTTTGACGTGCCGCCGTGCCGGACGCGCCGGTCTGGAAGCCTCTTTGTGACCGTTCGAAGACTTGGTCATCACTTCCATAAGTGCCTTCTGTGCATCGACATAGCTCTTCACCGCCTCGCGAGCCAGTTCGTTCACCGGCAGAAGCGGGAACGGCTTGAACATCTTCAATGCCTTTCCGGCAGCTTCGACTTGGGCGTCCATTTGCTTGCCGGCTACCTCGACGAAGGCCTTTTGCGCGTCGACCATCGCCTGCGTTGAGCGCCGCGCCAGTTCTTTCATCTCCGTTGGTTTTTTCCCGGAGGTCTTGACCGGCTTGCCTTCCACCGCCTTCGTGGCTTCCTCGGACACGATATCCAGAAAATGTTTTTGCGCTTTGAGGAATGTTTCCATGCCTTCGCGCGCGAAGTTCATCAAATTCTTGGGCTGATACGGTTTGCCCGACTGAGCTGATTGCAGCCACGCGCGGGTCTGCCTGCCGGCAAGCTTCAGGTATTCCTCATGCATCTGAAGGAACGCCTCAAAGCTGCGCTGCAGCAGATTGATTGCAGCCGTCCGCCGCGGAGAGTCGGCCACGCGTTCCTTTGCGGCGTTCAATAACAACGTATTTTGTTCCTTGCCCAGCGCGAGAAGCACGCGTTGACCCTCGAGGAAGTTGGTGGTGGTCTCTTCGGCCACTGCGCTCAAAATGGCGGCCGGGGAATGATGCGGATCGGATAACTGCTGGCGAACAGCATGCATTACGTTTGCGTTTTGCCGCATCGCCAGATCTAGAAGAATGCGTTGGGTGGCGAATAACGTTTGTATTCCCTGCTGGCTCCATCCGGAAAGGAGCGCGAGCAGAGACGACTCTTTGTGGTGGGATGCTTCAGAATGCGTTGCAGTTGGCATAAGCTTTACCTCTAATGCTGCACTGCAGCATGACTCCACTATAGTGATTTTAGTCCCTCTGTGTCAATATGCCTGTTGCTCATGATCTCCCCGGGCAGACGCAGCGGCATGACTTCCTCGGTGATCCTGATTAAGAAGTACGGCAACCGCCGGTTGTACGACACGGCGGGGAGCCGCTACGTCAACCTGGAGGACATAGCAGCGCACATCCGAGCTGGGCGCGAAGTGCGGGTGGTCGACGCTACATCTGGGAAGGACTTAACCCGTGTCATTCTGACACAAATCATCACGGAAGACGCGAAGGACAAGCCCACCGGTCTGCCCTTGGAGCTGCTGCGCCAGCTGATCATTGCATCGGACGAGGTTCGACAGGAATTCTTGATGTGGTATCTGAAATCGGCATTCGACACCTATCAGAAATTGCAGGACACCGTGCAGAACCGCTTAAGCGAAGTGCAGTCCGCGATTTTGTCGCCAGTCGACATGATGAAGCGCTTTTTGAGCGGGAGCGAGACATCTACCAGAAACACCGGCGTGCCATCGGAAGTGGAGTCCTTGCGGGAAAAAGTGACGCAGCTCGAAGCTCGTCTGGACCGATCCCGCAGAAAAAAAAGACCTGTTCGAAGGAAGCATTAGTCCAGGTTGAGATCGATTGCGACGAGCTTGGAGGTCTCCGCCGAGGTGGCTATAATTGTGCAGTGCAGCATTGATTCGTAGTCATTGCGGTCGGGACCCGCTGCGACGTAGAGAAGAGCTTGGGACGCACGAAGAAATCCGCGAAAGCGCAGGCTAAGCGAGGGAAGCCAGGGGCCAACCCCTATCCTAAAGTGCATTCGTCGAACCTCTGGACGGAGGCACTGTTCGGAGCCGAGATTCTCATTTTGCACGCCAATCCTGTTTACTATGGGTTCGGCGTGCCTCACGGAGATGGCTCCGCCGTTGTCGTCATCCCCGGCTTTCTGGGCACCGATCTCTATCTCACCGAACTGCACAGCTGGCTGCGCCGCATCGGATATCGTCCTTATTTTTCCGGCATCGGCATCAATGCGGAATGTCCTAACCTGCTCATTCAACGCCGGCTGAACCAGACCATCGATCAGGCACTCGCCGAGACCGGCCGCAGAATTCATCTCATTGGACACAGTCTCGGCGGGGTCATCGCGCGCTCGGCCGCGGGACAGCGTCCGAAAGATGTCGCTTCCGTCATCACGCTCGCCGCTCCTATTCGCGGGACGGTAGCCAATCGCGCCGTCTTGCACGCTGCAGAAGCCGTTCGCCTGCGCATTCTCGAAGAGCACGGAAGAGGCGTTCTTCCCGACTGCTACACCGGCCGCTGTACGTGCAATTTTCTTGGTTCATTGCGGCGCAGAGTGCCCGGCGCGACCATGGAGACCGCCATCTACACTCGCCAGGATGGAATTGTTGATTGGCGCTACTGCATGACGCTTGAGCCGGAAAAGGACTTCGAGGTCCCCGGCACGCACATCGGCATGGCATTCAACCCGGCAGCATACGCGTTAGTCGCCCAGCGGCTCGCGAAGGCAGGAGCCCTCGTGTAATCTAGCGAACCACTTCCAGCACCGCTCCACTGCTTGTGTACAACGTCTCGGTCGCGCCGTTTGGACGCCGCAAGATCAGCGAGGCCGAGGCCAGACTATTGTTGCGAACCTCGAACGCGCCGCGACAGTCTGTCCTCTGATAGGGAAGGCGATGCAGCTCCGGGCCGCGCCCATCAATCGCAGCGCTGATCTCAGTGCGGTCGCGCCCCATGCAGTCGAACTTCCACTGCGCGTCTTCGCTAAGATCGCCGCTCTCCCGGAATTTTCTGAAAACGCGTTGCACTCCGTCATGCCAGAGCACAGCTTTGCGAAAAACGAAGCCCAGCGGCATTTCGTAGGTCAGCGCTTCCAGTGTCGACGGAGGCTGATTCGCGCGGGAAAAATAAGCATGCGTCCACGTCCAAAATTTGCGATGCCGATATCCGCAATTGTGTCCCTGGACCCCGACTCCTAACGGCTCGCCGGCCACCCTGCGGCCGTCGAAGACAATTTCACCCGAGAAGATCGCGTCGGAATGCGGCGTCCGCGAAAAACCAATCCACCCCTTGTCGCTCAACGTGACAGAGAAGCAGGACCGATATCTCAAATCCCACAACAGCGAGTGCCCATCCAGTTCCAGAAGTCCATGGCAGCGATCCTCTTCGATGACAGCATTCTCAGTTCGGAAATAGAAAGGTTCTGCGCCCTTCGGACTTAGCTTCAACGAATCCAGCGGAAGCCCTCGAATCAAGGTCACGGGCTTCCCACCGAATGGAAACCATGTAGCCCAGATTTGCACCGGACTGCGAAGCGGATACTGCCCGTCAAATTCGCTCTGGCCCGGACTTAGCAGCAGGTAGCGGATCCAGAATGCACCACTGCCATCCGCCAATCCCATGCGGAGGAACCACACCTCGTATCGGCGGCGCGTCGCCAAGCTCGAGTAAACCGCATTAGGCGTAGACATTCCCAAAAACTATGGCACAAGATCCCGGACCATCCCGTGATGCCCGTCACTGCACCGCGACCGAGCCAAGAACATAGTGATCTCGTTCCCATGGCTGATGTGCCTTCCATTCTTGCGTCACTACAGTCTCGGCCGACCCGAGAGCTTCGCCCTTTTCTCGAGGCCTTCCTGCCACCTGATGCAACCCCGGACCAGAAAATCACTACCATCGAGACCGCATTAAATGGCCCAATCGGTCAGGCCTTGCGAGAAGCGATCGCAGGGTGGATTGTCGGTGAAATCGTCCCGGTTGCGAGGCTTGTGCCGGAATCCTACTCACACTGGCGGCCTCCGGTGCGAGACGCGATGGTCTTTGTGGTCACCCACCTCTCGGCAAAGCGGCTGGCGCCGAAAATACTCGAGCAGATCGAACTCCCGCCCAAGGCTTCTCCGGAGAGCCGCCTGCTGCGCCTCATCGCCAAAGTTCCCGGGCTCCAGAAACTGGGCCAGGTAATCGCCAGGAACCAACATCTTCATCCCGCGCTGCGCAAGGCGCTGACCAAGTTGGAAGACGGGATCCGCGACGTTGATTCTGAACAGGTCCGCGCGATCGTCGAACGCGAGCTCGGTGAACGGATGACAAGGTTTGCTGTTCAGCTCGCTCCGCGCATCTTGAAAGAAGCGAGCGTGAGCGCAGTGCTCCGATTCTCCTGGCGAAATCCGAAGACGTGCCACCGGGAGCGTGGTGTTTTCAAAGTTCTCAAGCCCCACATTCCAGAATACTTCGCGGAAGACATGGAGTACCTCAACGGGCTCGCCCGCTATTTCGCGAATGTTCATCACCGGTATGGATTCCCGGCGGCCCTGATTCCCGATACATTTCAGAAAGTCCGGCGACTCCTAAAGCATGAGGTCAATTTTCGCCGCGAACAGAAGACGTTGCTTGAGGCCGGCGCGCTGTATCGTTCCTTCTCTGCAGTCCGCGTGCCCCGCGTACTGTTGCCGTTGTGCACGAAGAGAATCACGGCTCTCACCGAAGAACAAGGGCTGAAAATCACGAGCGCAGTCGCGCACCTCGCTCCCACCGCTCGTCGCGAGATCGCCGAGCAAATGCTTGAAGCCTTAGTCGCCGTACCGCTTTTTTCCGCGCAAACAAATGCCCTCTTCCACGCGGATCCACACGCCGGCAATCTTCTCTATGATCGGCGCACCAAAACCCTCGTCATTATTGATTGGGCGCTGCGGGAGCGATTGTCATTCGAGCAGCGGCGTCATCTCGCGCTCTTGCTTCTGATGGTTAGCCTTCGCGATCCACTGCGAGCGTCGGGGGAAATCGTTGCTCTGGCTCAGGGCCGCATCGCGCCAAATTCAAGACGACGGCTATTGATTCATCGGAAGGCAAAGGATTTTCTGGACGCCTTTCCGCCGGCACAATGGCCGGGTCCGGCCGATGCCATGCGACTGCTGGAGCAGGTCGCCGTCACAGGAATTCGCTTTCCGGCACCATTAATCATGCTCTCGAAGGTGATGTTCACCCTCGAAGGAATTGTGGCTGATTTGGGCGGATCCGGTCAGACGATGGGCTTCGCGGTTGCACGACAATTCGCCCGGCGATGGCTCTCCCATCGCGAGCAATTTCGCTCACCCTTGACGGCCCGGGACTGGGGTTCATTGCCATCGAGCGCGCTATTGTTTCCCAGCCGATGGGGGATTCGCTGGGAGCAGGCAATGCTGGAGCGCTGGCTCAAACCAGCTGCCAGTTCAGTCCATCATGAACGCTCCGTGGCCACCTAAGCCGGTATTGCCACCTGCTTCTTCGCGCGCCGGCGCGGCTTTGGCACGTGAACCGAAGCTTTCTTGTGTGGAGTAACCAACGACCCGAGCAGGGACGTTTGCGCGTCCAGGAATGTCTTCAAGCTCTCTCCGGTAAAGCTTGTGAGCGGCAGCAACCGCGACAATGAGGTCGTTTCCAGGGAGCGAGCCGCAATCTCAAAATTCACATTCATCTGCTGGCCGAAGACATCAAGCAACTTTTTCTGTGCCTCGATGAAAGCATTGGCGGCTTCGCCTGCCAAACGGGCAATTTCAGTCTTCTTCGCCGGCTCGGTCTGATGTTTTTTGTCGATCGCTTTGCGGGACTCCTCGGCAACCATATCCAACAATTCTTTCTGCGCCCGCGTGAAACTCTCGACCGCATCACGCGCGAGTTGGACCGCATGGATAGTCCGATCACCCTTCTTGTCCTTTTCCGACTCCAGCCACTCCAGCGTCTGCTTGCTGGTCGCAGTAAGCAGTTCCTGCTGTAGACCGATTCCGGTGTCGATTCCGCGGCGCACTAACTCGGTGACCGCTGCCGCGGGAGTGAATCCGATTCGCTCTTTCACTCCGTTGAACAGAACGTCTTTCTCTTGTTTCACAAGTTCGAGCACGGTTCGTTGCGTTTCCACGAGGCTCGAAGTAGCTTCTACTGCCAACTCGGTTAACAGGCCTAGAGGCGATGTCTCAGAATGAGGCTGAGTGCGGGTGGGCATGGGCGTAACCTCCTATTGCTGCACTGCAGCATTATTCCGATGCTAGTATTCGCCGCGCTCTTCGTCAATGGATGAAAAGCCCGTTGTGCGTGGCGTCAATACAAGTAGTGATCGTAATCACGGGACGTCCCATCCACGCCGCGATATTGATTTGGAAGCAGGCAATGAGCGGGCACACGATTCCCGAAGTAGATTCCGCTAAAACCTTAATGACCGAGGCCATAACATGGTCCGTCATGAAATGGCTTCGCGAGAAAAAGCGCGTGCGCGACACTGCCGATCGGGCAAATGCCGTCCTCGATGACCTGTCCGAGAAAGTGAGGGACCTGTGGCCACTCACACTCCGCGAACAATATCAGGCGTTGTGCTCACAGAGCACGAATTGCAATGCCCGAACGACCGGAAAGCACACCTCCGGGAAAGAAACAGGCTTCGCAGACGTTCGTTCCGATGCCTTGGCCCTGAAAGATGCCGACGACTCCGCGCATCGGGCCCGCATAGACGCGGAAGCCACCTTCGACGAGGCGGAAAGGAAACTCAGTACCGCCCTCGCACGCGAAGGTTGTCGGAAAGCCATTCGTGGGTGGGAACTTCACGAGGAAGCGATCCGCAAAGCGAAGAAATTCATTGTGTCGAAGTAGGCCCTTCGCGTCGCGTGGAACCGGGATAATAGCTGCGCGATTTCATCTGTCTTTATCCGCGCGCAACACGTAGCGAGTTCCCGACCACTGAAGCGCTCGAAAGCAGCATCGCGCCCGCGGCCATGATGGGATTTAGCACTCCAGCCACGGCCAGCGCGATTCCGGCGCCATTGTAGAAGAACGCCCAGAACAGATTCTGGCGCATGATGTGGAAGGCTTTTTGTGAGAGATCGAGCATCTCGATGATCTTGCGCAGCGATCCGGTCGTGAGAACGACAGCCGCGGCCTGCATCGCGACGTCGGCTCCTGACGACATCGCAATGCCCAGGTCGGCCTGGGCTAGTGCCGGGGCGTCATTGATACCGTCGCCGATCATGGCAACGACTGCCCCATGGGCCTGAAGGCGGCGAATTACCTCTGCTTTGTCCTCGGGGAGCACCTCGAACTCGCAATGATCGATGCCGAGCGAGGCGGCCGTCCAGCGCGTCGTGGACCGTGCGTCGCCGGAAACAAGCCGGATCTCTATCCCGCGGCGCTTTAGTTCCGAAATCAAGGCCATCGCTTCAGGTTTGAGCCGGTCTCCAAAGATTGCTATCCCGTGCAGTTCGCCATCCCATCCCAGGAAGCATACGGTCTTGCCTTCTCTCTCTGCGGAACAGGCTTGTTGCTCGACCGGCTTGTGCAAAGCGATGCCAAGTTCCGTCAGCAGGCGGCGATTACCGGCGAACACATGCTTTCGATCGACGATGCCAGTGATGCCGCGGCCCTTGCGGATTTCAATGCCCGCAGCGTCGCGCAGCTGGATACCTTGGTCACGCGCATACTTCACGGCAGCTTTGCCCAGCGGATGTTCGGAGTATTGCTCGAGCGAAACGATTAACGACAGGGCCTGAAACTCGCTGCCTCTCGGCGCCATTTCCTGGTCAGTGTTCAATGTGCGTTCGGCACCGGCATATGCAGGAACACTGGTCACCAGCTCCGCTTCGGATTGGTCACACTGTATCAATTCCAGGAGCGAAAAGTCTCCCTCAGTCACTGTGCCAGTTTTGTCCAGAACAGCCGTGTCGATCTTGCGCAGTGTTTCGAGCACACGGCTGTCGCGCACCAGAATGCCCTGGCGCGAGGCCGAGCCCAATGCGGCTGTGATCGCGAGGGGAGTTGCCAGTCCCAGCGCGCAGGGGCACGCGATCACCAATACGGTGATTGCGCGCATAAGGGCCTGGGCGAGGCTCGTGCCGCCTCCCATCCACAGCGTGAGAAAAGTCGCGAGCGCGATCAGAACGATACCCGGCACGAAGGTACGCGACACGCGGTCGACCGTACGCTCGATCTCGCAGCGGCTGCCAAGGGCTTTCTCGACGAGTCCGATAATTCCAGCCAGAGTTGAATCTTCGGCGGACTTGGTCGCTTGTACGCTCAGAACTCCATCCAGGTTAATCCCCCCGGCCACCACCGCCTGGCCGCGATATTTCGCAACCGGCGCGGATTCACCAGTCAGCAACGATTCGTCGGCGTGCGATTCCCCCTCGATTACCACACCGTCTGCAGGAAAACGCTCGCTGGCCTTCACCACGAACACAGCTCCGGCTTGTAATGCTCCGACGCTCACAAATCGCTCTGACCCATTCGCAAGCAAACGGACTTTATTGGGCATCATTCGATGCAATATCGTGATCCAGCGAGAAACCTTTTCTTTCGCGCTACGCTCGATCAACTTTCCGGCCAGGACCAAGGTCACAATCGCGCTGGCAGTGTCGAAATAAAGATGGATTTCACCACGAAATGTCTGGACCACGCTGTAGCCGTAGGCCGCAAGGATGCCGAGCGCCAGCAGAAGCTCCATACGAATCGCTCGATTCCACAGCCCGCGGAAGGCAAGGCGCAGTATCGGCGCGGCGCAATAAAACACAACCGGGGTCGCGAGAATCATCAGAACAAATGGCAGCCCCCTTCGCACGCTTCCAGAAATCTGCTCGAAATATCCGGCATAGAGGACGAGGCTGAAGCTCATGATGTTCGCCCAGAGGAAGGCGGCTATGCCGGTCCGAATCAATAGATCTCGCGACTCAGTATCGGTGTCGTCAGTGCCAGCAATGTGCTCGTTCGTGCTGTAACCCAGGCTGTTTATGCGGGCAAGAATGTGGTCGCGCGGAAGAGCCTGCGGATGATACCTAACTTTGACCAGGTCCGAGGCGAAAGAGACATCCGCCTGTGTCACTCCGGGCAGGGCGCCGAGAGCATGCTCAATCAACCATGCGCATGACGTACACCACATTCCGCCGACGTGAAGCAGCAGCTCCTCGGAGGGTCCGCTGGATGAGAATATTTGCCGGCTTGGGTCATCTTCGTCCGCCGAGCGGTTCGAGATGAGTCCGAGCTTTAGGCTGCGCTGGAATACTTCCGTCTGGCGGAGGTCCTGCCCCGAGCGAATGCTGCCGCTTTCCCAGAGAATCGTGTAGACGTTCAGGCAACCGAGACAGCAGAAAACCCGCTCACCATTGCCGATGCACTGCTGCAGGGGATACGTGCCGCATCCCAAGCCGCAAAGATCGCATTCTTTTTCGCTGCGCATTTCAGTGATGCGGCGCCTGCGAGCTCTGCGTGACCGGTTTGCCGTGCACATCCACGAAAACAGGATTGGCGCGCTTCGTGACCACGTAGCAGAAAATCAGAATTCCAATGAACAGCGCCGAGATGAAGACGAGAAAGTAGGCCAAAGGTGAACTCTGTCTACGCCGCGTTGGGAGCGATCCGTTCCATTCGATCAATGCGCTCATGTCATTCTCCTTCGTTCTATTGCGAATCGCTGCTGGGTGTGATGAACGTCTCCTCGAACACATCTTTTTCGTTCCCCACCTTGCTGACAATCCGAAAATGATTCACGCCGGGCGCCACATGCGCGCTTCGCGTAGCTTGAATGTCAAATTCCTTCTGAATCGTTACCCCTGGCGAGACCACGACTGCATTTTCGAAATCGGCGAAGCTGGTTCCCGGCAGTCCTTCAATCGATAGCTGGGCGATCGCCTGTTCCCGTCCGCGATTCGCCAGTTGCAAGCGAAATCGGTTGTAGACCGTTCCGTCTTGTCCGACGCGATACATCGTGGTGCGGTCCGGAGCGATGCCCACCAGTACGACTCGCCGCATCGATAGCGCAGTAAACAATCCGGCGGCATAGAACATGATGATGAGCAGCACCACGATCCGTTTCGCGTTTCGCAACCCAAGCTTCTGATACCAGGACTTATCGCCTTCGCCAAGCTTTTCGCCGTGCTCGCCCCAGACGTAGTGGATCAGCCCCTGCTTACCTAGTCGGCCGAGCACGTCTCCGCAGGCGTCGATGCACTCGCCGCAGTGAATGCATTCGATCTGATATGGGGAAGTCCGGATGTCAATTCCCATGTGGCACACGCGCACGCACTTCTTGCACTCGATGCATTCCCGGTTCTCATCGCGATAATGAACGATGAGGGTATCGCCATCGCCGAGCATCCCTTGCAGATATCCGTAAGGACACACGGTCGTGCAGAAACGCTGGCGCAGGAAGAGGAAATCGAGCAGCGTGAGGAGTGTCGTTGTGGCGCCTGCAATGCCCCCCGCGGTCCTGATGTCGAATCGGAGGAGACGATGAATCAGATCGCGCGGCTCTACAAAATACGAGATGAACACGAATGCCAGCACGACAGAAGCAACTGCAGCGACAGCGTAGAAAAGAACGAGGACGAGGATTTTGCGGCGTGGCGCGCTCCAGCGAACGTATTTGTTGATGGTTCGCGTCAGCTTGCCTTCGAGCGCGATCGAGGCTTCGCTGAAGATCATCTGCGGACAGAGATATCCGCAGTAGACTCGGCCGTAAAGCATCGCCATCGCCGCCACGATAAACATGAGGAACATCAGCGAAAAGAAGATGACGGAGAACTCGCTGATCCAGAGCTCGTATCCAAAAAAGTAGAAGCGCTGGCGCGGGATATCGAAGCGCATCAGATTCGCAAACGGCAGCGCAAAGAAGATCGCGACACAAACCAGGTGAATGAGCTTGCGAATGCGATGAAAAGAGAAGGCCGGCGGCGGAAGCGGCAGGTTCCGGTCGCACTTCGGCAATGGCTTGGTGGAAACCGAGACGTTCGGGTTCTGCGGCTTGGCTTCAGTGGTGGGCATGCATGTGATGCTCAACGAGCATGGCCGGCATCGTGCCGCGCCAAACCAGAAATGCGCCCATTAACGTGACACCGGCTGCCGCAATCTGGCTTCCCCAACGATTAAGCCGCAAACGAAGTGCTGAAGAGAACACTCCAAGCACGATCAACGCGCCCGCAGTTCCCAGTCCGAAGGCGAGCATGGTAAGCGCACCTGCCAGCCAAGATCCGGTCGCCATTGCCTTGAGCAGCGCAGCGTAAATTAGGCCACAGGGAAGGAATCCGAGAGCCGCACCGAGGAAGAAACGATTGCGCGTGCCTCGAGCCGACAGCAAGGTTCCGACTTTTCGCAGGAACAACGTTGGGATCCGAAGAACTTTTTGTGCCAGCAGATTGGACGGAACCAGACCAAGCATTGAGAGCCCAACCACGATCATCAGAGCTCCTGAGACGATGGCAAGCGTGTGGCTGAATCCTGCCATTCGGCTCAGCAGGCCCATGGCCTGCCCGGCGAATCCGAAAGCAGCGCCAAGAGCCGAGTACGTGAGAATGCGGCCCGCGTTATACGCCAGATGATTTCCGAGCAACGGAGCGAATTGCTTGTTGCCGCTCGTTAGGCTCTCCAGGGCAACGCTGTAGGAGAGCACGATCGGGCCGCACATTTGCACGCAGTGCAGGCTGCTGACCAGTCCCAGCCCAAACATCACGCCAAATTCGATCGCGGTCACGGCGTCCTCGGTGCACCCGCCGGCTCTTGGACGCTGGCGTAATACTGGATCTTTGGATTTGGCGAAGGCACTGTGACACACTCGCGGTAGAACTCAAATTTCTTCATCGTGATGGCATGTGTCGGGCAACGCGATGCGCAAAGTGCGCAACGGATGCACGTGGCTTCATCCTTGAGCATGACGCCGCCGAGCGCATCGAGTTCGCGGCGATCCATAGAACGCAGTACTTCTACGCTGATCCCTAACGTGCCGGCCACCATATCGTGCCACTGTTCGTCTTCGCACAGTTGGCTCAGACCCACGAGCCGAATCAGATTCTTCGGACAGACATCGACGCAGCCATTGCAGGCAATGCAGGTCGAGGTGTCGAAGACTGTATTGACATTGCAACGCAGGCAGCGAGAGCCCTGGCGGCGAGCCTCTTCTGCCGTAAAATTCTGCTCGATGATAGCAAGCGATCCCGAACGTTCATTTGCTTCGAGCACAGGCGGCGTAGCCCGCGGCAGCCGATCCCAGCCTTCGGCCATGGTGTAGCGTGCGGCACTCCACCGGCTGCGGACGGCAATGTCAGTGCGTGTGCCACGCAGAAAATCGTGCATCGATCGAGCCGCAATCTGCGCCGAGGCGATCGCATCGATGAACAGGCGCGGTCCATGCGCGATGTCGCCGCACGAGAAAACATCGGGCGCGGTGGTCTGGTACGTTTCGCGATTGACCTTAATCAATCCACGCTCGCTCTGGACGCCGTCTTCCGGCTTCAGAAAAGATAGATCTGACGACTGGCCGATCGCATAAATGATCGTGTCGGCGGGGATATCCTCCACATCGGTTTCGTCAAAAACGGGATTGAACCGGCCCTTCTCGTCAAACACTGATGCGCAGCGAATCGTGCGCAGAGCAGTTACTTTGCCGTTGTCTCCGAAAATTGCCTTGGGGCCACGTGAGCTGTGCAGCTTGATCCCTTCTTCCTCACCCTCGATGATCTCAACTTCGTCGGCCGGCATCTCTTCGCGTCTTTCCAGGCAGACGACGTGAACTTCCTTGTCGCCGCTCAAACGCAATGCGGACCGTGCCACATCGTAAGCAACCTGCTCTCCTCGTTCGATGTCGGCGATGGCTTCACCGCGAGTTTCAGCACTCCCGGGACGCACTGCGGACCGGGCTACATCGTAGGCGACATTGCCTCCACCAATCACCACCACGCGGCGACCGAGCGGAAGCGGTTTGCCTTCATTGAAGGCACGCAGAAAATCCATGCCGTCGTAGACCATCTCGCGGTCCGAGCCGGGCAGTGGAAGCTTACGTCCTTTAGGAAGACCGATACCGAGAAAGATCGCTTTGTGTCCATGACGCCGCAGATCAGCGATCGTAAAGTCGCGTCCCAAACGCATGTTGCATTTCAGTTCGACGCCAAGCGCGAGAATTGCCTGAATTTCCTGATTGACCAAATCGCGTGGCAGACGAAAAACCGGCACGCCAACGTTGAGCATTCCACCAGGCTCTGAATTCGCCTCGAAGACTGTGACTTTGTACCCAATTTGCGTGAGGTCGTGAGCTACGGTGAGCCCAGACACGCCTGCGCCGATCACGGCAACCCTTTCATAATCGCCCCGATTCGCAGGAAGCATGCGCTGATCGCAGCTCGCGTGATGAATGCGGAAATCGCCCGCCTCAGGGCCAAACTGAGTGGTGACGAAGCGCTTCAGCGACCGAATCGAAACCGGAGCGTCGACCTCACCGCGCCGGCAGTTCAGTTCACACGGCGCGCCGCAGACTCGCCCGCAGATCGAAGCAAAAGGATTCGTGGCGCGAGCGATCCCGTATGCCTCTTCATAGCGCCCTTCGGCGATCGCCGTCACGTACCCGCACGCGTTCGTATGCACGGGGCAGGCATGCTGGCACTTCACCATACGAATCCAATAATCCGCTCCGTCGATCGCTTCGAATTGTGCCCACTCGCTCATTCTGACTTATTCATCCTTCTTTGCCGCTTTGAATGCAAACGCGACCACGATCACGGCGTACACGGCAATCATCGCGACCACGGCATACATGAATGCCGGGGACGAGTGCGTCGCCTGATTGAATTGCCGTACCAGCAAGCCGCGGTCCGAGTGGTTGACCTCGCCGTTCATATAAATAAAGAAGTATCCGAGCACGGCGGCCATGATTACGATGTAGGCAAACTTCAGGAATGTCGGGACGCCGGTGCCTTTGCGCTCGCTGATCCAACCATCGGCATATTCGTGAATGTCACTTTCGGCTTTTGTTTCTTTTTCCGGGGATGCGACTGTCGGTGCCATTGCTGTTCTCCTTCAATTCGTCTTCGAATCTCCGTCCGTGCCCTCTTCGTCGCGGAGCATGCGGTACTTTGGATCTTCGCTTGTCTCACCCCAGTACCCGTCTTTACGGGAGCGAATCAGGAAAAATACCGCTCCTGCCAGGAACAAAAAGAACATCAGATAGGCGAGAAAGATGCTGGGATAGACGTAGTCGTGCATTTCGCGTCCTATTTTTCGTAATCGTTGTCCGGGCGCCAGTTCTTAGCCCGGCCGAGCGTCTGGATATAAGCCACCAATGCGTTGAACTCGTCATCATTGTTTGCGATCCAGGGAAATGGCGGCATCACCGAGCCTGGAACCAGATCTCGTGGATTGCGGAAATGCGTTCGATGCCACTGCCGGTCATACTTTCCGCCTACGCGGGAAAGGTCAGGTCCGGTGCGCTTGGTCCCAAACATGTGCGGGCTGTCATACACGAACTCGTCAGGGGTGGAGACCGGCGAATCGACGCCTTTCCATCCGGAACGTTTCGTGTCGGAGAGCAGCGTGCGGGTTTGCTGCGTGTGGCAATACCAGCATCCCTCGCGGACATAGATCGCTCGCCCTTTGAGCTCGAGTTCTGTGTACGGCCGCAGCTTCCCCGTAGGTCCTTTCGATGGATCATCATTCTCGAAGGGCTTCGACCAGCTCTTGTCGATCAGCGGCGGAACAACCGTAGTCAGCAGTCCGCCGATGAAGAAGAACACGAGGGCGGCGATTACGAATCCAATGGCGCTTTTGTCAGTTTTCTGAAGCATGGATCCTCCTTAGGCTGTGACCGCCGCAACCGGCTCGCGGCTGGCTGTTCGCTGGCTCGTGCCAACGACTGTCGCCAGGATGTTGTAGAGGAATGTGGCGATGCCGCAGAACATCAGTACGCCTGAGAAGAAGCGGACCGTCCAGACCGGCTTCAACGCAACCACCGTATCGATGAAAGGAATGGATGGATTATTCCATTGCCATCCTTGCCAGAAGCCGCCAAGCCACAAGGTTACGAAGAATCCGAGCCCGCCGATCATGAAGAACCAGAATGTCCAGTTCGCGAGCGCTTCGGAATGCAGCTCCCGTTTGAACATTCGCGGAACCACGTAGTAGCAACCGGCGATCGCGAAAAACGAGAAGCAGCCGAGCAGCGCCATGTGGGCGTGGCCCGGAATCCAGTCTGTCTTCGAAACAATTGCGTTCACCGAGCGCAGGCTGTGCATTGGACCCTGGAAGCAGGTCAGCAGATAGAACACGACGCCAGACATCAGGAACTTCAGCGGAACGTTGTTTCGTAGTTGATGCCACTGGCCCTTCATGGTGGCGAAAAAGTTGTAAACCACGGTCCAGACCGGAATCAGCAGCATGACCGAGAATGCGATGGCGATTGTCTGCAGCCATTGCGAAATCGGACCATGAAGCATGTGGTGCGCGCCTGTCCAGACGTAGACAAAAGCCAACGACCAGAACCCGATCATCGACAGCTTGTGGCTATGAAGAGGAGTGTTTGACGCCTTGGGGATGAAGTAATACGCCATCGCCAGGCCAATTGGAGTGAAGATCAGTCCGACGGCGTTGTGCACGTACATCCAGTTCAGGTTCGCCTGATTCGTTCCGGTGGTGAAGAAGACCGCGATGTTGCCGGTGCTATAGACAAACGTCGTCCACAGGATGGTCGCCATCGTGTACCAGAGGCTCACGTACATCTGCTGATATTTGCGATTAGCGACCGTGGCGAAGATATTGATGCCAAACATCACCCAGGCCACGACCACGAGCGCAACCAGCGGCAGCGGCAGCTCGGCATATTCCCATCCTTTGTTGTAGCCCGCGGGCAAGGCATAGACCGCGCCGAGAACAATGATGTTCCAAATGATTGCCGTTGCAATGCCGAGTTTCTCGCTCCACAACTTCACGCCGCAGAGGCGGGGAACAACGTAATAGGCCAGCCCCAGATCGGCGGGGAGCAACCAGCCGAAGAGCATGCCGTTTACGTGCAGCGGGCGCAGGCGGCCATACGAAAGATAGGGCACCGTTCCGAGCAGCTGCGGCCACACGAATTTGGCCGCGATGGTAAGAGCGATGATTCCCACGACAAAGAAGTACGCGATCGAACTTAATAAGAACCATTTGGCAGTCGTGTCTTCGTGAATCGAGTCGGCCAACGGCACGGCGCCGACCGGGGTAGCGCGGGTTACTTGCACTCCTGACATAGCACCTCCTGTTTCGCCTGCGACGTTAGCGTTGACGACTTCGCGTTGGCAGCCGAAACCTGCGGATTCATACTGCGGACAAAATTGATCAGGTCGCCGACATCGTTCTGTGAGAGGCCGTAGTCGATCCACGAGGGCATCGCCGTGCCCTGCACGCCGAAGAGAATCGAGTCGTACAGCCGCCGGTCGGGCACCGAGTTCACAAAGAACGAATTGCGCAGATTGCGCGGACGCGGGCTGATATCGATCGAGTTTGGCCCCTTGCCGTCCGCCTTGCGGCCATGGCATCCGGTGCAACGCTGCAGGAAGATTCCCTCGCCGCGGTGCACCGATTCCGCATTAAACGCGATCGGGTTCTGCTCGGGAACTTTGTGCGCCTTCAGCTCAGGCCGAGGCTCTTTCACGAAAGTCTGGAAAATGTAGGTGAGAACCGCACGTCTCTGTTCTTCGCTGAGCACCCGCTCCCAGGGCGGCATCGATGTTCCTGGAACGCCGCTCTTGATCGATTGCAGGAAGCGCTCTTCCGGCTTGCTGTTCATGAAGGCGACTTTGGTCAAATCGCGTGGCGCGGGATCCAGATAGAGATACGTAACTCCCTTGCCGTCGCCTTTTTCCCCATGGCAACGTGCGCAGAGGTTCTTGTAGATCTCTTCTCCGGTCTTGGATGAGGCGGGCGTGTTGCGAGTCTTCAAGTAAGCCGAGATCGACACAAATTCCGGCTCCGGAAATCCGAAGACTGGCATGATGGAATCCGGAATCCGCGACTTGGGCTCGCGGAAGTGCGCCATCATCCAGTCTTGGTCGCGAATCAATCCTTCATAAGAGAGATCGGGAGCGATGTGGCCATCTTTGTCTCCGATTTTGTGGCAGGCCGTGCAGGAACGCTGCGAGATTAATTGCTCCCCCGCTGCGGCACTGGGAGCAGCAGAGGTTTGAGCTTTGGTGATATCGAGCTTGGTCTGCTGCAGCCGCGCGCGATATTGCCCCAGGGAAGTCTCGGCGAAATTGATCCCGCGCCGGCTCTTCAGAAAAACTGTCAGCGCTTTGATTTCATCATCCGTCAGGTCGAACTTCGGCATGAACGACGCCGCCTGGAACGCGCGCGGATTGACCGTGTGTTCCCAAAGATAATTGACCTTATATTTCTTGCCTACTTCGCTCAGATCGGGCCCGAGAGTCCCATTCGAAAGTCCTTCAATCCGATGACATCCGTAGCAGGCCTTCTCGAAAAACAGCTGGCGCCCGCGCTGCACCAGTTCGGTTCCCGCAAAATTCTCTTCCGTGTGGCACTGCGCGCAGTTGGCCTGCATGTACTCCTTGCCGGTCAGCTTCGCTTTGAATTCCGCATGCCAGTTTGCCTGCGTGACATATCCCAGCATTGGATCCGGCCAGAACACGTCTTCCCCGTGCGCATAAAACGTCTCGAGGCCGCGGCCCTGTCCGTCATGACAGATCGTGCACCCGAAGTCGGTGAATTTGTGGCGGCGTTCCCACTTCCCGTTCGCCTGCACATCCCCCAGCGCAGCAGAATAAGGATGCGTACGCAGGGGCTCGGCATGTCCCTGAAAACGCGGATCGTCGCTGGCAATGTGGCAGGTTGAGCAGCGATCCACGCGCGATTCGCCGAATTGCGTGACAATGATCTGCTCGATACGCGGGCTGCGATCGTCGAGCGCATGCTTCTCGGCTTCGGTCTTCGCGAGACTGCGTGCCTGCTCGAAATAGGCGCTCTGGTGCTTCTCCCAGCGATTGAAGAACTGATCGTAGAAGACGATCCCATGCACGATCAGCACGACGAAACTCACAATAGCCAGCGTTACGCGCGTACTCACAGAGATCTCCTCACGCCCTCGTCACCAGGGCGAAACGAACTCCCAATTCGGACCGCGGAAGAATGTGCCGATGATGATCAAAATGACGTTCACCACCACGAACGTCAGGAACAGCGAATTGGCCAGCAGGCGCTCGCGCGCGAACCAGCGGCCCACCCCGGCGATCTTGCGGTCGATATAAGGAACGATCAAAAGCAGCAGAACCTCGATCGTGGGGATGCCCACCCCTCCCCAAAATGCTGAGTAGCTCACCTGCTCCTGCAGGCCAAGGAAGTACCATGGGGCTTTCGCCGGATTCGGCGGATGCATCACGTTCACCGGCTCTTCGAGCGGAGCATTAAAGAAGAGTGAGACCAGCAACACCCCTGCGACCGTGATCAGGAAGACGACTAGCTCCGCCATAAAGAGATTCGGCCAGGCGAAGACAGACCGGTCGGGAACATTCCCGACTTTCGTAAACGGCCCGCGCACCAAGCCCTGGATCCCGTAATGTCTCTTCTGCAGTACGGGCTTGGCTGCCTCCGCGGCCGCGGCCGACGTCGCCATCACGACCGCGGGTCCGGAGACAACTTCCATCTGAGCCGGAGAGTCGGCGGGTAGCGCGTCTTCCACTTCCGGTCGCGATAACCCTCCATCTTTGCGAATCCTCCAGAAGTGGATCGCCACCAGCAGTGACAGTACCGCCGGCAGCACCGCAACGTGCAGCACATAGAATCGCAGCAGGGCTTCCTGGCCTACCGTGGAGTCGCCAAGCAGAATGAATTTCACTTCCTTGCCCACAAGCGGCGCATAACTCGCGATCGACGTCCCCACCGTGATCGCCCAGAACGCCAGCTGATCCCAGGGCAGCAGATATCCCGTAAAGCTCATGAATAGCGTGACCAGCAGCAGCAGCACGCCAAGCACCCAGTTGAATTCCCGGGGCGGCTTGTACGATCCGGTCAGAAACACGCGGCACATGTGGAGAAAAACGGCCGCGACCATCCCGTGAGCGGCCCATCGGTGCATGTTCCGCAGGAAGATGCCGAACGCCACCGTCCCTCGCAAATCGAGCATGCGGTCATAGGCCTGCGTGGTCGAAGGCACGTAATAGAACATCAGCAAAATGCCGGTGACGACGAGAATGAAGAATAGGAAAAACGAAATCAGCCCGAGGCCGAAAGTGAACGTCGCCTTCAGGCTGTTACGGTGCACCTTCACCGGGTGCAGGTGAAGAAAGAAATTGGTAAAGCTGGTCTGCGCCCGGCCCAGATCTGAAGACGGCAGCGGGTTGCGGAAGATCGATCGCCACACGTTCTCCGGCAACTGGCCCAGCGACTTCCAGGGAGATGTCGTTTGAGTGCTCATACGCGCAAGTAACTCCCAGGTTCAATTTCTGTATCTTTGTCGACTTCGATTTCGCCGTTCGGGGCCAGGCTGACCTGGTACCAGGGCAAGGCACGAGGCGCCGGACCACCGGTCACATTGCCGTCCTGGTCATACCGCGAGCCGTGGCACGGACAGGCGAATCCGGTTTCGGAAACTGAGACGATGCAGCCCAAATGCGTGCAGGTGGTGGAAATCGCCGCGATCTTGTCGCCGTCGCGAACGATGCACACTCGCCGCACGTCGAGCGAAACCCGCGCACCCGACGGAAAATCTTCCGGCTTGCCAATGGAAAAGCGGTTTGGTTGTCCGTACGTAGCGCGCGGTTTGATGAAGATCAGATTTGAGAATGCGGTAATAATCAGCGAGCCGAACAGGCCGAAGCCGCTGAGCCACGACAGCGCTTTGCGCCGGGTCATCGCGTCTTCGGATTGCTCAATCTCAGGTTTGGCGGCAGTCTTCTTCATCCTTCTTCTCCTGTGGCGGAGACTCGACCAGTTCTTCCACGTCCGACCAGAACACCTGATACTTGGTTTCTTCTACATTCCGGAAATAGTTTCTCTTCACCGCAAAAACAAATACCAGCACTGCCCCGATTCCCATGCACAAGCTGGCGATAATAGCGATCCACGTAAATTCCATGGGGCTTCAATGTGAGGGCGCCGTTCTTCTCTGAGGCACACCTGAGATCCAGACCGACTCGTCATGCGCGCTGTAACTCGTGCCCAAATCCTTCGCACGTTCTGCCAACTCTGACATCGACGCGCCGTCAAGCACCTTCACTACCGCTTCCCGAGCCTCCGCCCAAACCCGGTGTGCCGGGCACCACGACTTCCTCTCGCACGACGGACCTTCCTCCATGCACTGATTCAGTCGCACCGGCCCTTCGATTGCCTCCACGACGTCGAGCAGCGAGACGCTTTGCGCCGCGACGGCCAGGCCATAGCCGCCCCCTGCTCCGCGCTGCGACCGAATCAGTCGCGCGCGCACCAATTGCTGCAGCACTTTGGATAAAAAATGCCCGGAAACATCAGTCGCTTTCGACAACTCAGCCTGCCGGACTGTGGAAGCCGGGGGTAGTCCCGCCAGATGGATCATCACCCGAACCGCGTAGTCCGAAGCGCGAGTGATCTGCATGCGATTCCCAAATTGGACCAAGTTTGTCCGATTTCGAACTTCGCACTCTAAGGCGGCGAGAAAAACCCGTCTGTGATTTCGGCTACTTCTCTGCGTGATCGATGTCACGAATGATCAAGGGAGAAACCGGGGAAGCATGCTCTTGCTGGGGGGTGGTCTTGCTCCGAGTGGAACTGCTCGACATTGGCTGGGCATCGACCTGACGTTCTAAAATGTATTGGTGGTTGACGTCGCATCTCATTACCTTGAAGAAGCTCGACGCCAGCTCCGTGGACACAAGCGCATGGGGGAAGTTGAGGCGACTGCGCGGCGTCTGAGCCGCGCGCCGAAATCCTGAGCGGAGCGAAGGAGCCCTATGGATAACGTAGGACAGCATTACTTAGAAGAAGCCCGACGCCAGCTCCGTGGACACAAGCGCATGGGGGAAGGCGCAATGTCGCAACTGAAGGACGAGGAATTCTTCCTCACGTTTGACCCCGAATCAAACTCCATTGCCATCCTGGTCAAGCATCTCGCCGGCAACATGCGCTCGCGCTTCACGGACTTCCTCACCAGCGATGGCGAAAAGCCCGACCGCTTCCGCGACCGCGAATTCGAGGGAACTCCGGCGACTACCCGGGCCGAGGTGATGAATTGGTGGGAGCAAGGCTGGGCGATCGTTTTCAGCGCCATCGATGCTCTCAAGCCCGAGGACGTAATGCGCACAATCACGATTCGCGGCGAGCCGCATACGGTGCTGCAGGCCATCAATCGCCAGATCGCGCACTACGCGCAGCACATCGGACAAATCGTTTTTCTCGCCAAGCATCTGCGCTCGAGCGAGTGGAAGACCTTGAGCATCCCCCGCGGAAAGTCCGAGGAATTCAATCAGAAGAAATCAGACAAATTCGATCGCGGCGTTCCACGTTAGAGTCCCGCCACCCAAGATTTTTTCTGCTATCGTTCCTGCATGCAAAACACCTGTCGTCCGCTGCTCATCGTACTCATACTCTGTCTGTGCGCATTCGCCAAAGATAAACATCTCCGCCCCGGGCCTATTCGCCACACAGCGGCTGGCGATAAGTGGGCTGAGCGAACTCTGCGCAAGTTGACGCTGGAAGAAAAAGTGGGCCAGGTCTTCATGATCTGGTGTCGCGCCAGCTTTCTCAACGTCGAGAGTCCCGAGTACCTGCAATTGCGCGAGGCGATGCAGAAATATCACGTGGGATCGTTTGCCATGACCGTTCACGTCGACGGGCCATTCCTGCTGCGTAGCGAGCCGTATGAGGCCGCCGAACTGCTCAATCGCCTGCAGCGCGATTCCAAGCTGCCGCTCTTGTTTGCCGCCGATTTCGAGCGCGGCGTTTCGACGCGGCTGATGGGCACCACGAACTTTCCCCACGCGATGGCGTTTGGCGCAGACGGCAAGATCGAAGACGCGCACGCCTTCGGCTACGTGACCGGCGAAGAAGCCAGAGCCATCGGCGTGCACTGGAATTTCTTCCCCGACGCCGATGTGAATTCGAATCCGGCAAATCCCATCATCAACACACGCTCGTTCGGGGAAGATCCAAAGCAGGTCGGCGATCTCGTAAGCGCCTACATTCAGGGCGCGCACGAAGCGGGCATGCTCACCACGGTCAAACATTTCCCCGGTCACGGCGACACCGCCACCGATTCGCACCTTGGCGTCGCCAGTGTGAATGGCGACCGCGCACATCTGGACTCGATCGAGCTTCCGCCCTTCAAGCAGGCGATTGCGGCCGGCGTCGATTCCGTCATGGTGGCGCACGTCACCGTCCCGGCGCTTGATCCTGATCCCAATCACGTAGCGACGATTTCTCCGGCGGTCGTTTCAGACCTGCTGGAAAAACAACTCGGATTTAAAGGCCTGGTGGTCACCGATGCGCTCGATATGGCAGGACTGACAAAGCTATTCATCAACGATATCGGGCGCGCCGCGGTCGAGGCCTTCAAGGCGGGCAATGACCTGCTCATTATCCCCGCCGACTTGGGCGCGTCGTATCAGTCGATGATCAAAGCGGTTCTGTCCGGCGAAATTCCCATGAAGCGGCTCGATGCCTCCGTGCTCAAGATCCTGAAAACAAAAGCCTCACTCGATCTGAACGATTCGCGGGTCGTCGACCTGAACACCATCGCAGCCAGGGTCGGGAAACCGCAGGATATCGTCTTTGGCCAGCATGTCGCCGAGTCCGCAATCACGCTGGTTCGCGATAATGGCAAGGTGCTGCCCCTGAAATCCAAGGGAACCCAGCTGGCCGCACTTCCGTATATGTCTAGAGAGGAGACGCATAACCAGGTCGTGGCCGTGCTGTTTTCCGACGACGTGCGCACGGAATCGGGCCGCGCCTTCGGACGCGAGTTTCATGCCCGCATTCCCGACTCGCGCGTGATCTACGTTGATCCTCGAATCGCGGCAGGAATGAGCGACGATGTTTTGAAAGCGGTGGACGAGGCGCAAACTGTAGTTGCAGCCGTATACGTGATTCCGACCGCAGGGAAGATCGGCAATTCCATGGCAATGGCGGATGCGACCGGAAATCTGCTGCAGCAACTGCTCGACCGTGCCGCCGCAAAGACGGCGATTGTTGCGGTGGGGAATCCTTATCTTGCGAGCGATTTCCCCAAGATCGAGAATTATCTCTGTACGTTTTCCAACGCGAGCGTTTCCGAAATCGCCGCGGTGAAAGCTCTATTTGGAGAAATCCCGATTCGCGGCCATCTTCCAGTGACGATTCCGAACGTCGCCCAGCGCGGCGCCGGAATCGAGCGTCCCGCGCCAGTTGCCAATGGAGGGGCTCCACATGCGCAAAATTAATCCTGAATTTATTTCTTTGATTTCGCTGGCGGCGCTGCTGCTTCTGAGCGCCTGCAGCATCAATGTTCAAAAAGAAAAGAACGGACAGGATAAGAAGGTCGACATCAATTCGCCATTTGGCGGGATTCACGTCAACAAAGACGTAAATCCTGATGAGGTTGGGATCGTCGTCTATCCGGGAGCACATTTAAAAGAGAGGGATGCGAGCGGCGACAACAAAAGCGCGAACGTCAACATATCGGGCTTTGGTTACGGATTGAGAGTTGTGGCCATGCAGTACGAGTCGAACGATTCGCCGGACAAAGTGGTCTCTTACTATAAAGACCAGCTCAAAAAGTATGGCAACGTGCTGGTATGCCACACCAATCACATGGACATCAACGCCGACATCAAGGACCACGAGAATGGCTCGCACGAACTTACCTGCGAGGGCTCAGCTGGCGTCAATGTCGAACTGAAAGTGGGGACCAAGGAAAACCAGCACATCGTCGCCGTTGAACCGGAAGGCAGCGGGTCCACTTTTTCGCTGGTCTATGTGCGCACGCACGGGAAGGAAACGGAGATTTAGCACTTTGCGCCGCAGGAGTCATATGTTTCGACACCTCGCTCCAACTCTACTCATGGCTGGCATGATCGTAGGGCCCGCCGTTGCGCAGAATTCCGATAGCTCAGACAAATCTCTGGACGTGCAAAGTTCAGTTGGCGATATGCATGTCGGCAAAGATGCTGACGCTCACGCGGCCGGGTTGCCGGTATATCCGGGGGCACGCCCAAAGCACGAGCAAGACAACGGGCCATTGAATTTCGCGATTCAAACCGAAGACTTTGGCGTGAAGCTCGTGGTGGCAAAGTACGAATCGAGCGATCCGGCGGGGAAGATTCTTGCGTTTTACAAAGAGAAGATGAAGAAATATGGCCAGGTGCTCGAATGCCACCACACCAGCGATAACAGCGGGGCGCATATCGACGACAAAGACGGAGACCGTAACCGTCCTCTCAAGTGCGAAGGCGACGATGCCGGCCCGGTGCGCGAGCTAAAAGTTGGCACTGAGGGGAACGCGCACGTCGTAGCTATCGAGCCCAGTGATAGTGGCAAAGGCACATCTTTTGCCATCGTGTACCTACGGAGCCGCGGCAAAAGCGGCGACCTTTAGCAACGACAACTAGCAACGGCGTGGCGTCCAGCCGAGTCTCGTTTTCCAGCAGAACGGAACGACGTTAGAAGCCGAATCCTTCTTCCTCTCGTCGGCCCCGTTCGGCGCTGTTCAGTCTCCGCCTGAAAAGACTGAACGCATCGTCTCAGTATTTATCTGCTATTTTTATTCCATATCCTTTTTCGCTTCTCTTTTATGCCGATCCCCGTCTATCTCGTTGGAGACCTCCTACTTATGCACCCTGACTTCGCCACTGTCCTGCGCCATTTGCCTGGAGCCCTCGTTCTGTTCGCCGCTTCCACCCTGGTTTTGCCCGCGCAGGAGCGCGACCGCACCAAGATCGCCGACGAGTACAAATGGAACCTGAGCGATCTCTATTCCTCCGACCAGGCGTGGCGCGCAGCCAAGGAAAAGCTGGCCTCCGAGTTCCCCAAGCTCCGCCAGTTCCAAGGCAAGCTGAACTCGTCCGCGCCTACTTTAGCGGACGCTCTCGACATGCAAAACGGCTTCGACAAAGATCTGTCGCGCTTGTATTCGTACGCCTTCATGGCCTCTGATCAGGACACACGCGTCAGCGCCTACCAGGGCATGCGGCAGGAGATGGTTCAGCTCGGTTCCGCCCTGGGCACCGAGTCCGCTTACATCGAGCCCGAAATCCTCAAGATGGACAACGCGACCGTCGAGCGGTTTGTCGCGCAAGAGCCGCGCCTGAAAATCTACCGCCATTATTTGGAAGACATCGCCCGCCGCCGCGCCCACACCTTGAGCAACGAAGAGGAGAAGTTGCTGGCCGGCGCCTCCGTGATGGCCAGTGGGCCGGGCAGCGTCTTCGGGATCTTTTCCGACGCCGATTTCCCCTATCCCACCGTCACTCTGAGCGACGGCAAAACCGTCACCCTCGACAAGGCGACTTTCTCGCTGCACCGCGCCTCGAATAATCGCGAAGACCGCCAAAAAGTTATGGACGCCTTCTTCACTTCGCTGGGAAAATACCGCGCGACCTTCGGCTCCATGATGAATTCCAACGTCCAGACTTCCGTCTTCTACGCCCACGCGCGCCACTACCACACTTCTCTGGCCGCCTCGCTGGACGGACCAAATATCCCGACTTCCGTTTACTCGCACCTGGTTGAGGGAGTCAATCGCAATCTGCCCGCGTTCCATCGATATCTCAAGCTGCGCAAGCGCATGATGGGCCTGACTGAGCTGCACTATTACGATCTGTATGCGCCGCTCGTGCCCTCCGTCGACGCGAAATATTCTGTTGATGCTGCTGAGACGAACATCCTGGCCGCGCTCGCGCCGCTTGGCCCCGAATACGCCACCGGAGCGCAACGCGCCTTCAAAGAGCGCTGGATCGACATGTATCCCACCGAGGGCAAACGCGCCGGCGCTTACTCCAACGGCAGCGCCTACGACGTACATCCCTATATGCTGCTCAACTACAACGGCAAGTATGACGACATGAGCACGCTCGCCCACGAGCTCGGCCACACCATGCACAGCTACTTCTCCAATAAGACGCAGCCGTATGCATTGGCCGATTACCCGATCTTCGTCGCTGAAGTTGCGTCTACTTTCAACGAAGCGCTGCTGCTCGACTACATGCTGAAGAACATCAAGGATGACGACACTCGTTTGTCGCTGCTTGGAAATTATCTCGAGGGCATCAAGGGCACCGTTTTCCGCCAAACACAGTTTGCTGAATTCGAGCTGCGCATGCACGAGATGGTCGAGAAAGGCGAGCCGCTCACCGGCGAGTCTCTCGACAAGCTCTACGGCGAGATCGTCAAGAAATATTACGGCAACGATCAGGGCGTCTGCATTGTCGACGACTACGTCTCCCACGAATGGGCCTTCATTCCCCACTTCTACAGCTCGTTCTACGTCTTCCAGTACGCGACCTCGTTCACTGCGTCGGCGGCGCTGTCGGAGAAGGTTCTCGCCGGAGATCCCGGAGCCACGCAGCGCTATCTGCATTTCATTTCTTCGGGCAAGTCAAAATATCCGATCGACCTCCTGAAAGATGCCGGCGTCGACATGACCACCGACGAACCGCTGGAGCTCACCGTCAAAAAGATGAACCGCGTGATGGACGAGATGGAGAAGTTGCTGGATAAGAAGGGAACCGCAGCGGCCGGCAATTAGGACATCCGAGAAACCAACTAGTCTCCACGATTCCCACTCTGTCATCCCGAGCGAAGCAGGATGATTCGCTTGCGAATCGTCCTGCGAAGTCGAGGGACCCCATGTCTGGCGGTAGTGACCAGAGACGTGAAAGGGAGTTCTCTACACGGAGTTCGATAGGGTGTGCTTACTGCCCACTCTTTCGCACAAATCGCGAAAGAGCCTGCCCCGAGAGACTCCGAGCCAACAAGGAGGAGTCAAAGGGTGCCGATACGGAGCTACAAAACGCAAAAGCCTTTAGCCCTGAGGCATTTACTTCCAGCTTGATGAGCGTAATCGCCTAACGACAGAAACTATAGAATACCGCGCTGCGTCCAGCGTAGAGTTAGGACATGCTCAGAACTCTGCTCCTATTATTCCTAGCGTCATTGCCATCGTTTGCCCAAGAGGAATTTGGGAGAGGCTTACCCGATCTCATCCAAGGGAACGAGCAGTTTGGCAGGAAATTGCTTATGCTCGTCGATTCAGGCAGGTCAGACCAGAATGTTGCGATCTCCCCACTTTCCCTGACGCTTGTCTTCGCAGCCCTGCAGACTCATTCGGAAGGTGGACCCGGATCAGTACGCAAAGAGATAGCCGCAGCTTTTGGCTGGGGGGAGTATCCAAGTCTCAGCATTCCAGCCCGGATGTTGCTGGTAGCATTCGAGAAACCCAAGCAGGAACCGCCTCAGTCCAGACGGAGGTCACAGACCGTCCGCTTCGCGCATTATCCGCCGGAAGGAGCGTGGATCACGAACGATCTAGTCTACGCTGGCAAAGACACACTTTCGGCGCGTTTCGTTGACGATGCTCAGAAATATTACGGCTTCCGCTTTAAGAGTACAGGTACCCTATCTCCTTCAACGAGTGACCTGAAGGCCGCTGGTCATGCCCGGAATCTTCTACCCAAAATCTCGGGCCAAGACGACATCCTCGTAAGCTCTGGCAGCCACCTCCAGACCGCTTGGAGTGGAAATACCTTTTCTATGAGCCGACCGAGACATGGAGCGTTTACGACTGCATCAGGAGACGTAAAGCAAGTCGAGATGCTGGACAGCGAATTGAGCGGTTATCTTTATGCGAAAACGGAGTCCTTTGAGGCCGTGGCATTGCCGTGCAACAACGCTTACATGCTCGCTATTTTGCCCGGCTCTGGGAAATCCTTACGCGATCTGGAAACTCTGCTTTCAGACTCGTCAGATTCAGTTGATGCTGCCCTCAAGAAGCAGGTCGGGGTAGTGACTATGCCCACCTTCCATTTTCAATTCGAGGCAAAACTTCGCCAGCAAATCGAGGAGATGGGTATAAAGAAGCCTTTTGAAGACCTAGGGGCTTTGATTCAAATTCCGAAATCACATCTGACTGAAGTCTCACAAAAAACCGACATTCAAGTGGATCAGAACGGGATTCGCGCCAGTGCTGAGTCCATCGTGGGTGCCATCTACGGAGGGATTGGAACTGCGCAGAATGCCTTTCATTTGGAGTTGAATCGACCGTTCGTATTCCTGATACGCGACCGTACCACGAATGCGCTGATGTTCTTGGGTGTGGTGTCGGACCCTAGCAAGTCTTAAGGGTGTTGAAATATCGCGATTACACTCATTGTCCAAAAACGCTAACAACCTCCTGCGCGTCAATAATTCTTCTGCAGAAACTCCCGCAGCTGGTCGATCCGAAAACTTGCATCGCCGGTTTCGATCTGTAACAGCAGTTGCGCGGAAATCAATTGATTGCGGAAGTCGAGCGCCGCCGCCGTATCCGGATTCGCCACCAACTGCAGGTTCTTCGCAAGTTCTTCACTTTCCGCCTGCAGCGATTTCAGACGCGATTGCTGCGCCTCGACGCCGTCGAGCAGTTGATGATGCAGCATCTCCACGTTGCGCACCACGTCGCCTTCCTGCACCTTCTTCCACTCGTGATACGCCTCTACAGTTCGATCCAGATGCGTGTCAATCGCGTGGCTGCCCAGGTTGTAACTGACCGACACAGCTCCGTAGGGCTGAGCTCCGTAGGCAATCGGATTCACCTGCTGATGCACGCCTACCGACAATGCGACATCCCAGTCATTCTGACGATTCAGTCGCGCCAGCGCCTTCTGCTCCATCGCTTCGCCACTCTCTTTGTCGGCCACCAGGTCTTTCAACGGCTGCTGACTGAGCGCGGGAATATTAAGAGCCGCGACCTTCGACTGCACATCGGCGCGGTCCGCTTCCATTTTGATTTTCGTCGTCTGCAGGCTGAACAACATCAATCGCGTCGCGCTCTGCGCTTCAACTCTCTTCTGTGTCTCGTCGACCAGCTCGGCCAGCGATTTCAACCCTTGATCGATCAGCGCCAGCCGGTGAGTTAACGCTTCTTTCTCAAGACTGGGTATCGCATACTGCGCACTTTGCTGGGTCGCGGTCGTCGACTTGTAGAGCTCGCAATTCTTGCGGGCAACGTCCATGCTCAGGCTGCCTTTCCGGAAATTGGAGATCCCCAACGACGCGCCCCCGATCACTTGCAGGGGCAGGCCGGTTTCAGGCTGTGTAAATCCGGCGAAGGCGACCGGCGTCCGCAATAGATCTCTCTGCGCTTCGGCCTGCTGCATCACATAGGCGCAATACGCCAGTTGATCGTTCACGTCCGTCGCCATCGCGGACACGCTGATCAACACGACGGCCGTCACCAACTTCCAGTGATTCGAAAACATTTGGCTCTCCTTGGGAACGACTGACACGGCATCAACTAGATCAGCACCGGCTTGCGACCCAGAAACACCGTCTTGGACTTTGCCGACTCGGCGTGGTCGAGATTCATCTGGATCAGAAATCCGCGAATCTGCGTCTTGAAAATAGGATGGGTCGCCTGCTCTTCGCCCGGAAAGACTTGCTTGACCGTCCCCACCCTGCGGCACAGAACCATGTTCAGGTAGCAGTCATAGATCGCGCTTCCGGCCGCAGCATAGACCTGATTGTCATACGGGACGAAGGCGAAGTAGAGCGTCTGCCCTCCCGCAGCATTCAAATAGTACGGGCTCTGTTTGGCAGTCTGGATGGCCTGCCGCAGGCGATCGATTTGCCGCGTCTCTTCGGTGAGCTGTTTGTCCGCCACATTGATGGCGACATCGAGCTGCGCGACCTCCGAACGAAGCTCAGCCTGCTTCACCAACACATCGAGCGATCCCGTTCCGACCGTGGTCTTGTCGAGAACGTTGTCAGTGAGCAGGACCTCAGCGATCTTGCTGTCCGTATAAGCATTCCGTGCCTGATTCACCCCAGCCAGCTGCGTAGCGGCGTCGCCCTGCGTGATCAATCCGGAGGCCAGGTCTTTCCTGATGTTTGCCTCGACTGCGTTCAGTTGATCGAGTACTTGCTGCGTCTTCGCGTTGTCGGCCAGTTTTTGTTTATCGAGCGTTTCCAGTTCCGGGCCGGCTACGACATTATGTTTTTGTTCTCGCGCGATGGCAGATTGCAGCTGCGGCTCGAGCGCCAGCAGCGCCGCTCGATGTTGCTTCATTTCCGTCAACCCGTCGCTCAGCTTCTTCGTGTCGACCTTCAGGTCTTCGATCGTCTGCTGGCTGGTGACCAGTTTCTGTCGGAAGTCGAGACTCTTCTCGTCCGTTGCCGAGAGAATGACCGGCGCAGCCCACGAACTATTCACTGCATAGAAACCCATCACCCACGCGTACGCAAGAATGCCGATCAATACCAGATACAGCACCGTGATCGCGAAGACTCGATACACGGCGAGGACAAAGTTGTAATGCAGTGACCGCAAGCGCTCCCCGGCCGACGCTTTCGCCCCGGGAGGCGCAATCGTCCTAACTTCGGGCGTTGTTTCAACGGGTGGCGTCGCCAACAGGCACCTCTTTTATAGCTGCCGCTTCCAGCGCTCTCGTACCCCAATCTGCCGAGTCCATTGTGCACAAAGCCAGTGGTGTCAGAAACAGGCTGCTCACAAACGACCAGGCAACGTACGCGGCAAAGGCCAGCGGATGTTTCACCGCCTCTTTCGCGCTGTATCGCTTGATCACCCAGCTCAGCACCGCTCCAATCGCCAGCGCTGTAATAAGTGGGACCGGCCCAGTCCAGGAAAGCGGATCCTGCGTGAGCATATTGACGACTACCAGCAAACCCACTAGCGCACCCAGCGGCGTCAGAATCAGGGTAAAAACCGTATTCGGGTGCAGTTTCCACACGTGTTGCGGAAGAGTCTTCATCGTGAAGAAAAAGTCGCGCACGATGCTGCGCCGCCAGCGCAGCTGCTGCTTAAACAGCACGGACAATGTCTTCGGCACCGTCGTCCAGCAAAGCGCATCGTTGTTGATGTACGTTCCATAGCCGCGCAGCAGAGTCTGATGGGTCAAAAACCTGTCTTCCCCCTGATTGACCGGAATGCCAAACCAGTTGCGCGCGCGAATCGCGGGCTCGATCTCCAGCAGCAGCTCGCGCCGGATCGCGAACAGGCATCCGCTGATGCAGCACACGCTCCGCGTCCAGTTCTCCGGAATCTTATAGAGCTGAAACGCCGAATAATAAATCAGGGTCTGAATCGTCGTGATAATGCTCTCGTTCGGGTTTCTCACTCCCACCCGTCCGCCGACCGATCCCATCTTCGGTTCAGCAAAGCACGCCGTCAGCTCGCGAATGGCGTCGGGATGAAAGATGCAATCGGAATCGATGGAAATAATCACTTCCGCCATCGAATGCTGCAGCGCATTGCACACCGAGCGCGCCTTCCCGCTGTTCACGGCATTGCGTCCGGTGCGGATACGAATGTTGGTGAAATCGCGCTGCGCCTTGAGCATCCAGTCGTAGCTGTCGTCGGCGGAGCAGTCGTCCTGCGCGATCACTTCGAACTTGTGATTGGGATAATTGCTCTTGCTGATGCTCTCAATCGTCTCGTAGACGGTCTTGCCTTCGTTGTAGCACGGCATCAGCACGCTGACCGTCGGTTCGTAGCTGTAATCCTTGCGCGCCTTCGTGCTTGGGAACGAAAAGCGCATGATGATGCCCATCAGGTACTTCACCACCGAGATCAGCAGGCAGAGGATAAGGATGAGCCAGAGGAGAATCGGTGCCATCAGCGCCGCTCCTCCCAATCAACGGGCCGAAGATCGAGCCAATCACCGCGGCTCGCACCGGGGATCCGCTGGCGTGTAGCAGGCTGCGAATGCATGGGAACCTGCGTCCCGGGAAAAAGGAATCTAGGGATTGGTCCCGGGAAAGCACACGATAGCACATCGCGAAGACGGCAGGAATTGCAGGAAGAAGCACACTTTGAGCGCTTCTACAGCGACAGGGTGCCCGGGTTTGGCTTGAGTGGGGAACGTTTTCGCAATCTCAAAACCTGTCATCCTGAACGGTGGCAACGCCGCCGTGAAGGCCTTACGACCGCGTGCGCTTCCGATGCGGTAAACGGGCCTCGTCTCCGCCGCATACAGCATCGGGTTCCCTCTCGACGGCATCGCAGCTCTTGGCTGTCGTACGGTCCCTCGGAGCGCTGATGCGCTCCTCAGGATGACAATCACATTGATGGCGAGGGCCCCCTCACTTAATCACCCCTCTCTCACTCGCCTCGATAAACCGGATCAGCATCTCCACATCTTCTCCGCGGTCCGACTCCGATTTCAGCTTCTCGATTGCCTGCGACGTGTTCATCTTCGAAGCCAGCAGCAATTTGTACGCATGATGCAGCTTCGCAATGCGCTCTTTGGAAAATCCGCGCCGCTGCAGCCCCACCTTGTTCAGCAGATACGCATGCGTCTCGCGCGCAGCCGAAGTCATCGAAAACGGCAGCACGTCCTGCGTGATCGTCGTCCCGCCGCCGATGTACGAATGCGCTCCGATGCGTACAAACTGATGCACCGGGCACAGCGCTCCCACCACTGCCCACTCTTCCACCGTCACGTGCCCCGCGATCGTCGCCCCATTCACCAGCATCACGTGATCGCCGATCACGCAATCGTGCCCCACATGCGTGTACGCCATGATGAGGATATGGCTTCCAATTCTCGTGACGCCGCCGCCCTTCGCGGTGCCACGGTTGAGCGTGACGTACTCGCGAATCTCATTGTGATTGCCGATCTCGAGGCGCGTCGGCTCGCCTTTGTAAGTCACATCCTGCGGCGCCATCCCGATCGCGCCGAAAGGATAGAAGACGTTGTCCGACCCAATCTTCGTCGGCCCATCGATCGCCACGTGCGACAACAGCCGGCAATTCTCGCCCAGCTCGACATCCGCCCCAATCACACAATAAGGGCCGATCTGGCAGGACTTTGGAACCTTCGCGCTGGGATCAACAATCGCGGTGGGATGTACGTTCATGAATTCTGGGACAAAGGGATTTTCTTCGCAGCCTCTGCGTTCCTTCGCGTTCTCTGCGGTTTAAGATTTTTGCCTCATTCTGACCCGCCGTCACTCGATCCACGCCCGCGCGAGCTGTGAATCAACTGGCACGACACGATCGCCTCCGCCACTTTCTTATCGCCCACGAATGCGTATCCCTGCATCTTCGCCGCGGTCATGCCCGGCACCTCGCGCCATCCTTTCAACTCGACTTCCAGGCGCAACTGATCCCCGGGGGACACGGGCTTCCGGAACTTCGCCCGTTCGATACCGGTAAAGACCATGACCTTGTCGCTGCGATCTTCAACTTCCGTCAGCAACAGAGCGCCTCCTGCCTGCGCGATGGCCTCCACGATGAGCACACCTGGCATGATGGGCAGCCCGGGAAAGTGTCCGTTGAAAAATGGTTCGTTGATCGTGACATTCTTGATTGCGACGATTTTCTCTTTCCGCTTCAGTTCCAGCACGCGATCGATGAGGAGTAACGGATACCGGTGCGGCAGAATTTTCAGAATTTCGTGGATGTCGTAGCCGATCTTCGCTCCATTCAACGAAGATCCCGACACAGGGCTAGTCTCATTCATAGTTCGCAGTAAACGGCTTGAAGATTATACTGTACGACTTGCGCCGGAAGGCCTCTGGCGAGAGCAGTGCCGGATTTCGGTCGAGCTCATTTTTTGAAGTGCGTCATCCCGAAGCGCCACGTTCTCACCAGTGGCGCGAGGGATCTCCCGCTGATACACGCCAGAAGTCGTTAACGGGGGAGATCCCTCGCTCCGCCCGAACCTCGGCTTCGCTTGGGGATGACGCCAAGGCAGAGAAGAGATAGATGTCACAAAAACGAAAACCCGCCACCTCCAACCCCCTCTGGCGCGACCGTCTCTCCTACTTCGAATCGCGCCTCGACCCACTCGTCCAAACTATCGCCGAATTCGTCGAGATCGAATCGCCCAGCGACAACAAGCTCGCCGCCGACCGCATGGGCACAGTGCTCGCCGGGAGATTCGAAGCGCTCGGCGGCCGGGCCCGCGTGCGTCGCGCCGAAGATTACGGAGACAACATCCAGATCGATTTTCCCGGGCGCGAAAAGCTCAAACCGGTCCTGCTGCTTGGCCACTTCGATACTGTCTACCCGCTCGGAACTCTCGCCTCCATGCCCTGCCATCTCGCCCACGGACATCTCCACGGGCCCGGCGTGCTCGACATGAAATCCGGCGTCGCTCTGATGATGTATGCCATCGAGGCGCTGCAAACATGGCATGGCGGCCTGCCGCGTCCAGTGACGGTTTTTCTCGTTTCGGATGAAGAGGTCGGCAGTTATTCGTCCCGCAAGATCACCGAATCCCTTGCTCGCCAATCGGCTGCCGTCTTCGTGCTCGAGCCTGCGGCTGGAATTCGCGGCGCAGTGAAGACTGCTCGCAAAGGGGTCGGCGACTACACCGTCACCGTGAAAGGCATCGCCGCGCATGCCGGACTCGATCCCGGCAAGGGACACAGCGCGATCCTCGAGCTGGCGCGCCAGATCATCTCGATTTCGAAGTGGAATGATTTGAAACGCGGCCTTTCTGTTAACCCCGGCGTTATTGGAGGCGGCACCCGCACCAACGTAGTCGCCGCTGAAGCCAATGTCGAAGTCGATGTGCGCATCAAGACTGCGAGCCAGGCGAAAGGTCTCGACCGCAAATTTCACTCGCTCAAGCCCGTCGATAAGCAGTGCAGGATTTCCGTCAAAGGAGGCATCAACCGCTTACCCATGGAGCGCAAAGATGGCGTGGTTGCGCTCTACAAGAAAGCGCAAGCCATCGCCAGGCAGGTGGACTGGCAATTGGATGAAGCCGCCGTTGGCGGCGGCTCCGACGGAAACTTTACCGCCGGTATCGGCATCCCCACGCTCGACGGCATGGGAGGCGTCGGCGAGGGCGCCCACGCCGTTCACGAGTACATCGTCGTGTCGGAGTTGCCACGCCGCGCACTGCTCCTCGCAGGCATGATCGAGAGCGCCTGATCATGCTCAAGTTCATGGTCGTTCTCTATCGCCGGGAGGACCTAACCTACGAGCAATTCCGCCATCACCTGGGAAAAATCCACGCAACGCTAGCAACGCAGTTGCCCGGACTCAGAAAATACATTCAGAATCATCGCGCCGACGATCCCAAGCGGAAGCATCCCGGATGGGACGTGATTATTGAACTTTACTTCGACGACTGGCCCTCGATGGAAGCCGCCTGGGTCAGCCCGCAAGGCGCCGCATCCGACGCCGACCTGCCGCTGTTCGCCGACATGGAGCGGACAACCTGGTCGGTCGTCGAAGAGCTTAATCTGTCGCCGTGAAAACCAGAAAATAATCCATGTTGTCGCCCTTCACAAAATCGTACTGCCCGGCCAGAGTGTAACCTGCTTCGTTCGCCTCGCGGATCACCACATCCTTTCCAATTCCATGATCTTCGCCGTTTCCGTTGCGATCAATCACGCCGACTTTCGCGCCCGGCCGCAGCGCCGGACGCAGTTGTCGCAGCAAATCTACGGGATGCGCGACCTCATGGTAGGTCTTGAGCAACAGCACCGCATCGACTGAGCCTGCAGGCAGCCGCGGGTCATCCGGCTCGCTCAAGATCGTTTTCACGTTCGACAGCTTTTCTTTCCTGGCCCGCTGCGCGATGTAATCGGTCGCCTTAGGGTTAATGTCGACCGCATAAACGTACGCAGTCGGCCCGACGCGCCTCGCCGCTCGAACGGTAAACCATCCGGACCCGGCCCCGATGTCGGCCACTGCCTTTCCCGGCACGATGCCGAGAAGATCCATAACGCGGTTGACCTTCAGCCGTTCATCCCTCCCTGGAGAATCAAAAATCGACAGGTCGCCCGTGTAGGGTTGACTGGTCTTGCGCTCCTGCACCTGGGCCGAGTCTTGCGCGGCTCCTTGTGCAAGAGACAGTACTAGAATCGGTGAAAGAACAAAGGCGAGAGTCGTGATGGAAACGATCCGCTTCACCGTTTCACCTCGAAAAAGACTGCCAAGATAGACTTGCTGTTTCCTGATGGTAAGCCATTTGTCTAAGATGCGTCTTTTTGACTCTGCCGCGCATGTAGCCTAGAATTTTGTTAGCAGCGCTGAGGAGGATTCACCCATGGAAGGCAAAATCGGTCTCACTGAGATCCTCTTCATCGTCGCTATTGCGCTTCTTCTTTTTGGCCCCGGCAAGTTCGCCGCGTTAGGCAAGGGCTTGGGCGAAGGCATCCGCAATTTCAAGTCGTCCATGAAGGAAGAAGAGAAAAAGGAAGAGGAAAAAAAGCCGTAGTCCCCACCGCGTGCACCACCGTGGAAGAGCGGCGCTTCAGCGCCGCGTCAGACGATATAAATGAAAGGGGCTTTAGCCCCGGCCGTTCAGATCCCCCAACATCCGTCGCACCAGTGCGACCGGCAATCCCACCACATTGCTGTAATCCCCTTCGATCCTCGGAATCCAACGGGAAGCGATCCCTTGAATCGCATATGCTCCGGCTTTATCCATTGGCTCACCAGTCGTCACATATTCGCGGATTTCGTCTTCGGAGATCGCGCTCATCGTGACCAGCGTGGTTTCAGATGCTGTTTGGAGCTCGGCGTCATCAACCCCAACTGGGGGTGCCCCAGGTCTCGCCGCCTTTGCGAGACCTGGGCTCCCGACGCTTTCGGGAGCCACTGCTTGCAACCGAAGCCTAGCAACTGCCACCCCCGTGATCACCTGATGCTCGCGACCAGAGAGCACTCGCAGCATTCTCGCCGCGTCTTCAGCATCCACCGGCTTGCCCAGAATCTCCCCGTCGACAACTACGACCGTATCCGCTCCGAGCACTACATCCTGCGGACGAATTCGCCAGATTTTGAGCGCCTTCTCGCGCGCCAGGCGCACCGCGCAATCCCGCGCTGACTCGGCGGAAATCGGCGTTTCGTCCACGTCCGCCGGCTGCACCACAAACGAAATTCCGGCATTGCGCAGAAGTTCCTGCCGTCGCGGCGACGCCGATGCGAGTACGAGCATGTGAGTTTCGATTCTATAAGACGGG
>Ga0335081_10001041_pt1 | contig 44638 bp, 46 predicted proteins | sample Lox_Sample_35_FD_206713 | JGI IMG/M metagenome (GOLD analysis project Ga0335081, IMG submission 206713) | Soil microbial communities from Loxahatchee National Wildlife Refuge, Florida, United States - Lox_Sample_3.5 | ecosystem: Environmental > Terrestrial > Soil > Wetlands | place: USA... | reverse complement strand
ATCGTGCCGACTTTGATGGTGAACTGCTTCTTGCAGCCCTTGCAGAACCAAATGCGCCGGGTGGACAGGAAGGAATGCTCGCCGTGACCGCAACGTGGGCAGATTACTTTGCCATCGGGCCAGCGCAGAGCAACCGCAAAAGCCAGTGCGCGGTCAGGGTCGGAAAAGAATACGATGGCTTCTTGCAGGGTTTTGGGGAATTTGGCTTCCTTTTCCATGTCCCCATTGTGCATCAACTACCTTTGTGTGTCAAGTAAATTGTTACCCGTTAAGGCGCGATGCGCCCGGACGAGGCGTCCGGGCCTATGTGGTCAGTTTTGGTTTCGTGACTCGTATGAACCAATACACCACCGGCCCCAGCAGCAGCGCTGGAACTCCCCAACGGAAGCCGTAGGGATCGCTGCCAACGAGCGCTACTGCTGCCATGATCAAGACTGCAACCACGGAATAGATCAATCCCGTTCGGCCGCCCGGAATCAGGAATGGCCTTTTCATCTCGGGTTCTTTGCGGCGCAATTGCCAGCCGGCGAGCACGGTAAGGACCGTCGTGGCGATCCGCAGCCAGTTGTAAATGCTGATCAGCTGCACCAGAGAATGTAAGGCGAGTAAGCCGTAAACAGTTGCGGAGACAATGATCGCGATCCAGGGCGTGCCGTAGCGGCGATGAATGCGGGTGAGGGCATGCGGCAAATAGCCATCTTCGGCCATGGCAAAGGGCATACGAGTGGAAGCCAGGATTGTGCTGTTTAAAAGGGCGACGTAGGTAACCATCGCGGCGATCGTCATCCACGCGCCCAGCCAGGGCCCGCCGACGAGTTTTGCGGCCTGCGAAAAATATCCGGTGTGCCATTTGCTCCAATTGCCTAACGCCGCGAGCGAGGCGAACGTGGGCAAAAAATAAACTGCCATCGACAAAGGGACTACCAGCGCCAGCGCGATGGGATACGTGCGCTGCGGATTCTCCACTTCTCCGGCGACCGTGGAACATTGCTCATAGCCGGAATAAAGCCACAGCCCTAAAGCCAATCCCACGCCGAAGACGTTGAGCAATGGCCGATGCGGCGGTACCACCGGAACGAATGGATTGTGATGCCACTTCGCCAGCCCAATCACAACCAGCACGAATATGGGCAGAAGGATGAAAAGTTCCAGCGCAGTTGCGAATTTGCCCACCATTTGAATGCCGCGAACGTTGATGTAGGTAATCACGGCGAGCATGGCGAGCGAGACGACATAGTGCCGCCAGCCCGTGAGTTCCGGGAAGTAGAAACCGAGATAGTCAGCGAACTGAACTGCGTAAACGCTGCCCAGCAAAAACGACGCCGACCAGTTCCACCAGCCGGCAAGAAATCCCCAGAAGTCTCCGAAGCCGGCGCGCACCCAGCGGTAGAAGCCACCTTCAACCGGCATGGCCGCGGTCAGCTCCGCCGAAACCAAAGCGACGGGAATGCACCAGAAAAAAGGAATGACGAGCAGGTAAATCAGCGTCATGCCCGGGCCGGAGGTGGTGACCATATCTTCCAGGCCGAACGGCCCGCCGGTGCAGTACGAGAACATGACCCAGACGAAATAAAAGAGGCCGGCTTTTCGGATGGAGGATTTAGCGGAAGATGCGGTCACGAGGCGGGTAATTATAAGCGGAAGGCCCAGCGGAAGACTTTAATTGTTCCGGAACACAAGCTCTCTTGACTGCGCGTGAGCTTCGCAAGACGAAGCGCACGCTGGCTCCAGATGACAACTTCTTTACCCGGGTTCGTTACAGCGGAAGATGCTGCTGCGACAGCCACGTGGTTAGGTCAGGCTCGGCGTAGGCCTTCAGCCACGATTCGTGCCCTACGCCGCGATATTCCGTGTATTTGACGTTGCCGTGGGCAGCCTGCAGCGCGGCATACATCTTGCGTGATTCTTCAACCGGGACCACGGGATCGGCGCCGCCATGGAAAATCCACACCGGAGTGCTGCCGATGAGGCGGGCGGTTTCCGCGTATGGGTCGGCGACTTTGGGGTCCTTCGCCAGCGAGCCGCCCATCTGCGGATACATTTTTGGCGGAGCGATTCCGCCGCAGATGACAACGAAGGCAGCAAAGCGATGAGGATATTTCGCCGCCATGTCCCAGGTGCCGTATCCGCCCATGGAAAGGCCGGAGAGATAGAGGCGCCTGACATCGCCGTGAAATTCCTTTATTGCACGGTCAAGCGCGGCCAGCGCCTGGGACTGCATTGCCGGTTGAGTCCAGGTTTTTTCCTCACGGCATTGCGGCATACCGTCCGCCGGATGGCGTGGCCGATTCCAACATCAGTTTGCAGCAATCCGTCGTCGCCCCGCTCACCGGCGCCGTGAAGAAACAGAATCACCGGCCACTTTGAATGTTTGTTCCAATTTGCGGGAAGAAAGACCTGATAGCGATAAATCTCTCCGCCAACCGAGATGGTGCGATCGAGAAAGCCAGTCTCAGGCTTACGGGCAAAAGTGGGGGTCAATAGGATTACGGAAAGAGCGATCAATGCCGCAGCAGTCCTAATCATGAGCAATTCTCCGCAATGAGGAAGAATATTAGCAGCGATGCGCAAGCGGAATGATACGAGGACGGCTTTTTTCGGCGCTGGCTTTGTCGGCTCTGGCCGCAAAAAGAAGCCTCCCGTTTTTCGGGAGGCTTCTTCGGGGGAGGGCGTGCGGGCGTCCGGTCCCGTCGTCCTGAAATTTTATTTTGCCACCGGCTGATCGGTGCTGGCGGTAGTGGAAAGCTGTTCCTCGTCGTTCTTCAAGAGGCTGATTTCCACGCGGCCGCCGCTGGTGCGCTTGGTTTTCTCACCTTCGGCTTGTACCGGGGCATTGCCCATGCCGACCACGTAGATCCGGTAAACCGGAATGTCGTGGTTAAGCACGAGGTAGCGTACCACGGAATCCGCCATTTTTTGCGAAGTTTGAATGGCGGCCTGGCCATGGCCTGAGGAGAAGCCCTGCACTTCGATGATGTAGCCGCGCTGGTTCTTCAGCGGGGTGGCCATGTCATCGAGAGCGGATTTCGCATTCTGGCTCAACATGCTTTGACCGGGGCGGAAGCGAATTTCAGTTTGCGCCGAGGTCTTGTACTGGTCGATGTTGCCTACCACCTGCTCCACAGTGGTGAGACGGGTGCTGGCCTGCGTGGCCGTCTGTTGCGCCATTTGGGCCTTGTTGCCGGCGTCGATGGCATGCTGGTCAGCTTCGCTCGCCTTGGCCGAAGCCAGTTGAATGCCTTGCTGGGCGCGCGCATCGACATCTTTGATCATTTTGCTGTTCGCGGCAGTGAGTTCATCGAGCTCGTTCACCCGGTCGCGGATCGGGCCGGTCTGCCGCTGTACATATTTCTTGCGGGCAAATGGATTGATCTTGCCCCAGAAACCCTCGTGTGTGTCGGGCTGCAAAGCAGGCTTGCCGCTTGCGCCGGTGGCCGAACTCTGATCAGAAGCTGCGGGCGCCGTCGCTGCGGGCGCAGTATTTTGGTCGGATGTGGCCGGGGCGCTCTGCTGGCCCAGGGCCGGGAGCGTGAGCGCGACCGCCACGAGCAAAGCTAGAAAAGCACGGTTCTTCATAATTTCAACGTCCTCCGAGGGGCTGACCGCCCCATCTCCAATTTGCCATCTTGGCGTGTTTTGCCATTCTTTTGCCGGGAAACCAAGCAGGAGCCATCACTGGCGCCAACCTCCATAGTACAGGTCAACTGCCAAAACCTCGAGACCGCTAACTCTTTGGGCTGCAATAGGATTGTAACTCTGAACGGCGCCTTTCGGCAGGTAAAATCCGCCTGGCTTGGTAATTTTGGCGGAACCTGGGTATGAACCCTCCTAAGGTAGTGCTGCCCCAGAACTCTCTCCACAATATTTTTCATATTGCTGGTAAATATAGTTGTCGGTCATGCCGGCAATATAATCGCAGACCACCCGCGCCAGAGGCTCCTGTTGGGCCTTCTCCTGATACGAAGCCGGCAAACTCTCCGGTTGCTCCATCCAGAAATCGAACAGCTCCGTGACAACCCGCTCAGCGCTGGCTTTTTCTGATTCCAGGGCAGGGCTGAGATAGAGGTTCTGGTAAAGGAATTCCTTGGCCTCGCCTCTTTCTCGATCCACTTCCTCGCTGAATCCGGCCAGCCGTCGTGGAAAAGCACGGACATCCTGGAGGCTGTTCACGCCAGCAGTCCCGATTTGCCGTTGCGTATTGATGATGAAGTCGCCGACGAACCGGTCCAGCATCCGTTTCAAAGCTTCGTTGAATTGCAATTTTTCGATGGCTTGCGGAAACTCGCGCTCGGCGTCGCGGAAAAAGCTATCGAACACTGGGACGCCTTCGCGAATCCGCGGCAGCGTCAGCAACCGGGCTTCGTAGCCGTCATCCAGATCGGCGGTGCTGTAGGCGATTTCGTCGGCGGGATCGATGAGTTGGGCTTCGAGCGGCGGCCGCTGATCGAGCAAATATTCAGCCAGTTCCGGAAACTGCGCCGCGGAGTAATCACGCGAATGCTTGATGATCCCTTCGCGCACTTCAAAAGTAAGATTCAGTCCGCGAAATGCGGCGTAGCGCGATTCGAAATCCTCGACGATACGCAAGGCGTGAAGATTGTGATCGAAGAACAGACCGTGGCGCTGCATGGCGGCATCGAGCGCCTTTTCCCCGGCGTGGCCGAAAGGAGGATGACCGACATCGTGCACCAACGCCAGCGCTTCGACTAAATCGACGTTCAGATCGAGTTGGGCGGCAACTGTCCGCGCGATCTGCGCCACTTCGATGGTGTGAGTCAACCGGTTGCGAAAGTGGTCAGAATATCGGCGGGTGAAAACCTGGGTCTTGGCTTCGAGCCGGCGGAAAGCGCGGGCGTGAATGACGCGATCGCGGTCACGCTGAAAATCATCGCGATAAGGATGTGGCGGTTCGGGGTAGCGGCGTCCGCGGGAATCTTCTGCATGCACCGCGTAGCCAGCCAGCATGAAGGAAGAATAGCAAATTCGCTGTCAGCCATCAGGAAACCCTGTCTCCGAAAATCGACTTGACACGCAGACTCAGTCTCTCAATTTCAACTGCATTTCAGTCGTAGGCTTGAACCCCAGCGACTCATACAGCGGCCGCCCCTGATTGCTGGCGTGAAGTTGCACATGGACAAAGCCCTCTTTCCTGCACCACTCGGTCATGATCTGCATCAGCCGGCGGGCGATTCCGTGGCGGCGGAATTCCGGCTCGACGAACATGTTAAGAATGGTTGCCCGGCGGCATTGTTGATCGTAGGGATGGCTTGGCCAGGGGCTGATAAGAACGCCTGCCCCGCCGACCACGCGTTTTCCGCTTTCGGCCAGCCAGGCGCGAAGCGTACCGTCCGCGAGCGCTCGTTCCAGAAAGCTCTCCGAAGTCAAGACCATACCTTTCAGCGCAGAAGTGTCGGTGTAGCCCATATCTTGATACATGCCGCGGCGATGGCGCAGGAGTGCGCACACATCGCCCGGCGTCGCTTCCCGAAAACTAATGTTGCTCATCGCGATTTCTCCGGCAAAGATTTCTTCCAAAAGAAAAGGCCGAGTCTCACTCGGCCGGCTGTTTAATCTGTGGGGGTCTCGACTACTTGTTGTCCGGCTCTTCCTTGGCCAGTTTCACTTTGGCCGATTCCAATTTTTTTTGCACCTTCGCCACGTCGGCGGGATCAACTTCCGCTGCGATGGTACGGTTCCACTCCGCCAGAGCACGCTCCCAATGCGCCGCCGCCAGTTTCAGGCGTCCGGTTTTCTGATACAGGTCGCCGAGGTGGTCCTGCACTGTGGGATCAGTGCCCATGTGCTGCGAGGCCCGGACCAGATTGTCTTCCGCGAGTTCGTATTTACCCAGCTTGAAATAAGCCCATCCCAGCGAATCGAGGTACGCGCCGTTGGCTGGATCTAAATCGACAGCTTTCTTAATCATCTCGAGCGCTTCATCCAGTTTAACGCCCCGGTCCGCGAGCATATATCCGAGATAGTTGAGCGCGGTGGCATTGTCGGGATCGGCATTGATGACCTTGCGGAACAGTTCCTCAGCCTGATCGTATTTCTTTTGGCGCTCGAACATCGAGGCGCGCAGAAAATCCACGTATTCCTTGTCATCCGGCTTGCTGGAAAGCTTTTCCGCCTTGTCGAGCGAGTCTTCGGCCTCGGGCCAGCGCTTGAGGCGGCTGTACATCTGCGCCAAAGTGATATAGACCTCGCGGTCATCGGGCGTGCCCTTCAGCATGGCTTTGACGTTTTGCAAGCTGCCGTTAGCGTCGCCCATATCGGCTTTCTGGGCCTCATAGACCATTTTCAGGCTGCGGTCGTTGGGCAGTTTTTGAGTAGCTTCTTTGGCTGCGTCCGTAGCCTGCTGCCACTGTTTGTTTTCGCGGTAGGTGTCGATGATCTGCTGGTAGCCTCGCTCGGCATTGTCGTCGCCGAGCGTCAACATTTTGCGGAATGTATCGAGCGCAGCCTGGCTGTTGTTATCGTCGCGGTAAATTGTGCCCAGCCGCTCCAGAAAGACGGCGCGATTGTTGCGTTCGGACTGGCTGTAACTGCCGTCCGCCTTTTCCGTCTTCTTCAGCAGGTCTTGCAACAAAGGAATGGCGTCCTCATACCGGCCCTGCGCCTGGTAAACCGCAGCCATGTTGTACGGAACTTCGATCGAGTCCTGCACCATGGACTGCGCTTTTTTAAGATTGTCGAGCGCCAAGTCGAACTTGCCGGTCTTGCGATAAATCTCGGCGATGCGCAAATAGGTCTGCGCGTCCTCCGGGTTTGACTCCGCGATAATCTTGTACTGCTCCAGAGCAGCATCGTTCTGGCCGTCATTCATCAGGTTTTCGGCGAGGCCGCGGATCGCATCCAGATTGTCGCGGTCCAATTCGACCGCGTGACGGTAAGAATCAATAGCTTTCTTGTAATCCTTCTGCTGCTCGTAGGTGTAACCCAGGGCGCCATACAGCTTGGCTGAACGCGCGGCATCGGGGACGGAACTCAGGACTTCAGTTGCGCGGGCGCTATCGCCCTCTTCGTTGTACAGATAAGCGAGCGTGGTAACGGCTTCTTCGTTATCCGGCTCCAGCTTGACCGCGATCTTGAATTCGCTTTCCGCTTTTTGCAGATCATTGTTCAAGCGATAAAGACGACCGAGGAGCAGGTGGTCGTCCACGCTGTCCGGTTCAAGTTTCACGATCTGCTCGTATTGCTCGATGGCCAGCTTGAGGACGTTTTGCGATCCGCTGCCCGCCTGCATGTCCCCCAGGGAACGCAGGTAAATCCGGCCGAGCAATTTGTGCGCTTCCAGATTGTTGGGGTCTTTCTTGAGCAGGTCCTGAGCTTCATTTACCGCGTCGCGGATGCGGCCTGTCTTGGCATAAAGCTCTGCCAGCGAGGAGGTTAGGTATTCCGAAGTGGGATCGGCTTCAATCGCCAGCCGGTATTCGTCGATAGCCTTGCCGATCAGGTCGCTGCGCCCATAAACCGCGACCTCGTCCTCATACATATGGGCCAGGGTGTAGTGATAGTAAGCTGCGGCCCGATCCACTTTGTGGGACGCAGTGGTAGTAACCGGCTTGGAATCAAAACTTGCAGGGGTTTGCTGAGCGAATCCCGTGGCCGCCAGCAGCAGGCAAAAAGCAAAATAAAATTTCTTCATGCAGACCTTCGGCTTCCCTGAACCATAGCGATTGGATGCCGAACCGCTGCTGGTGGGTGCTCTCGACATTGTAAACCTTGTTGACGAAACCGGGTGAGAAAGCTGGATCGGAATCTGGCGCAGCAACGATCAGAGGTACAGGGACAAGTGGATTTGCATCGTGAGTGAAACGTTGACACGCGGTGCAGCGCAAATATCCAAATATGCGCCAAGCGAACATCGCTATTGCTAATGCGCGTTGACTGTGACTGTTGCTGTGGTTCGTCCGAACTGGTTGGTGGCGTAGAGGGTGTATTGCGTTGTTTGACCCGGAGAAACGTCGAGGTTGCTGCCCCGAACCGCATCAACCCCGGGGGAGACGATCAAGTAAGACGCTCCCGTCACATCCCATGCCAGGTTCGAGGTGCCGCCAGCGGAAATGCTGGCCGGAGTCGCCGTAAAGCTGGAGATGGTTGGCGCGGCCCCCTGCGGCACGTTGGACGAGGTGTACACCGGGTTCATCTGGATAACTTCGAACGCCGAAGCCTGCACTTGCCCCAGGTTGTGGAGATCACTGTCATCCCAGCGATCATCGGGTGCGCCCGTGATGTACATCGAACTGCCGTTGTCGGCCATGATGAGGCCGTATTTCTTCAGCGCGGTGAGAATCACCTGGTTCCCGGGCGAGAACCCTGAAATATCGTAGTTCGCTTTGAGCCGGAGACGCATGCCCATCGGCGCTGCGAGCGAGTTACTGTTGTTGGCCGCCCAGTGCGAGGCTGGGGGAACCATCGCCTGGCGGCTTCTCTGCAGCGTGAACCGCAGCGCGTGTTCGATTTTGCCGGCGGCGACTTCATCATAACGGACCAGGCCGGGGAAAATCGGCAGGCCGGCGGCGTCCACGGAAGTCCACGTCCAGGGACGTTGTTGGTCGTTTACCAGGTCCCACACCACGGCCACGTCAGCGTTCCAGGTGCCGTCGTTATTCGGAAAAGCCCGGCCCATTTCATAGAGAAAACAATTGGCGTTGTCGAGTACCAGCACGTGGCGGTCGCCGGTGGAACTGGAACCGCCTTCAATCGGAGCGTTGCCGGGAATCGGCATGGGCCCGGGATCGCTTTCGTCCCCATAGGCGGTGAAATTGATGCCGACGAGGTTTTGCGTTCCGTTAACCACGACATAGGGAATCCCGTTGCCCCCGGTGCCGAAGTCAGGATGCAGCCCAATGGTCGATCCGATGAAGTTAATAATGGCGTCAGAGTTCGGGTCCACCGGGGAGCTGGAGATGTCCTGGTTCCAGGGATTGTCGCTGGGGAAGGGCTTAAAGCCGTTAAGGCTGGCTCCCTGGCCGAGGGACATCACGTTGCAAGCCAGATTGGAGCCGCCGGTACCACCGCCTGAGCCGCCGCCAGAACCCGAACCTCCGCCCGAGCCCCCATCGTTGCCGGGAGAGCCAGTTCCTGAAGCGCTGGTGCCCGAGCATCCAGCCAACACGAGGGCCAAAGCCAGCAAGCCTAGGATGGCGGCCAAGCGGACATCTGACCACGTAGCCCGGGACGCCCTCGTCCGGGGAAAATGGGCGGACGAGGCGTCCGCCCCTACGTGGAAGTTGCCCAGAGGAGCGACCATGCGGAGAAACCGGACGATGGAAAGAGAATATTTCGCCATGAATCCTCTGCGAATATTCTCCCTGAGAATCCTCTAATTTTCTGCTGTATTCAGGCCAATGAGGAGCACCGAAGAGGGACATGTACGTTGGGAATCTGACCACGTAATCCGACCACGTAGCCCCGGACGTCTTCGTCCGGGGGACGGGCGGACGAGGCGTCCGCCCCTACGCGAGCATTAGTGCCTGAAGTGCCTCACTCCCGTAAATATCATCGCCAGGCCCAGCCTATCCGCGGCGGCGATGACTTCTTCGTCGCGCACTGAGCCTCCGGGCTGAATGATCGCGCTCGCGCCGGCTTTGGCAATTTCTTCGACGCCATCGGGGAAAGGAAAGAACGCGTCGGAGGCCGCGACGGTGCCCTTGAGCGGCAGCACGGCTTTCATGGCGCCGATCTTGCAGGAATCGACGCGGCTCATCTGGCCCGCGCCAACTCCTACAGTTTGTCCGTCGCGGGCGTAGAGAATGGCATTCGATTTAACGTGCTTCGCTACCTTCCAGGCAAAAAGCAGCGCGCGTTTTTCTTCCGGTGTGGGCGGGCGCTTAGTAACGACTTTCAGGTCGGCTTCGGTAAGCGGGCGAACGTCGGCATCCTGCACCAGAATTCCGCCGGAGACATTTTTCAAAACCCAGCGCTGCGGCGCGTCGACGATTTCTACCAGCCGTAAATTTTTCTTGCCGGCGAAGTGGGCCTTGGCTGCCTCTTCAAATCGCGGCGCCGCGATGACTTCGAGAAACAGTTTGGCCATTTCTTCGGCGGCCGCGCCATCCACAGGACGGTTCACGCCGATCACGCCGCCAAACGCCGAAACCGGATCGCAAGCGAGAGCTTTTTTGTAGGCCTCCAGCAAAGTCGCGCCCGTAGCCGTGCCGCAAGGATTCGTGTGCTTGATGATGGCGCACACCGGCTCATCGAATTCCTGGGCCACATCCCAGGCAGCTTGCAGATCAACGATATTGTTATAAGAAAGCTCTTTGCCCTGAATCTGGCGTCCATTGGCCACGCCGGCGCCGGAGCCGTCGCTATACATGGCAGCCTTCTGGTGGGGATTTTCGCCGTAGCGCAGGTCGGTGACCTTGTTGAACGAGAGGCGCAAGTTTTGCGGGAAGCCTTCGTCGGACTTGTGCAGTTCGAAATGTCCGTTGGCGCTGACGCGCTCGAGTGTCGAAGCGATGGCGGAATCATAGGCTGCGGTCGTCGCAAATGCCTTTTGCGCCAGACGCCATTTCGTCGCTTCGGAAAGCGCTCCGCCAGAGCGCGCCATTTCTTCCGCGATGGCGTCGTAGTCGGCTGGAGAAGTCACGACTGCGACGTCTTCAAAATTCTTTGCGGCGGAGCGAATCATCGAAGGTCCGCCGATATCGATATTTTCGATCAGCTCTTCAAAATGCACTCCGGGCTTGGAGGCAGTTTTTTCAAACTGATAGAGATTCACCACGACCATGTCGATCGGCTGAATGCCATGCTCGGCAACGGCGCTGAGATGGCTGGCGCTCTCGCGGCGGTGCAGAATGCCCCCATGAACTTTGGGATGCAGGGTTTTCACGCGGCCATCGAGCATTTCGGGAAAGCCGGTGAGCTCGGAAATGTCTTTTACATGGACCTCGGAATCCCGCAGCAGCTTCGCTGTTCCTCCGGTGGAAACAAGTTCTACGCCCATGCCGGCGAGCTTGCGGGCGAAGTCAACCAATCCGGTTTTGTCGGTGACGCTGAGAATGGCGCGCTGAATTTTGGTCGGGCTGTGCGACATGGCTGGCCTCGGGAGATTCGACGTTGTCTGAGACCAAAAATTCTATCAGTTCGCGAAGCCACGTAGGGGCGGACGCCTCGTCCGCGTCATTCAGCCTTGTCATTCCGAGTGCGCTTCAGCGCCGAGGAATCTGCTTGTTGGTCCTGAGCTGCAAATTCCACACGGCTAAAGCCGATTCGGAATGACGAGGGTGGGTAAGGATTTTCGAAGCTGAGGGCTAAGTTTTCGCCTTCGCCTTCAGCTTCACGTGGCCGTCCTGCATCTCGACGGTATATTCGACTTTCTGGCAGCCGTATTGCTTGCGAATCTGGTCGGTCTTTTTCTGCACGAAGGCGCTGAAGCTCTCGGCGTTGCCGGAGATCGACTCGCCGGCTTTCTTCTTTGCTTCCACCAGCGCTTTGTAGAGCTTCTGCACCTGATCGCGCTCGGCGCGCGGGTCGGAACATTCCATGCTAAACGGTTTTTCCTCGGCCATGGCCGGAGCGGCGGCAGCGGCGGCAGTCGAGGCGACCGCAGCTTTCGCCGCCTGGCTCACCCCATAGACTTTGCGTTCGCTGACGTGCTGCTCGGAACGCACGCCTTGTACGGAGAGCAGTTCGTCCTGAGGCCGGCGGTAACCTTCTTCGCGAATGCGGCTCTTCTTGCGCCACAGATCGCTGTAAATGGCGTAACGCTGGGCAATTTCGTTGTAGCGATAGCGCTGGGAGAAGCTCAAGCGCGAGCCATCGCTGAATTTGCGCAGCAGGCTCAACACTTTCCATTCGATATCGCTCGGCGGCTTTTTGGTCGGATTGCTGAAGTAAATCTCATACTCGATCTTCAGCCGCCGCAGTTGCGAGTCGAGCAGGTCCAGTTCCTCGTCCGTCGTCACGCAAGGATCTCCAGCCAGAAGTCTAAGGCGGAGAAGATGTTAGGACGAGGTGCCTGTGGGCCGTAGGAGGGATGGAACGAAAGTACCCAACGCGGCCGCCAGCGCGTAGGGGCGGACGCCCTCGTCCGCCCTTAGAGATTCGGGACGGGACGTCCGGGGCTACGTAGTCTGTGTCGAAAGACCAGCGAAAACGCTGCTATTGGCTCAATTGTTTCTTAACCGTCTCACTGACCACCTTGCCATCCACGCGCATGCCAGCTGCGGCGAAGCGGGCCATGGCGTTTTTCATCACGGCGCCCATATCTTTCATAGTGGGCGAACCCATTTCGGCGATCACAGCTTTCACACCGGCGACAATTTCTTCTTCCCCCGCTGCCTTAGGCAGATAAGTCTCGATCAGCGTGATTTCGGCGGCCTCCTTATCCGCCATATCTTTGCGGCCGCCTTTGGTGAACTGTTCAATCGAATCCTTGCGTTGTTTGATCAGCGTGCTCAGCACTTGCTGCGACTCTTTCTCATCCAGCGGCGACATTTTTTCGATTTCGCGGTTCTTGAGTGCCGTTTTTACCATGCGCAAGGTCGAAAGCCGCTGTTCGTCGCGCGCCTTCATGGCGGCGGTGATGTCTTTCTGAATCTGTGCGCTTAGGGTCATAACAAATTCATTATAGTGCGCTTACGCCGTGACCCAAGCTGGACACACGGACGAGTAAACTCTTGCCCTTCCCCGAGCCCTTCGTGCATTTGCCGGAGGTGGCGATTGGGATAGTCTTAAGGCCGTGGCGTCCCCAGGGAAGGACCTGCACAGTTCGGTTTCTCATCGGCCGTGGCCGCTGCCTGCCGGCCCCTGGGCAATGACCCAGCGATGGCACGACCTGCTGTTCGCTCATTGGGCGGTCGATCCCGAGGCTTTGCGCAGCCTTTTACCCGAATCGCTAAAGTTGGATATTTCTCACAGAAGCGCGTGGCTGGGGATTGTCCCATTTCGGATGAGCCACATCCATGCGCGTGGGGTGCCGGTGTTGCCGGGACTGTCGCATTTTCCGGAACTGAATGTTCGCACTTACGTCTCGCTGGATAACAAACCCGGGGTTTATTTCTTCAGCCTGGATGCCGGCAGCCTGCCGGCGGTGTGGGCGGCGCGGCGGCTCTATCACCTGCCCTATTTTCACGCTCACATGACAGCAAGCAGTGAAGGCGACTGGATTGTTTACGAATCTCAACGGAAACATGGCGATGCGGCATTTCGGGCGCGTTACCGGCCCACCGGTCCTGTACAACTACGCGAGGCGGGAAGTCTGATTCACTGGCTGACGGAGCGTTATTGCCTGTACACGTTGGTCGAGGGCCGCTTGCACCGCGCCGAGATCCATCATCGCCAATGGCCGCTGCAAGAGGCGGAAACCAAAATTGAACTCAACACCATGGCCAAGGCCGCCGGCATCCGCCTGCCGGCTGATGCTCCGCTTGCACACTTCGCGAAGGAACTTGAAGTATTGATCTGGGGCCTGAAGCCAGTCGAGTAGCGCGTCCTTGACATTCTGTTTTGCTTGCCGTTTAAGTTAACCGCCTCTATCCTGCGTGCTTATGCCGCATGGTCCGGATCATCTTCTCTTCGAGCTGTTCGCGATTTTTCTTTCCGCGAAAGTCATTGGGGAGATTTTTGAGCGCTTCAAACTCCCCGCTGTTCTGGGGGAAATTCTGGCGGGCGTGGCTCTTGGCCCTTATGCTCTGGGATGGATTCCTCCCAGCGACACCATTCATTCCATCGCCGAAATCGGCGCGATTTTTGTTTTGTTCCATGCCGGCCTGGAGACCAGCCCGCAAGACCTGGTGCGAGTAGGCCGTAAAGCCCTGATTGTGGCCGTGGCTGGCATCGTCGTTCCTTTCGCCCTCGGGTTTGCTTACATGAAATGGCACGGCGAGGCCTCGACCGAGGCGGTTTTTGTGGGTGCGGCCATGGTAGCGACCAGCGTCGGCATCACCGCTCGCGTGCTGGGTGATCTGGGAGTGCTTTCCAGTCCGACAGCCAGAATCATTTTGGGCGCGGCAGTGTTCGACGACATCCTTGGAATGTTGCTCCTGGCTGTAGTTACGGGCCTGGCCGAAGGGGGAACTGTTGAGTGGCTGCATCTGGGCGTTCTCGCGGTTGAAGCTACGATATTTGCCCTCTTCATGATCTTCGTCGCACCACGCATCGTGGGGCGCCTGCGGCCAAACGTGCAGCGGCTTTCAACGCACAACGCTCCCCTGGTCGTGGCGCTTGTGCTTTGCCTTTTGCTTTCGTGGCTCGCCACAAAAATCGGGATGGCGGCCATTATCGGGGCGTTTTTTGCCGGCCTCATGTTTGCCGACTACTCGCCCGAGTGGCATCTGATGGACCGGATGTACGGCATTACAGAATTCCTCGGACCTTTCTTTTTCTTTTCTATCGGTTCGAAGTTGAACGCACGGCTGTTCCGGGGAGATGTTTTGGTGATCGCGATCGTCGTCTCCTTGCTGGCAATCGTTTCCAAAGTCGCCGGTTGCGGGTTGCCTCTATTGCGCGACGGCTGGCACACCGTGTTTACCGTGGGCATCGGCATGATGCCCCGCGGAGAAGTTGCGTTGATCGTGGCCCTGGCCGGATTGAACGCCCAGATCGTAAGCCAGTCGACTTACGCAATCGTCGTATTCATGACCGCGGTCACAACCATTCTCGCGCCGCCACTGTTGCGGTATTTGTTTCGCGATGAGATGCGGGCCGCTTCCGGCCGGCAAGCTCGCATATAATTCTTGCTTTCATTCTGGGCCAAGAAATCCAATGTCCCTCTCGAACCATGTAGCGTTGGTGACGGGCGCTTCTCAGGGCATCGGCCGGGCTTGTGCGGTCAAGCTGGCTGAGCGAGGAGCTACCGTGGCCCTGGCGGCTCGCAATCAGGAGAAGCTGAACCAGTTGGTCGGCCACATCACGGACAGCGGCGGCAAAGCAGCCGCCTTTCCCCTGGATGTGTCTGATGAAGAGCAGATAAAAACCACCTTTAAATCTGTGATTGCGCAACTCGGTAAGATCGATATTCTGGTCAACAATGCCGGAGTCACCCGCGACCAACTCGTAATGCGCATGAAGCGCGCGGATTGGGATGCGGTGATCAACACCAATCTGACTTCGGCTTATCTCTGCACGCAGCAGGCAATTGGTTCGATGCTCAAACAGCGCTGGGGAAGAATCATCAATATCACATCGATCTTTGGCCAGATCGGGCAGGCGGGACAGGCAAACTACGCATCCTCGAAGGCTGGTCTGATTGGTCTGACCATGGCCATCGCCCGCGAAGTTGCTTCGCGCAATATTACCTGCAATGCCGTTGCGCCGGGATTCATTGAAACCGCCATGTCCAGCGTTCTAAGCGACGAACTTAAGCAAAAAGCAGTTGAAATGATTCCTGTGGGCCGAGTCGGAACGCCCGAAGACGTGGCCAATGCCGTCGCTTTTCTGGCTTCCGAAGAGGCAGGCTACATCACAGGCCATGTGCTTAATGTGAATGGCGGAATGCTCATGGGGTAACTGACAGCATCTCAGGTTTGACGATAAGCCAGGCAGAATCCGCGGGCCAGATCGCTCAAACGCGGGAACTTTTCCTGGAATACGCTCAGTCGCTGAACTTTGACCTTTGTTTCCAGAGCTTCGATCAAGAGCTGGCTGAGCTTCCCGGTGACTACACACCTCCCGACGGCCGCTTATTGCTGGCGGAATACGAGAACCAATTGGCCGGATGCGTGGCCTTGCACAAGATTGATGCGGAGATCTGTGAGATGAAACGGCTGTATCTTCGCCCGACGTTTCGCGGCAAGAGAATTGGCCGGATTTTGACGGAGACGGTCATCCGCGAAGCGCGGACAATCGGTTATCGCCGCATGCGGCTCGATACGGTTGAGCCGGTCATGAAGGACGCCGTGGCTTTGTACCGATCACTTGGTTTCAAACAGATCGAAGCTTACCGTTTGAATCCGGTTGCCGGTGCGATGTACATGGAACTGGAATTGTGATCGCCTTCGCGAAAGCGATGAAAGAAGCCCAAGTGATGAAGAGAAAAATGTTTGCCTTGCCGCTGTTGTTTGTCTTTGCTTTTCCAGCTTTCGCCTCTGACAGCAGGCCAATTTCTTACAAGAGCGGAGATGAAACCGTGCACGGGATCCTCTACACGGTGCCGGGGAGAGGACCGTTCCCTGCAATCATCGTCATCCACGAGAACTGGGGCCTCAATGATTGGATCAAGGAACAGGCAGCAAGGCTGGCCGACCAGGGATATATGGCGCTAGCGATCGACCTGTATCGAGGCAAGGTAGCCACCACACCCGACGAAGCCCATGAACTCATGCGCGGCGTTCCTGAAGACCGTGCCAAACGCGATCTGCACGCGGCGTTTGCGTTCTTGCAGTCGCAACCGAACGTGATGAAAGACCGAATCGCCTCGATCGGTTGGTGCACGGGGGGCGGTTACGCGCTTGACATGGCGATTGAAGAGCCCACGCTGCGGACGGCTGTGATCAACTACGGCCATCTGGCGGCTGATGCCGACACCGTGAAGCAAATCCATGCCGCAATCCTCGGCATCTTCGGCGGGCAGGACCACGGCATCCCAGTGGAGGATGTAAACAAATTTGAATCCATGTTGAAACAGCAGGGCAACCGGGTGGAAATCTATATCTATCCTGACGCCGGCCACGCCTTTGAAAATGCGAACAACAAGATTGGATATCGCGCTCAAGACGCCATGGACGCCTGGAAACGCACTGTGACTTTTTTGTCGCAGACGCTATGGAAATGAAAGACGCGACTTGCCGGAGGCGTGCATGAATAAGGCGCATCGTCCGACATTTTCCTCTGCCCGTTTTTGGTGCAGCAAATTCCTCTTGCCAGAAGATTCCAGTCTAGTTACTATGCACGTCATCCTCAGGAGCTTCCCGTGGCTGCTTTCTCAATGAATATTGGCGAGACCATTCGAAGTTACCGGCTACAGAAGGGGATGTCTCAGGGCGATATCGAAAAGCGCACCGGCCTGTTGCGCTGCTACCTCTCGCGGGTGGAAAACGGCCACACTGTACCTTCGCTTGATACTCTGGCCAAAATAGCCGGTGCGATGGAGCTTCCGCTTTCCCAGTTCTTTTCCGAGTCCGGCCACACGAACGGCTCCAAGGGCCTGCCGCAACTTTCTGATGATGAAGTTCGGTTCTTGAGCCAGATTCGCCGTTATGCGGTCAGCCTGAATGATAGCGACCGTAAGCTCGTGTTGGCCATGGTGAAGAAAATGGCGGCGAGCGCCAAGTAAAGATCAAGTCTTTGGTTGACGGTTCGCAAGCAGCTCCCGGTACGCCTCGCTCTTGGAGATCCCTCTTTCCCGGGCAACTTTCTTAAGCGCCGCTTTTTCTTCCAGTTTCTCTTCAGCCATGATCTGGGCCAGCCGTTGTTGAATTGTCGGACGGGCGAGGGCGCCCGTCTCCACGCAGACTTTGCTCACGTCGAGGGTTTCTGCCTTCCCAATCAGCAATGTGATTTCACCCCTGATTTCGCCACGTTCCTGGAGCGTTTTCAAGACCTCGCCGGCGGGTCCGCGCAGGAATTCTTCATGAATTTTCGTTAGTTCCCGCGCCACGACGATCGGCCGGGCATTTCCTAAAACCTCAACAACATCTTCGGCTGTTTCTCTTATACGGTGCGGCGCTTCGTAGAAGATATGGGTTTGAGATGAAGATTTAATTTCCTCCAGCACTTTCCGCCGCTGGCCACGTTTCGCGGGAAGGAAACCTCGGAAGTGAAAAGAGTCTGCCGGCAGGCCGCTTGCCACGAGTGCTGCGAGTAGCGCGGAAGGTCCCGGAATCGGCACGACCGGCAGATGATGTTGAATGGCCAGGGAAATCAGCCGGAAGCCGGGGTCGGAAACCCCCGGGGTACCGGCATCGGTCAGCAAGGCAATGCGCCTTCCCTGCTCCAGCTCGCGAACCAGCTCGGGGGCTCGAGACATCTCATTGTGTTCGTGATAGCTAACGGTTCGGGTCGAGATTCCATAATGATTGAGGAGCTTTTGCGTCTGCCGCGTATCTTCACAGGCGATCAGGTCAGCCTCACGAAGCGCCCGCAGCGCACGAAGCGTTATGTCTTCGAGATTGCCGATCGGCGTCGCGACGACATATAGCCCCGGAGGAAAACTCGCCTCCAAATCGTCGCCCCCTTTAGCGGGCTGCTGCATGGCCGCGAGTCTATATCATTGTGAATGGACCCGGCATCTGCGTGGCAAATTGACGGCGCTTCCAGTCAAACCCTAGAATCAAGCAAAGCCGCTGATTTCGCGCTTTAGGAGTCCATGCCACTTTACGAATACGAATGTAAGAAGTGCCATCACCGTTTTGAGAAAATCCAGAAGTTTTCCGATCCGCACGTGAAAAAGTGCCCGGATTGCGGCAGTCCCGTGGAGCAGGTGCTGTCGGCTCCGGCCGTGCAGTTCAAAGGCTCGGGATGGTACGTGACAGACTACGCGAAGAAATCCTCGGCAAGCTCTGAACCTTCCAAGAAGGAAAGCAAGGCCAAGACTGAAGGCGCGGCCAAATCAGAGACTCCTGCCAAGTCTGAGAAATCGCCGGAGAAAAAATAGCTCGGTCCGTAGCAGCGATTCTTATCTCCACTGCAAACTGTACCCAAGCGCCTGAAGGATATGGTTCTCAAACTCATACTGCAGGATCATTGAGAAATTATCGCCCTGGAACTCCCAGGAAGCGGCAAAGCGAGTAATTTCAGGACCATAGCGCGAGTAAGCGGCGGCGTATTTCACGTTGCATGGCGAAGGGCAGGCAATCATTCCGGTAGGATCAGGCCGGTCTACTCCCGTGGCGTCGAACAGAACGCTAGAAGATACGTCGGGCTGGGAGGCGACCGAGATCTGTCGCGGAACAACCTGTAGAGCCCGCGCGTCGCCCGGCAAAATGTCTGGCGGGGCATTGTAGAGCGACCGCTGAAGCGGATTCAGATCCACCTGTAGGGCCACGCTTTGTTGTGCGCTTCGCCAGATCGCCCAGAGATCGGAACTGGTGTGCTGCGTCAGGTTCACAAATCCGACCGGCTCCTCAGACCCTGTACCGCAGCTCAGCAACAGCGAAATCAGTAGAAGCAGCCCCCCGCGGCGGGTCATTTTGATCCCCTGCATATTCAATTTATCGGCTGAGAGTCTGCCTTTGGCATTCGGGAGTTCACTCTGAAGGTATTAGTGCTTCCGCGGCTTACGTGCTAGTAGCAGGGTCGGTTATGGGCGGGGGGAATCTTTTTTGAAGCGAATACATCTAAGTAGTCGTTATAACGATTAATTGGGGATGAAATCATGCTTTCCGTCCGGCGAAGCGAAGAACGAGGCGGTGGCGACTACGGCTGGCTGAACACCCGGCACAGCTTCTCTTTCGACAGGTATCACGATCCCAGGTTTATGGGGTTTCGTTCCTTACGCGTGATTAACGAGGATTTGGTGCAACCCGGCCAAGGCTTTCCCACGCACCCGCATCGCGACATGGAGATCATCACCTACGTCCTCGAAGGCGCGCTGGAGCACAAAGATAGTCTCGGAACAGGGTCGGTGATCAATCCTGGTGATGGCCAGCGGATGAGCGCCGGCACCGGCATTCGCCACAGCGAATTTAACCACTCTGAGACCGACCCCGTGCATCTCCTGCAGATTTGGATCATGCCTGACCGTTCTGGACACAAGCCCAGCTATGAACAGAAGACGTTTCCGGTTGCGGAGAAGAAGGGCAAACTGCGGCTGATTGCAAGCTCCGATGGCGAGGACGGATCGGTGACAATTCATCAGGATGCAAAGCTCTATGTTGCACTGCTCAGCCCTGGCCAGGAAGTGAAGCACGAACTGGGATCGGGCCGGTACGTCTGGCTGCAAGTGGCCAAAGGCTCGGTCGAAGTGAACGGAAAGACTCTGAATCAAGGGGACGGAGCCGCCATAAGCGATGAGCGCGAGTTGAAGGTTAAAAGTCTCCAAGATTCCGAGTTGCTGCTATTCGATTTGGCGTGAATTTCGCGCATACGTGTGCTTACGCTTTGTCCGCCCGTTTTGGTTCTTCCCACGGACGAGGCGTCCGGAGCTACGAGGCTGGTGTAAACCCCTTCCGTGCGATTGCCGCTTGAATGCTTCTGTGTTAACGTCTGCGGGCGGTAGGCGAAATGGCATTTCTTCTCAATCGCCGGTGGTCGGCGCCGCCGGCCCAGCCGGTTCAGGCCCAGGTTCCGGACGTTCGCGGGGCCAGCGTGGCCGCTGTGTATTACGGGCAACGCCAGGGAGGCGATTTTTACGATTTTGTGCGGGTCCGGCCGGACCGGGTTTTGTTCGGCCTTCTCGATGTCGCAGGCGCAATGGCGGACAATCGAGCGATTCTAATTGCCACCCAGGAAACATTCCGCACTCTTTCGCCAAAATTGTTCGCCAGTGACGAAGTCAACGATGCTGATGCGATGGTCGAGCTTTGCCTTGCGCTCAACCGGACGGTGATGAAAACCGAGGGAGGCGTCCGCTCCTGCCCCGCGTTTGCCGGTTGCTACAACGAAGACCTGGGCACAGTTTGCTATTTCAATGCCGGCCATACAGCCGGCCTGGTCAGGGACAGCACGGGCGTAAGCGAACTTCCTGCCACCGGACTGCCATTAGGATTGTTCTCCCACGCCCCCTGCGACGCCCCCACCGTGGCGATACAACCGAGCGCGGCTCTTCTACTTGTTTCCCGAGGTGTTCTGGAAGGAAAGTGCGGCAATGAAGAATTCGGTATGGCGCGGGTGAAGCAGGATTTCCTTCAGGAGCCGGTATCGCAGTCAGCGAAAGGCATCTGCCAGGGAATTCTCGATGGCGTACGCCAGTTCATGTGCAAACCGCCAACCCATGATGATGTAACGGCCCTGTGCCTGCTGCGCTCACCCGCGGGCAACGGTGGCAAGACTGCCTAACATTCAGCTGCGATGACGTCTCTTTCTTCGAGCCGGTTTTGCCGGCTTCGTTTGTCCGGCTGGGGCCAGTTCATCGGCTGTGACGAATACTAGATCTACATCCGTGGGAACGCCCTCCAGCCGGGAAAATTTCTGAAGTCCGGGCCCGATGACCGCCAGTTCGTCAAGCATCTTCTTGGCCCCTGCGTAATCACCTTCAGCTTCGATTGTCAGGAGCTCGTGGTCCAGGTCAATCACTCCCTGCTTGAATTTTTCGATCTCCAAAGCGTAGGTGCCATCAGCTTGCTCGGCAAAAGCCCCTTTGCCCATGAGGTAATTGAATTGCAGGGCCATGCCTTTACCATGGGCGTCGGCCAGCCCAAAGCGCAGGCTGCGGAACATCGATGCCAGGTAGGTTGTATAAAGCTGGCGTTGTGCCGCTTCATCCGACGGCAGGATCTTTGTGAGCCCCGTTTGCGCTGCATGGTCCATCATGTACTGGAGTGCGAAAAGGCCTGTGACATCGGCCTTGGCCTCTTCAATCGCGCTGTAGAGCTCCTTGAGCTCCTGGCGCGGATTCGTGCTCCGCCCTTCGATGGTGATCTGATGCGGCCCCAGCCCGTGCATGAGTTCGTGGGCCACGGTGTGGGTGAAAAACGAGTTGAAATCAACGTCGACCATGGCCGATTTCGAAAGCATCCGCCGCGCGATGGGCAGAAGCACGCTGCGGAACTTGGCTTCCTGCACATTTTTCATCATCACCCGCTTGCTGCCTCTCTGCTGCACGACGCGCTCGTCGTTCGGCAGATTGTAAGCGGTCAACGCAATACCGCGGTCGCCATCTCCTGCGCCGAAAATCTCGTCGACCACTCGTATTCGTGCGGCTTCGCCCAGCTTCGGATTGCGATATTGCGGATCGATCGGCAGGTGGTCTTCGATTTCCTGCAGATGCGCGGTGAAAGTGGAAATTCGGCTCGTCTCTTCTTCGTCCCGCAGGTTAACAAACGCCTCAAAGGCTGCTTTGTAGCCAAAGAGTTCGTCATCGTAGGTTTCGTAAGGGCCGATAGTGACGTCCAGAGGAGCGTCGAGGTCCATCCACGCGAGATCGCTTTCGTAGTAATCATTGGCAAGAAATGCATCGGCACGAAGATTCAGAAACTTCTTCAATGACTCGTTATCGGTAAGCGCCGCTGCTTCCCGCAACAGGCCCGCGGCGCGCGCGAGCCCGTCTTTGTACTCTTCGCTATACGGGATTGCCATCAGTTCCCGGCTCTTGGAGTCACCGCCTTGCCTCCAACGGATCACCGTGAAGAAGCTTTTTGCGGCGTCTCGTTCCTTATCGGGCAAGACTCCGAGCCAGTCCGTGAATTGTTCCTTGGTCATGTCCTCAGGATAGAAATTCGCGCCTTGCGGTTTCTCCGCGGGCACACCCGGCAAGAATGGCTTGAAATTGTCGAGCACCGACCAGGGACACTTATTGATCCAGAAGTAATGCAAGCGGGCGCGGCCTAGCGGGGTTTGATCCTTTTGCAGACGGGAATACAGCGCGAGATTGCCGCTCCAATATTGCTGCAAAAAGATGTCGTTGATCACGCGCCCTGCTTCGATCAGTTTGACCAAAGCCTGGCGGTCGCCAGACGTGAGCGCAGAAGTATCCACGCGCAGCGGCGTCGGTGCGAAACGGTTGGCCATGGCTTGCAGTTGGGAAAGCCCCGGCGCGGCAGCGGCCTTCTTTTGAGAGTGAGCGGGGATGTTGGATGCCAGAACAAATGAAGACACGAAAACCAGGAGACCGAGCTTCATCGTTTCCCTTCTTCGCAAGAAAAGTCACCATGATATCAGTCCAACGCTGGCCGCATTCCGCCGTCCGGGGGTACAATCGGGCATGCGGTTATCGAGGGAAATGCCTATCGGATTGCGTCGCAAGGAGCATATTTTCAGCAGACGGTTTTTCGGGACCGCCTTCCTGATTGTCCTTGTAAGTGCCTCTGTTCAGGCAGACACGATCGTCGAAGAAATCGTGGCCCGGGTGAACAATCAAATCATCACACGTTCAGAATACCTGCGCAGCAAGGACCAGCTGCGGCAGGAAGCTCTGCAACAGGACCCCGCCAATGCCGAAAAAATCATCGAGGACAAAGACAAAGACGTTCTCCGCGACCTGATCGATCAGCAGCTGTTGCTCGAAAAGGGGAAAGACCTGGGTATCACCGCGGACACCGAGCTGATCAAGAAACTCGATGAAATGCGCAAGCAGATGAAGCTGGAAACGATCGAGGACCTTGATAAGGCAGCCCAGGCCGAAGGCGTCTCCTTTGAGGACTTCAAGCAGAACCTGCGCAATCAGATTATTACCCAGGAAGTGATCGGGAAAGAAGTCGGCGCCCGCATGAACATCGGCAACGACGAGGTGCAACAGTACTATGATCAGCACAAGGCGCAATTGCAGCGCCCGGAAGAGGTCCGGCTGAGCGAGATCCTGGTTTCCACGGAAAGCAAAAGCAACGGAGATGAAGCACAAGTCTTGGCCGCTGCCAAAGCCAAGGCGGATGATCTTCTGGCGCAGATTCGTAAGGGCGCGGCTTTCGACGAAGTAGCCAAAAAGAATTCGGACGGGCCAAGCGCAGCTCAGGGCGGAGACCTTGGATATTTCAGGCGTGGCACGCTGGCCAAGGAACTCGAAGACAAGACTTTTGCTATGAAAGCAGGCGAAGTCTCTGACGTCATCCGTACCCGGCAAGGCTTCGTTATTCTCAAAGTCACGGAGCACCAGGCCGCAGGAATTCCGCCGCTGGATGAAGTCAACAATCAGATCCAGGAAGCGATTTACATGGACAAACTGCAACCCGCACTGCGCGCTTATTTGACGCGTTTGCGGGAAGAGGCCTATATCGACATCAAGGCGGGATATGTCGATACCGGCGCCAGCCCCAACGAGACCAAACCGGTGGAAACTACGGCCAAGGACGCGGGCGCCAAGCCACTCAAGAAAAGGAAGAAAAAACTGGGGGTCTTGTGATCGTCGCCGGCTTTCCCGGCGCGGCGCATCTGCCATGAAAGAATTTTTCATCTCTGATTGCGCGCGGCACGAAAACAAGCTGATCACCTCCAGCTTTGTGGTCGTCTCCAAACAGGTCAAACCCAAGAAAAGCGGCGAGCCTTATCTTGCACTCACCCTCGGCGACCGCACTGGCCAGCTCGAGGCCAAAATGTGGGACAACGTCGAAGACGCTCTTGACGCGTTCGAGCAGGAAGATTTCATCAAAGTCAAGGGCCTCATCAACAAGTACAAAAACCGCTTCCAGCTGACGATTCACAAGCTGCGCCGCCTGGCCGAACAAGAAATTGACTTTGCGGATTATTTGCCCAAGACGACAAAGGACATTGGCGAACTCTGGCGGACGCTAGCCGGATTTGTCGCGACTTTCCAAAATCCTCATCTCAAAGCGCTGATCGAAGCCTTCATGTCGGACCCGGAAATTGCTGAAGCCTACCGCAATGCTCCCGCGGCCAAGAGCCTGCACCATGCTTATATTGGCGGGTTGCTCGACCATGTGGTTTCGCTCTTCAACTCCTGCGATTTGATGTCCCGCAACTATCCGCAGATCAATCGCGACCTGCTTTTGAGCGGAGCATTTCTCCACGACATAGGCAAGATCCACGAACTTACTTACAACCGCTCGTTTTCCTACACGACGCGCGGCCAGTTGCTTGGCCACATGGTGATCGAGTTGGAAATGTTGAGGGAAAAGATCGGCCGGATCCCGGGTTTCCCGGCAGAGCTCAAGACCTTGCTCGAGCACCTCATCATCAGCCACCACGGCGAATACGAATTCGGCTCGCCCAAGCTGCCCATGTTTCCCGAAGCGCTGATGCTGCATTATCTCGATGACCTTGATTCAAAGATGGAGGCCATGCGTGCCCACTTCGAGCGCGGCCCGGATTCAGACGATGCCTGGGCAGGGTACAATCCCTCGCTTGGGCGCCCTTTGCTCAACAGCAAAAAATTTTTAGAGATTAGACAGGATGGAACAGGGACACGGCCCCTTGCCGGCCAAGCTGCAAGCGCCGCGGAAGGCGAGGCCGCTATGTTTCCCGAATTCGATGTCCCGGAGCAACCGGACGCGGCTCCGCTTCTAACGTCTGAGCAGAAGAGTAAGGGGTAAGTTCTCCTGATTCTTCTTTCTCGGTTTCTCAGGTACACTCATGAAACCGTTTTTCACGCGCCATACGCAATTAGATTAAGGCAATCTTCCAGATTTCTTTCAAGGGAGGAAACTATGCAATCTCACTTGGCGGCACTAACCCTGGGTCTCTGCCTGTGTCTTTCTTTCGCGGCGTGCAACAAAACTCAGCCTTCCACCGCTGGCACTGACAATTCGACAAACGCGGCTTCCACTCCGGCTTCAGCTCCGGCTGCAGCGCCCAGCCAGCCTGCTCCAAAAGCGGAGGCTCCCCAACCTGTAATTGTGCCCGCGGGCACGGTAATCACGGTGCGGCTGGGACAGGACCTCGGCTCGAAGATCAGTCAGCCGGGACAAACCTTCGCTGCTACCGTCGCAACCCCAGTTCAGATTGACGGCAAAGATGTAATTCCTTCGGACGCCACTGCTTCAGGCACCGTGGTCGACGCCAAACCGTTGGGCCGCTTCAAGGGTGGCGCGGTCTTGCAGGTGAAACTGGTCTCAATCAACGTCAAAGGCAGCGATCGCCCCATTGAGACTTCCTCTGTCATCCGCACCGAGAAAGGGAAAGGCAAGCGGACAGCGGTCGTGGCTGGCGGCGGAGCGGGTCTGGGCGCTCTGATCGGCGGCCTGGCTGGCGGCGGCAAAGGTGCAGCTATCGGCGCGCTGGCCGGCGGCGGCGCTGGCACAGCGGGCGCAGCATTTACCGGAAACAAAGATATCGTGCTGCCGGCGGAGTCTGCGCTCAGCTTTAAGCTGGAGCAGCCGCTGGAAATCAAATAGAACCATGCTCGATCTGACACGCTTCCGGCTCCTCAGCTTCGATTGCTATGGCACGCTGATCAACTGGGAAGCCGGAATTTTTGGCGCACTGCATCCGATTCTCAACGCGCATGGCAAGGCGATCAGTGACATATCTTTGCTGGAACTTTACTCCGAACTTGAAGCCGAGGCCGAGCAGGGCGACTTTCGGCCTTATCGTGAAGTCTTGCAAGACGTAGTTCGGGGCTTCGGCGAACGGCTTGGGTTTACGCCCTCTGATGCCGAAACGCGTTCTCTGCCAGAATCTTTGTCGCGCTGGGAGCCATTTCCCGATACCGTAGCCGCACTGCGTCAGCTGAAAAGTCGCCACCAGCTCGCGATCATTTCGAATATCGATGATGATCTCTTTGCGTTTGCGGCGCCCAAACTCGGCGTGCCCTTTGATTTCGTCATCACTGCACTGCAAGCCCGTGCCTATAAGCCATCCTTGAAAATTTTCGAGATGGCGCAGGAACGAATGGGGGTTTCATCGGCCGAATGGCTGCACATCGGCCAGAGCATTTTTCACGATGTGATTCCAGCGCAGTCTCTTGGCCTTGCCACAGTCTGGGTGAATCGTGCTTCGCCTCGGGCCGGCGCAGGCGCGGCGAAAGCGGCGAGCGGCAAGCCTGACCTTGAAGTGCCGGATCTGGAGAGCTTGGCGAATCTTGCTCTGGGCGAGCGCAAACTGAAAGCCGGCGGTTGACGCAAACATCGAAAAGACCAGAATACCGGCGTTTCACAGCCGTATCTGGCGCCAGTCGATTTTCTTTCTCTCGAATCGAGTATTAGACTGGTTTCCGACTAAGAATCGGAGAAAGAAATGGCTACCGCTACCCGCGTCAACCCGCTCTCTTACCTCACCGATCAAATCAACGACCTCAAGGCCAAGGGCACGCACTTCAAGCTGCGTGTGCTCGAAGACGAACAAGCCCCGGTCTGCACTTTCGACGGCAAAAAAGTCATCAACCTGGCGTCGAATAACTATCTTGGCCTGACCACCCATCCCAAATTGCGCGAGGCCGCGCTCGAGGCCACGCGCAAATATGGCGTTGGTTCAGGGGCTGTGCGGACAATCGCAGGAACCATGAAGATCCACATGGAGCTGGAAAAAAAAATCGCCCGTTTCAAGAATGCTGAAGCTTGTGTTGTATTTCAATCGGGATTTGCCGCCAATGCCGGCACAGTCTCCGCGGTTCTGGGCAAAGATGACTTCATCATCTCCGATCAGTTGAACCACGCTTCCATCATCGATGGTGCCCGCCTCTCGCGCGCGAAGATTCTTGTCTTTGAGCACAAAAATATCGCCCAGGCCGAAGAAAAACTGGCCAGCGTGCAGCACGAGCCGGGCACGAAGCTGCTCATCACCGACGGCGTTTTCTCCATGGATGGTGATATCGGCCCCCTCCCGGCTCTTTGCGACCTCGCGGAAAAATATGGCGCCATCATGATGGTCGATGACGCCCACGCCTCCGGCGTGCTCGGCCGCAATGGCCGCGGCACGATCGACCACTTCAAGGTCCACGGCCGCGTGGATATTCAGGTGGGTACTCTCTCCAAAGCGGTCGGCGCGCTCGGGGGCTACGTCTGCGGGACCCGCGATCTCATCGACTTTCTATATCACCGCGCGCGGCCCTTCTTGTTTTCCACTTCCCATCCGCCGTCTGTCGCGGCCACCTGCATTGCCGCCTTCGATGTGCTGGAAAACGAACCCGAGCGCATCGAGCGGCTTTGGGAAAACACGCGCTTCTGGAAAAAAGAACTCGGACTCCTCGGCTTCGACATTGGCGGCCGCACCACGCCTGCCAGTGAAACTCCGATTACGCCGATCATCCTTGGCGACGGCAAACTCACCATGGATTTCTCCCGCGAACTGTTCAAGGAAGGCGTCTTCGGCACCGGCATCACCTTTCCCACGGTGCCGGAAGGCAAAGCCCGCATCCGCACCATCATGACGGCCACTCACACGAAAGAAGAGCTGGAGCAGGCGCTGGAAGTTCTGACGCGGGTGGGAAAGAGGATGGCGATCCTGAACTAGGGCCCGAACCCAAGAATTTGACCTGTTCTGATCTCACGACTAGACTTCTCCGCCGGAGGCGATTCTTATGCGCTGCTTAATGAAAGTCTCGATTCCAGTTGAGTCCGGCAACGCCACCATCAGCGATGGCAGTCTGCCCAGGACAATCGAATCTATTCTCAGCGATCTCAAGCCTGAAGCCGCTTATTTCGCTGAAGACAACGGCAAGAGGACTGGGTTTATATTTTTCGATCTCAAAGATCCGTCGCAGATTCCGGCCGTCGCTGAACCCTGGTTCCTGGCCTTCAATGCCGAAATTCAGCTTCGTCCGGCGATGAATCTGGAAGATCTGAAGGCCGCGGGTGCGGGAATCGAAAAGGCTGTGAACAAGTACGGCCGCACGAAGCGCCCTGCCGCTGCGTAAGGGGCTTTGCCAGACCTTTGTCCGAGAGGGCGAGTTTGAGACTCGCCCTTCCCTCATTCCGTCCTGTAGACAATCCGTCCGCTCACGATTGTGGCCAAGACTTTTCCCGTGAGCTGCCAGCCATCAAACGGCGTGTTGCGCGACTTGGAGCGTGATTTCGAGGCCTCAAAAGTCCACCGCTTCTTGGGATCGAAAATCGTAACATCCCCGTGACTCCCGCGCGCCAGCGTCCCACGGCCGCGAAGATCGAACACGCGCGCGGGGCCAGACGTAAACAACTCTACAATGCGCGCGAGCGGAATTCTATGTTCGCGATGCAGCTTGGTAATCGCCAGGCCCAAAGCGGTTTCTAGGCCAGTGACGCCGAACGCCGCGCGCTCAAACTCGATGATCTTTTCCTGGGGAGCGTGCGGAGCATGATCAGTGGCGATGGCATCGGCCGTGCCATCGGCTAAGGCGACCAGCAATGCTTCGCGGTCGGAAGCAGAACGGAGCGGCGGATTCATCTTGAAATTCGCATCGTAGTCGGGAATGTCGGCGTCGGTCAGGGTGAAGTGGTGGGGCGTGACCTCGCAGGTCACGCGCGCCTTGCTGCGCTTGCCCCTTCGTACGGCTTTGAGGGCTTCTGCGGTCGAAACATGCGCCACATGCAGTCGCACGCCGGTGAACTGCTGGGCCAGTTGCACGTCGCGCTCGACGATTGAAGCTTCGGCCGCGGCCTTCATCCCGCGCAAACCCAAACGAAATGACGTTGGCCCCTCGTTCATCGAGCCATGCTCGGTGATGCGCGTGTCTTCGGCGTGCTGAACGACGGGAAGATTAATCTCAGCCGCGGTGCGCAAAGCTTCGCGCATGATGTCATCGTGAAGAATAGGCTTGCCATCATCCGTCACGGCAACGGCGCCGACGCGCTGCAAAGCGCGGAAATCGGTGAGCGATGCGCCCTTGCTGGCTTTCGTGGCGGCAGCAATGGGAAAAACATTGACGACGGCGCCACGTCCGGGTTGCTGTAGCCACGTGACCCATTCAGCAGAGTCAACCACTGGCTGCGTGTTGGGCATACAGCACACGGAGGTGAAACCTCCGGCTGCGGCAGCCGAAGTGCCGGTGGCGATCGTCTCTTTGTAACCCTGCCCCGGTTCGCGCAGGTGAACGTGAAGATCGACGAATCCTGGCGCGACGATCAGGCCGCGAGCATCGAACTTGTCGTGCGCCGTTCCGCGCGTCTTACCGGGCGGAGCGATTTCCGCTACCTGCCCATCGCGCAAGAGCACATCCATCGGCGCGTTCAGCTTGGCAGCTGGATCGATGACATGGCCGCCTTTAATCAGCAGGCTACGATTTTGCGTTTCCTGTTTCATGAAGCTTCTTCTGCACAATTCACGCGGATAATCGCCGACTTCTCACCGCGCCTTCCCCAACGCCCTCGCCAAAACCGCCATACGCACCGGCACTCCATTACGTACTTCTTCAACGATCACGGACTGCGGGCAATCCGCAACTTCCCACGTCAACTCCAACCCGCGAATGATTGGCCCAGGATGCATGACAATGGCATCTTTTTTTGCCAGCTTGACGCGGGACAAGGTGATTTGGTAACGGCCGATATAGTCCTGCAGGCCGATTTTCATGCCAGCCAGGCGTTCCTTCTGTACCCGCAGGGTCATGATCACATCCGCGCCGCGCACTGCGTCCTCGACCGTCCGCGTGATATGCAAACCATTCGCAAGGCTGGCTGCGACTTCAGGCAAAAACTCTGGCGGCCCGCAGAGCGTAATCCGCGCTCCGAATTTACTTAACAGATGAATTGCGGAGCGGGCCACGCGGCTGTGATAAATGTCGCCGACGACCGCCACCTGCAGGCCTTTCAGCGTTTTCTTATGACGCAAAATCGTGTAAGCATCGAGCAGAGCTTGCGTGGGATGCTCGTGCATGCCATCGCCCGCGTTGACCACCGGAATGTCCAGATATTTCGCCATCAGAGCAGGAGCTCCTGCATTGGGATGGCGAATCACGAGAACGTCAGCACCCACCGCGCGCAGAGTGTAGCCGGTATCCAGCAGCGACTCGCCCTTCTCGATGCTCGACCCGCTGGAAAGCACCAACGTTGTCATCGCGCCCATGGATTTTGCGGCTACTTCGAAAGAACTGCGGGTGCGGGTGGAAGCTTCGTAGAAGAGAAGAAATACGCGCTTGCCGCGAAGCAGTGGCCGCGTTCTTTGCGGATTCATTCTTCGCGCCAGCTTGAGCAGGCGCGTGATATCTTCCGCGCTTAAATGTTCGATGCCCAGCAGCGAGCCACGTGCAGCGTTCATCGTTTTGATGTGAACCGGAAACCGGACGCGAGATCTCGCGTTCGATTCGCCTGCCTAACCTTATTTCTCAACCAACAGCACTCTTTCCGCGTCGTCCACTTCACGCAACTGGACTTCCACGATCTCAGCTGGCGTGGTCTGCACTTTGCGGCCAACAAAGCTTGCCTCAATCGGCAACTCGCGGTGGCCACGGTCAATCAGAACGCAGAGCTGTACCCGGCGCGGCCGGCCCTGGCGGAAGAGTGCATCGAGGGCGGCTCGCGTAGTCCGGCCGGTATAGAGCACATCGTCGACAAGAATGATGTCCTTCCCTGTAATCGGAAACCCAATGTCACTCTTTTGCACGACTGGCTTAGGGCCCAGGGTCGAAAGATCGTCCCGATAAAGTGTGATGTCTAGAGTGCCTACTGGCAAGGGATGCTTCTCAATTCGCTGAATGATTGCCGCCAGCCGTTGCGCCAGAGGTACTCCCCGGCGGCGTATGCCCACCAGTCCGAGATTGTCCGCACCGTTGTTTTTTTCGATGATCTCATGTGCCAGCCGCACCAGGGTGCGCTCGATTTCCGAGGCGGACATCAGTTGCGCTCTTTCGTGCAAGTTCGGTTGGCGAGGTGAAGGCCGCGCGGTCATGAACGGTGCATGATACGCGGCTTAAGACCGATGGGCAAGACACAGACGGCCATGCGGTTAAAACCTCTCCAAACAGGAAATCTGGTTAAGACTGGTTCATTCCGGGCGGTTTATTTCGCCGCAGCAGAAGTCCCCCGATGACCCCGCCCAAACAGGCGAAGATCATCAAAGCGATCAAGGTCATCGCCAGAAATGCCACGAAGCCGGCAGGTGTTTGTACGAATTCCATCACTTCAGGGGGGATCGGATAGGGGTTATGCGTGGAAGCCTCGCGCAACATTTCCAAAAGTTTTTGCTGGACCTGATGCCAGGAATGAAAGACGGCCACTGCGGCCGCCAGCGAGGCGCTGAGGATTCCGAAGGCCAGAGCCCCGCTTAAAGAACCCAGGCGGAGTCCCAAGCCAGGGCCGAGTTGGGCAAAGGGCCGTCGTCTGCGATAAAAAGCCACGGCCAAAAAACCTGCCGCCAGAACGCCAAGGCCCAGGGGAAGCCCGAGAACAAAGACGAACAAAAGCCCAGCGATCAAGTCGGCCATGGCAGCTGCGGCCAGGGCTTCCGGCCATTCGATTGTCGATCTCGCTGGGGCAACTGGATAATGAAGTACAGGTGCGCTCGCTTCGGGCAAGCCAACTGGTTGACCGCTTTGTTGCGTTACAACCCGAATCTGTGGCGCATTGCACTGCGGGCAAAAGGCGATCCCTTCCTCAAACTTCGCTCCGCAGCGATAGCAGGATTGTTCCACCGAGTTTCAAGGTACCGCATGCAAAGGGCGCGAGCAACCGCGCCACACTTTTCGATGGGCATCGCGTTCTGGACAAAAGCGGGATCGCGTTTTGAGTCGGTCAGAAGTCGAACCCGACTTCAAGCGGCTTCTTTGCCGTGTATCAGCACGCGAACCAGACCGAAATTGGTTCCTTTGCCGCTCTCCGCCGGTTCGATGGAGACGATGTGTTGATTGTCTCTCGTGCCGACCTTGAGCTCGATGACTTTTCCGCCGCTCTCGTTTTCGCACGTGAGGGCTTCTGAATCTTTCTTGCCGAATTCCATCGAGGTATCCCCGCCGCCGTGGCTGGTGCGACACTCCAGAACGTCTCCGAACTTCTTCAACTGACCCTTGTAGAAGGCGACGATTTTCTCCGGCGGATCATCGGAGACGTATTCCAGAGCGACCACATGGACGCCGTACTTACCGGCCGAAATATTGACATTCGCGCTCTTATCCTCTCCGCTATTGTCTTTCTCTTTCAGAAGCGCGCCTGGATAGACCGGCAAATCCGTGTCGGCCACGTTTGCTTGCTCGTTAACGTGAATGCCGGCGAAGGGGGTCTGAATGTCCACCTTCTTGTCCTCACCGCTGCCGGCTTTCTTGACGTTTACCGTGCAGGCACACAGAGTCAATAGACCGGCGAGAACAACCGCGGTCCCGCAAACCGGAAGAGTGCAAAGGCGCTTAATTTCCAGGAATGTTGGCGTGCTCATATCGAAACTCTCCTTGTGTGGTATTTGCCGGCCGCTGGATTCCCGCGCCACGCTGCGCGATCCCGGGAATGGTGACCGGCAAGTGCCCATGAATTGCGATTTCGCCAAACAAAGCTTTAGCCGCGCTGATTTCGGAGACCGAAACATTGGAAAACGCGCAAATATAATTTTCGACCGCTGGAAAATCCTGCGCAAGATACGGGTTCCCCATGGCCAAAACGACCGTTTTCTCCGCTCCGCTGTCAAGAATCTTCTGGAGTAGCCTTTCAGTTGAGTCAGCGAGATCCACCGAGTTGATCAACCCGTTCGCTCCTTGCGCGGCCTTGCCCGCGGTGGGGACTTCATAGACTGCCACGATTACAACCTCGGATTCGGCCGCATCCTTCAAAACTCCATCCGACATCGCATCCGCGATGCGCGGGTCCACGTAAATCACGTTTGCGTCAGGAATGCGAGATTCGATTTGCCGCTCAAGCACCCGGCCCGACTCGGTCCTTACGTCATCGGACAAAACCACCACGACCACCTTGTTACGCACCTCATCCACTTTTTGATACGGAAGCCCAGCCCTACCGGTTCCCGATTCTTTCAGGGGGAGCAGCTTACCGTTATCGCGCACCAGAGTTATGGCGTCATCGGCAATCTGCTGCCCGAGGGCAAGGTTTTCCGGCTTCCCAACAATGGTTGAAAGTGCGCCGATATCTACCAGACGGGCGCGATTCAATCCCAGCGCGGCCTTTGCCTCTAAAAGCTTGAGCACGGACGCGTCGAGCCGGGATTGCGAAATCTCGCCACTGCGAACTCCTTTCAGCATCGCGTCGTACGCGGCCTTCAGATCAGGGGGAAGAAGAATTAGGTCGTTTCCGGCTTTGAAAGCATCGACCGCGGCGCGGCCGGGGTCCGCCGAATAGAGCCGGGTAAGGCCGGCCATATCCATCGCGTCGGTCACGACGATTCCGTGGAATCCCATTTTTTGCTGGAGCAACTCGCTGACCACCGCCGATGAAGTCGTGGCTACCCGGTTTGGATCCGGTTCGAGGGCAGGCACGGTTACGTGCGCGACCATCACAGCGTCGGCGCCTGCTTCGATTCCCCGCTGAAACGGTATGAGTTCGACACTCTGTAGTCGCGCCTGGTCGCCGCTGACCGTGGCCAGACCGAGATGAGAATCCGTTGCCGTATCGCCGTGGCCGGGAAAATGTTTCAGCGTCGTCATCAAGCCGTTGGCACGCGCGCCACGGATGTAAGCCGAGACCAGATCACCGACTTGTTCCGGATCTTCCCCGAAAGACCGTGTGTTAATGATGGGATTAGCGGGATTCGAGTTCACATCCGCATCGGGAAAGAAATTCCATTGCACACCGATAGCTCTGGATTCCTGCGCCGTGATGCGCCCGAATGCCTCGGCGTAGTCAGTTTTTCCGGCAGCTCCAAAGGCCATCGCGTGGGGGAAAACTGTGGTTCCGTGCAGGCGCATGCTGACTCCCCGTTCAAAGTCTGCGGCGATCAGCAGGGGCAGTTTCGATTCCTGTTGCAGACGGTTCAGCAATTCGGCGGCCTCGTAAGGCTGGTTGCGGTAGAGAAAAGGCGGGTCCCAGCGGACGGTCATCGCAAAACCGCCGAGATGATATTTCTGCAAATTGTCGCGCAGTTCGAGATATTCCGGGCTGGCAACATTAAGAAATTCTGCCCGCACCCAGATCATGAATACTTGCCCGACCTTTTCCTCAACTGAGAGCTTATGTAGAGTCTTCTCCGCCCATTTTTTGCCTTCGCGATCGAGGTGAATTGCTCCGGGTTGCTGGTACTTCTCGCCGGAAAAAGCCACTGCACAGGCAAAGAACAACAAGAACAGAAGCAGAGCACTCGAGCGCATGAAAAGACGATAACAGAAGAGAAATGTCGGACATAATCACCGCCGTAAGCCAGTAGGCCTATTTAAGTTCGGTGCGAGGTAAAGCTCGTGTGGTTTTTGTGGCAGAGTTTGCCAGTAGGTCTTGTACTTGTGCTATCGCAGCTTCGCAGATTTCTTTTTGCGTACCGAATCCATTCAGCCAGAGAACTTCCGGCTCGCGCCGAAACCACGTCATCTGGCGCTTGGCATAGTTGCGGTGGGCTTGTTGCGCGTTGGCGATGGCGGTCTCGCGGTCGATTTCTCCGCGGAGAAATTGCATTGCCTGCTTGTAACCGAGCGACGACAAAGGCCAGACTCGCTCGCCGTATTTTTCGACTAGAGCTTTCGTCTCCTCGACCAATCCCGCGTCAAACATGGTTCGCGCCCGTTGATTGAGGTGCGTGTAAAGCGCGCTTCGTTCAGGATTGAGGCCGATCCGCAAAATACGGAAGCCCTGAAGAGGATCGCGGCCTTGCCGCCAAAGCGCCGTCATCCTTTGCCGCGAAGCCAGGCAGATTTCGATGGCGCGGACCAGCTTGGCTTGATCGTTGGAGTGGATTTGCGCGGCTGCGGCCGGGTCCAGCCGCGCCAGCACTCGGTGCAAGTATGCTGGTTCGCGTTCCAGAGCGCGTTCTCGCAAGCGCTCGCGCAACGCTTCAGAACGCTGCGGACCGGGAAAAAGACCTTCGAGTAGCGCGCGAAGATAAAGGCCGGTGCCCCCCACGACAACCGGCAGCGTTCTCCGTGACTTAATCTCTTCCAGGACTTGGCGTGCCTGGCGGGCGTACTCGCCGGCCGTAAAGAATCCATCCGGTTCGACTACGTCGAACATGTGGTGAGGAACTCGGGAGCGTTCCTCGCTGGCCGGCTTGGCGGTTCCAATTTCCAAGTCACGGTACATGGCAACAGAATCACAGTTGACGATTTCCCCATGAAAACGCTCGGCGAGGGCGAGGGAAAGAATAGTTTTGCCGCTTCCCGTGGGACCAACAAGAGCCACTAGCAAGGGCAACTCGGCCACGATCAGCGGGCGCTCCAGTTGATGTAGTGCCAGTAGCGGACTAAGGTGAGAATGAGAATCAGGAGGCCGATGATCAGCAAGCCGGTGGCTTCCGCCGAGTAGATATGCGTTTTCTGGCGCTTTACGCCCGAACTCGGATCGACTTGCCGTTGTGGGCCGGCCGCAGGCATGCAGACATTGTAGACCCGCCGCAGTGGGACAAATCAACTCAACTGCAATGCTAAACTACGCCTCGCGCATGTCTGTGCAACCCATCGGTTCTCCCCGCGGCGTAATTCGCTTCGGCATCTTTGAAGTGGACCTCTCCGCCGGAGAGCTGCGCAAGAGTGGCGTGCGGATTCGCCTGCAGGAGCAGCCCTTTCAGGTGCTTTCTCTGCTTATACAAAACCCCGGCAAGGTTGTGACTCGCGAAGAGCTTCGCCAGCAACTCTGGCCGGCAGACACCTTCGTTGATTTCGACCACAGTCTGAACACCGCAATCAATAAAGTCCGTGAGGCCCTGGGCGATTCTGCTGCTACACCCCGTTATGTAGAGACAATAGCCCGGCGCGGATACCGCTTCCTGATTCCTGTGCAGCGGCTTGGAGAAAGCGCCGAAGCCCCGGCAGCAATGCAAGTTGCTCCATCAAATTCTGCTGATCCACCACAGGTCTTGCACCCCGAGTTGCACGTGCCATTGCCAGGTCGCGGCCTTACTCGCGGGCTATTCGGCCTGATCCAGGTGATGTATCTCACGTTTTACCTACCAGCGCTGTTCCAATTGCGCACGATTGACAGAATCACGAGCGATTCTCTGCCGGGGTGGGCTTCGCTGGCTGTTTTCGTGGCCGTGTTAATCACTGCGGGAATCGGCATTCCCTTGCGCTGCTACCTGCTTACCGCTGCCGCATTCGACTATAAGAAACTGGGAGTGAGCTTTCGCCGGCTTTTTTGGTTCATACTGGTTCTTGATGAATTGTGGGCTGTCGCGCCTTTCTTGTTGATCCCCTGGATAGGCTTCGGCGCAGCTTTTGCCGTTACCGCCGCTTTGCTCTATGTCCCATTCGCCGAGAGAACGCTGATACGGATGGCGTACCCGATGGCCTGAAGGAAAGTGTGCGACGCGGATGAATGGAACCACGCTCACAGACCCTGCGTATGCACGTCTGTAAGCCAAGGCCCGGTTTTCCAGGGAATCCAGTTCTCATCTTCGGGAGGAAGCCTATGCACACATCCTGGCGAATGGTAGTTTTGGCGGTTGGCCTGAGCGTGTCCCTCTCGGCAAGCGCAGATAAGTGGTCGAAGACCTATACCTTACAGGGGAAACCGGATCTTCGAGTGCAGACCGCTGGCGCAAGCATCCGGGTTGACACTTGGGGCCAGAAGACGATCGAAGCGCGAGTTACGACGGAGAAGTGGAAAATCGGCGACGCCGGTGTCAAGGTCATAGAGCACCAAAGCGGCGATTCCGTCGAACTTGAAATCCGTAACCCGCATGAAACCTGCATCGTCTGTATCCATTTGCACGACAGCGGAGATCGTGTGATCGTCGAGATTCATATGCCGCGGGAAGGTCAAGTCACTCTGCACACGGGCGACGGTTCAATTCAACTCAGTGACTTTAAGGGTGATATGGATCTCAAGAGTGGCGATGGCCATCAGGAGTTGAGCGCGGTGGATGGGAAGCTAAGGGCTTATACCGGAGATGGCCACATCCGCGCAGACGGGCGTTTCGACGCGCTTGATCTTCGCACCAGCGATGGACATATCGAAGCGCGAGCAGTGGCCGGCTCCAGCGTGGGTTCGCCCTGGAACTTGCAGACAGGGGACGGCAGTGTCACTTTAGGAGTGCCGGAGAATCTCGCCGCCGATATAGAGCTGCGAACCGGAGACGGTCGAATTAACCTCGACCTGCCGGTTACTGTCCAAGGTCATCTCAGCCACAATGACGTTCGCGGCAAGCTGAATGGCGGCGGCAATCTCCTCACCATTCACACTGGAGATGGTTCGATCCGGCTACAGAAGTCGTGAGTTCAAAGACTATTCGAGATCGTTCTTGTCGGGGTTGTAGTAAAAGCGGAAACGAAGCGCGAGATATTGACCACTAAATTCCTGGGGCAGCGGAGGAAATGGGCTGGATGCAGTAATTCCGCCCCATGCAGCACGATCTAATGCAACATCGCCGGAACTGCCTCCGTCCGGAATCCGCATCCCGGCTACTGTTCCATCTTTGGTGATGACGAATTCAATGGCAACTTTCCCCTTCTTCATGATCGGCGCTTGCGCCGATTCAGGAATAAGTTGATACCAGTTTTGCCGCACGTCTTGAACGACTCGAGCTAAATAAGGGCCGAAGTCCACCCCCCGGGTGTCGGACAAGATCTCCATGGGCCCAAGCGCCTGATTTGGTTGTCCCTGGCCCAATCCATAATTCCCGCCATCACCGGAGTAGGACCCGCGATTGGCAATGGCCGCGCGCGCTGCCTGTTCGATCGCAGACCCAGCGGACATGCTGTTAGAAAAGCTTGGCTTGGGCGTATCGAACCGAGGAGTTTGAAGCTGAGCCACCTGGTTCTGGCTGGGCGGCGGTTTCGGTGCAGCGGGTTGCGGTGCTGGAGAAGTCTGCGAGCCTTGAGCGACTGCAGGAGAAGGGACGGCGGATTGTTGTCCCGGTGACTGGGGCACGGGCTGACCTGGCGCGCCCGGCCTGGAGGCATCGAGAATCTTCTTCAACTCTTCGCGATCAAGGCGTGGTGCTCGCGAGGTAGCGATCCGGTCTTTGTCGGAGATGTTATTCGTGTCCGGACGCTTTGCGACCTTCTGCTCATCGGGAGGAAGCTGGAGATAAGTGAGCTCTTTATCCTTCAGCAAGTCTTGGGCGCTGATCGCAATTACCGGTTGCTGGTGAAACACATAGCGTTTAATTCTTTCGGAATTGACGATCAAGATGACCAGGGTCAGGTGGACAACGACTGAGATCCAAAAGGCTTCGCGCTGACGCGATCGGGAAAGATCATCCTGCAACTGCACCAGCAAGGCGGGGACGTCGTAAGTTTCGCGGTAAGCGGACTCCCAGTCTCCCGCATCGTACAGGGCTTCTCCTGAAGTCCCCACTGGCGGTGGCGACGCTGTGTTCGGCGGAATCTCAGTCGTCGGCATGGGATAGCTGGGTTAGCGAATTCACTAAGTGATCAGATGCAGCGCCCCACAAAAACCGGAACGCAGCCATCCACACCCATTTGACCATTTTCGCATCTTCGCACTTTTCTGCCAATCCACGAAATACTGAAGGTGCAAGCACTTACAGAGTGCATCCTAGCCGTCAACCAAAGCCTAGCGCGAAATGAGAAAGAGGATTGTCAAAAAGTGTAAAGTCGCGGGGGGATGCGGTTCCTGATTTGCGTTTTGCGGGCTGCCTAGATCTGAAGCTTTCTGCCGTGCGAGGCGATCGATTCCGCGATCTCGAGAGCCACGGCCAAGGCGCGACGCCCTTCCTCCAGTGAGACTGCGGGCTGGCTAACGGTTCGCACCGATTCAAGGAACGCCTTCAACTCTGCATACAAAGGTTCTTCGGTCGTGACGGGCGGCTTGGAAACTTTAATTTGAGGGTTGATCGAAGGAATGCCAGGAGCGCGGTCTTCGCCATCCACAGTAAACACGAGAACGTCCTGGCGGCCATAATCGACAGAAATGTATTGCCGAGGCTGAAAAAAGCGCAATTTCCGCACCCGCTCCGTCGAGACCCGGCTAGCGGTGAAGTTGGCCACGCAGCCCGATTCGAACTCTATGCGAACGTTGGCAATATCCGTTTTGGCCGAGAGAATGGGCAAACCCACTGCGCGGATTTCTTTGATGGGGGAATTCACCAAGGCAAGCACAATGTCGAGGTCATGAATCATAAGGTCGAGCACGACATCAACATCCAGTGCGCGCGGGGTGAAAACGCTCAAACGATGCACTTCGAAGAACATGGGCTGGGTAACGATCGGAATCGTTGCCCGGACGGCCGGATTGAACCGTTCCAGGTGCCCGACTTGCACCACCCGGTCAAAACGCCGCGCCAATTGGATGAGTTCGTCGGCCTCTGACAAAGAAGGCGCGAGGGGCTTTTCAATGAGAACATCGATGCCTGCTGCCATAAGGATTCGCGCTGTTTCCAGGTGGGCAACAGTCGGAACCGCCGCCGAGGCCGCCCGCACTTCGCTGTGGGTTGTGGTCAGTTGTTCGATCGATCCGAAAGCGCGGCACCCAAATTCCTTCGCAACAGCGTCCGCCCGGGCAAGATTGGAGTCCACCACTCCTACCAGGCGAACCGGGGCGCCTTGTTGGGCAAGTTGGTGGTAAACCCGGGCATGATTGCGTCCAAAAGCCCCCACGCCAATTACCGCTACGTCGATGATGGAATCGGCCGGCAGGTTCGCGTCCTTCCGAATGCCCGGAATTTCTCAGCGAAACTTCTTCAGTAGCGCGATTTGTCCGGCATGGTACAGTTCGTGCTGAGCAATACCGCTGAACAAGTAATAAAAGTTGTAGTACTCCTCGGTTTTGCCGGGGACCCTCTCACTCAATCGAGATTCCGGAAAAGACGCGACGGCACTCACCAATTCATTATGAGTCGCCTCTAGTTGGTCCAGTGTTCTGCGCCAGGCTGTCTCGCTGGTGTCCGTGATTTTCGGAAAGTTTTCGTCGTCGGTCGGCATGATCGCTCTTCCCTGGCTTCGAGCCGCGGCAACTCGGTCCCAAGTCGTGATATGCAGCACAAGCTCCCAGATGGAATGCGCATTGGGAATCGGCCTGGCAGCCGCTGTGGCTGCATTGACGTCCTTTAGGATTTCAAGCAGAGAGTCTCCGTGCCAGGCCTCGCCTTCAAAGGCGCGCCGGATTTGATCGGCGAGACGGGCTGTCTCAGACATTCAAGCCTCCTACAAACTGGTTTGCCTACTCCGCTACGATCACGATATCGAAATTGTCAGCCGCCGTAAGAATTGCCATTCCATCGAGCAGCAAAGATTTTCCGGCGTCCATCGCCAAACACGTTGCCCCCGCTTGATGCATGACCTCAATCGTCTTGACGCCGACTACCGGAACGTCAAATCGCATGTCCTGGTTTGGCTTGGCAGTTTTTACCACCGTCAGCGCGCGGCTGAGAGTGGATGCATCGCCTGACAACGACCGCATGATCTGCCCAGCACGCTCGATGGTGGCGTCTGTCCCTTCCATCGCTTCTACGGCAACGCAAGCTCCTTCTGCCACCACCAAGGTTTGCCCAATATCAAACTGCGCCATTTGACCTGCGACTATTCGCCCGTAGGCAATGTTCTTTCGTTCCTGCTCGGTCGGCGCTCTTTTGGTGAGCACGCCTGGTTTAGCCAGAAGCGGCTCTAATAACGCGGTGGAGTTTTCAAGAGTAATGCCTTCTTCCGATAACACCTGAGCGATGCCGCCTAGCAGGGAATTCGTATTGCGCGTCCCGAGTGAGAGCAGCAACTTGGCCAATTTCCAATCCGGCTTAATGCTGGAAAAAATCTGCTTGTGTTTTACCTGCCCAGCCATGACGGCGCGGGTAACGCCCTGGCCTTTGAAAGTTTCGACCAGCTTCGACAGTTCGCCGAGCGAAAGCCAATGAACTGAAACCGCGCCCTTTGATTCGATCTCCGGAAAGGTCTCTTCTTTGATCGCCGCGACAATCACATCGAAACCCTGGGCGCGCGCCGCATCAAGAACGAGAAACGGGAATTTGCCGTTGCCCGCGATCAGGCCGAGTTTTTTCTTACCGCTCACAAATTGCTTATTTAACTACTCCCCGTTCAGAGCTCTCAATGAATCGAACCAAGAGATCGATATCCTCGCTGCGGTCGGCTTCCGCCTTGAGCTTCTCCAGTGCTTGCGAAGTGTTCAACTTGGACGCAAGCAAGACTTTGTAAGCGTGATGAATCTTGCGAATCCGTTCTTTACTGAATCCGCGCCGTTCCAAGCCGAACGCATTTATGCCGTAAGCATGCGTGCCTCGCTCGGCCGCAGTTTTAGAAAATGGCAGAACGTCCCGCGTGACTGTTGTGCCGCCCCCAATGAAAGAGTAAGCCCCGATGCGCACAAAGTGGTGGACTGGACAAAGCGCGCCGACCGTGGCCCAGTCTTCCACAGTCACGTGACCACCCAGCGTCGCCGCGTTGGCGAGAATCACATGATCTCCGATCTGGCAGTCATGTGCGATGTGCGTGTATGCCATGATCAGCGTGTGACTGCCGACTCGCGTGATACCTCCGCCTTTGACCGTTCCCCGATTGATCGTGACGAATTCTCGAATCTGATTATGGTCGCCAATTTCCAGCCGCGTAGGTTCGCCTCTGTAGCTGAGATCCTGAGGCGCCATGCCAATCGAAGTGAATGGGAAGAACCGGTTGTGCGCGCCGATTTTGCTGGGCCCCTCGATCGCTACATGGGAAAGCAATTCACAACCCTCACCCAGCTCAACCTCGGGACCAATCGTGCAATAGGGCCCGATCTTGCAAGAAGGATGAATTTGGGCCGCCGAATCGATAATCGCAGTCGGGTGAACGCTGATAAGAACGTCAGGCGGGGTTGTCATTCTTCTTCGCCGGTATCTCCCAGCGCGCGGACTCTTTCGATGAGCTGGCAGCTTACTGTTGCCTCAGCGACGCGCTTGCCGTTTACGTCTGCAGTGCCTTGCATTTTCGCAGCGAGCATGCGCGGCATCACGCGCCAGCCGGTGACCACAACTTCCAGCCGCAGCTGGTCCCCTGGAATAACCGGACGGCGAAAGCGCGCCCGCTCAATTCCGGTGAAAACCATCAATTTGCCATTCCTGTCGTCGACTTCCGCCAGCAGCAGTGCGCCGCCTGCCTGGGCAATGGCCTCTACGATCAACACGCCCGGCATGATCGGCAGTCCGGGGAAATGCCCGGCGAAAAATGGCTCGTTGATGGTAACGTTTTTCAGCGCAACGATTCGCTGCTTGCGGGCGAGCTCGGTGACGCGATCGATCAGCAGAAATGGATACCGGTGAGGGAGAATCTGCAAAATGTCATTGATATCCAGCGCCGTTTTGCCGGGCTCCGCGATCAAAGGATGGGTGGTATCAGCCATTTTGTGTCACTGAACTGATTCGGAGCGACGATTATACTGTACCGCGCCGCGTTCTGAGCCGCGGGGAGTGCCATTCGAGAGCCAAGATGCCGAAACCAAAAAAACACAAAGTACTTGATACGCGACCCGATTCGTCCGCCCGTCGGCGCTATTTTGCCGAGCGAGCCGAAGCCCTGACCGAAACCATCCGGCATTTGGTGGAGATCGAATCTCCCAGCGATAACAAACAAGCCGTTGATCGCCTGGGCGAGCTTCTCGCCGGACGTTTCGAAGCCCTTGGCGGTCATGCCAAGTTTCATCGCGCTCAGGAAGTTGGCGACCATTTGCAAGTGGACTTCACGGGCAAAAGCGGCAAGCCCGTTCTATTGCTCGGGCACATGGACACGGTATATGCAATCGGCACTTTGGCGAACATGCCCTGCCGCGTGGCCGAGGGCAAGCTGTGGGGGCCCGGTGTGCTCGATATGAAGTCTGGCATTGGCCTGATGCTCCACGCTCTTGAGGCTCTCGGAACATGGCACGAAAATGATTTACCGCGCCCAGTCACCGTGCTGCTGGTTTCGGATGAAGAAATCGGCAGCGATTCCTCCCGGGCGATTACAGAATCGCTGGCTAAGAAATCCGGCGCCGTACTCGTTTTGGAGCCGGCGTACGGCCCGCGCGGCGCGGTGAAGACGGCACGAAAGGGCGTCGGTGAGTATCAAATCAAGGTAACGGGTAAGGCCGCGCATTCTGGCCTCGATTTTGAAAAAGGCCAGAGCGCGATTCTTGAGCTGGCCCGGCAAATTGCCGCGATTTCGAAGCTCATCGACCTGAAACGCGGGCTCACCTTGAACGTGGGAGTGATTACGGGAGGGACGCGGACCAATGTTGTTCCTGCCGAAGCCAGCGCCGCGCTTGACGTTCGCATCACGCAAATGAAAGATGGGGCCGGCATTGACCGCAAACTACGCGCCCTGAAACCGTTCAACCGAAAATGCAAGCTAGCCGTGACCGGTGGTCTCAACCGTCCTCCGATGGAGCGTAGCGCCGGCGTCGCCGAGCTTTATAAGAAAGCCTCGGCCATCGCGAAAGAATTGGGCTGGAGATTGGAGGAAGCCGCGGTGGGCGGCGGCTCAGACGGCAATTTTACCGCTGCGCTGGGCGTCCCTACGCTGGATGGCCTGGGTGGCGTAGGCGAAGGCGCGCACGCCAGCCACGAGCATATCGTGCTCTCCGAATTGCTCCGCCGTGCCGTGCTGCTGGCGGAGTTGATCGAACGCGTATGAACGAAGCCGGTTCCCGTAGGCGCGAACGCCCCGTTCACCCCAATTTGCTCCCGGGGATTGTTCGAGGTTACTTGGCCGTCTTTTGACTCCCACCTTCCGCAAGCCTAGAATTTCCACAGGGGTGACTGTGCAAGAAGGAAACGCTCGCCGTACGCTGGGCGAACCCCGCAGGAGGTAGCTACATGCCTGGGAAATTGGGTTTGCCTGAGATTTTGCTGATCCTTGCGATCGCGCTGCTGATCTTTGGGCCCAGCAAGCTCGCCGACCTTGGCAAAGGCTTGGGCGAAGGTATTAAGAATTTCAAGTCTGCGGTCAAAGAAGGTGAGCAGGGCAAGGACGGGGAGAAGAAATCCTAAGTGGGCTGGCTTTGCTCAAATCGCGCCATGCTCTCTTAGCATGGCGTAAACCAGCGCCACCGGTAATCCCACCACGTTGAAATAATCTCCTTCGATTCGTGAAATCCAGCGCGACGCCATCCCCTGAATCGCATATGCCCCGGCTTTATCCATAGGTTCTCGGCTGGCAACGTAAGCGTCGATTTCTCCGTCTCCGATTCGCGCCATCTTTACGTGAGTGTTGTCGGAACGAGTGTCCACAAAGCGTGACCCTTGCTTCGTTGGCATTGCCGGACCGATAAGACAAACCCCGGTTATC